>SCPN01001440.1_pt1:205000-332500 | contig 681688 bp, 832 predicted proteins | sample 6106831 | NCBI WGS metagenome assembly SCPN01 (sample SAMN10720447, study PRJNA508395) | human gut metagenome | isolation source: Participant 1, 0 month | reverse complement strand
TTATAATAGGAAATTCCATCATTACTATATCTTACATATCCATCTGCAAATGCTATGTATTTCGAAGATTCTATATCTTCCCGGTTTACCGAATTGGTTATTTCATAAGATGAGTAATCATAGTTATCTATTACTCTTGATACTATGTAAACTGCAGCCAGAATAACTACAATTATAATAGTAACAACAACTGCAACCCTGCTCTTATGTCTCCTTATTTTTCTTTTTACAGCAGCTTCATCCAGAACATCTTCATTATCTTCTGTTGATGCTGCCATTTCCCTGTTAATACTAATCACTTTCTTTACGGGAGCATTTCGGTCCCCATTAAATCTGGATTTACCAGATATTATATCTGCCATATATTTCCCCTTTTCTATTGCATCTCGCATTAAATTAATTATACAATATTGGGGAATTTAATCAAGGAAGTTTTATCTGCTGTCCTATATATAAAAAATTCTCATCTTTTATATTATTATATGCAATTACTTCATTGCATTTAGATGTATCACCATAATATTTTTTACATATTCCCATAATTGTGTCGCCAGCTTTAACTGTATATGTCTTCACTTCATTTACCGTTGCAGCTACAGTCTGTTCTTCCACCGGTTGAGCAGCCGTTACCGTAACATTCTCAGTAGAAACTGCACCCGTACCAGCTGTCTGGCTTGTTGTCTCCACTTCTGTAGGATATACTCCACCTTCAAGTTTATTAACAGGAACTACCTCCTCTTGTGTTGCTGTATCATTTCCTGACATCTGAACCATAAGACTGCTTATTGACTTGTCAAACTTTTTCATTTTCTGATAATTGTTCATCAGATTAATTCCAATGACAAGAATAACAATTACCATAAAAGTACTTACTCCATACATAAATCTTGCATTCTTTTTCTGTTCATGTAATTCCTCTTTTTCTCTTATTATATTACGGATTGATTTCATAACCTTATCCGGTCCGTCTTCACTTGACTTTCTTTCACGCCGCTCAAGCATATATTCCTGCATTTCATAATTTCTTTCATAAAAGCATACATATCCTTTCTGCTTCTTTAGTTCACCATTTTCATATAAGTAGAAATTTTCTTCTTTCTCAACCGTATCAATCAGATAAAATGTTTTCATTGTACCTGCAAAATTATCAAGATGTATTTTCTTTAATTTCATCATTCTTTCAGGTGTAACCTCTGGAATTGCTGCAAACCATCCAACTACTGCTAAATCTGGAAAATATTTTTCAACATCTGAATATATCCCATTCCATACACTTTCGTTAAAATATACTCCTTTTTCTTCAACTTCTGTCCCCAGCTTTGCTTTTATTATTCCCTTAATAAAAACACATTTTTCATCCCCATCAGTCTGATTTTCACCCAAGAGTACTCCCGCCTGTGAGTCTGACGGATTATTGTAAGCAATTGAATTTATATATGTAAAAGCATAATCCTCTATATATATTTTCTTATCAGAACTCACTTCGCCTATCTGTTTAATATTTTTCGGTCTCCTTATGGCCGCACCTCTTGTAACTTGTTTTGACTTGTCCGAATTTTCTTCATTACATATTATTTCTATCATGGTGCCTCCTTATATTATTACTCTTTTGAATAATATCACTACATTACGAAAAAATTTATCAGATTTTGTCATTCATTTAAAAAATATCAGAAACATTTTTGGTAATATTTAATCTCTTTTTCGCGTACACATTATAAAGAGCCTGTCTAAGCTACTAAAATGACCTGGAGGCAAACTCATGATTTATTATTTTGATTCAAAAAACCCTAAAGCTCCCGCTCAAATGGGAAGACTACTCACCGATATGGTTACCCAAAAAATTCTTCCTCACCAGGAAATTGTAATTCTGTGCATTGGAAGCGACCGCTCTACTGGTGACAGTCTTGGTCCTATAATAGGTCATCAGTTTAGAAATTTCATTTCTCCTGGTATCTATCTGCTTGGCGACCTTAACCAGCCTGTTCATGCTGCAAATCTTAATTACTGTATTAAATCTATGCAAAAAACATTTGATAATCCTTTTATAATTGCAATTGATGCATCTCTTGGAAAAGAAGATCATATTGGCATGATGACTCTGGGAAGCGGACCGCTTAAACCCGGTCTTGGAGTGAAAAAAAAGTTGCCTGAAGTTGGAGATCTTCATATCACAGGAATAGTTAACTCTTCCCATGACATGGAATCATCCACACTTCAGACAACCCGTTTGTCAATTATATTCCAGATAGCTGATGCTATCGTTCTGGCATTAAGAACATTTAATGACGATTATTATATACAGCAAGAGCCTGAGCTATCGTATCTGCTGAGTCAGACTTCATAATAGAATTAAGTTCTGAAAGCTTATCTACATTAATAAATTCTTTACCAAGATACGCTTCATAATTAGATGATATGTATATTCTCTGCTTCTTAACCAAATCATCAAGTTCATCATACTCCACTTTTTTCTTTTCAAGCTCAGTTTCCATATTGCATATTTTATCTGCATAGCGTTCATTAATCTCCGAGATAATATCAGCCTTGGTATTCTTTTCAAAATCCTCCAGGGCTGACTGTTTCTCATCTTCAATCTCCGCTATGTCATCATACAATGCTTTAATCTGAGAATCAAATGATTCAAGCCCATACATATCTTCATTCTTATCTTTTCTGATGTTCTTCTCAATCTTCTTAATACGCTTATTATTATCTTTTATCTGCGTTCTTGTACTCTGGGCAGCCATTATAGTTTCAGAATGTTTCAGCACAATCTTTCTAAAGACAGCCTTTACAACAACAATACATATAAATGATACAGCTATACAATATATAAGAAGAATCCATTGCGGAATCACCGGCAATAAGAATAAAACTATTGGAACAGCCACAAACAATCCCACCATGACAGCTATATCAATCACATAATCCAAAAGCTGCCTGGGATTAAACACCGATATAAATAACTGACTGTTATATATTTTAGAGATATTCTCATGTATAAACGCTTCATTAATCTGATCTTTAAGATCATCATTCTGCGCTCTTAAAGATGCTGTCTCTGCGCTTATTCTTTCTTTAACGCCTGCCATCTTGGCTTTATCTCTTTCAGCAGAAACAGTCTTAATTTTTTCTTTATCAGCTTCTATTGACTTATCATACCCGGCACATATAGCATCTGTACTCGCTTTAATTTTGGAATCTGTTTCATTCTGTTTTTCTTTTCTCGCGTTATCTAATTCCTTAGAAATATCTTTAACGCTTTCCGCAAGCTTTTCAAGTCTGTCTTTCTTCGTATTATGTTCCTTAACGTCGCCAATAATCTGTTCAAGCTTCTTCTGATTACCATTCAGTATATTCTGTTCTGCCATCTGCTCACCAACTTCCGTATACACTAATATTTCATCTTATTATTTGTTCTCACGATAATAATTAATAAGACATCCATCAAGAATTATCTGTCTCTCATCATCTGTAAGTTCATCCAGCTTAAGTTCGAACTCTTTCATATCTTTATTAACAACAAAAGCCTTGATTGTAGATACTTTATTCTTAATTGCATCCTGAATCTCTGGAATAAAGATATAATCTCCATTCTCAAACGGAAGCTCTCCCTTATCAATTATGAATGGAAGCATACCCCAGTTGATAAGATTTGAACGGTATCTCTTAGTTGCATACTCATTAGCAATGTTAGCCCATCCGCCAAGTACCTTCTGGCATGATGCTGCCTGCTCTCTTGCTGAACCATCACCCGGTTTAACTGCAAATATAGTACTTCCAACACCAACATTAGACTTATGCACATCATATGTTTCTTTAATCTTATGCATAATGTCTCTCAGCTCTGGTAAAGCTTCTCCCATGCACTGTCCTGCTTCTCTTGCCTTCTCTGCCTTCTGTACTTCCTTAGCGCGTCCTACATATGCAGGATCCTTTCTTGAAAGTGCAAATTCAGCAAGACCAAGAGGATTAGATCTGAATGATGATGTCTCTCCCGATGGAATAAGCTCATCTGTTGTTGTAACAGGATCATGTATCTCAGATACAACCTTAATAATAAGGTTCTCTGGAAGTGCAACCATCTCTGGCCAATCCTTGATATTAGGTCCGAACTGGATTTCCTGTTCCGGATCTGCAACACCCTTGCTGTCAAATACTCTGTTAGCATAGATTGAGCTGTCAAAATGGTATGCTGGTCCTGTAAACTCTACATCAACATCTGTAGCTGCTGTAAGGTATCCCTTATTAGCTGCTGTTGCTGCAATAGAACGTGCATCCATAAGTGCAACAGATGATATCTGTCCATTCTGTAATTTAGAACCTTCTCTGTTAGGGAAGTTTCTTGTTGAATGACTGATAGAGAATGCGTTATTAGCAGGTGTATCTCCTGCACCAAAACATGGTCCGCAGAATGCAGTCTTAACAATTGCACCCGTCTCCATAAGATCTGCAAGTCTTCCATTTCTTGCAAGTTCAACATAAATTGGTGTACTTGCAGGATATACGCTAAGTGTAAATTCATCTGCACCAATTGACTTTCCTTTAAGAATGTCTGCTGCTGCACATATGTTTTCAAAGCCACCACCGGCACATCCGGCAATAATTCCCTGATCAACATAAAGTCTGCCATTCTTAATCTTATCTGTAAGCTTATATTCAACCTGTCCATCAAGACTTACAAGAGCCTTCTTCTCTACATCATGAAGAATATCCTCGAGGTTAGCATTAAGTTCTTCAATTGTATATGTATTACTTGGATGGAATGGCATAGCAATCATTGGCTTGATTGTGCTTAAATCGACATATACAACACCATCGTAATAAGCAACATTTCCAGGGTTAAGTTCCTTGTAACTCTCACTTCTTCCGTGAATATCATAGAATTCCTTAACCAAATCATCTGTTCTCCATATAGATGAAAGACATGTTGTCTCTGTTGTCATAACATCTACACCAATTCTGAAATCAGCACTAAGTGATGAAACACCAGGTCCAACGAACTCCATAACTTTATTCTTAACATAACCATTACCAAATACTGCACCTATAATAGCAAGTGCAACATCCTGAGGACCAACACCCTTTGCCGGTTCTCCTGTCATGTAGATTGCAACCACTCCTGGTCTGTTAATATCATAAGTCTTATTAAGAAGCTGCTTAACAAGCTCTGGACCACCTTCACCCATAGCCATTGTTCCAAGAGCTCCATAACGTGTATGACTATCTGATCCAAGAATCATCTTTCCACCTTCAGCCAGCATCTCTCTTGCAAACTGATGGATTACAGCCTGATGCGGTGGTACATATATTCCGCCATATTTCTTTGCACATGTAAGGCCAAACATATGGTCATCTTCATTAATAGTTCCGCCAACTGCACAGAGACTGTTATGGCAGTTAGTAAGTACATAAGGAATTGGGAATTTCTCAAGACCTGAAGCTCTTGCTGTCTGTATAATTCCAACAAATGTAATATCATGTGAAGTCATCTTATCAAACTTAATCTTTAACTTCTCCATGTTTCCAGATGTGTTATGGTTTTCAAGAATTCCATATGCAATAGTATTCTTAGCAGCCTCTTCCTTTGTTACTGAACATCCTGTCTTGGCAGCTACTTCATTCACAGCCGAAGCACTATCCTCAACAATATCGACACCGTTGATAAGATATGCTCCTCCATCACTTAATTTAATCATGCTTTCTCCTCTTTCTATATATCATTACGGTTTCCCGCTTAATATCCGTTATTCATATCCTCATTATATAACATATACAAACATTAAAGATAAGGTGTAACTTTTTCCACTATTGATGCTATAGTGTCATTATCTGCAGTTCCCGGAACCCATCCAACATTAACTGTATCACCTTTAATTCTAGGAATAATATGCATATGGAAATGAAATACTGTCTGCCCTGCTACTTCTCCATTGTTCTGAACAATATTAAGTCCATCAAAATCCAATGCTTTCTTATACGCTTTAGAAATCTTAGCTGCTACTTTAAATACATGTGCGGCAGTTTCATCATCAAGTTCATATATATTGTCAAAATGTTCCTTCGGCAATATAAGTACATGTCCTTTAGCGGCAGGACTTGCATCGAAAATAACTTTTACAATATCATCCTCATAAAGAGCATTTGTTGGAATCTCGCCGTTTGCCAGCTTGCAAAAAATACAATCATCCTTTTCATACTATTCCCTCACTTTGCGCGAAATTTGTCGAAATACTTTTGTTTACATGTATTTCGAATACGTATATACTTTTATATGATAACTTAAAGAAGGTTCAATTACAACCTCATAGAAAAACTTATTAAATTAATGTTCGAAAGGAATTCTTATAAAATGTTAAACTATGATGAATATAGAAATCTATGTTGCTTAATAAACGAAAATCCGACATGATTTCTGTCTTTGACAACATGTCTATGTTTTCTATTGATGAATTATCCATCGATTCCCATGATATAAAGAATCATCTGGCATATTTAAAACCAGTTTCCAGCTTTTAAAAGAAATCTCCTGAACTGTCTGAAAACAAATATATAATCCGTATGGAAGATGTCCTGTCACAGCTTATATATCACATGGAAAGAACAACTCTTTACAGATACAGCATGAAAAAGCTGACAAAAAACCAGTTAATATCAACGATATTATGTATGAAGTTCCAGACATAATTGATGACGTAATCGATAATACATGTACATTTACCTTCTGTCTTGATAATATTCCCGATATTCTCATAAATCCTGACCAGCTCAAAACCCTGCTTACAGAAGCTGTCCAGAATGCGTGTGAAGCATCAGACTGCACTGGTGAAATCACCCTTATAACCAGAAAGAGTAACAATTATGTAATCACAGAAATTATTAATAATGGGGGTCTGCCATCACACGATGATTCTTCATACCTGTCTGATTACATTAAACTATCCAGACCTTTCTATTCAACAAAATCTGGTCATATAGGAGTTGGTCTGTCAATAATACATCAGATATGCCTATCAGGTAACGGTTATGCCAGACTCACTGAATCAGACGGAAAGACAATATTATGCATACGTTTTCCTATTATTTCTGAAAATTAAATATTTCATCTAACATCCTGAGAGTCTTAAGGTTTCCCCGTGCTGTCATTGCTCCTGTCATAAATGCACGATGGAATGTTTCTCTACCTTCCACTATCTGGTCAAATGTTTCTTTTGAAAGCTTTCCTATGACATCAGCACTCTTATTCTCTCCGAATGTTACTTTTATGTCTCTTCCATCTACATAAATACTTATAAGCTTATCTTTATCACTTATTGATATCATATATGTACTCTTATATCCTGTTGTAGGATTAAAATTATCTCTAAAAACATTAAGATAATAATCATCTCCACCATTTTCCTGATCATTAAGGAGTTCCTTATATATACTTGCAAGCGATTCAATATCCTGCTTCTGTGTCTTAACAAATGCATCATCAGAAGCATATTTTGATAGCTGTTCACTTTCTTGTGGTGTAAGCTTAATAGTATCCTTAAGCATATTGTTCTTAATAGTCTGACTACTTGATGGAAGCTGCATAATTCTTTGTGAAATTGTTCTATATACATTCTCAGCATATTTTTCTATTATTATTTTGTAATTATCATTAAACTCAAAATCAGTAGTATCATCTATATATGCACTAAGTGCCGGTCCTATCTTTCCACCAATAATTTCCCATGAATTATTAAGTGCAAGTGTCACTTTCTCCATATGTTCTTGCCATTACAACTGGAAACATATACTTATCTAAAATCTGTGACTTATCAGAATAAAGCCAGCAGGAATCAAGAAATGTCTGCATATATCCCCCATTCCTACCCATTCAACTGTAGTTGCAAGAATAATACCATCTGCTTCTGTAACAGTCTGTGACAGTGTTGTTATTGTATTCTTCATCTCATACAGATTATATCTGTTCACATTGACATTAAGCTCATCAAGAACTTCCTGTATCTTATTAATAACTAATATTGTAGGGTCATCAACAAGCCCTCTTCCACCATAATATATATTAATATTCATCTTATAATCCCCATATATATCAAAAATAAATATTGTCACTTACCGTGATATACCAGTCAGAATATAGCATAAAATCTAGCTTATTTCAACCTTGAAGGATATAGCTGCAATTTTAACACATCTCCATCAGAAAGTTTTTACGTTCATGATTGCCAAGCCGTTCTCCATTAAGATATGTTCCGTTGGTAGCATTAAGATCCTCAACCAGATATTCATCATCTTTAAATGCTTCATGATATATACAGCAATGCATACGACTCACTACCTGTGCTTTTATTACAACATCTGACATCTTTTCAAAACTTCCTATTACATATGGATACTTATCCATACATATTACCATGTCTTCATTCTCAACCCCTCTTATATATATAAGCACTTCTCCTATAAGATTTTCTTTCTGCAATACAAGTTTTAATTCTTTTCTACTGTTCTTTTCCGGCATATATTCAGACAACAGCATTGTCTCATTGCATATATCGTCATACGAAACCGTTTTTCTTCTATGCATTTGTTGTTTACATTGACACTCTCATTATATAATACCTGTGCTGTATCTTTCTTCACAACATATGGAATTGACTGTTTCTGCGTAAGTATAACAGACTGCAGTTTTTATGTTCTTTTGCAAAATACTAATATTCCTATTCCGGCACCAATGCATATAAAACTCAGGACAGATGGAATTCTGAAAGGTATTAATCCTGGCACAAATATACCTAACAGACCAAAAGCCATACTTACTACACCAATAATAACTCTTCTTATATTAACATCTGATTCATCTGCCTTTTCTTCTTTATCCGAAATCATCTGTTCAGCTATAACAGTTTTATTTCTTTATCCCGTTTTTCTGGCATATCCTGTATAACAGATTCTTCCTGTTTTTACTTTTTTAATCCCAAACATTCTCATAAGGTTAAATGGATCATAATCTCCAACAATTACCTTCTGATACACTTCATATAATTGTACGATACTCTCCTTATCCAGACTATGATCAAAATGTTCCAATATAAATTCAAACAATATTTTGAGGCTTTCGTTAAAACTATATCCATTAACCTTTGTATGATACACAAACTGCAGCTTCTTTGTTCCAACATCCATATATATGAACCTGGGTTCTATCTTCACGTGATCTATATCTAACATATAATCTTCTGCTATTCTTACCATTTCAGATATATTAACACATATGGATTTAACATCCTCCATTGTCATTTTCCCATATTCATAATACTTACTCAGCTGCTGTCTTGATGTAATGTCGTAATATATTCCATATCTGCCATTAACAGAATACATTGAGAATCTTAAAAAATGCTCTGGTTTATTGCGCCTAAGCATTTTGTACTGGTAATCATCATATTCAACATTATCTTCTATCACAAGATAATTGCTGTTGTTCTGATGCTCATATTTTATATTAATATTTTCCTTCCCCAATATTAATCCTCCCCTAATTCTTAAGTTCTTTAAGTGCATTGACTATTCTTATAGTTTTTTCTGGAGAACTCGTTCTTACAATTGATGCTTCTGGTTCTATTTTGTATTTTTTCGAAAAAATCACTCTTCTCTTAAGATATTCCTCCGTTTTTATTCTATACATGTCCGTATCTTCATCATTAAATCCCCCTAATTCTGTATGGATAACAAACTGACTGTTAACGCTGCGCTGAATGAGATTATCATGTATATCACAACTTGCTCTCATAACAACAATAATTATCAACATAAACAATGGTGTAATAACCGCATTTTCCACTGTATATGATGCCCTTAACCACATATCATCACCCCCACATAAGATATAAATATAAAAGGTATAAATGGTATTGTATCTTTTCTTTTTAATCTTTTTATAATAAGCAGTACCCCAGAAATTATGCTTACAAACATCAATGCCATAAAAAATACTGATGTTGCCTTTTTTATGCCTGTAACAATTGCAATTATTCCCATAACAAGTGCATCAGCCGCACCCATTATATGACTAATTACACATATCACAACAAATACTGTTGTAACAACCAATATAATAAACATTTCATAAACATCCACTTTCTTATATCCAAATATATATTCTGCTATCTTTATGCCAATTGCCAGAATACTCATCACTATTATCATATATACTGGAACTGCTCTTCTCTTTATATCCATAAAAGACATTATAGCCAGCCCCGTTAACATAATCAGACTTCCCATATACCCCCTTTGGATTATGAATGTATACATTTTTTGCAACATTCCATTCCTTTTATTTTTTCTTTTTTCACTTTAAGAATTGTTCTTTGCAATGCATAACAACTATCAGATGCATGATATTTATCACCATAATCTGTGTAGTATACAATTTTTGATGCACCCTTGCACAAACTACATGGGTAATACTTTCCTCCAGAAGCATTTCTTAAATCTGTAATTTCAGCCAGCGATGCTGCTTTTATGTTTCTTACCAGATAACTACACATCTTCTCTATGTGATATACTTCACCATACTGTGTTATGTAAACATACTCAGATTCGTCATTGTTATTTAACTCAAATCCATCTTTTTCCTCTCCTAACCATATATCTGTTATTCTTTTTTCATATATTGTAATCTGCCTTTTCCCTAATATATTGAATGGATTCTTAACAGTATATTTTAAAGAAATCTTCACGGTAGAATTATCATCCGCTATATCTGAACCATAAAAGTTCCACCCTGTATTACCGCCTGCTATATAATGTTTCTTAGCATAATCGCTGCCAATTTCATCTACAAAAATAGCAAAAAATGTAGACTTACATATTTCTCCCGTCATAACCTGACTTGTATAAGAATATGTATTAAACTTTCTTAATGCATTATATAATGCATCATTTACATGCATCCTTATTGAAATTAACTGCAACAAAAACATTACTGCCGCAACAGCATATAATATAACAGGTATAATCAAAGCCCCCTCTACAGTTGCTGATGCAGGAATGTCTCTTTTCATCAATTTTCGGTTAAAGTATGTCATTGACTGCTCTCCTCTCTTCGTAATTATTCCTGCATCGAACCGTTATTTAGAAGCATATGCCGCTAAACCATATTAAATATAAGAACAGCTTATTATCTGTACATATGGCTGTCCTCTCCTAATAACACTAAACACTGCTGTTCCCGCCATACTCACAATATAATTTCTCATTCTGAAATCATCATGTCCCATACTTATCATCTTAATTTCCATTGCCCCCATAGTTCTGTAATTCTTATGTTCACTCCTTTCTAACATAAGTAGCATTCGTATATAATCCCTGTATTCCAAACCATCATCGTCTGTATCCTTGTCGGAATCAAACTTCATACCTAACAGATTTTCCAATGATAATTTCCAGTTTTTTTCGTTTTTCACAAGAGCAACTTTATTTCCTGCATACAAATCCCTCATATCCATTATTGCTTCACCATATGCCCACACCGACATTATCAGATATTGCCCGGCTTTAATAAGAGCCATATTACCTGTAAATCCTAATGCTCCTGCTGCAAATGAATACGCCTGCATTTTTTTTGACTTGTCTGTTATAAGATATGCCAGATTCATACCCGTTCTTATTCCTGATAATTCCAGCATTGTCTGTTCAAGATTTTCCTTATCACCGCTTTTTCCACACAGTATATATTCAAGCGTATAGTCAATACCGGCACTTTCATCGATATCCATATCAAGATAATCAGTAAAACAATTAAACTTCATCATTAGATACTCATTCATCAGAAACTGTTCCTTTATTTCTTCCGCCTTTGATTCCATACTCTCAATTTTCCCTGACATATCTGTTGCAAGACCTGCATAATTAACAGACTTTTCTGAAATATTATCTGTATCCATAACTAACGCCAGTATGCCATCAGTAATCAGCTGTCTTACTTTTCTTACAGCAGACAGACCGGAAGATTCTATAGAAAAATCCACTCCTGAATAATCAAACTTCATTCCCTTTGCGGACAATCCATATAACAACTGCCTGCATCTGACTACTGACGACATAACATCTCTGCTATTGTCATAATTAAGATTTTCTTCAAGTTTTTCAATCTGACTGCATACCCCATTAAGCACAATTAGATTTCTTGAAAGTGCCTGTCTCAGTTGTTGCATATCACACATTGTTTTCTTGTCTGACGCATTGTCTTCTTTCATAGACTTAAGATCCTCTATTAATTCATTACAAAGTTCTTCACCAAGAGTCTTTATTTCAGCAGAAACCTTTTCCATACATCCACCCAGTTTATTCTCTGCACCCGACTTTGCATCATCATATTCACCAAGCACCTCTAAAGCTTTCTCTGTCTGCTCTTTAGTTCCTCCAAGTACAGCTTTCAGCTTTATATAATTTCTCCTATATACATCCGAATATGAATTAATATAATCTTCCTCTTTTTGATTTTCTTCACTAGCTGCAACACCACTGGCATCTTCATACATATCATCTAATAATGCTGATACATCTGTGTAGCCAGGTTCCGAGTTGTCAATACTCATGTATACTTTTTTCTCATCAACATATACTGAATCCATTGAAACAATCCCATTAACTGCCGATTTGGCAAAATATCCCCCTGATGATACAGGTTCCCCCCTTCTTATTACAATTCCCGTATCTGTTGTCTCAATCCCTTCAACATATTTAATGAGCTGAAGTATTTTTAAGTCCACCTCCCACAAATCCTTTTCACAATCCTGTATATCCGATGTTATCTCCTTGATTTTTTCTACTTTTTGAAGTTCCTTTTCCGACTGTCTCATAACATCTGCCATCTCTGAAAACAATCCATATTGCATATATGAAGCAATTTCTTTTCTAAGATATATTCCACCCTGATCAGTTATGTACTCAACATTATCCACATCAACCCCCATTAATGAGACATTTTTCCCACAGGAATATATATTTTCTTCAGCATATTGTTCAATTCTTGCCTTAATATTATCGCTATATTGAAGAAGCAGAATATCATATTCACTCAACATATCGTTATGATACGCAGAAAATGCGCCTTCCACAGATAACATGCACGCTTCCTTGATCTGCGTATTATAAAAACAATCTGATGCTGATCTGACACATGTACATATCAAAGAAAATATTATTGTCATTGACAATGCTGCCATTACCGTTATCTGCGCCTTAAATGTCTTATTATTCAACAACAGCCTCCATTTATCAGATTTTATTAGCCTGATTTGTCATCTTAGAAAGAATTGAATTAACCAGACTTGTTATCTGTTTTTTGAATACAACAACCAGTCCCACAAGAACAATTGTTATCAACACAACCTCTACAACACCCATGCCATCTTCACTATCCCAAAACTTTTTTATCGCATTCTTCATATTATCTTAACCTCCATAATTACCAGCTAAATCTGAAAAGACCATACTGCAGGAATCATAATTATTGCCATTACTATCATAAGCATCATCATCATTGGCATAAGCAGTTTAGTTGTAGCCTCTTCACCCTTTATCTTTGCCATATTCTTTCTTTTTTCAAATGCATCAGCCGTCTCCTCTTCAAGAAGACGCCGTAACTCTTTAGTCCCTTTTCTGATATTAGTCTGCAATAATGCTGCAAGCTTCATATATTCTCTCGTATCGCATCTTTTTCCAAATTGTTCATATGCCTTTAATTCGGATATTCCTGCCTGAATATTATAATCAGTCTTACATATCTCATCATATACAGGTCTGCGTACCGCCTTGCCATGTTCTATGTTATCCTTATAATCAGCCGCTATTTTATGCCATGCCATTCTTGTAGTCATTCCAGCACCAAGAAGCAATGTCAATTTCGATACAACTTCTGAATAATCATATAACAGTTCCTTTTTTCTCTTTATAGCATTGTCCTTTACTTTCTTTTTATCAGCTATAATTACTACTAATATAGCTGCCCCTCCAAGAAGGACAAATAATAACGGAGACACAGGCTTTTCACTTTCCTCATAGTATACTTTGCTATCTGCTATATACTGTGGAAGGTTAATATTTCCATCCATTCTGCTACTACTGACAGCTGCTTCTATATCCTTTTGTGCCTGTATTTTTCTCCTATCTCCTGTACCATATTCTGGTGAATATACCGTTACTGTAAAATCGTATTCACTTTTATAATCCTCATATTCCATAATCAGCTTAAGTTCTACATTCTGACACTCATTTTCCGAAAAACTAATATTATTAACATTACCGTTATAATTAATAAGTTCATAATTTCCTGAATACCATGTCAAAGAAACTACACCTCTCTGTGCCGTTTCTGGTAATACAAGATTGCTAGTTACATGTTCAAGATTTTTATTTCTCCCACACATAATTCCAGCTATCTCCTCATATGCCTTTTCAAAGCATACGGCAGCTTCATCCTGTGACATAATTCTTGGTGCGATTTCAACATCAACAGATGTTATGCTCTCTCCATCTTCACCTACGACATTAATTCTCTTTACCTGTGTCTCTTCTCCAGGTTCAGGACGCTCTATACTGCAAAACAACTTATCTGAATTGTCCGTCATAAACATACTGATTACAGCCATGGCTGCACTAATAACAATTATTAATAATACCTTTCTTTCTTTTTTAAACTTCAATATTAACTATCCTCTTTGCCCACATATCAGAAACAACATATACCGCCAGACACACCGTCATAATAATTATTCCAGCAATATTACCATACAAAGGCTGTATAAATTCTTTGGCAGTCACCTTTAAATATATAACGATAACAGCAGGTATAAGACTCATTACTCTCTGTTCCATTTTTTTGCCACTTATAATAGTGTCAACCTCTGACATAACCTCTTCCTTCTGCTGTATAATCTGCGCTGTATTCTTTATAACTGCCATTAAATCTCCACCACTTCTCTTGGCATATCTGAATATCTCCGCAAAATACATGATATCCTCTACTTTACTTTCCTCCGCAAAATCATCTAATATATCCTCAAGATTCTCATTCTGCCCAAGCCTTATAACTATAAGTTTGAACTTTACAACAATATCAGAATCATCCCCATACATAAGAGCAAGTTCATCTACAGCCTGTCCAAATGCATTCTCTATTGAATATCCAACATTTAAAGCAAATGACACTGCAATAATTCCATCTTTAAATTTCTTCTTAAAGTTCTTCTTATCATGAACAATCCTTTCCTTTATTCTCTGCCTGTAATGAATATACACATACGGTGAAAGAATAACCGCCATAAAAACATTTTCATAAAATATGTATGCTGCAATCAGAACAATAATTATCCCCTCTAATATGTACCTTTCGTTACCATTCACTAAACCCTGCAGCTTCAAGCTTCTCTGTTCTGTTAAACACATTATTCTGCCTGACAAGCGTACCAATAACTTTTCCATTCTTATCCTGACTGTTTTCAACAAACTTAAACAATGGCGTAAGTGCAATCTCACCATTAATGCAATTTCCGACTTCTGCAATCTGAACCACCTTTCTGCTCTTATCCCTTAGCCTTGCAAGATGAACAATAATATCAATAGCTGATGATATCTGCGCCCTGATTGCTGACACAGGCATATCCATTCCCATAAGTACCATTGTTTCCAATCTCGTCAGCATATCTTTGGGACTATTGGCATGTCCTGTAGACAGACTTCCGTCATGCCCTGTGTTCATAGCCTGTAACATATCTATTGCCTCTGGTCCTCTTACTTCTCCAACTACAATACGATCCGGACGCATTCTTAGGCTTGCTTTTATCAAATCTCTTATACTCACTGCATTAGTTCCCTCTGAATTTGCCACCCTCGCCTCAAGCCTCACAATGTTATTAATGTTGTGAAGCTGTAGTTCAGCAGAATCTTCAATTGTAATTACTCTTTCATCATCTGGCACATAATCTGACAACACATTTAAAAATGTTGTTTTTCCACTTCCTGTTCCACCTGATATGAAAATGTTATACTTGCTCTTAACAAGCTTTTCTAAAAACTGTGCCGCCTCTGGAGTAATAGATTCCAATTCAATAAGCCTGTCTATCGTGATGGGCTTATTGAAGAATTTTCTTATAGTTATTATTGGTCCATTAATTGCCACTGGTGGAAGAACAATACTGACCCTCGAGCCATCTTCAAGTCTTGTATCAGCTATTGGAGATGCTTCGTTAACCATATGGTTTGACATAGCTGCAATCCTCTGTGCCACATCTGACAGTTTATTCTCACTTTCAAATTTTTTGTTCCATCTTTCTATAGAACCATTCCTCTCCATGAATATACTGTCACTGCCATTCACCATTATTTCGGTTATGCTGTCATCTTCAAGTAATTCCTGCAAAATATCCAGTTTTTTAATAGAGTTATATAAGCGCTTTTAAGTTCTTCCTTCTGCCTTATCGAAATCACATTATTACGGCTTTCATCATATATGCAGGCATCTATCACCTCATATAGTTCACTGTCAGCAACATCTCTGCCAATGTCCAGTCTCTCATATACATGCTTTCTTAGCTTAATGTAGAGTTCGTCCATTATATTTCCTCTATTCCTGCTGTTCTGCATAATTCTTCATAAAACTGCAAAAGCCGCCCCCATATATCATCATTATTAATGTTCTCATCTTCATTAACATGTATCTTTTTAAAGTTCTGCAATATTATCCAACCCTGCTCAAGAAGATATTTTCAAAATTCTTAAACCTCATATTCTCTATATAATTGCCTGTTTCACATATATATATTTCATCACAACAATCCATCATGTTCCAGGGCATGCGTATTCCATCCCAATATCAATTACAATATTCGAATATCCAAGTTCCCTTCCTACTGCCTGAATAAATGTCCCCATTTCTTCAGGTTTTATATCATCAATATCTTCTGCACAGGACGCATCCGGTATATAATCCAGCCTTTCATAATGACTTATGGCATTAACAATATTTTTATGAAACTGATTATGATTTTGCCTGAATGCATATAATGCATCTGAAGATTTTCATTCTCTTCCCCTTCAGGATTCCTTTAAACCCATAAAATGTTTCAAAATTAATAAAGAGTGTATTCCCATGCTCTGACATCAGTCTTGCAACTGCCAGTGACAACATCATTCTTGCAGTATTATTAAACCCATATACACCTGTCACTTTAAGGCTTCCCTTTTTGAACCCGGTCTTTCTTCTCATATCTCATTACAGACTGTAGAAGCTGATATGACGGCTGATACTTACATATTCCAACCAGTCCTTTTTCTTCCCTTGAATTAATCTCATCTGCTTCACGCTCCTCCTCACACAACACAACAGTCTTATTTCCCGTTCTATATGCGTTATAACCATATGCTCCTTCACATATCATAAGCATATCTGCTTCTTTTCCTGCAGATACTTATCAAGTTCATGTTCCTTAGTAAAACCTGTGCATTATAGGGAATATCATTATCATCATTAATCACAGACATAAGTCGTTTCGCATAATTTTCGTCCGAGTCATATATAACGCAAATGTTATTCCTCCCCATCTGTTCACCTCCTATGTAATATCATTCATAAAACCACAACACACCTGTATACCAATACAACAACATATCCAGCCAGAACCCCACTGCATAATGAAACCCATGCGCCTTTATTCCATTGCTCCCCATACTGACCTCTCTGGTCTTTTTAAAACAACTCAACAATTCCCGTAAAAGCCCTGTAATAAGAGATACAGCCATAAGCTGCAGTACAAAATCAATCCTGTCAACATTCCAATTACTGCCAAAGCTTTACATCCCCTGCACCTACAGCCCTGATTATATATAGAAATGTCATTCCCGCTAATCCCGCCAGAGTTCCAAGAATATAATTTCCTATATATTCACCTGTAAAAGCTCTTATAACAATAACACTCACGCCTACAACAATACCTGCAACAATAAGCCTGTTCGGTATTCTAAATTCTCTCAGATCATGTACTGGCTACAATAACTAATACCAGTGCAATAATGACTGATATAATATCCGGCACTTATCCACCTCCTCAAAAACATGTATAGAATTACCATTTACTGCCTATACTTCTAATAAAGGCATATGATGCCCCTAATCTTGTGCATTAAGGAGTAATTCTATTGAAAATGTTTGGTAAAAAGAGTCCTGCTACATATGATGAAAATATCTGTTACAGGAACTTATGATGACTAAAAGGCGATGTATACTGCCTATTCTAATCTTGATAATGTTACTGATCCTGACCTGATAGACTGTTATATCTACCAGCTTAATTCAGAACAGAAACGGTACAATTACCTTCTTGCAAAGGCAAAGAATCTCAGTTATCCACGTCTGGATTCTGATTCTATAAGAATTGTTGTGTTGTACAGATACTATATATTCTATTCAATAAATTGTCAATACCTTTTCTATATTTTTATTTAAAAATCATATGAATTCTAATTGACATTTCGCGAAAGCTAATATACCATTTATACAAGAAATACTTTTATGAATAACTCATAATTAATTATTATAGAGGTGATGCACTATGAAATCGAAGAAAACCAATCCTTTGTGATAACAACTTTAATATTCTTTATGACAACTGTAATGTTCGGTCTTCTGACCACCGGTGTCATTATTAAGTACCGAAAATCAACCGTTGCAACTAATACCGATAAGCTTAGCAATGACGAGATTGAGAAACTAAAGTCAGAAGAAAAGAGGATCTTCTTTCTGATATGAAGTTAAGATTCACTAACGGTGAAGGTTCTCTTTCTATACTTAAGAGCTATTTCCCTGATAATATAGTCTATGTGAACAATAAGAATCAGTATGTATTTGCGCAGATACTTCCTGAACTTGCGAAGAATAATTATAAGGATGAGAATTTCAAGCAGGATGATAAAGGAATTATTACATACAATGAAGACGGTAAAGTTACAACACATATGGGTGTTGATGCCTCGAAGTTTCAGGGGAATATTGACTTTAAGAAATTAAAAGAACAGGGCGTTGAATTTGCCATGTTAAGATGTGGTTTCAGAAGCTATGGCAATGGAATCCTGAACACTGATTCTTCATTTGATACATTTGCAAAAGACGCAATAAAGAATAATATTAAGATTGGCGCATACTTCTTCTCATCTGCAATTACGAAACAGGAAGCTATAGAAGAGGCTGATTATGTTCTTGATATTATCAAGCCTTACAGGATTACATATCCTGTAGTTATTGACTTTGAGGAGATTTCGGGCGATTCATACAGACAGGAGAATCTGACTACTGAAGAACTTACAGATATCATAATCGCATTCTGCGACAAGATAGAAAAAGCAGGCTATAAGCCAATGATATATTCCAACCTCAAGGGATTCGTTGGAAGACTTGACCTTACCCGCTTAGAAAAATATGAGAAGTGGTTTGCCTACTATTCAGACACACCTTACTTCCCATATGAATTCTCTATATGGCAATACACTGAATCAGCTAAGTTAGACGGTGTCAGTGGTAATACCATAGATCTTAATATTAGTTTTAAAGATTACAATTAATTGTGATTCACATGCTCACTGCGGAATTTCTCAATCATTTCCCTTGTGAGACTGATATGGTCATCAATTACATCTATATCATCTGCCTTGACCCATGTGCCGACCGATAACTCATCTTCTTCAAGAGTTATTGTGTCGTCACCGTCAAGCTCACAGAAGTAACCAAGAAGCTGTGAACCGCTGAGTCCCCAAGGCTGGCTTTTATAATAGGTGATATTTTTAACCTTCACACCTACTTCTTCCATAACTTCTCTGCTTACAGTTTCCTCTGTTGTTTCACCAATCTCAGTGAATCCGGCAATAAGCGCATAATTCCTGTAAGTTCTTCCTGCATATTTAGTAAGAAGAATTCTGTCCTTATCTGTAACTGCAACAATAACAGCCGGACATATCTTAGGAAATACAATATTCTTACAGCAGTCACAGCGTAACATTCTCTGCTTGTCATCATGCTTGAGTGGTTTTCCGCATCTTCCGCAGAAATGATTATCCCTGTACCAGCCATACAGATGAAATGCAGTAATAGCCGCATAAGCATGCTCTCTTGGCTGTGCCTTACGGAAAGAATCGACTCCTATGAATTCATATCCTCTGACGAAAGAATACATATCCTTGTGTACAGCTGAATCAGCCATCTCTCCCAAGAATGTGCCTCTTTCGAGGCTTCCTGTCTTTCTTGCGAGGAAAAAATGTTCCTCATCAATTGACAACAGATATATGAATTCAAAGTTATCCACAGCTTTGTCTCCGTAAGAGGACTTTATCCCCTGAACGAACTCATCATACTGTGGATATATTAATACATTTTCTTCAGGATTCTGTGAGTTAAAATGTCCTGATGGTCTTGCAAGCAATGAGGAACCCTGAAAATAAAACACAGTATCCCCATTGCCTGGCTTAAGATTCTTATACTGGTTGTCCAGATGTTTTGGCCATATATCCTGTATCATATTAGAAGAACACCATCTCTTCCTTAGGTGCACCTGTCTTTTCTACGCTTTCAACGTAAAGAACAGGACCTTTCTTCTTATATGCCATCTGGAATTCATACTTAATAGTAGCTGTAACCCATATCCATTCTCTGTTCTCAAGAGAAGCTATGTTGTTGTAGAAGCTGATATAACCAATAAACTGTGTATCTTCTGCACAGCATGTCATAACCTTTCTTCCCGGAACGAAATTCTTATCCTTAAAGTACTTGTTCTTAAGAACCTGTCCCTTGAATCTTACCTTCTTACCTGCGTATACTTCCGGTCTTTCAGACACATCCATATACCAGATACCATAATCTTCGTCATCAACCTGAATAACATCAGCATTGATATCGTATGGAAGCTGTTCAGATATAGCAACCTGGTCACCCTTCTCGTCCTCGAAGATAATCTGAAGTGCAGGATTTAATGCTCTCATGCTTCTTCTGTAGCTGCCAAGATCCATACCTGACTTGCATCTGTTAAAGATAACCATATCAGCATATTTAACAGACTCTGCAATAATAGACTTCATGTTAGCCCACTGTAAGCCAAATGCATTGGCATCAACTAAAGTTATAGACTGGTATACCTGCCATCCTCTTGGCTTCTCACTTCCAAGAATAAGTGCTGGATCCCACATTCCGTTATATTCAACAATAACAATCCATGGATCATACTTCTTGTCCAGTTCATTAAGAGTCTTGATATTAAAATCTTCCTTCTCTACAACAACCATATCTACTCCGTTATCCTTAAGAAGCTTCTCGCTATACTCCTCTTCACCTTCTTCACACACAATAAGAAGTTTATTCTTAGCGTCTGCAAACTGTCCCATTGCTATAGTATCGGAGATAAATCTTGTTTTACCACTGTCAAGCTGACCGTTAATCAAGAAAATCGGAATCTGATATTCCTCATTTGCCATATTTATCCTCATTTCCGCGCATTTGCGCTATCATTTCATTATAAATGCGTTGTAAAATGTGTTCTTCTATTAAACACTGATTAAACTTCAAAAGTTCCTTAAGTGCATCTTCCTTAAGTTCAGAACCGATTACACAGATTCTTCCTGTGAAATCAGCACTTCCCTCACGAATCTCATATTCTTCTGGTACAAGGTCGAAATACATCCATGTTCCATCTGTACAAGGAAGCATACCCTTAGAACGGAGAACCTTACCATAATCTTCACTCTCAAGCTTCTTTAATATGCTGTCAAGCTCTGCCTTCTCATACTTCTTAGGAGTCTCTGTTCCCCAGCTTGTAAATACGTCATCTGCATGATGATGGTGATGATCATGCTCATGGTCATGATGATGTTCGTGCTCGTGGTCGTGATGATGCTCATGTTCCTCATCATGGTCATGATGATGCTCATGCTCGTCATCATCATCATGATGTCCGCCGCAACAGCACTCTCCATCTTCATGATGATGGTGGTGGTGCTCCTTCTCATGCTCCTCATAAGCCTTCTGCGCCTCTGCAAGCATGTCTAACTCAAGGTTAGTAACATTCTCCATTGCACCAAGAATCTTAGTTCCGTCAATATCATCCCAAGGAGTTGTGATAATATGTGCATTAGGATTAACACTCTTAATAAGCTCAATAGCTGTCTTTAACTTCTCTTCAGAAACATTCTGTGTTCTGCTTAAAATAACAGTTCCTGCATGCTCAATCTGGTTATTAAAGAATTCACCAAAATTCTTCATATATACCTTAACCTTAGATGCATCTGCAACTGTTGAAGCACTGTTAAGAACGATTTCATTCTCAATGTGAAGGTCTTTAACCGCTTTGATAACATCTGAAAGCTTGCCTACTCCTGAAGGCTCAATAATAATTCTGTCTGGATGATACTTATCAACAACCTCCTTAAGAGAAGTTCCGAAATCACCAACAAGTGAACAGCAGATGCATCCTGAATTCATCTCTCTTATCTCAACACCAGAATCTTTAAGGAATCCTCCATCAATACCGATTTCACCGAACTCATTCTCAATAAGAACTACCTGCTCTCCTTTAAGGCTTCCTTTAAAAGCTTACTTATAAGAGTTGTTTTACCTGCTCCCAAAAGCCTGAAATTATATCTACTTTAGTCATCTTAATCAACCTTTCTGCAGTATATGACTGCCCTTTTATCTCATATTTTCAATTATACACTTCTTGTCAATCCCTATTTGAAGAAAATGTAAAATTTTATTAAAAATATTTAATCAGACAGAGATTCCCATGCTCTGTCTTAATTCATCTGCCTTCTCGCCAATCTTTCTTAGCCTGTGGTTTACACCCGATTTACCAACCGGAGGGTCTAACAGCTCACCTAATCCCTGAAGACTCATGTCAGGATTCTCGAGTCTTAAAAGAGCAACCTGCATCAGACTGTCACTTAAACTGTCAAGCCCGACAGTATCTCTTATAAGTTCAATATCCTTAATCTGCTTGACCGCCGCTTCAATTGTCTTGTTAAGATTAGCAGTCTCACAGTTTACCTTTCTGTTGACATCATTACTGATTCCCTTAAGAATCATGACATTGTACAGGTTCATCTGCGATACAACCGCTCCCATAAGATTAAGCGTATCAGTAATATTATTGCCTTCCTTCATATACACAACAAAACTGTTTTTTCTTACAATAACCTTGGCATCGAGTCCGAAAAACGCAATATCCATAAGAATATCAGCGTCCTCCTCATATTTGCACACAATCTCATAGTGATAGAACTTGTTCGGGTCACTTATAGAACCTCGTTCCATAAAAGCTCCTCTTATAAATGCTTTCTTACAGCAGTCCATAGCTACAATTCTTGCGTCAACAAACACCGGTTCAATCTGTGTAAACCTGTCGTCGCACCATTTTAATGTCTGCAATATCTTAGCAACATCACTCTGTCTGGTTATCCTTATAATAGTTTCCTTGCCATTCTTAACCTTTTCATTCGTATCAGCATCCATCTTAATGCTAAATATTCTCAATAACAGGTCACTGAATTTCTCAACTGACAATTCGTTCTCTGTAACGAATTCCAGACATAATTCTCCATTATCTGTCTCGCTTACATTGCCAGACATTCCCATAAACGCAGCAAATTCCGCAATCTGGCAATGCCTCGCGGAATCTGTTTTCTTAACTAACTCTTCTTTTACTTCTGATGAAATGACATACTTAACCTTTTCTCTTAGAATCTTTCTCAATATCTCTATGCTCAACCTTGCATCCATACTCAGTCCTGCTTATAAGCTTATAGATTTCATTAGCAAGAGTAACTGAACGATGCTTTCCTCCTGTACAGCCAATTGCAATAACAAGGCTGTTCTTTCCTTCCTTAACATAATTAGGCAGAAGGAACTTCAATAAATCATCTATCTTTTCCAGAAATTCTGTTGTCTCCGGAGCTTTCTTCACATAATCCTGTACAGGCTTATCATTACCGGTAAGGTGTTTAAGTTCTTCAATATAATATGGATTAGGCAGAAATCTCACATCAAACACAAGATCTGCGTCTGCAGGTATTCCATATTTGAAACCAAAAGAAAGAACTGTAACAAACAGATTCTTGAAATTCTTATCGTCAAAGAATATGCCCTCAAGCTCTGCCTTAAGTTCCCTTGTAAGCATCTGGCTTGTATCGATTATTACATCTGCTCTTTTCTTTAAGAACTTAAGCTCATCTCTTTCCAGCTTTATTACATTATCTATTCTGTCATGATCATCCATTGCAAGCGGATGTGTTCTTCGCGTTTCCTTGTATCGTTTTACAAGTACCTCATCACTTGATTCAAGAAACAGAATTGTATAGTTAAAATGCTTATTAAGCATATCATCAAGCACTGAATCAAGCTCAGCAAGTGCGTGACCACTTCTTATATCTACACCAATTGCTATGTTGCTATATCCGTCTTCTCCCGCATTGGCAAGCTCTGCAAACTTAGGAATCAGAGAGATTGGCATATTATCGACACAATAATATCCCTCATCTTCTAATACATTAAGTGCTGTAGATTTACCTGCACCTGACATACCTGTAACAATAATCATCTTCATCTTATCATCTTCTCTTTCTTATCTGCCTTTAATTACTGGTCTGTTTAATTATAACAAGCCTTAGAATCCAACCTTTACAACTTCCAGTTCCAGCCCGACACCGAACTTTTCCATAACTTCACTCTTAATATAATCCGTAAGCTCGCATACATCCTTCGCAGTTGCATCGCCCTTATTGACAACGAATCCGGCATGCTTCTCCGATACCTGTGCGCCACCTCTTGCACAACCCTTAAGACCTGCATCCTCAATAAGCTTTGCTGCAAAATATCCTTCCGGTCTTTTAAATGTGCTTCCGGCACTAGGATACTCAAGTGGCTGCTTCTGCCTTCTCTTAGCTGCCAGCTCTGAGATATTATTTCTTATTATATCCGGTTCACCTTTTCTTAATTTCAAAGTTGCTTCAAGAACAATCATATTGCTTTTCGCTACAATACTTGTTCTGTATCCAAGCTCAAGTTCATCTGCTGGAAGCTCCCTGATAACACCTTCATCATCAATAACCTTTGCACTGACAAGAATATCCTTGAACTCCCCGCCATAAGCACCTGCATTCATTCTTACAGCACCACCTATGCAACCCGGAATACCTGTTGCAAATTCAAATCCGGCAATTCCATTAGCAGCAAGCTGGTTGCCAAGTCTTGTAAGCTTCATGCCTGCACTTGCTTTGACAAGCACTTCATCTGAATTATCCTGTGAATCCTGAAGAAACTCATAATCTGAAAAACCATCGCCAAGCTCAACTACAACTCCCCTGAAGCCTTCATCACTCACAAGAATATTACTGCCATTTCCAATAACAATATATTTAATGTCCGATTTTTTCAAAAATGCGATAACATCTGCTATCTGCTTTTCTGCCTGTGGTGTTACATAATAATCTGCAGCACCTCCGATTCTGAATGTAGTATGTGTCTTCATTAGTTCACCTGTTCTTACATTCCCGGCACCAAGCATTGATATTAATGCTTCTGATAACATTTTATTATCCATATAATCTCACTATCCTTAATACTAATTTCCAAGAATAAGCTTTGCTGCTCCATACATTCCTGCATCATTACCAAGAGCAGCCTTAACTATCTTAGTCTGTCTGCTCGCATGGAACACACATTCCTTATAATACTTATCAATAAGATTGATAAAATATTCCCCTGCGGCAGAAACTCCGCCACCAATTACAAATACCTCCGGGTCAACCATTCCCGCTGCACATGCAAGTCCTTTTCCAAGATATCTGCATACATACTCTGTTACCTGTATAGCAAGGGCATCTCCTCCCTTAGCCTCGTCAAATATAACCTTTGCCGATATGTATGGCACACTTCTTAAAGATGAAGGCATGTCACTTTCTGCAAGCATACGGTTAGCCGTTCTTACAATTCCAGTTGCAGAAGCAACCTGCTCAAGACATCCCTTCTTTCCACAGTTACAGCTCTCAGTCTCACCTTCAACAAGTGGAAGATGACCTATCTCACCTGCTGCACCGTTAAATCCATAAAGAGGCTTTCCATCAATAATAACTCCACCGCCTACACCGGTTCCAATCGTCACCATTACCATGCTGTTGTATTCGCTTCCACCGCCTACCCAGAATTCTCCGAGTGCTGCCATATTGGCATCATTACCAATCTTAACAGGAATACCTGTAAGCTCAGACAATACATTGGCTGCATTAAATACTCCCCAGCCCAAGTTGATACATTTGTTGACAGTTCCATCCTCAAGACATGCACCAGGAAGTCCCATTCCGATTCCTGCCACATCCTCTGTTGTCATATTCATATCTGCAAGAACGCCCTTGATATACTCACTTATATCAGGCAGAATCAGGCTTCCACCCTCATCCTTTCTTGTAGGAATCTCTTCTTTTCTTAACAGTTCACCTTCTTCAGAAAATGTACCACATTTGCAGGTTGTTCCTCCAACATCAATTCCAAATATAATCTTACTCATCGTCATCCTCCCCGCCTCTCATAAGATTTTCCTGTACTCTTCTGTATAATTCCTTCGCTGCATTATATCCCATCATCTTCTGTCTATGGTTGACCGCTGCTGACTCAACAATTACAGCAAGATTACGTCCTGGTCTTACCGGTAGCGTATGGCACACAACCTTATTGCCAAGATATTCTATGTATTCTTCCTCAAGTCCAAGTCGGTCATACTCTCTGTCCTTGTTCCAGTCCTCAAGCTTGATAACCATATCTATTTCCTGAGTTTCCTTAACACTTTCAACACCGAAAAGTGTCTTGACATCAATAATACCAATGCCTCTAAGCTCTATAAAATACTTGGTAACTCCCGGTGCGCTTCCAACCAGAGTCTCGTCACTGACCTTTCTGATTTCAACCGCATCGTCAGTTACAAGACGGTGTCCTCTTTTTATAAGTTCAAGTGCAGCTTCGCTCTTACCAATACCAGACTCACCTGTGATAAGTACACCTACACCATATACATCAACTAAAACACCATGGATTACGATACATGGTGCAAGCTGAACCTTCAGCCAGCGTATTACTTCTGCTGTAAATGAAGATGTTGCCTGGTCTGTCATAAGAAGAGGTATCTGATACTTAACCGCAAGTTCAATAATCTTAGGCTCTGGCTTTATACTCCTGCAGAATATAATACATGGAATATTACTTGACAAAAGCTGCATATATCTTTCATATCTCTCCTGCTCAGAAAGACTCGCAAGATAAGCATGCTCCACATTACCAATAATCTGTAATCTGTCATTATCAAACTGGTCATAAAAACCTGTAAGCTGCAAAGCCGGTCTGTTCACATCAGGCAGATTAAGCCAGATTCCTGACACATCTATCTGTGGTGTAAGATTAACAAGATTCATTTTCTGGATAACTTTAGATAACTTTACCCTCTCTTTACCATTATTCATATATTCTCTGCCTCCAAACTCATATTTACGATTTCATATATCCTAAGTTTATCACAGACAAGCTCTAAATGCTATTATAAAAGTATTATCAATGAAAGAATTTGTATATATTCTCTGCCACATTTTCAGTAATACCATCAGCCTTCATAAGCTCATCCACTGATGCCTGCCGTATCTTTTCTATATCAAGAAAATGCTTCATAAGTGCCTTTCTTCTTACAGGTCCGATTCCTTCAATCGAATCAAGTACAGAAGATACCTGTGCCTTATCTCTTAAGCTTCTGTGATAAGTTATTGCAAATCTGTGTGCCTCATCCTGCACCCTTGTAATCAGCTTAAAGCCCTCGCTGTGCTTATCTATCGGTATCTCAATATTGTTATAATACAGACCTCTTGTGCTGTGGGTATCATCCTTTACCATACCGCACACAGGAATATTAAGCCCCAGTTCCTTAAGTACATCAAGTGCAATATTCACCTGGCCGCGTCCGCCATCCATCATAATAAGGTCTGGATATCTCGAAAATCCATGACTATCCTCGAGTCCTTCCCGCTCACGCATACCTCTTGTAAAACGTCTTGTCAGAACCTCACGCATGCTCTTATAATCATCCGGCCCCTTTACTGTTCTTATCCTGAACTTGCGATAATCATTCTTCTTTGGTTTTCCATCCTCAAAAACGACCATTGAGCCAACACTTTCAACGCCATTTGTATTAGATATATCGTAAGCCTCTGCTCTGTGAAGTGTCCCAAGTCCAAGCCAGCCGGCAATCTCTTTCATAGCTCCTGTTGTCCTGCTCTCCTCACGCTTAATCTTCTCCGCATCCTGTGTAAGAACAAGCTGGGCGTTCTTATATGCAAGCTCAACCATCTTTTCCTTGTCGCCCTTCTTAGGTGTGACAATACTTACCTTGCGACTCTTTCTTGCACTGAGCCACTGTGCTATTGTATCCGCATCCTCTATCTCGTACTGCACCATAATAATATTAGGTATAAATGGAGTTCCGCCGTAATACTGTTTCATAAATTCCGAAATAATGTCGCTCTTAGTGTCGCCTTCAGCAACCTTCATATGAAAATGATCTCTTCCAAGAAGCTTGCCCTGCCTGATAAAGAACACCTGCACAACTGCGTCCTGACCGTCACTTGCACACGCAATGACATCTCTGTCATTAACATCATCTGCTGTAATCTTCTGCTTCTGTGCAACCTGCTTGACACTCATTAACAGGTCTCTGTATCTTGCAGCTTCCTCGTATTCCATCTTCTCAGACGCTTCCTGCATCTGCGTTGTAAGCCTGTCCATAATCTTCTTGTAATCACCATTTAAGAAAGCTACAACCTCATCAATTCTTCTTCTGTATTCCTCACCGCTTACATATCCCTGACATGGTGCATCACACTGTCCGATATGATAATTAAGACACGGCCTGTCCTTGCCCTCATCTTTTGGCAGATTTCTGTTACAGGTTCTTACCTTATACAGCTTGCATAGAAGTTCAATAGTGTCCTTGACTGCTGCCGCAGAAGTGTAAGGACCGAAATACTTACCTGCTCCATGCTTCATCTTTCTTGCAAAAAGTACCCTTGGATACTCTTCCCCAACGGTAATCTTAATAAAAGGATAACTCTTGTCATCCTTTAGCATGGTATTGTACTTAGGTCTGTGCTCCTTGATAAGATTGCACTCCAAAACAAGCGCCTCAAGTTCAGAATCCGTGATAATATATTCAAAATACTGAATATGCGACACCATCTGCACAATCTTGGCAGACTTATTCCTGCTGCTCTGGAAATACTGTCTTACACGATTCTTTAAAATCTTCGCCTTACCTATATATATTATGTTGTCCCACTTATCATGCATAATATAAACTCCCGGTTTTGCCGGGAGTTTCTTAAGCTCTTCTTCTAAATCAAACATACTATAAGCTTCTTCAATCCTCTGGCTTTCTTAAGTGCGTAGCTTCGCACCTGTCTTATAGTATTTATTATCCCAGTTATGTCAGCTTTGTCAACATATTTTGCATTACCAAATCTAACCGCAAGGATTGTCTGCACTGCTTTCTCAAGTCCAATATTCTTAAGATTCGCATCCTGTGCAGTTATTTCTAATATATATTCTTCATAATCAATTCCGGGTTCTCTCTTATATCCCAGACAAGCAAGAAGCTTTTCAAGATAAGAATACATTTTCATAAGCTTTACTTCATCTACTGAACTGCTTCTTAATAAATGTATTCTTGATACTATCCTGATTGCAGCCATTGCAATTAATATAAGAACTGCCAATATTGCTGTACATACCACAATCAGAACTGAATTAATATGTATCTCACCAGAGAAGCTGTCAGTGTCAGAGACAGCTTCCTGTGTTGTGCTTTCAGTACCCGGCTCATCTGTATCATCAACTGTCATATTTTCATCAACTGATGAATTACTATTGTCAGACTGGCTCTGTCTCTCACTTTCATCCTGTGTGGAACTTTGCTCAGTATCCTCAACTTCTCCATAGCCAGGTGTTGCATCAACAATAACCCATCCATATCCATCAATATATGCCTCAACCCATGCATGAGCTGCATTGTCGTAGACATCATATTTCATATACTTATTGCTCTGCCCGTCAGTATAATATGCGCCTGTATTGGTATTAACCGTATATCCTGCACAATACCTTGCCGGTATACCCGCACATCTTAATATAACTGCTGCCGAGGTAGCAAAATATGTACAATACCCTCTCTTGCTTTCTCTTAAGAAATACTCAACAACGCTCTTTCCCTCCGGCACCCTTCCTGGTTTAAGAGTATATGTATAATTATCTTTAAGATAAGATACTATTTTCTGTATATATTCAACCTTTTCATCTACTGTCTGTAAATTCCTCTTTCCAAACAGTTGTGCTACAACAATTCTGTCATCTTCAGATACATCAAGATACTGCCCGTGTGCATAGCTTTCATATGAATTAACGATAGCAGAGTTTCTGTATTTCTTCATAAGCTGCCCCATGCGGGAGTAATCCTCAAAGCTTCCCCGTGCTATACGGTAATCAAGTGACGAACCATATACATTGCCATCTTTACTTCTGAATGTCTGCTGATAATAGAAAAATCTGTCAGCAAGCAGTTGTTCGTCTTCATCAAGCGTATATATTTTTCGTTTCACAAGATTAAGTGCAAACTCGGACACAGCACTCTCATAAGAATACTGAGTTTCCCTTGTATCCGACCATCGCTGCCAGCTGTTATTCTTGAAATCCCTTCCCATAAATACCTTGGCATAGGCAATTCCGATATCAGACATTGTATTAAGCTCTCCTGCGTATACATTTCCATAGTAGACCTCGTCAACCTGTCCAACATCACCATTTCCTATTCCTACAGTCGCATTAACCTTCGCCTTATCATCCTCTGTCTCTGATTTATTTCCCTGAAGGTCTATGCCAAATCTGTCATAAACAACATCTGTTACCATATTTCTTGCATCATCAAAGAAAGAATTTCTCTTATATGTATCCTGAGGAACAACAAATGTTAAAACTGCCGCTATAACTGCTGATATTATTACAGCCGTTTTGGCACTCTGGTTAGTTTTTATCTTCTTATTCCTTAGTGCCATTGAATCAAAGATAAAAAGAACACAGAAAATAATGCTTATGATATCAGGAACAATAACCGCCGCAATAAATACACTAAGCAGAGGCATAGTTATTGCCAGACTCACTAGCATATTAGGAAACACATTAACTTCCAAAGCTGCAAGGACTGCTATAATTATAATAACAACCACACATACGCATCTTACGGAAGCCGCACCGGCACTCTCTACCGTTAGTATATTACTGCTATCCACAGGTCCTGTAAAAGATGCCCTTGATATAAACACATTTATAAATGTTGTGATTCCATTAATAAAAGAGCCTATATTAATTACGAGATATACCACCGGCAAAACAGCCATTCCCATAATCCTTATAAGCCTTGCATTCTTTCCGTAACAGGACAGCATAAATGTATACACAACACTGAATATCAGTGAAACCAATCCAATAAATCCCATATCTGCAAGCGGATATGTAATCGTCTCTATTATGGATGCTGCACCAAATGTTCCAAGAAATGTCACTATTATTCTAAGTATTAAGTTGTCTGTATGTATAAGCTGTCCCTTTTTCATTAATACCCTCTTGTCACATTATTATCAATTCTCTGTAATTATCACTGGTTCAGTCGTAATCTCCAGCCTGTCATCTTCATATAATGCCTGACATGCTTTATTGACCGTACCTTCACCACAACGTATATCCATAACCACTTTAACGGCCGCTTTCAAACTGGCATTATCATAGAACGTAACTCTTACAATATCTGCTTTAGCCATATCCCACACTATATACTGTCCAGTCAGTCCAGCCTCTGCACATGCCAGCCCCTGCGACATCATCTCAGCATATATTCGGCTCATTCTTGAAAGACGCCATGACTTTTCTCCTCTCCAGTCCGTGTCAACAACGATGAATACCGTCTTATTAATGTTCGTGCTGTACTCTTTAACAATAAAGTCATTCTCTGCAAGTATACTGCTTCTCTTCCAATGAATATTCCTTGGACTGTCTCCATCCCTGTATTCTCTGAGTTCACTGACTTCATCAGATGCACTCTTTACATACACCTCATTCTCTTCATCATAATAAGCATTAGCTCTGTCTGTTTCCATATATCTGTCAATTGTTTCCTCCGGCATAACAGATACTTTAGTAACTCCTGCAAATTGTTTCTTCTTTCCAAAAGTCCAAGATAGTCACATATTTCTATGGATTCAACCCCACACATATATTACCGCAGTAATCCGCAGAAATGTCCGTAATTCCAGCACTCTTTCTTATGCCTTGTTTTATAGGCACATTTATCATGAATTCATCACCCGTATGGCAATACATATATTTTATAGTGATGGCCATTAACAAAAGCCAGATTACATGCATTTTTCTTAACTATTCTTATCTTAATCCTGTTTCCCACCTGTACAACATTCTTATTGACCTGCAGGCTAAGCCCCAGGCTGACATCCGATATAGCATACATAATCCATGAAACAAGTGGTATTGCAATCATCAGGACAAGCAATATAAATATCTGGTATTCCACATAAAATATATTAACCCCGAAAACAACTGCCAGGCAGATAAAATACAAAATCCTTCTTTTAAGCATACTGCCACCCTTACTTATTCATCTCTGGAACCGGTACATTTCTTAATATCTCAGTAATCTCTTTTCTGGCTGCCTCCGTACCTGCGCTCCATTAACATTAGTAACTATTCTGTGTGCAAATGTTTCAACAGCAATATTCTTAATATCTGATGGAAGAACATAATTATTGCCGCGAAGAAATGCTTCCGCCTTTGCCATTGCAATTACTGCGATACTTCCTCTTGGTGAAACCCCTGTATTATATTCTCCTGCTTCTTGTCTTAGCGCAATCTTAGCTACATATTCATATATAGAATCATCAACATAGATACCCGCAACTTCCTCACGAATTCCTTCTATATCACCTTTTCAAGTACACATGCAGAAAACTGTGTATTCTTCCCGTTCTCAAGTCTGCTCTTCATAATTGCTACTTCATCCTCAATCTGTGGATATCCCATAGAAAGCTTTATCATGAATCTGTCGAGCTGTGACTCAGGAAGCTTCTGTGTTCCAATAGAACCAATAGGGTTCTGTGTTGCTATAACTACAAATGGGTCTGGAAGCTCATATGTATTGCCATCAACAGTCACCTTAGACTCCTCCATTATCTGCAATAACGCTGACTGTGTCTTAGGCGATGTTCTGTTTATTTCATCAGCAAGAAGCAGGTTGCACATAGCCGCCCCTGCTTGAATTCAAACTTGCCAGTCTGCCTGTTATACATCGAAAATCCCGTTATATCCGATGGCATAACATCTGGTGTAAACTGTATTCTGTTGTACTTCAGTCCGAGTGCATTTGCAAATGCATGTGCCATTGTTGTTTTACCAACTCCCGGAATATCATCTAATAATACATGTCCTCCTGCGATTATTGCCATATACACCTTGCATATAACATCATCTTTTCCAATGACAGACTTCCTTACCTCTCTTAAAACTGCTTTAGATTTCTTTAAGTAATAATTATTCTCGTTCATTTAATCCCCAAAAGCACCAATTATTCTGTAGAAAGCGTCAGACTCCCATATACAGTATCCCCACTATAGAACTCAAGAGAATTATTCATAATATAACATGAAATCTTTATATTGCTATTAAGACCATTCTTATCAATATATGTCTGAATCACCTGTTTTAATGTATCAGCCGCCTCGTCCATTCCATCCAACTGTTTATCATTATACTTAATATCATAAGGAACATCAATATAAAGTACTACATTATTCCTTGTTGCAACATTGTCAGTTCTTACAGAATATGTATATCCATACTCTGTTCTGTTCTCAATATTTATTGTTCCTTCACTCATAACATTAAGTTTCGAATATAACATTTCATAGCTGTTATAATCTTCAATTATCATATCACTTATCTGGCTCTGTTTAACTGTTGCTTCCTCCGCAGTACTCTCATGCATATCTGCCTCTGAACTGCTGGTTGCTAACGGCACGAAACTTGTCTTGCTCTGCTCTCCTCTGCCAACTGTCTGATAATTCTTTACTGATATAACAAATATAACAATTGCCGCTATTGCTGCAACCGAAATATACTTTCCGACTGGCAGGTGTTGTTTTACTGGTTTCAATTGTACTATCTTATCATTCGTATATGTAGACGACTTATCTTCTGTAGCATCAAACAGTTCAGACTTGTCAAGGATTTCATCTATCTGTATTCTGATTTTTCCTTATCCGGATACTTAACCTTACTCAAGATAATCCCACTCCTTTCTTACTCTCTTAACCATTGCATAATACCTGCTCTTGACAGTGCTAAGATCAACCCCTGATTAGCACTTATCTCGCAAATGTATAACCTTCATACACTTTAAGCCTGAAGGTTTCCCATTCCTTATTCTGGTGATGACCATACATTTTCTCCATCTCCTCATAAGAAAGCTTCCCAAGCACACTCGTCTCCGTGCCAGCCCTCTCATCAGCAGGTTCCTGTATGGTATCATCCATAATCTGTGTAACAATACTCTCATGATACTGTCTGCTCCTGAAATAATCAGTGACCTTATTATCTGCAATCCTTGTAAGCCATGTCTTAAATGACGCCTTCTCTATATTGAAGCCCCCAGCCCCTTCAACGCTGAAATAAATGTTTCCTGAGTAAGATCCATACTTAACTCCTCATCCTTCAGCTTAATATAAATGTGCTTATACACAGCCTTATAATATTGCGTAACCAGCTCGTCTCTGCATCTCTGTCATTATTATTCAGGATTCTGCTTATCAAACTAAAATCACGGTTCTTTGACAGCAAACCCATCTACTCACCCCGGTTGGTATGTACTGACGGAACATAAATCAAAGTCTCATGTCCCGTTCATATCTTTATACGGAATACTTTTCAAAAGTTTAGATAATTGTAACATTTTTCAAAAAATTTGCATAAATTATGCCATTCCGTTTACTGTCTTGTATTTATACAGCATTTCTGCATGATTCTGCTCCTCAATCTGGATATCAGCAAGAATCTTTCTGATGGCTGTATCGGCAAAATTAAACACATTAGTATTATACTCTCCCGATACAAGTTTTTCAGAGCCAATACTGTCTGTTGCTAAAATGCATCGCTTTCCTTATCCTCTGACTTGCTCATCACATCATAAGTTGCCTCAGGCTCATACTCTTTTCCCTCACAGTCGTTGCAGTCACATTCAGGAACTTTTCCCTCAAGAATCTGTCCTAATGTGTCATAGTGCTTCTGCTCATTCTTCTCTAATGTAGAAAATAAATCCTTCAAAACAGGATCTTTCGCATCCTGTCCATACTTCTTGTACTTCTTGATACAGGTCTGCTCCTGAGTCTGTAAATCCTTAATCGTAGTCTTTTCTTTTCATTCAATGCCATAATAAAAGCCTCCTGATAATTAATACAACTGTATTATTACCAGAAGGCTTAACATTTATTCTTATATGTAATTATTAGAAGTCAACTTCTGTATCATAGTAGCAATGTAAGAAGCTTCTCCATCTCTTCCTGACTTGGCTGACGTGGATTAGAACCTGTACATGCATCAAGGATAGCATTGGCTGCGATGTCGTGTAACTTAGCCTTGAATTCTTCCTCTGATACAAATCCTGTCTCTGCTGGGAGACCACCCTCACCATAATTCTTGATGCAGTGAGGAATATTAAGTTCATCATTCATCTTTCTTAACATAGCGATAAGATTGTCAATCTTCTCATCCTGTGTATTGCCACCAAGATGTAAGAAATCAGCGATAAATGCATATCTCTTAGCTGCTGTCTCATCCTTGGCATTGAACTTGATAACCTTAGGAAGATACATAGCATTAGTGCACCATGGATAATATGTCCGCCTTCAAATGCTGCACCAGTCTTATGTGCCATTGAATGAACGATACCAAGTAATGCATTAGAGAATGCCATACCTGCAAGACACTGTGCATTATGCATTGAATCTCTTGCTGCCATATCTCCGTTGTATGATTTAACGAGGTTAGCCTGAATCATCTCCATAGCATGAAGTGCCAGTGGATCTGTGTAATCACAGTTAGCAGTTGATACATAAGCCTCAATTGCATGTGTCATGGCGTCCATACCTGTATGTGCTACAAGCTTAACCGGCATAGTCTCTGCAAGCTCAGGATCAACAATAGCAACATCAGGAGTAATCTCGAAATCTGCTATAGGATACTTAATACCTTTCTCATAATCTGTAATAATAGAGAATGCTGTTACCTCTGTAGCTGTTCCTGATGTAGATGAAACTGCACAGAAATGAGCTTTCTTACGAAGCTTAGGAAGACCGAATACCTTGCACATATCTTCAAATGTTGTATCAGGATATTCATACTTAATCCACATTGCCTTAGCAAAGATCAATAGGAGAACCGCCGCCGATAGCAACAATCCAGTCTGGCTCAAACTCTGTCATAACAGCAGCACCCTTCATAACAGTCTCAACTGATGGATCAGACTCGATACCCTCGAAAAGCTTAACTTCCATTCCTGCTTCCTTGAGGTAATCCTCTGCTTTCTGAAGGAAACCGTTACGCTTCATAGATCCGCCACCAACGCAGATGATAGCTTTCTTTCCTTCAAGTGTCTTGAGGGCTTCCAAAGAACCCTTTCCATGATACAAATCTCTTGGTAAAGTAAATCGAACCATAATAAAACCTCCGTACATAAATATTTGATTGTTAAATTATAAACAAACCCTATGCTCTTATTATATGCTTGCCCGTATAATAATTCAAGTAAATTTTATTATAATTTTTGTAAATATTCCATGAACATTTATATATTTTATTATCACTTACAATTCTGCCATCACTAATAGTAATTATCTTGTCATCTCACCACACAGCCTATTACCCTAAGGGGGTACTCTTACCGCTTTCCAAAGTTACCCGGTAAACCTACTATTTCATCAATTTTCACAATCTGGTAGGTCTTTTTACATTGTCAGTTGGTTTATAATGCTTCTTTCCATCTTAAATACCTACTAAATATGTCACATCTCACACTTTAGTAGGTCTTTTCCTGATACATCTGTAATATTAGTCACATCTTGTCAGCTAAAACCTACTATTCTCGCATAAATCACAACTTTAGTAGGCAATTTTCTTTAGCAACCTTAATTCCCATCAAAATTTCTTCTCAAAAGACCTACTATTTCATCTCATTTAGCAGATTAGTAGGCTTTTTACCAACTTATGCACTGGTTTCATATGCTATTTGACACTGCCAAAATGCGAAAAGCATTTCAAAAGCTTTTATTTTCAACTACAAGTTTCTCTCAAACAACACATAATTGTCTGCTGTTCCAGTCTGAATCTTATAATAACAAGTCTCCTCTGTTCCATCATCATATATAACTTCTGCCTCTATAAGTATGGCGTTAAGCATGTCATTTCTTTCCTTGCGTACCGTATCTGGTGATTGTTTATTCATATACCATGAGTATGTACTTGTTGGAAATTCCATATACAATATTAAATCCAGTTCTTCCTGCTCTGCTCCCGATATCTTTTACTTTGCGTCTTAATAACCTTTTTATCAAGGAATTCCTTAAGCTGCACTCTCTCTTTTCAAACTGCACACGTGCATTATACGCAGTGTATTCTATAAACTTTACAGACTCTTTATCATACAGCACTGGCCACGAAAATCCCATTATATAAAGATATGATGTATCTGTGTCATGTACATCCTGTTCTACAGACCTGCTGTTTATTTTGAATTCACCCACTTGTGCCCAGTCTCCATATGTATCTTCTTTTCGGGATACTCCACCTCCTGTCTGGCTAAACGGCTGCTTTCACTTGCTGTCTTGTCACTCTCCTGTACTTCTTTATTCTTACATCCAACTGATACACAGCCACATATCATCATCATCATTATTACAAACTGTTTAAATCTCATACATCCCCTCACATAATAATACATAATATAGCAGTATTAATAACTATAATCAGAGGTATTCCTTTCCCCGAATTCTTTTTAAAATGTGCCTTGAAGCGAATACTGTTTCAAGTCCGACTGCTACTGCGAATAGTATCTCCTCTGCCATCAGAACAAGCATATACTGGCTTATCGTTATATTCCTGAATACCTTTGCTGTATTCATATAAGTAAGGCTTATAAGCGGTGCATTAATATATGGCATACCATAAGCCTTATACATTATTATCATTTCGATTATATACAGTAAAAATGCACTTACCCCCACCAATATGCATACAGCAGCTGCCTTAACTGTATGTTCCCATCTTCTCCCTTTCTTAGACGAGCCAATAAGCATATTCATTCCATTCTTATATTCCACTGAGCTTTCAGTCTCTGCAATAAGAACAACTCCAAATCCGAGTATAATATATATAAGCAGTTTTCTCGTTGCTCCTTTACTGCCAAATATCTGGTCGTATCCCCGTTGTGACATAACATACGCATCTATTCCGTACTGCTCTTTTATCTGTGAAACATATTCAATCTGCTGCATATATTCGCTCATGTTATCAAGCAGTCTCGTAGCATCCATGAGGTTGTACACATATCTGCTTACATCATCCCTCACTAAGTTCTCCCCACTCATACTGTTCTCTTGCAGATCTAACTTTGCCTGTGCCTCATAAACATCATTTTGTCTCTGCTCTATAAGACTGGTAAATCCACTGTAATCCCTGCCACCATACTGCTGATAATATTCATCACGCTTCTTTTCATCTTCAGAATATGCTATTTTCTGGTTATTACATATAAATATTGTTATAAACACAACAACACATATTACAATCCAGCCTCTTGCTGTTATTAAAATTTGTACATTTCTTTCCAGAAATGCGGAAGTCTGGACAAAATCCTTTGAACCACATGTCCGATTTTTTCAATCATTTTTCCTATAAAGCCAGCGGTTCTTCCCGGACGGATAACCTTTCCAAGTAATACAAGAAATATTGCTGATATTACAGCTATAATAATACACACCATGCACAGCACATTTACCATGCTCACAGGAACACCTGCTATCATGATATTATCATACTTCCTAAGTATATTGCTTACATTCATCACATTTATTATATTAATCTTCTTGAAAATTCTTAACCTGCCCTGCATTGATATATTCTGGTATGCAAATGCTTCCGCTCCGGCAATTATACCCACCAGCACAACTGAACTGATTCTTTTCCTGCATAACGAAAATACCAGTGATATAACAAGCACTATTGCAATAACTATCAAAGATATAATCATATATCTTATAAAAGATATGTCATTACGCTTATCGGATAAGTGAAATTATTATACCCTTTCAGACACTGTACAGGTGCGGTAAGGAAATCCCAGCCACCATACACCACAAGCATAGAGACAAGACCGCATAACTGCATAATCAGTGATACAAATAAAGCACTCAATCCGACTGCAGAGTATCCTTAACTGCAAGTCTCATTCTTCCATTGACAGCAGTATAGATAATCTGCCACATTCCATTATCCCTGTATTCGTAAATGTTATAAATAATATATATCATCAACGCAAGAACGATATAGATAGAAATATCATTCTTCAGAAACTGCTCAACTGCCCTGCTGTTTAATTCCCTAACCTGTACATTTTCAATCCTTTTATAATCATTTTCCGTTTTATTGATATTGGCTATTGATTCTGATGTACCGAACACACTGAATTTTTCATATTCAAGGCATTTGTAATAACTGTTTTGACACTTTCTGTATATCCATCAATATAATCAGACTTTTCCTTGTATTCCTTTGCAAGTCTCTTAAATATTCTTCTATCATCCTGTGCCAGTTCGTCAGCATCTGTGCTGTATCTGTTCATCTGTATGCCCATTAATCAGCCAGTTGTACTCTCTTACTTTAATCTTATAATTATCTATTCCGCAGTCTGAAAAGTCCTTTGCAAAACAACCACGACACATATATACATGCCCAGAATTAGCAATATTGTTTTTCTATTAAGCAGTCTCCCCAGTTCTTTCATCTACCTAAGTTCCTTAATATCCCCTTTTTCAATGTTACTCTTATCAATATATACAATTCTGTTGTTCACAAATGAGAACATAAACATTCTCCTGCTATCCCCATGCATAATTGAAAATATCTTTTCCTCGTCTGGAATTGTCCTCTTTGCTACAAGCTTTCCATCTCTGTCTAACTGATATAATGTATAATCAAGTGAATTGCTCTGTTTGTTAAAATACATTGCCATATTCTTATATCCTTCATCATCCATCCAGATATAATTTCCGTCAAATGTTATATAAAAATATCCTGTATCATTGTCACTTTCATATATGCTTTCTGACTTACCGCTGCCAAGATCATATTCATATATCATTCCATCTCCAAGCCCACTGTAATACAGCTTGTTATTGTCTGCATCTATACAGTAACTATACACATTCTTGTCAAGCAGACATTCAATATCTTCCCTGCAATTCTGAATATTCCTTTTCCTTCCAACGAATATAATCCCTTATCATCTTTTGAAACAGATGTCTTTAAAAAATGTGTCACTGCCATATGTTTTAAGTGAATTAATTCCTATACCATATCCCGTTTCTTCATATATTTTATCGCTCGAACCCGTATCAAGATTAAATCTGTACAGCCTTACTGTTACATTACCTTCTATATCTCCCGTTATCTCTTGAGATACATATGCATATCCATCATTGAAGCACATTGACACACTATCCTGTCCACTCAGGACGCATATGCTTCCAAGGTCTGTTCTCTGTGTTCCATCAGCACTTATCTGTACAAGATTTCCCTTGGAACTTATCATATATATGTACGAATTATAGTAATACAACTCACTTTTAAACTCGCTTCCTGAAATATATGCCATGCACTCTTCTCCATCATGCCCACATTGTGGTTTATTACATAACACAATGCTTTCTTCTGACTTATCATCATAAAACATAAGATTATCAGCTGACGCGCCACATTTATCAAGGTAATAATATCCTGAATCACATCTTGCTGCCTTATGCATGCTTTCAGAAAAATATGACTGCGTATTATCAAGCTTGTCGCTTCCTACTGTTATCGTATTACCTGTTTTCCCATTACATGACACAAGCAAAACTGACATTATAACAATTAATCCTGATGCTATTCTTCTCATTGCAATCCCCTTAAAATTATGACATCTATAGTTAGTTTAATTAACTATAGATATCATGTCAAGCGTACACAACCAAACTGGACACTATTAATCATGGTCTTGGAACACGAAGCATTAAAAGAATTGTTGACAGTTACGATGGAATTATGAAATATTCGTACGATGAGAAAGACAATTATTTTAATACAGCACCCTGGCATCATGCAATAGTTTTGGCATATTCTGCAATATATGGCATATTCGGTAATATACGTCACATTAATATCGGGTAGTTTTGGCACATTCGGTAATATATGGCACATTCTGCACTTGACAATATAAAAACAGGGATTCCAGTTACATTTAATAACCGAAATCCCTGTTTTATTATATTAATTCTTCTTATATTGTTATATCTTCTTAGAAAAGACTCTTAACAGTATTAACTACATTCTCTACTGTGAATCCGAAATGCTCGAATAACTGGTTAGCCGGACCTGAAGCTCCGAAGCCCTTCATGCAGATAACCTTTCCATCAAGTCCTACATATCTGTACCAGCCGAAGTCTGAAAGTGCCTCAACTGCAACTCTCTTTCTTACACTCTTAGGAAGGACTGATTCCTTGTATTCCTCTGACTGCTTCTCGAATACGTCCATAGATGGCATACTTACTACTCTTACATCTATTCCTGCATTCTTAAGCTCTGCCTTTGCTGATACAGCAAGGTTTACTTCTGAACCACTTGCAATAATAATTCCATCTGGAGTCTCTTTATCTGAATCCTCAAGAATATATGCTCCCTTAAGTGCTTCCTTTGATGAGCAAGCCATCTGTGGAAGGTTCTGTCTTGTAAGAACTAAAGCTGTTGGCTCGTCCTTAGATTCAATAGCATATTCCCATGCAAGTGCTGTCTCTGTTCTGTCACATGGTCTGAATACTGTGAAGTCCGGCATTGAACGAAATGCTGCAAGTGCTCAATTGGCTCATGTGTAGGTCCGTCCTCACCAACTCCGATACTGTCATGTGTAAATACATATATAAGTGGAAGCTTCATAAGTGATGTAAGTCTTGCCATTGGCTTTGTGTAATCACTGAATACGAAGAATGTTGCAACGAATGGTCTTAATCCACCATGAAGTGCAAGTCCGTTACCAATTCTGCCATAGCCTGTTCTCTTACACCAAAGTGAAGATTAGTTCCTGCATAATTCTCCTTAGAGAAATCTCCTGCATCCTTCATGTTAGTCTTATTAGATGGTGCTAAATCTGCTGAACCACCAATAAGGTTAGGCATGAGATTCTTAATCATGTTAAGAATTGTTCCACTTGAACTTCTTGTTGCTTCTGCCTTCTCTGGCTTCGCAAGGTATTCCTCAGAATTGAATAAATCGGACATATCACATCCATTGTAATATTTATCCCAGAGTTCCTTCATCTCAGGGAACTTCTCACAGTATTCAGCAAAGAGCTTATTCCATTCTTTCTCTGGCTCAGCCATTCTTGCGCTATCTCTTTATAATGGTCATATACTTCCTGTGGTACTTCAAAATCACCCTTGCATGGCCAGTTAAGATTTTCCTTAAGTCTGCAACATTATCAATACCAAGAGGCTCACCGTGTGCGCTTGCCTTACCCTGCTTTGCAGGACAACCGTATCCGATAAGTGTATTAACCTTGATAAGTGAAGGTCTTTCCTTATCAGCCTTAGCCTCCTCAATAGCCTTGCCGATAGCTTCGATATCATTGCCATCAGCAACCTCGATTGTCTGGAAGCCAAATGCTTCAAATCTCTTCATTACATTTTCTGTAAATGCAATATCTGTGCTTCCTTCAATTGATATATTGTTAGAATCATAGAATACAATAAGCTTTGAAAGACCTAATGTTCCTGCAAGTGAGAAACACTCTGATGAAATACCTTCCATCATACAGCCGTCTCCACCAAGTACATATGTGTAATGGTCTACTACATTGTATCCATCCTTATTAAATACTGATGCAAGATGTGCTTCTGCCATAGCCATACCTACTGCCATAGCCATACCCTGTCCAAGAGGTCCAGTTGTTGCTTCAACACCAACTGTATGACCATATTCCGGATGACCTGGTGTCTTAGAACCCATCTGTCTGAAATTCTTCACATCATCTAAAGAAAGATTGCCAATTCCAAGTAAATGGAACAATGAATAAAGAAGCATTGATCCATGTCCGCCAGAAAGAACGAATCTGTCTCTATTCTCCCACTTAGGATCAGCCGGGTTGTAATTCATATGGTTAGTCCATAATTCATAAGCTGTTGGTGCAGTTCCAAGTGGAAGTCCAGGATGTCCTGAATTAGCCTTCTGGATTGCATCTGCTGACAATACCCTGATTGCATTAATTGACATTTCATCGATGTTAATCATATTTTCCTCCTGTGTAAGCACATCTGTGCATAATATTATAAGTTATCTGTCTTTAAAATCTGCCTCTGTCAAGAATATAACATCACCATTCTCGCTTCTCTTCTTCTTAAGTCCGCCAAAGAATCTTCTTGATGCTCTTCTTTCAGAGTTGACAATTGCCTGATTGATAATTTCCTTGATATCATCAAGTTTAATATTATCATTCACATTATGAAGTTTGTCAATCTTAAGATACAGTTCTAGTAATGCATCATCATCAACCTCATACTGTCTCTTTCTTGCGAATCTCTTCGCCATCTCAACAAGCTCATTAACTGTGTACTGCTTAAGAACAATTCTGTGATTGAATGTCTTGGTAAGCTCAGGATTAAAGTTGATAAGAACATTCATGTCTGTATCTGAATCTTCAAATATGACAATCATTCTTTCTGTATCCTGTTCAAGACAGTTAAGCAGTTCATTAATTCTCTTAGGCTGGATTGTTCCTGCGCCTTCAACGATAAGAGCTGTTCCCTTAAGTCTTCCCATTGCCTTGGCAATACCTCTCTGGTTAATACTCTCTCCTGATGTCTTAGCAATCTTCTTTGGCTGGTCTGGATATAAAGTATTAATAGCTCTTATTATAGTTCTTGCAAGGTCTGTCTTATCAGAACTTGAATTACCAGAAATAAGAATATTTCCTGATGCTGATGAATTCATCTGCATTTCATCGTCAATTGTATCGAAAGATCAGCTAACTGTTCCTCAAGTCCTGGCATATCTCTGTACTTTCTGAATATCTTTGCCAGCTCTCCTGTAAGCTTCTTCTCTCTCTGCTCAGTTTCTTCAATCTCTTCTTCCATAGTCAATGGCTGTTCTTCTTCCTGTCTGGTGAATGGAATTACTGTTTCTTCCGGCTCAACACCTGCGCTACCTCATCTAGTACAACAGCCTCCTCACCTTCTTCTTTATTGTCTTTATTATCAATATCTTCATTCATAATTGAATTGATATCTGAAATCATTGATTCTGACACAGTTGGTATCTGTGCTGTAACTAAAGGAATATCTTCATTCTCTATAGCAGTTGCTGCCTGCTCTAGTCTCACTGCAGCCTTACCTGTTCTTATTGCAAGATCCATTCTCGCTGAATCAACTGCCATCTGTGCAAGAGCTCTCTTTGCTTCTTCCTTATCAATCTCCTTACCATCAGCCAGTGCTTCTGCTTTCTTCTGCTCTACGAGTTTTCATAAGTGCACTTTTCTCGTCTTTCTCATCAAGATAACGCTCAAGCTCTGACTTGGAAAATTCCTTAGTATCCTGCTTGCCATACTTTTCTTCTCTTACAGACTGCATCCACTCTGTTATATCCATCTGGCCTTCAATCTGGTCATCATCTTCCTGAGCTTCTGCATCATCATTAACAACCTGTTCAGCTACAGGAGCCGGAGTCTTAACCTCCTCTGCAGGCTGTTCTTCCTTATTCTTAGAAGCTGGTACAAATGTCTTAACATCGGCATCTTCTTCCTCATCACCGAACAAGTCACTCATCTTGGCAGCAAGCTCTTCCTGAAGATTTCTTGTATCATATAAATTGTTATATTCAGGTACAGGAACATTAATATCTATATTCTCTGCTTCCTTATTGATTCTTTCCTCAGCTTCTTTTCTCTGTTCAGCTTCGTCTTCTTTATTGATCTGCTCATAGTTATCAGCTAACTTCTGCTTTGCATTCTCAATAAGCTCCTTAAGTGAGACATTTGCCTTATTAATCTCGCTTGAGAAATTCTTCTCTCCATCTTTGCTAAGTGTCTCAGAAACCTCTGGCTTCTCCACCTGAGGAGTCTCTATCTTAGACATAACAACAGAGCTGTCATTAGTATTATCTGCATCTTCATCCTTATTCAGAGCTTTCATTAAAATGCTTTGATATCATCATTCTGGTCGTTCTGTACAAGGTCTATTGAAGAGGTCCTTCCTCCTGCTCCTTATCATATTCAGGAACATTAAGACTTACCTCTGGTGCAGGCTGTTTACCAGATGCTTTCTGTTCTTTCTCATCTTCTTCACGGAAAACATCTTCAACTTCATCTCTCTTAAGATTAGCAAGCTCCTTCTGCTTTGCAAAAAGCTCTTCCTTATTAGCTTCATCATCGCTCTTTCTCTTCATGACATCATCTAAGATGCCCTTCTGTGTCTTAGTAAGAACAACACCAAGCTTTTCCTTTAACTGGACTGCCTTCTCAACATATGTACCGTCCTGAAACCACAGAACGATATTATCACATGTCTTAATACATTCTTCTTTTCTTCCAGTCTTATAATATAGTCTTGCAAGTTCATACATATACTTTTCATCAATCTCATGATCCCTGTAATCCTCTAAGATACTTACAAGTTCATTATCTGATGCCTTCTGTGCCTTTCTGAGGTCATAATACAGAATGAATCTGCTTACATCATGCTGTGAAGATTTGCTGTATTCTTCATAAAGCTCGTTGGCATTATCAAAATCTCCAACTTTAATAAAGAATTCAGTAAGCTTATATACAAGCTTTCTTCCTCCGAGGTTTCTATTATAAGCAAGAATAGCCATATCTCTTGCTTCTTCATAATCCCCGACTGCTTCCTGTACATTAATGGCTGTGGCAAGTGCCTGCCAGTCCTTAACCTTGGTCCAGTTAATATCCTTAGCTATGGTGCTGCCTCTGCATATTCTTTTTTCGCGCCAGTTTCTTAATCTGGTCTATCTTAATTCCTAATTCGTATTTATTCATAAATATATATTCCTCATTCAATGCTTACTCGTTGAATGTTGTGAATAATCTAATTGTCGTATTTTACAACTCATTAAAGTTTAGCACAGCCTAAGTTCATTGTAAACCGAGTTCACAGAATTGTTACAAATATGTTACAAAAATCAAATGTAGCCTGTTCGTAATCCATTCTTGTGTATTCCAATTCTGATTCCTTCGTGTGCTGTAATAATCAACAACCACAGTCTGCTGCCTTGAATCTACCAGCTTCTGACCAAGTATGTAATTAACATCGAATCTTCCTGTAATAGCAGGAGTTGCACCTCTTGCCGGAACAATAAGCTGGACATGATTAGTTGCAAGCAGCTTGAATATTGGCTCCCATATGTATATATCCTTTGCCGCACCAAACGGGTTATCGATAAATATTGTCTTACCCTCAACACCTTCATTGCCTGAAGAATTCATATTAGATATGTAGTTGATAATCGCAATAAGGAACTGGATATATATACCCTGCGACTGTCCTGTTGAGCCAACCGCTTCCTCATATCTTAAGTAACGGCTCTGGTCCTTGATTCTCTCTCTCTTATACAGATTAATTCTGATTGAATTCATGTCTGTGACAATAACTGAGAAAAGTCTCTTCCATGACAGTCTGTTTCTTATATACTTGAGTCTTTCCGCAGGCTCTTTAAAACTTTCCGCCATGAATACAGTTTCATCAATATATTCAGACATCTTTTCCTTATATAATTCTTCCTTTATATAAGGAATCTGCAAACTGATTATTGCAATCTGTTCTCCGTCAAGATTGATATTAGACAACTGTGGCAGACGGTCAAGCTCAGTCTTAATATTACTGCATGTCTGGATACAACGATTTTCAAAGTTATCCTTAATCATCTGCATATCCTCTATACCCTTGGCAATGCGGTCTTTTTCTAACTGTATAAATGTGTTCGTCTCATTTAACGATTCAATCATACTTCTTGTCTTAGCCACATTTTCAGGAACATTAAGCGATATCCTTACTTCATCAGCAAGCTCGACTGCATTAAACCCGTTAAGCAGGTCAATAAGCTTAGATTTATTCTTATTAAATTCATCAACCTTCTTATACTCTAATCTGGTAATTGAAGCATATTCTTTATGAACAGCCTCATATTCTGTAAGATTAGCTGTAATTCCCTGTGCATCCTCAGAACGAAATTCTTCTGGAACATGCATGCCCGCATCAGACACGATTCTTTCAAGGTCTTTTCTGCATACAAGAATGTCTTTTAATGAATCAGACATCTGTCTGCGTGTCTTTTCCTGAACCTTAGTGTTATCCTCTAACTTCTTGATAAGTACCTTGTGCTGTGTAATGAATCCATCTGGGTCATCGCATGGGAATTCATTAAAGCTTCCATAATTATTCTCAATCTGGTTAATACCATGTGCGATACTTCCCTCAAGTCTATTAAAAAGTGCTTCCTGTGACTCAAGCTCTTCCCTTACAGAATCACTGCTCTTCACAAGATTATTAAGAGCATCCTTGGCATTCCTTAACTGCTGTGAACCTGCTGCCATAATCTCACCTGCTTCATACTTTGCCTTAATATCGTCAAATGTATAACCTCTGTACTCTATTGCATCACGACATTTGTTCATAGATGCAGACAGATGGTTCATCAGCGCCTGCTTATCTGCAAAGTCACTGTTCTTCTGTGAAAGTGCTGTCTTTAATCCGGTGAATCTGCTCTCTATTTCATCCTTATCAAGACGGTATGTATCGTCATCGATTTCTATTGAAACATTTTCATCATAATAAGGTGCGTACTGCTCCTCCCATGACTTAATGATTTCATCATATGCCTTTCTTGTACTGTCCTCGAAATCTCTCGCGGTATCATACTCAGAATTAGCAGAAGCTGCTGCCTCCTCGCACTCATATATGCGGTTCCTTGCACTGTCCACATCAGCCTTCAGTCCCTTTAAGCGCTCATACTTCTTATCTATAGAAGAATTCATCTCCATAATACGCGAGAGCAGGTGCATGCTGTTTCCTTCTCTTCTATATCATCTCTTGTCTGTGCGAGGTTCCTTGAAAGCTGCTCTTTAACCTCATTTAACACACTTCTCTTCTTCTCAGCCTCAATAATTGCACCTCGCTGTCAGCAATCTTTAATCTGATTGCTTCTGCCTCGGACGCATCCACATTTCCAGACTCAGCATTATATACAAGTGCAAATGTATAATCATTCCACACAAGCTCCATTCTGTCGGCCAGCTTTCCTGCCTGCGCCTTATGCGACTCAAGCTCCTCCTGTGCAAGCAATCTGTGTCTCAAGCTTTGCCTCATCACGCAGGAACGACATATCCTTTAATGCGAATACAATCAGGTCTTTGTTAATCTCTAACTTAGTATCAATAAGCACCTGCTCGCTTATAACAGGATAAGCAGCCGCACCCTTGCCAAAATCCTTAAGCATCTCATCTGCTTTGATTCTCTCGAAATCGTTCTTTATTATAAATGCGTACTCAATGAAAGGTGTTCTCTTTAATACATCTCTTTTCTGTCCTGCATTCAGGGCTGCAAACCACTCATGTCCCTCAACAACATCTGAACCGTACTGGCTCTCAAGGTATTCCTTAAGCCTGTCTCTTTCAGGACTCTTACAGGTATATGTTCCCTTTCTTGCATTGTCAATAAAGTTCTCAAGTTCCTGTGTGCCTTACACTCTTCTGTATATTCACTTCGCATCTTCTGGTAAGTCTCAAGAATAACCGAAAGCATTGCCTCGTCATTATCTGCACTATATATTTCACGGATTTTGCCCATGCGCTCGGCATCTGCATTACCAGCTTCATCAGCCTTTTCAAGCTTTTCTGACTGCTCAGTAAATATATCAATAAGCGCTTTATTGGCAGATATTGTCTCATTAAGTGACATTAACTGCTGCGCACATCATTGAATTTTTCGGACATTCTTGTCTCTTCATTCTTTAACAGTTCTTTATCCCTGAATGACTTGTCATATTCTTCAGACGCATTTTCACATACGACAGTTCCTGCCTCTGATAAAGCTGCTCCAAGCTGTGTCTGTAATTCCTGTATCTCATTCTCAAGATTATCCGAAAGACTGCCAAGACCTGCCGCCTCTTTGTCAGCATTTCTAAGGTTATCCTTAGCCTCTGATAATCTGACTTCCAGAGCCTTAACACGGTTAGTGCTATATCAAGCTTTTCTTTAAGTCTTCTGGTCTCTGTCTCATAGAATTTTCTGTAACCTGCAGCAAGTATCTTTAACTCTGCTGTTATATCAGTATCTTCTCTTAATCTGTTATCTATCGCAATCCGAAGCCCTTTATAAGACTTCTCATATTCTGCATAATCTTTATAATCGCCCGCAGACTCCATCAAAGCTTTCCTCTTGCCTCTTCAATTGCCGCGTTCTTGAGTTCAAGTGCCTTTCTTGTCTCATTAACAAGGCTCTCAACTCCTGCCATCGAATTCTTTTCAGACATAACCTCTGCAACTGCTATAGCTTCCTTCTCGTGTGCAAGCTCATCATACATCTTAGTGATAAGGTCATCCTGACTCTTAAGTTCCTTATCCTTCTTATCACTTTCCCGCATAGCAACAAGAAGCAGGTCATATAGTGCTTCTCTATTTCTTCTTTTCTGTTGTAAAATGCTTCATATGTCGACAGATATTCTTTAAAACTGTCGATAGCTGCAATCTGGCTGTCATATGCTCCAAGCTGTGAGTGTTTCTTTGAAAGCTCCACTAACTTGTCCTTAATATCCATAAGAGTCTGAGCCATCATGCCCTCATCATTATCAACTGACAGCTTGTTATTGAAGGATTTCTGGATAATCTCCTCTATAAGCAGATCCTCAACAACCTTACGGCTTGTCTTATAATTTGACTCGAAATATGTTCTTACATGTCCCTCTGTCTTGTTAATTCCACGCACAATTTCCCATGCACTCTCATATATTCCGTAGTTGCTTATGAAGCTCTGGTAATCACCTTTTCTGTCAAATATCTTAACAACATATTTGTACCCGCCCTTCTCAAGGTCACGAAGATAAGCCTTAAGTCCGTTATATGTAATTCTCTCTCCATTACTTACAAGTGGAAGATTCTTAATATCGTTATCGCCAAACTCCCTGTAGAATATGCAGTAATTAAAGTATTCAACACTTGCTGTCGGTGTAGCTGTCTGTTCCTGTCCATCCTGATTCTCATCGTCTGTGCCTCTTCCCTTTCTTGCACAGAAACCAGTTGTCATGAACCTGAAACCATCCTTCTGATAACATGGATCTAACTTCCACTCAACCAAAGAATGAATACATGTATTACCGCTTCCCTGTCTGAAAAGCTTCTCTATCGGCTGCTTGTCATCAAGTGTGCAGTTAGGAAGCATATTCTGCATAAGAAGCAGCATAAGCAGGCTCTTACCACCGCCATTGGCAAGGTCATATATAGTATTCTGGCAGTTGAAGCGCATCACGAAATCGTCGTACACCTGTGTACCGAAATTATATTTAACATTATTAACTCTGATTCTGTTAATCTGTGGCATCGCGTCCTCCATTCATAAGTTCGGCAAATCGTCCTCTGTAATCATCAAAATAATTCTCTATAAGACTTCTGAATCTGTCTGTTGGATAATATCTGTCCTGACTCTCAACTAAAAGTTCCTGTGCAACGCAGAAATTAAGCACAAGCTTTACCATACCCGACTTTGAATTTCTTGCTCTCGCTCCTGTCTGATCCTCTACTGTTGTCACCGGAAGCTCGTCCCATGTAAGTGCTATCTGCTTAAAGCTGTTCTCCTCAACCTCATCAAGCACAAGCCCTGCGCTCTTATCGACAATACCACCTGTTGTCTTATCAACATTTTAATGATGTCCTCAAGTCTTATGAACTCAGCATAAGTTGAACTCATTGTATCTGAATAAAACTCTGTTATTATGTTGTAGATTATGAAATACGCAAGATATAATTCTTTATTAACTCTTAACCCAAGTACATTTCTTAATTCCTCGTTGGAATATCCAAACACCCTGTTATTATCACCTGCACTCACATACAGACCATTGTTATATTCATATATGTTAAGATTAAGTTTCTTAAGTGACATATGAACGATGTCATACACTTCTGCATTATTATTGTATTCCTGATAAAGAGTGCATTCTCGCCCCTCTCAGACACATTTTCCCCTGTGATAAGCTTGGAAACTATGTCCAGCGCCTTATCTAGATTTCTATTCTCCATGTGCTTCCTTTCGTACCAATTCAACATCTGCCATCATACAGTTATCCGACAATATAACCTGCCCGCCAAGCCCTTTTCTTATTGCAAATGTAAAGCTTTCCGTATCTTTAAAGCCTTCCCTAAGTATGCATCAAGAAATGTATCTTCTCCCGCATCACCGCCAAGCTGGTACTCATCCTTCTGGCACAGATTAACAAAGAAAGAGAAGAAATCTGCATTTCTTAGAATCTGCTCACCATACGCCCTCTTCATTGCATCTGAACTGACCAAGTGTTATAATGTCCGATTTTTCAAACACATAATGAGATTTTTCATAAGGAATATGTAATTATCCTTAATTCTCTTTTCTTCAATCTCATCTGCGAATTCAATATCTTCCGGTCTTTCATTGCTTATAAGCTCTTTCTCCTCATATCTTGAGGCTTCACCATAAGCGCATCATCAATGCTTATCAGGTCAAATGTCTTTCTTATGTTCGGCTTTAGAAGCGGACTTAACATTGTGACTAATATATCTGCATTATCCCTCTTAATCATATCTGAAAGTGCCGATGTGAAATCCATATGGCTTCTTAATCTGCCAAGCTTGGCGCGTCTTACTGCGTCATCGGTCATCTTCTGCATTTCTGTACAATCCTTTAACAGTTCGCTGTGCCTGTTCATTGCCTGCTTAAGCTGAGTCTCAAGACTGTATATTTCGTTCATCGTCCTGTAATAGCCTTCGCCTGTGCTGCCCGATGCATTAAGCTTCTCGATTGATTTTGCAATAAGATCACGGTTCTTCTTAAAAAGCTTTTCTTCATCATCAAACCATTTCATTCCTGTCTTGACGAATTCCTCATAAGCCTCTATTCCTGCAAATACATCACCCGACAGAATTGTCAGCACTTCATTCTTCTTTAACTTAAGGCGGTTGACCTCTTCGTTGATTCTTTCAACCACTTCAACTCCGCCACGGAAGTTCTGTGAATTAATCATTTTTTCAAGAAGAAGCTGGGATACGCTTATCCTGCTCTCGTCCTTGATTTCCTTGGTATCAAGATAGAATTCAATAGCATCAGGGCTTATCGAATACCACACGGTATTGTCTCTTATCGAACTCTCGATTATCTTCATTCTTGATACTCTTTTTCCTGTCCACCGGATCAAAATACGAGAATTCAAATGGCCTGCCATCATTCTTTATCTTGTCAAATATATAATCAGCAATCTCCTTGCTGTCCTGTTCATTCAAATCAAGCCCGAAATCTCTCTTAAGTATCAGCCTTAAGAAATCGAGATATTCGGGATATGTAACATCCTTTTCCTTAAAATTATTCTCCTCTATAAAGAAACGGAGAACCGCCATAACTATATAGCCCATATCAAGTATTTCGTATTTACCATCCTTGAAATTAGAAAATGATGTGTCTATCAGTCTGAAGAAAGGATAATATTTCTTCAGATTAAGCATTCGTTCACGGTGATCCGATATGATATCACCTGTCATATTCTCTGCCATAGTATTCTTCATTTCTGCGCACGCATTTTACACATATTGTCTTAATGCCCGGTGCGCCATGGCATTAAGCTTAAAGCTTGGTTCTTCGCCAAATTTAAAGCTCGGTTCTTCCGTCCAGCGCTCTTAAAAGTGTAACCTCATCGATATATTCAAGATCACCGCCGACAGGAACTCCGCTTGCAATTCTTGTCACCTTAATTCCTGTTGGCTTTATCATTTTGCTTATGTACATTGCTGTTGTCTCACCCTCCAGATTGGAATTAGTTGCGATAATAACCTCGTCAACATCTCCTGAAGCCTTACCATAAGCTCCTTTAACCTGATATCAGCCGGTCCGATTCCAAGCATCGGGCTTATTGCTCCATGAAGAACATGATATACGCCCTCGTACTTTCCTGTCTTTTCATATGCCGCCATATCTCTTGTATGTTCAACTACCATAATTGTCTTATGGTCTCTTTTCTGGTCGCGGCATATCGGACACAGTTCTTCATCTGTAAGTGTAAAACACTCCTTACAGTAGTGTATATGCTTTGCATCAATCATTGTGTCTGCAAGGCTCTTAACCTCAGACTCAGGCATGTTTATAATGTGAAATGCCAGGCGCTGGGCGCTCTTCGCCCCAACCCCTGGTAATCTCGACAATTCTTCAATTAATCTGTTAATATGACCACTGTAGATGTCCATTAGAATAAGCCTCCGCCTAATCCTCCAAGTCCTCCAGTAATCTTAGCCATCTGTGCCTGTGACTCTTCTTCGCATTTTCTTAAAGCTTCATTAGTAGCTGCTACGATTAAGTCCTCAAGCATCTCTACATCATCTGGATCAACTGCTTCAGGGTCAATCTTAACCTTAGATACTTCTCTCTTACCTGTAACAGTTACCTCAACTACTCCGCCGCCTGCTGTCGCACTGAATTCCTTATTCTCAAGCTCTGCCTGCTGCTCCTCCATCTGACGCTGCATTCTCTGTGCCTGCTTCATCAGATTATTCATATTACCAGGCATTCCTCCTGGAAAACCACCTCTTTTAGCCATTATATAAGTTCCTCCTTATCATCTACTTCTATATCTATGCCTACGAGTTCCTTAAGATCCACAAATCTGCTGTGGAAATCCTCATCATCGTTAAGCTTAGTCACTTTAATTGAAACCCTTACTCCTGTTCTCTCCTCAATTACATTCTCTATGCTCTCCATAACTTCCTGTCTGCTGAGTGAATTATAGGCACTAAGTGATTCTACCATAATTTCAAGACTAATTCCATCTTCTGCTAATGTAACATGTGCCTGTAAAATGTCTGATTAACCGGATCATCTATCGTTGCAATGATATCCTTCCAGCCTGCCGCAATTGCCTTAACATCTTCCGGAACAGCGTCATATACACGCTTAACTACAGGCTTCTTTGAGTCTGCTGCTGTACTGCTGCCTGACCACCCGTAGCACCTGCATTTACAAGTCTGCCGCTTTTAATATCATCAAGTACTTTCTGTAACTGCCCTTCAAGCATTGTCACACGGCTTACAACATCGCCGATATCCTGACTGTTATCCATTGCCGGACGCATCAGCTTTATAAATGTTATCTCTGTCTTAACTCTCTTCTGTGTAGAGAACTTCAGGTCATTTGATAATTCTGACAACACTCTTATATAGTACATAAGTGTATCTATATCAACATTCTGTGCATCCTTCTTCAGGTCTTCAAGATTATCTGCTGATACTTCTATTACATCTTCAATTCTTTCTGCATCTTTAGTTGTCTTAATAAGAAGCAGATTTCTAAGATACCATATAAAATCTGTAACAAACTGTGAAAGGTCTCTTCCCTGCATTATCAAATCTTCCATAAGTGACATGCACACGGCAACATCTCCTGACAGAATTGTTGAGAGCATTTTACTAAATACCGCCGTGTCAACTGCCCCAAGTACATCTAACACATTTTCATACTTAAGGTCTTTTCCCAGATAGAACGCCAGACACTGGTCTAACAGACTTAACGCATCTCGCATAGAACCATCTGCAGCTTTGGCAACATATTTTATTGCCTTATCCTCTACATTCAGTCCCTCCGCCTTCATAAGTTCTGACAGTCTTGCGGCAATTGTCTCTATTGTTATCCTGTGGAAGTCATATCTCTGACATCTTGAAAGGATTGTAATAGGAATCTTCGCCACTTCTGTAGTAGCAAGTATAAATATTACATATGCAGGAGGTTCTTCCAATGTCTTTAACAATGCATTGAACGCTCCTATTGAAAGCATATGAACCTCATCAATTATATAGACTTTGAATCTTCCTTCTGTCGGTGAGTACTGTACTTCTTCTCTTATCTGTCTTATATTATCGACACCATTGTTAGATGCCGCATCTATCTCTATTACATTCATGCTTGTTCCAGCCGCAATCGCCTTGCATGTCGGACACCACAAGGGTTGCCATCAACCGGATGCTCACAATTAACTGCCTTCGCAAATATCTTGGCAACTGATGTCTTACCAGTTCCTCTTGTTCCGCAGAACAGATATGCATGGCCTATTCTGTCTGCATTAATCTGATTTCGCAGAGTTGTTACTATTGTATCCTGTCCTTTGACATCATTAAAATTGTCCGGACGCCATTTTCTGTATAAAGCCTGATATGACATGGTTACCTCCCTCTGCGCTGTCTTTACTTTCCTTAACCTCATGCGTAAAACCATCCGCCTCCGGCGTCTGCCGCTTCGCAGCTTATGTTTTACTTATGTCGGTTAAGTTCCTGCTTCGCAGGATAATTTAGGAATATCATACAGTTTCTTACATGCAAGCATGACGAATCTGCCTGACATTCCTAAATTAGCTGCGACGTAACATTTTAATAACAAAAGCCGTGCGTCCGGCTTCGAACTGATATCCACAGACGTTACCGATGCAGTTAGCTCGATCCAGGCACCCTTTCAACACCCGGAAGGTCCCACTTAATCTTTGCTTCATTCCTGACCTGACATGGTTCGTGGATTTCCGTCGAAAGACCCAAATGTCAACACCACTTACACCGGGCTGCTCCATAAATATCAGCCCTCTGCCGAACATCACCCCTGCTATAGCGGATTGCAGGTTCAAGGTGCCGCTACTACCCCGGCTGCACGGTATTTTAATTATACTTGTTATATATGCTTGTTGTCAAGGTGTGAAGCGTTGACAAAATAAGACAGCTAAATAAGCCAGTCCCTAAGAATCATTTCCTAAGGACTGGCTTTAGCAATCCTTGTCAGAACAGGCGGCAAAACCAACTTCTTACCACTCCCGAATATCACCAGAAACTTGCCATAACCTACTATCCTCTATCAACTTCGCTATTGCGTAGGTCTTTTCAAGCACTGTGAGACTGTCATCCCCTCTTGCTAACCTACTCAATCATTATATTCTTGCCTTTTCGTAGGTCTTTTTCCAAACTTTCTTCTATTTAATGATACTCTTACCTCTCCAAAGACCTACTACCTCCACTGTATTAGCTTGATTAGTGGGTTTTTCTCTTCCCAACACGTCTTTTCTCATAATTTCAACCCACCCATTCTGCATATTGTGAAGCTTGCGTAGGTCTTTCCCTCTTCAACACGCTGTAACCATCAACCCCACGAAATTAACAATCTCCACACACAAAAAAGACAGCCTCCGCAATCCACGCAGAAGCTGCCTTAAACCATTACCTTAAACGTATTACTCCAAACATATTATTCCTGTTCTTCATACCTAGGAAGCTCAACTATCACCGCCTCATGATGAACAGCCGGAAGGAATTTCTCCATCACTTCCTTAGTCTTTAATTTAAGACTTGATGTATTAATGCAAGGATGACATCCGAGAGATTCACCCTCAAGCACTTCCTTATCCATCAGTAACTGCACATGGTTATCCGTATCATTCATAAGTCCCATTATGGATACTGAACCCGGTGTTATATCAAGGAATTCCTCCATATATGATTCATCTGCAAATGAAAGTCTCGCTGAATTAATCTGCTTACTCAGATCCTTTGTCTTAAATGGCTTGTCACCCGGCATCATAAGCATATAAAAATTCGTCTTCTGTCTGTTACATAAGAAAAGATTCTTACATATAAGTGTGTCCAGAATCTTATCTATGTCATTACACACTTCCATTGTTGTAGCAGGCTCATGGTCTGTTCTGTAATATTCCATTCCAAGCTTATCCAACAAATCATATACTCTGATTTCTTTTTCTAGTCTTCCTGTTTCATCGGCAGGTCTTCCTTTAATAAGTTCCATGATATTTCTCCCTGACAATCTGATATTCCAATATTCTACTCAAAATAATACAGATATACATCCTCAAGGTCAATATTATCTCCAACTTTTACTGCTTCTTCTGGCAGCTCATCACCTACAACTCTTAACGCAAGACCGTTCTTTCTCTGTCTGATATTGCCAATCTTGTATTCCTTCTGCAGCTCGCCGACCTCATCAAGCGTGCATGTTATCTCACCAACTTTTCCAGCCATGCTTTCAATAAGCTCAACAGGTGTTCCTGTCGCAATTATTTCTCCGCTCTTTAGAAGAAGTACTTTATCAGCAATACATTCAATATCACTTACAACATGAGTTGCAAAAGAATTATCTTGTCCTTAGACAGCTCTGCAATATAGTTTCTTATTGAGATTCTCTCTTTAGGGTCAAGTCCTGCTGTCGGCTCATCAAGTATAAGAATCTTAGGATTACCAAGAAGTGCCTGCGCAAGCGACTCTGCTTCATTCCTCCTGAAAATCCTCCAATCTTCTTATATGCAACCTTAGTAAGATTAACTACCTCCAGCACTCGTCAATCTGCTGGTTGACTGTCTTAACAACCTCATTGCCATTGTCATCAGTAGTCTTAATCTTCTTAACCCCCTTAATCTCTGCCATATATTTAAGAAATGCTTTAGGCGAAAATCCTCATAAAATCCCCTGCTGCGGCATGTATCCAACCAGACCCTGAACTGTTTGCCAAGCTTTAATATATCTTCCTCGGCACTGTCCTCTCCAAAAGAATACTTCCGCCATTCATCTTGTCTCTTGATACATTATCAGTGATAAGATTAATCATCGTACTCTTTCCTGCTCCATTAGCTCCAAGAATGCCATATACTCCCGGTGTAAATGTATAATTAATCCCCTTCAGTGCCTGAACTGTACCATAAGTTTTCTTTAAATTCCTTACCTCTAATTTCATACCCTGTACCTTCTCTTTCCTAATGATTTTCCAACCTTCATCATAACCAGCATAATTACAAACTCACATACCAGCTCTGTCATATAGCGCACAACCATGAATTGTCCTACCGATGCATGAAGTATAAGACTTTGATACCCCCATACTGCCTGCTTATATAATCATTATACTACTACTCTGTGCCAGTGCAATCATAATTCTGCGCACGTTCCCTCCTTTACTATTAATACGAAAATGTTCCTGATAAGTTGACGCATTTTCACAAAAGTTAAAATTTTATAATATTTTGTGGAGGATAATCTAGTGGAGAATACTCAGGTGGTTTTTAAAAGATGATTACAGATATATGAAACAGGCAATCACACAGGCTAAGAAGGCTTATAAACTCAATGAAGTGCCTATCGGCTGTGTGATTGTGTATGAAGGAAAGGTTATAGGAAGAGGCTACAACCGCCGTAACACTGATAAAACCTCTCGGCCATGCCGAGATTACTGCAATTAAGAAAGCCAGCCGCTACATGAACGACTGGCGGCTTGAGAACTGCACTTTATATGTTACGCTTGAACCATGTCAGATGTGTGCAGGTGCTATTGTTCAGGCAAGAATTCCAAGAGTTGTTATCGGTTCCATGAATCCCAAAGCCGGATGTGCCGGTTCTATACTTAATATCTTACAGATTCCCACATTCAATCACCAATGCGAAATCACTAAAGGTGTATGTGAAGAAGAATGTTCAGAAATGCTCACAACATTTTTCAAGGAACTGCGTAAAAGCAAGAAAAGAATACTACTGTCACTACTGATGGAGAATAATTATGAAATTTGAATACACTTTTGAAGGCATGAAGCTTAAAGTACTTGATGAAACATTTGCAGGAAAAGTACTTGAATTTTACAGCTCTAACCGTGAGGAATTCGACAGATACGAAGGCCAAGCCAGATAATTTCTATACAACAGAATATATTGCAGCCACACTTAAAGCTGAATATCTTTGCTTTACTAAAGGGTGAATTCGGCAGATTTTTCCTTTTTCTGACGACTTACCAGGTGAAATTCTCGGCTCTGTATCTTTTTGGTGTTACAAGCATTAACCGTTCTTGCCGCATAGGATATAAGATTGATAAGAATTACCGCCAGTTAGGACTTGGAAGCCTTATGGTTAAACATATGCTTGAGATTCTTACACGAAAAGGAGATGCACAGGATTGAAGCTTACATTCACCCTCAAAACATCTCCTCTATTAATCTTGTCAAATCTCTTGGCTTTATATCTGAAGGAACCGCCTACTCCTATGTAAAGCTTAACGGCTCATGGCAGGATCATTTAAGATTCGTCTATATCTCCTGATACCAGTATCCGAAATATGGATTGGCATAGTCACCCTGTGACTCTTCTTAAAATTATTAAAGCCAAACATTGAAGCCATGTAACGTTCACGGTTGCAGTACATTCCCGGAACGCCAACGAAATATTTAGTATTATCAAGGTTATCGCGCACTCTTCCAAAAGTATGTGTCTGAAATTATAATAGCCATGCAGCAGGAAGCTGTTTCCCGCGATATCAATTTCATTCTGGTTAAGACACTTTAACTTCTCTGGCGACACTTCTATACAATCATAGAAGTAATCATCGTCAAATGCATCTATATAATCAGCCCGCACAAAAAGCTTTTCAAAAGGATCCGTCTGCGTTGCATTGGCTCTGTGTGCTTTTGCTGCAAATGTTGTGTTTCCGCAGGTATTTTAGCCTGCTCCATCAGCTTTATATTCTCCGGCATGGTTACACTTTCGGCACCACCTCTGCCTGTTTTGTCTGAACTATCTGCTGTTCTTCCACCACAATCTGTTTCGTCTGAACCATTTCTGATTTTCCCGCCAACATTGCAGATTCTGACTGAACCGGCTGTTGTCCGCCTGATTCTGACTGTCCCCGTTCCTTCATTGCTACATTGTATCCAGCCATCTCTTGTCTGACCACCGAAGACTCTGCTGTCTCCTGTCGTTTCTCTTCCTCATCACTCTGCCGCATGCGCTCTTTTATGACAATCTCGGCCTCAGCCTGCTTCTTTGCGTCCATTCCTGAGAACACAAGCATATCAGGAGTTACATCTTCATCTTTCCACATTGAAAGCATGCAGTCATATCTTGCGTCCTCCATTGCAACCTGCAAGTCCGCATATATCCCTGAAGCTGTAACCTGTGTCATTTATATTATCAGGGTTAAATACACCACTGTATTCCATCTGTCCCATTTTACAAGACATTCCCCTAACTTTATAAGCCTGTAGCCGCTGTCAGTAACCATCATATATATTCCAAACATTTCCGGACTGTCTGTTTTAACGCCTCTTAAACTGATGCTTAACTTGAACTGCCCCTGATGAACTAATGCCTTCGCAAATCCTACATTTCTCCCCTTTACTCCTTCCGGATATGAATATATGTATGAAACAAGACGCTGATAATCCACAATAAACCTCCCTGATGATTAACTCTCTTATGCACCTTATGCCATGCATTAAGAAAATATTCCATCAGGGAGGTTTTATCTTAATCTACCACCATATTCTTTCCGTTATTTTTTCCGTAATAAAGCCTGTCATCTGCGCGCTTTATCCATTCTTCTATATCACCATCGGCATTTCTCTGCGCCACTCCTATTGTTAGTGATATATTTATCTTCTGCTGTTTATAAATACATTCAGAGTTTTCTATTTCTCTCCTCAATTTTCTAATACTTCATGTGTGCTGTCGTGGGTTCCATTATGTATAAGAAATTCTTCTCCGCCCCACCTTGAAATCACACATTTACTGCATATATTTTTCATCTTCTGTGCAATGAAATTTAACACATAATCACCACAGTTATGTCCATATGTATCATTTATTTTCTTGAAATCATCTACATCTGCCATTGCAAGCCAGCCTTCATCGTCCGCATCATATTCTTCAAGATAATTAATCATATATCTTCTGCTGTAAAGGTCTGTCAGAAGATCAATGTTGGCAATTGAATTAAGCTTCTTCTCAGACTCAATAACAAGATCGACTATCATCTTAGTATAATATATTAAAATGCTGATACACTTATTGCATTACATGCAAGCACACAGATATAATTGTTTTATTAATTTCATACAATGGTCCGTTAATTATAGCTATTGCTGATGATATTATACTTACAGCAACTATTGCTATCGACACAGCCAGTGGATTCGGGTCTTTTGTATCGGTCTTGGTTGATATGTATTGTGAATAAAATATTATAGGTATTAATGACATGCTATACAGATGAAATCCACATTTATACCCAAGACATATTGTTGCAATAGCCATATAAATTATAATTGTTGCATACACACACCACATATATGCACACACTTTCTGCATTTTAACAGCATAAAATATAACACATAACCAATCAGTGCTATTACACTGTAATAAATCATTGGTGTTATATTAAAATATACAAATAATGTCAGCATAAATGCAACAAATAAAACAACAATATGTTAACAACCACGCATAGTTTAACAACCTGTTCCAGATTAAATTCTTTTTATTAATGCTCATGATATCTCCTGATAATATGTTCTCGATTGTAAGTAGTACTATAGTATCATACAAAAGTTACTTTTGCACTACATTTTATTGCAGCTTGACATTTTTATTAAGTTTCATAACATTATTCTTATAGATTGGAGGCAATATGAGCGATAATAAATATAATAATGTTATGCACCTCGGCAACCCAACTAACACGATTGCCGTGCTTAACAGATATGGTTTTGATTTCAAGAAAAGTTCGGTCAGAACTTTCTTATAGATGAAAATGTTGTTGAGAAAATCGTACGTGAAGCAGGCGTTACGAAAGACGATTTCGTTGTTGAAGTCGGCCCTGGAATCGGAACAATGACACAGATTCTGTGTGAGAATGCCAGAGAAGTTGTTGCCGTTGAGATTGATAAGAAGCTTATTCCTATCCTTACAGAGGACACACTTTCTTATTATGACAATGTAACAGTAATCAATGAAGATATCTTAAAGCTTGATATCAAGAAGCTTGCAGATGAGAAGAATGAAGGCAGACCAATCAAGGTTGTTGCCAACCTTCCATACTATATAACAACACCTATTATTATGGGACTTTTGAGAGCCATGTACCATTAGACAGTATAACCATCATGGTTCAGAAAGAAGTAGCTGACCGCATGCAGTGCGGTCCGGGAACTAAAGATTATGGCGCACTTTCACTTGCTGTACAGTTCTATGCCAAGCCTAAGGTTGTGCTTAATGTGCCTGCTAGCTGCTTCATGCCTCGTCCTAATGTTGATTCAGCGGTTATCCGTCTTGAGCGCTTCAAGACTCCACCTGTTGATGTTAAGAATGAGCATCTTATGTTCAAGATAATAAGAGCATCATTTAACCAGCGTCGCAAGACTATGCTTAACAGTGTCGGCAATTCCGGCATCGGCATCACTAAAGAAGCTCTTACCAACGCATTAGAAACTATGGGACTTCCGCTTACTATCCGCGGCGAAGCCCTTACATGAGCAGTTTGCACAACTAAGCAATCTGCTGGTATAAAGAATCTGATAACCAGATGTTTTGTCAACTGTACGTTTTGCCAATCCACTGTTTTGCTAACCGGACGTTTTACCTCCCAATGCTTTTCCAACCGGATGTTTGGGGTAATTATTCATGCAAAATAACGTGATACCTATAAGTAGTCGCATTTTCGCTGCTTTAGTAGGTATTTTACAGCAAAATTCACGTAAAACAGGTTATTTCCAGACTAAAGACCTATACAACAAAAAACGACTATTTAGTAGGTGTTTTCATGGCTTTATCAATAAAACCACGTTAAAAGACCTACTAAATAGCCGTTTTATTATAATTTATAGGTTTTCACCCAGTTTACACAATAAAAGGGCTGTCCTGCCGGCAAAGTCCTCGAAACCTTACTCCCCAAAAGCAGCCTTCTCGCATTCTGGTTAGTAACATCAATAACCTCCTGCGTATCAAGCCCTTTAATCTGCGCCAGCTTTTCTGCAACATATTTTATATTGCGGCTGTCGTTTCTTTTACCTCGGTTAGGCTCAGGTGCCATATATGGACTGTCTGTCTCCAGAACAATTCTATCCATCGGTATATACGCTGCTGCTTCCACAAGCTTCCTGGCATTCTTAAATGTAAGAACACCGCCGATTCCTATAGAAAAGCCCATGTTAAGAAAATCTCTTGCGGCTTCCATGCTGTATGAATAACAGTGAATTATTCCACCTGTTTCCTGTCCATGATTACTCTTTAATATGTCGATTGTATCCTGACATGCATCTCTTGAATGAATCATTACCGGCATGTGTGTGCGGTACGCAACATCCATCTGTGCGCAAACCATTCACGCTGCTGCTTCTTCTCAGCCGCCGCCACATCTGCATCATCTGACACATAGTAGTAATCAAGTCCGATTTCTCCAAGTGCAACAATCTTTCTTGCCTTAGATTCACCAAGCATGTTTTCCAGCCATTCAATGTCCGATTCTTTCAATCTTACAATATCCTCCGGGTGGAAACCAATCGCTGCGTATACCTTTTCATACTGTGCAGCAAGTGCAAGGGAAGCCTCACAGCCCTGACGGCTTGCACCTACATTAACAATGTAATCAAGCTCCCCTGTATCACTAAGCATGCTGCTTATAAGTTCATCTCTGTCCTCATCAAATCTTTCATCATCATAATGAGCATGAGTTTCAAATATCTTCATATCTATCAGCCAATCTCTGCGCCTTCAATAATATCCTTATCAAGTGTAAGTACTGATAAGTTATCCTTATCATCCCATGCTGAGATAATCATTCCCTGTGACTCAATACCACAGATCTTTCTTGGCTTTAAATTAGTACATACAACTAACTTCTTACCAATAAGCTCTTCTGGCTTATAGTACTTCTGGATACCTGATACGATAGTTCTCTTCTCATCACCAATCTGAAGCTCGAACTTAAGAAGCTTTGTCTTCTTAACAGCTTCACATGTAAGAACCTTGGCAACTCTGAACTGAACCTTTTCAAAATCATCAAATGTAATCTCAGGCTTAACTTCAACCTGTGGATATTCTGTAACTCCATTAGCCTTCTTCTGTGCTTCCTGAATAGCTTCAACCTTTTCCTTAAGGTCCTTCTCAAAGTCAAGTCTTGCGAAAAGAATCTCTGGAGTCTCAGTAACCTTAAGACCTGTTTCTCTTAAGCCAAATGTAGCAAGGTCATCAAAATCTCTTACTCCTGCCTCTGGATTAGCTGGGTAAAGCTGTGCAAGAATCTTATCTGTAGTCTCTGGCATGAAAGACTTAAGAAGATTAGCACCGATTGTAATACTCTCAACAAGGTTATAGAGCACTTCTGCTAATCTGTCCTGCTGTGCCTCATCCTTTGCAAGAGCCCAAGGCATTGTCTCGTCAATATATTTATTACATCTCTTAAAGAGCGTGAATACTTCTGTGATAGCATCTGCTACATGAAGTGTAGCCATCTTTGCCTGAACCTTATCTCTTGTTGCTGTTATAACAGCCTTAAGGTCACCGTCAATTGCAGCATCCTCTACGCCAGTCTTATTAACAACTCCACCAAAGTACTTGTTAGACATTGCAATTGTTCTGTTTACAAGGTTACCAAGTGTGTTGGCAAGGTCTGAGTTCATACGCTCAACCATAAGCTCCCATGAAATAACACCATCATTCTCAAATGGCATCTCGTGAAGAACAAAGTAACGTACAGCGTCAACGCCGAAGAGGTCTACAAGGTCATCTGCATAGATAACATTTCCCTTAGACTTACTCATCTTACCATCATTCTGTAATAACCAAGGATGTCCAAATACCTGCTTAGGAAGTGGCTCACCAAGTGCCATAAGGAATATTGGCCAGTAAATTGTATGGAATCTGATGATATCCTTACCGATAAGGTGAAGGTCTGCTGGCCAGAACTTCTTGTACTGCTCTGAAGAATTGCCATCAGCATCATATCCGATACCTGTAATATAGTTAGTAAGGGCATCAAGCCATACATAAACTACATGCTTGTCATCAAAGTCAACCGGGATACCCCATTTGAAAGATGTTCTTGATACACATAAATCCTGAAGTCCAGGAAGAAGGAAGTTGTTCATCATCTCATTCTTTCTTGAAACAGGCTGGATGAATTCCGGATGTGTATTGATATGCTCAATAAGCTTGTTGGCATATTTGCTCATCTTGAAGAAATAAGCTTCTTCCTTAGCCGGCTTAACTTCACGTCCACAATCAGGACACTTTCCATCAACAAGCTGGCTCTCTGTCCAGAAAGACTCACATGGAGTACAGTACATGCCTTCATATGAACCCTTATAAATGTCTCCCTGATCATAAAGTTTCTTAAAAATCTTCTGAACCTGCTTCTCATGGTAATCATCTGTTGTTCTGATGAACTTATCATATGAAGTATTCATAAGATCCCATATTCTCTTGATTTCTGTTGAAACATTATCAACAAATTCCTTAGGTGTAATTCCAGCTTCTTCAGCCTTAAGCTCAATCTTCTGACCATGCTCGTCAGTTCCTGTCTGGAAAAATACATCATAGCCTTCCTGTCTTCTGAATCTTGCAATACTGTCTGCAAGAACGACTTCATAAGTATTACCGATATGTGGCTTGCCTGATGTATAGGCAATAGCTGTTGTCATATAAAATGGACCTTTACTCTGTGGCATATCATTTCCTCCATAATCTATTATTCTAATTCATCGCTATAACGCAAATGTAGTGTGAATCATTTATCCGTAAACTTTATCATAGAAAAATTTACAATAAGTGTCAAGTCTGTATTAAGTATGATACAATATGTGAATAATAAATCAGTATTTCTTATAATATTAATTAAGACAGAAATGAGGATTAGTATGCATAATAAACAATTTTGCCTTTTACATCAATTTCTTAACAAGGCTGTGAGCCTGCTGATAGTTTTTATAATAGTAATTATCCTGTCTGGCTGCAGCCTGCCCTGGAATCAGAAGCAGATATCAGAAACTACTATATCTGCCACCGAGGATAATGCTGATTTCACGGAATATGTAAACAACCTGTTTGCTGACCTGTTAAGTGCCGACATGGTATCTTTGCATGCCTATGTCGAACACCCCAGGGATTTCGGAATTAACGATTATGAGATTACTCTTGGCCGCTACGACCTTGACAATCCCGATGACACCTCAGATTACACCGACATAATATCAACGCTTAAATCATTTGACAGAAGCACACTCTCCGCTAAACAGCAGATTACGCTTGATGAGCTTCTTATGTATATGGAAAATGAGCTGGAATACAGTGATTTGTACATGTTTAACACACAGCTTCAGACAACTACAGGTATTCATGTCCAGCTGCCACTTCTTTTTGCTGAATACACATTTGCAGAAAAGAAGGATATTGACGAATATATTGAGCTTCTATGTGATGTTGACGGATATTTTGAAAATATGGCTGCATTTGAGAAGCTTCGTGCTGACAACGGATATTTTATGGAAGATACCCTTGCCGATGAGGTAATTGAAAGCTGCAAATCATTCCTTGAAACTGCCGGTTTAGAAGATGGTGCAATGATATCAACCTTTAACGAAAAGCTTGCTTCTGTTGACGGACTTTCTTCACAGGATATTGCAGATTATAAAGCTAAAAATGTGTCCGCAGTCAATGAACATGTAATTCCAGGATATCAGTCCCTTGTAAATGCGCTTACTTCATTGAAAGGCTCTAACAGATATTCAGGCGGTTTATGCAATTATCCTGATGGTTCACGGTATTTTGAATATATACTCTCTTCAACACTTGGCTGGAGCAAATCTGTTGACGAATATGATAAGCTGGTTGATTCTTACCTCAAGAAATATATGCTTAAAATGCAGTCACTTGCGCTTAAAGACTCCTCTATTCTTGATAAATTTGACACATTTTCATTCAATATGACAGACCCGGTTGGTATTCTTACCGACCTTAAGAAAAGAATAACCGATGATTTTCCTGAGATTCCAGATGTGAATTATAATATCAAATATGTGTCAAAGGCGCTTGAGGACTACACCAGTCCGGCTATGTACTTTATTCCGCAGCTAGATAACCTTGATGTCAATTCAATATACATCAATTCTTCTGGCACTTCTGCGAGTGAATTATATCCTACACTTGCACATGAGGGTTATCCGGGACACATGTACCAGACACAGTATTTTGCCGCAACCAACCCTGACTGGATAAGATACATTCTTGCACCAGGCGGATATGTTGAAGGCTGGGCATCATATGTTGAAGTTCTTTCTTATAATTATGCACAGACCGGCAACGATGCACTTAACAAAATGTATGCTGCTAATTATGCCACTGTCCTGTGCCTTTATGCAAAAGGGGATATTGGCGTTAATTACTATGGATGGAGTGAAGATGATGTTTACCGATTCATCAGCCAGTATGGTTTTGATGATAAATCAGTCGCCCACGAAATGTATTACGCATTTGTCTCTGACCCAGGCAACTATTGCAAATACGTTCTTGGAATGTTAGGATTTGAGCAGTTAAAGACTAAGGCTCAAAGCGAGCTTTCTGACAAATTCAATCTTAAAAATTTTCATCAATATATACTCGACATGGGTCCTGTGCAGTTTGATATATTATTTAACAACCTTGATGCATGGATTAAAAAAGAAAAATAACATTAAAAATGGGATGTTACCTTAACACAATAGTCTGGTAACATCCCTTATTTATTTATATACTTCCACCCGGATAATAGCCGCCTGAACCATAGCCACAGCACATAGGCATACATATATTTGAACACAGGCAGAGTGCAACCCACGGAGCACAGCCTGTACAATATGTTGTAGATGACGGCCCCTGATACTGCGTCCTTCTTCCTGCATACCAGCTTCCGCCGCTTGCAATACGCTGATACAGCAACTGATACTGCATATTGTCAGGATCAGAATCCAACGCACGCTTGGCATCTTCCAATGCCGTTGCTTCTTCTCCTTTTCCAAGATGTGCCAACGCACTGTAATAGTACCATCTTCCATCACGGTCAGTTATGTTGTTAAGCACATTAATAGCTTCATCATAACTAGAGTTATTAATATAATTAGCTGCTGCCCTCAGATGCACTGTTGTAGGATCATTGCCATTGAGACTATCACTGCCATATCCATTGCCACCATAGCTTCCTGTATATCCACCAAATCCAAATGGACCAAATCCCCAGAAGCTTCCGAAATCTCCATATCCGCCCTGTGACTGGTTCTGATAATCACCATCATAGCCATAATGATCTGAACGGCCTGTACCATAACGCGTCTGGCTGTATGACTGACTACTGTATCCGCCCTCACGCTCACGCATTATCTGGTTATAAGCCTGCTGTACAAGCTTAAACATCTCTTCTGCCTGATCCTTATTAGGATTATTGATGTTAGCATCTGGATGATACTTTCGGCTCAGTGTTCTGTATGCTTTTTCACTTCATCATCGGAAGCATCCCTTGATACTCCCAACACTTTATATGGATCTGTCATTATGTTCCTCCAACTGCTTACCGGCAGTGTCAATTCTTTTTCTTCTGGCGGCGTAGAACTTTGTCCATACACCTGAATATATGATATTTCTTAACAGTTCTGCATTAGCAAGAATCGGCAGTCTCTCAAAAGCTCTTGCACATCCTGCCATATATGCTTTAAGTATGTTTTCTGCAAATGTATCAAAATCCTCTACATCCTTATGATACTTAAATACGTTATAATTGTTCTTTTTCTCATCTTTTCCAAATCATCATATGCATCCAGCAGATATATGAATCTGCCAAGATTATTGCCAAGCACCCTTAACTCATCACTCCACTCATCATCTTTCATGGCAGCAACTTCACCTAACAGTATGCCAAACTGCTCTGCCGGCTTGTCAATGTTAGTTTCCTGTGCTTTTCATATTCTGACAACTTAGAAAGGCTTTTCCTTATAATCTCTGCCTTCTGCGGATATTTCTTCTCAAGCTTTTAATATCTTTTTCAATACTCCGGCATAAGTTCTTTTCAAGACCTTTTTCTCATCGTACCAGTCGTCCATGCATTTGTAATATGTCAGAAGGACATTCATATCCGCAACATAATCTGAAACAACGTTACGCCTCACAGGATGCTTTCTTAATGGATGTGTGACGCAACGTTCCTCAGAGTATATAGTTTCCGGTTCATACAACCCTGTAAGAAGTATAACCAGAAATGTCATATCATAGCTTAAGGAAATCTGCCCCTTCAATCCATGCGCTTCTGCCAGCGAATCGCACAGACCACAATAGTATGAGCGGTATTTATCAAATTCTCTGAATTTAAGTTCTGGCTGATCAACAACTATATACCCATACATACTAAACTCATACCTCCATTTTCGCTTATCATATAACATTGAAAATATTCAGTCAATCAGCCTTTCAAAGATTAATAAATTATTAATACTATTTTTAGATATTATTCTTGTCATCAAAATCAGTTCCCCACAAAAGGAAACTTGTATAATCATCTAGCGAATTGACTGGACGCATTACATCACTCTCGTCAAGATTGCTGGCAAATTCATTCTCACCGTCATCATAACCTTTATCGCCCTGCCCATTATCGTATCCGTTTCTGTACTCATCTTTTTCATGATTATAGTCAAATGCTGGAAACATTATGCCACCTCCTTTCGAAGGTAGTATGTTAAGTTTCACCTGGTTTTATCCGATATAATATTCAGCTGATAAATGTGTATTCAATCACACTTGATATATAAGGAGGAAACTTATGCGGATTACATCACAGATGCTGGCAGCTAACCAGCTTAAAGCAGGCATTGAGCCTTCATCAAAGACTTTGCTTGATTACATTCAGAATGATGACAATGACAGCCTTACAAGTCTGCTTTCCAAAAAAATTGATACTTCAACATCTTCACTTACTAAGAAATTACAGAAAGACGCTTACAAGAATATTAAAGATGATGCTGATTCTGTTACAGAGAATGCAGCTAAATTCACATATGAGAAATCTACTCTTTTTGCTGATGCAGAAAGGACCGGTGATTATTCTGCAATATATGCGGATATCAAATCTGTAGTTGATTCTTATAATAAGCTCTACAACACCCTTGGTAAAACATCAAGTTCTATCAACACTATGTGTTCTGACCTTTTAAAGGAAGCAGTTAAAGAGAACTCTGAAACATTATCTGCAGTAGGAATTGCGCTTAAAGACGATGGTTCTCTTTCAATTGATGAAAATAAACTTAAAGCAGCTGATACAGATACTTTAAAGAAAGCATTTGGAACATCATCAGAATTTGCAAAGAGGCTTGGAATTATTGGCTCTAATGTATCATCACTTGCAAAGGCTAACATTAATTATGTTACCAACTCATATACATCATCAGGTGTCGCCTCTAACTCATCAGATGATTTATATTCACTTATGACAAGTAAGTTTAATTCTCGCGGTTAGAATTTCTGATAACGGATATGCATATATGATGACCGATTTATTCAATATTGTATATTTTAAAAACCTCTCCATACCAGCATTTATAATGTCGGTATGGGGAGGTTTTAATATATAATAGTTATATATTTATTTTTTTAATTCTACCTGATATCTAACTCTGGTGGAACATCCAGCTCGTGCGGAACTGGCGCACCGTTCTTCTTTCTCTGTCGTACACACTCGGTCAGCAGGTACTCTATCTGTCCATTAACAGACCTGAAATCGTCCTCTGCCCACGCTGCAATGGCATCATAGAGTTTAGCTGATAACCGGAGAGGAACCTGTTTCTTACCTGAATCTGCCATTAGTAAAGACTTCCTGAATTAACTACTGGCTGGGCATCTTTGTTTCCACAAAGGACGACTAAAAGGTTGGATACCATAGCTGCTTTTCTCTCTTCATCAAGCTCTATAACCTGTTTTTCTGATAATCTCTCAAGCGCCATCTCTACCATTCCTACAGCACCATCAACTATCATCTTTCTTGCATCTACTATTGCTGATGCCTGTTGTCTCTGAAGCATTACTGCTGCTATCTCAGGTGCATACGCAAGATATGTAATTCGTGCTTCTATTATCTCAAGTCCGGCATCTGCTACTTTGCCCTGGATTTCTTTTCTTATTCTTTCTGCTACAACTTCACTTGAACCACGAAGGCTTCCCTCATCTGCAATTCCATCTCCCGTTGTATCTACATTTTCTGCAACATCATATGGATACATGCGGACAATATTACGGAGTGCGCTGTCACACTGTAATGAAAGATATTCCTTATAATTATCTACATTAAACACTGCCTTAGCTGTATCTGTCACTTTCCACATAACCGCAATACCAATCTCAACAGGATTACCAAGGCAGTCATTAATCTTCTGTCTACTGTTGCTCAGTGTCATTATCTTAAGTGAAATCTTCTTATTAGCTGACTGTGAATTATTTCCTGCCGCAATTGCCATTCCTGCAACACCTGCCATGCTAGCCAGATCAAGCTTATTTCCTTCTCCTGTCACATCACCGCTCTGATTAAGCTTAGTTGACGCTGCCGGGTTAACAGCCACACAAAAAGGATTCACAAAGTAAAATCCCGCTTCTTTAATAGTTCCAACATACTTGCCAAAAAGTGTAAGCACAAGTGCTTCCTGTGGTTTTAATACCTTAAGACCGATAAAGAATATCCAGCCTATTGCTGCGTATACACCGCCTGCAACGATAAGTACTATCCATCCGGCTTTAGTCTCTGCCTGTTCAACCATAATCGAACCGACAATAATTGCTGCTATAGCTGCTGCGTAAAGTAATATAAACAGTGTAACCATTGCAAGACCATTCTTGCTTTTCTTCAAAACCTTTTCTTCCATATAAAAATACCTCCTAGACACTCTGATTATTCATCTTGTTATCGATTATTCTTTTAAAGGTGTCTTTGTTGATATTTGTATGATATCATTTTGATATCATCTTGTCAAGATATTAACATTGTTTTATGATTACAACCCTGCTATCCTATAATTCTGGAAACTCTCAACCTATCAAACTTGCATTTATTATATCCTTATAGGCAGAGAATCTCCCTTTCCAGGCATTCCACACACTCAATACCCAATATTCAACCTATCAATCAAACATTAGCTAACTGCTTATAGGAATTTTTCATAAAATACGGAATTTTCTCACAGAATCTTCCTATAAGAAATGTAAAAATCCGACTACCTATAGGTATCATATTATAAATCTCAATATTTCCAAATTCATAATGCAAAATCCGCCTATCAGAAAGACAGTATTGCGCACATACCTATATCTACACAGATATTTATATGCATATATACTAAAAGGAATACTCACACCATCTGCAATGAAATAAACTCTCAACGCTTCCTGTGTAAATATTCCTTCTGCTACTGCAATTATTTACTGTATAAAAAAAATAAAAGCCTTACAACCTAGGATTCCCTAAATCATAAGACCTTCCAGTGCACCGCCAGGGGTTCGAACCCTGGACACCCTGATTAAGAGTCAGGTGCTCTACCAACTGAGCTAGCGGTGCATAACTTATTTTGTTCTGTGCTTTTGTGTTGTCTCAAGCACAAGTGATATTCTATAGCATAGTTTAATAAAATGCAAGCACTTTTTTGTATTTATTTAAGAACAATTTATCTTTTTTTATAATTTTCTTGTTTTTTCATCATTTTACCATGTTTTTTATATTGATATGTGCCTTTATACCCCTTATAATTCTATTATATTCCCAATTTTAAGAGAAAATATTTATATTTAATATACATTTATTAAGAAAAGAGAGTTGATATGAAGTTAAAAAAATTCGAACAACAGCCAAAACACGTTGACAATATTCCAATTGAGGCTATTAATCTTGATTCTGAACAGGAACAGCCGCCAAAACCTGACAAAGCTGTTGGCAAGAATGTATTCCAGCCTAACAGCAAATACTTTACAATTGTTATATATGGTCTGCTTTTTGTGCTAGGTGCAATTCTTATATATAAGTTCATTGGTAACTGGCCTGCAACCGTCAAGTCATTTGGCAATATATTCCATATACTGTCACCATTTCTTATTGGTGGCATGATTGCGCTTGTTCTTTATCCGTTTATCAAGGCCCTTTATAACAGGTTCTTCATGGGGGTATGCCATATCAAGTCCAAGAAAGCCGCCAAAATGCTTTCAATTCTTGTTGCTTACCTGATAGCAGTTGGCGCATTTGCAGTATTAATAGGCTTTGTTGTGCCTCAGATATACAAAAGTATTACAGAGATTGCCAATCAGGCTCCTGTATGGTACGAGAATATCCGCAACTGGTTCACTGAGTTTGAAGATAAGCACGCCAATTCTTCTATTGATTACAATTTCATTAATCAGAAGATTGAAGATGCTCTTCCTAAACTTGTTGACTACATGACTGGTGCACTTACCAATATGGTTCCTTACATTCTTAATACATCCATGGCCATTCTTTCGGGTGTGTTAAACCTTGTTATTGCAATTATCGTGTCCATCTACATGATTTCTGATAATAAGAATATCTTTTATCATTTTAAGAGATTTTTATATGCCGTGCTTCCTAGGAAAACAGCAGACAATACACGCATCATCTGTAAGAATTGTGCAAGCATTTTTATTAATTATATTATCGGCAAATCATTTGACTCAATTATTGTCATGATTATCTGCTTTATTATCATGCTGATTCTCAAGCTACCATATGCTGTTCTTATAAGCGTGATTGTCGGCATAACGAACATGATTCCGTATTTCGGACCATACATCGGTGGCGTGATTGGCGGTGTGATTATTGTTATCGCAAGCCCTATCAAACTTATCATATTTGTAATCATGATTGTCTGCATCCAGCAGGTTGACGGTCTGCTTATTGGACCTCGTATCATCGGCAGTACTACAGGTCTTAAGCCTGTATGGGTTGTGTTCTCAATAACCGTAGGTGGGGCGCTGTTTGGCGTAATTGGAATGTTCCTTGGAGTTCCCGTATTTGCCGTATTAAGCTACCTGTTAAACATTACAGTGCAGCATTTTCTGGACAAAAGAAAAGTCACCGTGCAGCCTTATGACTCGCCCGATGACCTCTAGATTATTTTTTGGTATTAAGAATTCTCACGACATCGTCGAGGGAATTCTTAAATCTTACCACTCTGTAATTCGCACCTTTATGCACATACATCACTTCTGATACTTTCCTTGCAAATGCTTTATTCTTCACAACAATTCTCCAAAAGCCTTTATATAGTATATGCATTTATTATTAATGATTTCTTACTGCGATAAGTTTACAGATAGGATTGCCCATCTGTGAAAATCTTGTCTCATACTCTGTCATTACATTACCCTCGTTAAGTACAGAGTCATTATGTAAGTCAAATGTGACAACAGGAAGCTCCCAGTCTGCCTCTTTAATCTCTTCTAATGAAAAATCGAATAAATCTTTATTATCTGTTTTAAATTCCACCTGTCCGTCCGGCTTTAATATCACATCATATCTTGCCATGAACTGTCTTGAGGTAAGTCTTCTCTTCGCATGTCTGTCTTTTGGCCATGGATCTGAAAAATTAAGGTATATTCTGTCTACCTCTCCCTCTCCAAACACCTCACATATTGCCTCTGCATCCATTCTGATGAATCTTAAATTAGGAAGCTGAAGCTCATCCTGTTTCTCTACAGCTCTTAAAAGTACGCTTGAATACTTCTCTATACCCACATAATTAATATCAGGATTATTTGCTGCCAGTGTTGTTATAAATGTGCCTTTACCCATACCAATCTCAATACGGATTGGATTATCGTTACCGAAAACCTGTGACCATGTGCCTTTCATCCCTCTGGCTCTGTAAACACATATTCATTCTCTATCATTACTTCCCTTGCTCCGGGTACATTTCTAAGTCTCATACATTACTCCTATCTTATATATTAGCTCAGATTTCGGCTATGTCCGTGTGCGGTATACGCTTGAATATGACAAGCTGTGCAGGAGTTAATGCCACCATCTGCATAAGTTCAGTGCGTGAAAGCACGTCAAACGAAGTGCGTTTGATTTCACGCACTGTAATAGACTTTGCAGATGGCGGCATTTACTCATGCTAAGCGAATCATCCTGAAAGCACATGCCGCACACAGACATAGCCGAAATCTGAGTTTCTATATATTATTTACCATAAATATCACTTTTGCCAAGCGGGGTTTACTTATGTACAATCCTGGGCTACAATGTATTTGTATATTTTATTAATCGGAGGAATTATCTCTATAATGAAAAGCAATTTTAAAAGGATTACTTATAAAGATAACCAGCGCTGTATCTGCCACTGTTTTGGTATTCTCAACTTTGCGCGGATACCCAGGCTGAGATACAACAAAGTCTACAGCGAGACAGACACAACCAGCACAGAGGCTGTATGGCCGGATGCACCTGATGTTAACTCAAGCAGTGCATTCTTATTGATGCTGATACAGGTTCCATTCTTTTCGAGAGGAACTCTCATGAAAAATGTTATCCAGCCAGCACAACCAAGATTTTAACAGGGCTCCTTACTATTGAGAACTGTAATATGGACGATGTTGTAACATTTTCACAGTCAGCTCGCTAACTCAATTAATGTATATGAGGATGCCAACTTAAGTTCAAAAGCAGGCGAGCAATTTACTGTCAACCAGCTTCTTCACGGACTTCTGCTGTATTCTGCCAACGAGATGGCTTATGCCCTCGGTGAACATGTGGCTGGCTCAATAGATGCATTTGTCGATATGATGAATGCCAAGGCAAAAGAACTTGGTGCTTTGAATACACATTTTGCCAATGCAAGCGGATTATATAATACCAACCACTACACAACGGCATATGATATGGCAATGATTGCAAGAGGGTGCTATAACAATGCTTCTTTGTCAGCATTGATTCAACTGCCGATGCATATGTAATTCCTGCAACTAACATGTCTGCACAGCGTACAATAAGACACCGACACAAGATGTTAAAGGGTCGTGCCTACTATTATGAATACTGCAAGGGGCAAAACAGGATATACTGATGAATCACAGAATACACTTGTTACATTTGCAGAAAAAGACGGTATGCGTCTTATATGCGTTGTATTTAAGGAAGCCACAGATGAGATAAGATATGTTGATACAAGAACCCTTTTGACTGGGGATTTGCCAATTTCCAGAAATCAACAACAACCGGAAGCCAGCTCGGAGCAATGTTCTCTAATGACAACTATTACAACTCGGCTGTTTTCTCAACTCTTTCACTAAACTTTGGACTAAACGCTTCATTTATCACAATACCTAATAAAAGTTCATTGTCAAATGTATCAATGACGGTTGATGATAATTATGACATGACCAATGAGAATGGTGTTATGACAACACATCTTAAGTTCTTATACAATGATAATACTGTCGGCACAACTACACTTAATATATCTGCTGCCGGAACAGATACCGGAAGCCTGCTGCCATACATTAATAATGATGTTTCATCATCTTATAAACCAAAAACATGTATCAGAATTAATATATGGATACTTGTTGGAATTGGTGCCGTTATTCTTTTATCATCTACATTATTGAAGAACGGGCAAGAAGAAAAGACAGAAGACACTATAACAGAAGAAGACGCAGATTATAATAAACAGAGGATTCGGGCTAAACCCTGAATCCTCTGTTTTCTATATTATCAGTCTGTGTTTCATTACTAATTCCACCTTTTGAATATGTAAGGCCTGAATATACAGCCTGTGTATTCTTCATAAGCGGCTCAGAATCATCCTGTTTACTAACCTCATAAAAGGATGCCCTGAGTTTCTTTAAAAGCCCTGTAATTCTGTTAATCTCATTATTATCAAGACTTACAGATGCTGAAATAAGTGACCTCTTCATATGATTATATATTACGAAAAGATTAGCTGATATCTCATACTGCATATCAAGTCCGCATATAAGCTGGTCTATAACCTTCTGTGCCATATATATATTATTATGTGCCTGCTTAGCACTATCACTCTCACATGCATCATTAAGATATTCTATAGCCATATCATACAGAATCACAACAAGCTGTGATGCTGTTGCCTGTGTAATTCTATACTGAAATGTCTTAATTGTTTCTTTAGTCATAGCATCCCTTTCCTATATAACCATTGAATCTTAAACTACTGTAATAACTGTAATACCTGTGAAGGTCTTTCATTAGCCTGTGCAAGTATTGACGTAGCGCCTGTGTAAGAACTGTTTCAGAAGTATAAGTAGTCATCTCTTCTGACATATCAGTATCTATCATTGTTGATAATGACTTGGTAAGGTTCTCACTTGAAACCTCAAGGTTATTAGTTGTATGATCAAATCTGTTCTCGTATGCACCGATTCTTGAACGTATTTTATTAGTCTTATTAATAGCTTCATCTACAGTAGATATCGCCCTTGATGCTGTATACTGAGTCATGACATTCATATGCTCCGTGCCAAGTGAATACGTTGTTATTGCCGGAATATCAATAACAATAACCTGATCCTGATTAGCACCTACATGTATGCTCATAGTTCCAACGTCTGTGACTTCCTGACTTATAGTTCTCGCTGTACCTGCACCTGCAGCTGACTGTCCATCATTGTTACTATCGTCAAATACAGTACCTGCCGCATTACCTGGAACATCCATTGAAAACTCTTTGTTATTAACATCTGTTACTGTAATTACAGTTCCCTTTGTTGAAAGAATTGCCGAATCAGCAAAACCAATTCGCTTTCCATCATCTCCTGTAGCAATCTCTGCCTTAACATCGCTTCCTTCTACATATATACCATCTTGTGTTGCGCCTGTGGTATTCCCAAAATATCTGCAAGCTCTGCATTATCGCATGTTATATTCATCTTCTGGTCGCTTCCATACTGGTTAGTCATAATAACAAGTGTTGAACCAGCATAATCGGCTGTTGGCACATAACCTGCATAATCAGTACCATTAGCTGCTGTATCATTATTAAGGTCTTTAACTGTAAATGCAGAACCACCTGTGATGTTAACTCCGTCAATAATCTTTCCCATCACCTTATCAAGTGTATCACCTTCGGAAATGCTTATCTTGTAACCGTTTATGCTTATTGTTCCTTCCTGTTCTTTTGTTATAGAAGCTGTTGATGACATAGTAATACTTCCTGCTCCTACCGCTATAGCCTGTCTTGCGTCCTCAGTAACAGTTATTCCATATACACCTGCTGTATAGCTGTCAGATACAGAAAGCTGATTAACTCCCTGAAGGTCTGAATATACTCTTCTTGAAAGATTACCGTTAATAAGAGACTGTGTATTGAATTCTGTCTGATCAGATATTCTGTCAATCTCGTTATTAATCTGTTCTATCTCTTTCTGTATAGCTTCTCTTTCATCATCTGAATTAACATCATTAGCAGCCTGAACGCTAAGTTCCTTTAATCTTGTGAGCATACTCTGGATTTCTGTAATTGCACCTTCTGCTGTATTTAAAACAGAAACTCCATCAGCTGTATTATTCTGGGCCTGACTAAGACCTCTTATCTGTGCTCTCATCTTTTCAGAAATAGCACATCCTGCAGCATCGTCCTTAGAGCCATTTATCTTGTATCCTGATGATAATCTTTCAATTGATGTTGACAGATTATTCTGTGATTTCTGTAATGCATTGTTGGCAACAATCGCTGCCACATTAGTTCCTATTCTCATATCTTAACCTTTCTGTCTGTCCAATTTACCTGTTCATGCTCTATATATCGGACTTTCTGTGCAAATCTTTAGCCTGCAAGCAGTTTTACAATCTGTGCTGCAATTTCATACAGCTTATCTGTTGCCACACTGTCAGCCGCGCTTCATAAGTCACATATGGCACGTCTGACGATTTTGTAATGTTGACGGTCACATTTGTAAATCCAAATCCTTCTTTTAAATTTTCTTCCATATCCTCAAGAAGCTGGCTTCCTTCATCTGAAACTGCTGTGTCACTGACAATGTACATACCAAGACTTTCTCTGTCAGCCTTAGCCTCAACAGAAACTTTTCCTAATACGTGCTTAGCATGTTTACAGATATACGACCTTTATTGTCGTCATCCTGAACCAAAGTAAGCTTCAGCATACCTGTACTTCCTGAGTCTGTTATATACGGTATTCTGTAATCATGCCTTAATGCCAGATTCTTAATATATCCGATTGTTCTGTCCTTAAGTCTTAAATCCAGAAATCCCTCGTAATTGACATCTATCTGTGTATCAAGGTCTCCTGCTTTGGAAAGAACCTCCTGAAGTTCTTCCTCTGTCTCATCTTTCATTTCTTCATACATAAGTGACAGTTTTTCTTTATGTCCGATTTTTCAATCGAATCCCTTGCATAATCACGTGTTGTCTTAACACCTCTGATATCCGGGAACTGTCCGATTCTAAAAATGCTTTAACAGCCTGTATGTTACCACTGTTTATTTCTGTATCTGCATTTCTTATCTGCCTCAATATATCAGCTCCTGCCTGCACTGGCCTGCTGTTCCTTAAGATATTCCTCATAATATTGTTCCTCGGCTGCGCATCATAGTTATCCTCTAACTGTTCAATAAACATTTCAACGGACTGTTCTCCGATTCCGGATGAGTTATCCACATTCTTTAATGTATTCGGGGTAACTAATCCACCATTTGCCATAAATAATGCACTGTAATAGTTAGCAATTCCGCTTACCTCTGCCATTCCTGTATTCTCATCAATAACAGCGTCCATGTCATAATGCTTTCTTGAATTATATGCAGTCATAAGATTATTCATAGTGACCTCAGCTCCCTGCTTAATCAGCGCACCTGCTGCCACTCCGGCATCTCTGGTGAATATATTCATCATCTGGTATATTCCTATAAACTGCTTTCTCTGCTCTTTAGTAATACCATTGGTACGGTCAAGCTTATAAAGAAACTTTGAAAACTTCTCCTCATTATCCTTAGATGCTTTATCATTAGCCTCTGTAAGATATTCGTTGACTTCCTCAATTGAAGCATTCATTGGATTTACTCCGTCTTTTATCATATTAAGAACTGTCTCCGGTTTCATATTCTTAATAAGATTATTAATCATTGCATTAACAGATTTGACTATCTCTACATTTTCCTTTGTCATATCCATGTTATTAGCAGCCAGTACCTTTATTGCTTCCTTGTCCTCATCAGTTCCCTCAAGTCCAAGCTCCCTAATAATATCATCCGCACTTCCCTGTACTGCCTTCTTTAATGAATCACCTAAATCGCCTCTTATCTGAGTTCCGACTGCCTCATAAGTTTCATTCATCTTGTCAAACATACTGGCAAATACACGCGCAGGATTTCTTACTATCTCATTCAATGTCTTTCTTGCTTCAAGAACATCTGTATATGCAATCTGCGCTTCTTCATACATTTCATCCGCCTGTTCATATTCCATAAGCATTGAATTAAGCTCATCTATCGGAGTTGTAAGAATAGAAATGTTATTCTTAACGAGATATATGGACGCATTCGCACTCATAAGAACCCTTGCTGTTACAAGCGTGTCATACGCCTTATCTGCTGCCTGCTGTACATCAGATGCCTGATTTCTAACTTCACTATTTCCTGTGCTTACTGATGCTTGTATTCAATTCTGAAGCTTCTTGCATCCATCTCCAGCTTAAGGCTTGCTATTGTAAATGTTTCCCTTTGATACCACATTTGCAACATCTGAATACTCTGCCCTGTTAATAGTATCAAGAGCTGTCCTTATATCATCAACTGGCGAACCTGTAACGAGCGTATTCTCTGCCTTGCCTCCAAGCTTCATATTATCAAATATTTTATTAAGCAGTTCCTCTGAATCAGCCTGTATCATATCAATGTCTATCGAATCAAGCTGTGCTTTATATTCAAGATTTTCTTTAGTAACAGGAATCTGTGCATTAATAAATGCTCTTGCATCCGCAAGTGTATTATCATTAACCTCAAGACCTGACGAAGCAATTATCTTCTCAATTCCCGGCCTTAAAGCTTCAAAATCAGCGTCAGATATTGCATCTGCGCACTTTCCTATTGTAACGCCATCCGCACTGATACTTGATGAGGTTGCCGCCTGTGCCTGATATATTCCAGCAATTGAAGGCTCTATGCGATTAGCAACCATGTAATTCTTTGTGTTCTCTGATAATGGCTTTAACTCTTTACTCTTTTCAAGTGTGCCTTTAACCTCAGCAACACTTTCATCATTGACAGCTATATCTGCTCCCTGCATACGGCTCTCGATACTTGCCGCCATTGCTGCACTTCCAGTCACACTCTCAATCTTATCCTTAGAAACTGCTGTGCCATAATTAACATAATCATCAGAGTGCATCGCAAGTTCTATCTTAATCTTCTCTACGATATTAACCATATCATCAGGCGTTGCATCTGTAAGATTAAAGCCATCCTCATCTAACTTTACCGCATCAGCACCTGATAACTTCATCATCAAAGCCTTAAGGCTTAACTTTGATCGGAAGCACTTGCCATTATCTGGCTCTTTACATCATCTGCCTCCTTAAGTAGCCCCTCATATGTATTGTCAGTTGCGCTGTCACACCCCAGAAATTACCACTCCTGCAAATGCACCTGCCACACCCTCACTTTTAGCCGTCTTATTCTCTTTATAATTAATTGATGTTCCCTGTGTGGCCACATCTTTATTAAAATTCGCACCTGAAACTGTATATGTCATATTCTGCTGCCTTTCTTATTCACTGTCTGAAACAATCACCCATTGCATTGTCATGTAATAAATATTTCGGCAGATATAGCGGGATAATTGAGAGATTAGTGGCAACAAATAAAAGGAAGCTGATTCAGAATTAATGAAAATCCAAACCAACTCCCTTTCTCTATATTATTCTCCTATATCTTCGTAGCCTGAACCTTAGAAACATCACCATTAAACTCATACACAGCTATTCCATACTTATGTAAGTCAATAAGCAATGACTGCGGATATCCATCACAATCTCCCTTAACGGCTGTAAGAGTCTTCTTCTGATCTGCTTCATTATCTCCAAGAACCAGCTTATACTTAGTCTTGAACGGAACTCCTATTCTGAAGCTGTCTCTTTCAACAGGTGTAAAATTAAGTACAAAGAGAAGATTCTTCTTTCCATCCGGACTGATTCTCATAAATGATAAAACGCTATTATCTTTATCATTGGCATTAATCCATCTGAATCCTTCACTACTGTAATCAGTAGCATACAGGCATGGATAATTCTTATTAAGCTTAAGACACTTCTTCGTAAAATCCTTAAGTTCTGTATGACTTTCATCCTCTAACAGATACCAGTCAAGAGCACGCTTCTCACTCCACTCATTCCACTGACCAAATTCCTGTCCCATGAACAGAAGCTTCTTTCCTGGATGTCCGCACATATATGCATATGCCAGCTTAAGATTCTTGAACTTATCCTCCCTGTCACCAGGCATTTTCCCAAGCATAGAACACTTAAGATGTACAACCTCATCATGTGAAAGCACAAGAATGAAATTCTCGCTGTAAGCATACATCAACGAAAATGTCATCTTGCTATGATTAAACTTTCTGAAATATGGATCAAGCTTCATATATTCAAGGAAATCATGCATCCAGCCCATATTCCACTTAAATGTAAATCCAAGACATTCCCCATTGTCTGGATCACCACTTACCATAGGCCATGCTGTTGACTCCTCAGCTATAGTTATTGCCTGTGGAATCTCTTCTTTAACATGCTGTTAAAATGCTTTAAAAACTGATTGCTTCGAGATTACCGTTGTCACCATATTTGTTAGGAACCCAGTTTCCTTCTGTCCTTCCGTAATCCAGATACAGCATTGAAGCAACAGCATCAACTCTTAAACCATCAATATGGAACTTGTCCACCCAGAACATTCCATTAGCAATAAGGAAGTTAGCCACTTCATTCTTTGAATAATCAAATACCTTCGTTCCCCAGTCAGGATGCTCTCCCTTTCTAGGGTCTGCATACTCATATACACAGCTTCCATCGAAATTAGCAAGTCCATGTGCATCCTTTGGAAAATGTGCCGGTACCCAGTCAAGAATTACACCAATTCCTTTTCATGCATATAATCTACAAAATACATGAAATCCTTAGGTGTTCCGTATCTTGCTGTAGGTGCATAATAACCAGTCACCTGATATCCCCATGATCCATCATATGGATACTCTGCAATTCCATAAGTTCAATATGTGTATATCCCATATCTGAAACATATTTTGCAAGCTCAGGTGCCAATTCTCTATATGTATAGAATCCGTCCTCTGTTCCATCATCTTTCTTCTTCCATGAGCCAAGATGACATTCATATATAGAAAGAGGAGCTTTAAGATGATTCTCCGTCTTCTTCTTCTCAACCCATTCAGAATCTTTCCATTCATAACCTGAAAGATCGGCAACTATTGATGCTGTCTCTGGTCTTAACTGTGCCTGATTAGCATATGGATCTGCCTTGTAAAGAGCCTCTCCACTCTGGGAAATAATAAGGAACTTATACATATCCCCTGCTTTAGCTCCCGGTATGAACAAATCATATATTCCACCATCTGAAATCTTCTTCATATCATAACCATATGCATTCCAGTTATTAAACTCACCTATAACATAGACTTCTCTTGCAGAGGTGCCCACACAGCAAAATACACACCTTCTTTTCCGTCTTTTACTCCAACATGCGCACCCATTTTGTTATATATCTCATAATGAGTTCCCTGTCCAAAAAGATATGCATCCAGTTCTGTGATTGCCAGCTGCTCGTATTTTTGCATATTCTTCATAAAATCCTCCATTATATTATTATTATCCTACACGACACTTATGGGTCCCCTCAGATATCCCACTAATTAATAGTATATTACCACATTAGCAAATTAATTACTACATTTCATTAGCAAAAAAAATGTTCATTTCACATATATTATGTTATACTGTAAATCGCATTGAAATACATGCATTATATGAGTTAGAAAGATGAAAAGGAGTATTAAATTCTTATGATATACTATATTGTTAACGAAAGTTTTACTAACATAATAGCATTTGTCAGCATCCTGTTTGCCTTTGCATTTACAATAGCTGCAATTGCTCTTGGCAAGAATCTTCTTCCAAGAGATGCCGGAAGGGCTTATGCCATCAACGGAAGTAAATCAGTTGGAAAACCAAGAGGCGCCGGCATGATTTTCATTCTTACATTCACGGTCACATGTGCATTATTCGTAAACTTAAGTGCCGAACTTATCATTTATCTTATACTTGTGCTTGCCGCAATGCTCAGCGGATACCTTGATGACAGTGCTTCATCACCATGGGGTAATTTAAAGAAAGGTCTTATTGACCTTGCAATATCAGTTATGGCGGCAGTTACTTACCTGCATTACAACCCTAACACATTTGACCTTGCATTCTTTGAAAAGACAGTAACTCTTAATCCAATTATATATGCAATACTTATTATTATACTTATATGGGTAAGTATCAATGTTACTAACTGTTCAGATGGTGTTGACGGCTTATGCGGTACACTTTCTGTTGTAACACTTGCCTCAGTGTATGTTCTTTTTAAGTCATTTAATATTGAATCAGCTTACAGACACACCGTTCTTATTATGATTGTGTGTATCCTCGGCTACCTGTGGTTCAATGCATCACCAAGCAAGCTTCTTATGGGTGACGCGGGTTCTAGAGCAATAGGAATATTTATAGCATTTACATTCCTCAAGCTCCATGCACCGCTGCTTTATATTCCAATGGCACTTGTAATTATTCTTGATGGCGGACTTGGTCTTATCAAGGTTTCTTTCATGAGATTTCTTCACATCAACCTAATGAAGAACCTTCGTACACCAATCCACGACCATATGAGAAAGAATAAAGACTGGTCAGATACGCAGGTTGTTTTTAGATTCACAATTATCCAGGTAATTCTTGGTCTTGCAGTAATATATGGATTAATGTTCTGATATTAAATATGTTAAAATGGCATGTCAGTTGGATTTCTGACATGCCATTATTTCTGTTCTGAGAGTTTCTCAGCCTGACGCCGCCTGCGTCTGTGCTCTCTCTCTTTTATCTGCTTTTCATATATCTTAAGTGCACCCTTTTCATCAGTGTGCTTCATAATTCTGACTGCATAATATCTGCCTTCTTCGGTCTGTTTAACTCTGAAACGCCCTTTATAAGTCCGTGTTCATCACATGTAAACAAGCCGTAATAGCATTTCGAATTAGTGGCAAACCACTTGACTGTTCTTGTCATAGTCCTGCCACATAAAAGCATTTGCAGGAACGTACAGTTCTGTCGCTTGCAGCCTTGTCCCTTGTCGCAAATCCCTTTGAAATATACTTCTCATAAGTTCCAAAGTTAAGATATACCTCGTCCTTTCTTGACTCTGGAATTGTAAATGTATCTATACTGCAGAACTTCTTAACTCTGTCAAAATCCAGCTTCTTCATTATCTTGGCTGTATATCTTGCATCACTCATTGCTGAATGATAATGCTCATCTCCCTTGATTCCCTGCTCATCAATTGCAGATTTAAGATTCATGCGTGTCTTGCCATCTGAAAATTAATACTGTAAAGTTTCTGAAGATCAAGGTATAGAAGCGGCTTTGGGAAATTCTCCGGAACATCATAAAACTTCATATTCAGTAATAATGTAACAAATGTATAATCCTCACCGCACCATTCAAGAAGTTACACCCGATACGAAATCAGTTCCGTTAGCAAGGTCATTTTCTGTTATCCCTAATATCTTCTTGACTGTATTCTGCTTTGTATACACCTGTGGCAATGGTACACTGCCACTCATCTACAATATCAAGCTTCTCATTAACCTTCGCCGCACCTATCTGTATAATCTCAAAGGAAAATGATCCTCAGAAAATTGTTTTCCCTTGGCACTCTGATTCCACTCAAGATCCATAACAATATAATTCATAAACATTTTCCTCTGTTACTTATTCTAATCTCGTGATATCTACATATTAAAGCAAACATATTATAGCGTGTATATGGGCGTATGTCGATAATATTTTATGAAGATATTGCAATAAGCTACGCTCTTGCATCAAATGTATTATCTGCTCCTCTTTGCTATATTATCACTTTCTTTGCTCTTTAATGCCTTTCTTTCTGCCGAATAAGCTTCATAATATGTTGTTTTAAAGCAGAATTAACCCTTTGTCTCTGCCTTTGTTTCTTTTGCCTGCCAGCCAACACCACCTGTATATGTAAGTATTTCTTCTCCGTCTTCATTATATACATGAACTGCTGAACCAAAGCCTTTTCCTGACACTCTGCCTCATATGGCTCTCCAAATAACATGCACAGCCATCTTTTATCCGCTTCCTGCACTTCCTTCATGACAGACGCATTCCCAGAATCTGTCAGATAGCTGAATTTTCCAATCAAAGCACCTGTCTGGCGCTACCTTGCTTATTTCTGACTTTCTTATACTCTTAAATTCATTTCCCATGTATTCATTATTCTGTGCGTCTTTTTTCGCCATTTCAGCAATTTTATCTTTTAAAGAGTCTGTCAGTTTCCATTTATTCTTTTAGAAGCTGCAACAATACTGGTATCTGCGCTTCCCATTATATTTGATATATTCATGCCTGCCCCTGAAATCACAATTTTACAAATGCTTCTTATTATCTGATATCGGCATAATTGTGTATATATTCCATAAGGTCGTTGTAAAATACCCATTTTCTTTTAATAACTATTGTTTTCTTCTTCGCCTCGTCTAATGCAGCATCATAGCTTGCATGGGTTCTTGTGCAACGCTCAACTATATTGTCCTCTCCATCTATTATAACCCTCTGTAATACTCACACTGGTAATCTTTGTTCCAGACTTTTCGACTTCTGGTGTGAATGTTCTTTCTTTTCCCTGCATACTTTCCCTCCTGAAGCTGGTCTTTATAGTTGGAGCAGATTTATCTTGTCTGTATTCCTTACAAAGATTAAGGTATACTGACCACTGATTATCAGTATATGCCACTTCGCTTGTCTCATTATCCACACCATATTTTCTCTTTGAAAGTGATATAATTTCTTCCGGTGTTGCAGGAGTCGCATTTCCATTTGCCTTTATAAAAACTGTTTCATTGTAATCTCCTCCATTAACAATGTTCTTGACATAACTATATCAAACATTACAACCGTCTATGTGACGTACAACAGTTCCTAACCTTTAGGCTAAAGTGCTTTGTAAAATAAATATTAAATTGTTTGTGAGTCCGGCAAATTGAAAGTTGCCGTAGCTATTTGTATGACTAATCATGCCACAATTTTAAATTTTTTCTTAATTTGTGGCGTTATGATAAATTAATATCCTTCTTACCCAAAAGAAAATCAACAATATTGATATGTGCAATTCCATCTCTTGAATAATCAAATCGATCTAATGAAAACACATATTTCGGTGATGCATCACTAATTGGCTTAAAAGCACCAAACTCTCTTTCAATCGTTGCCTTGCCAGCCAAATAATATGCCACCTGAATAAAACATTTCTTTCTTCCATTTATTGCAACAAAATCAATTTCACCCTTATATGTTTTTCCTGTAAATACTTCATAATCTCTTGCTTTTAGCTCGTTATAAATTATATTTTCAAGAAAAAAGGTATCCTCAAAATTTACTAAGTTTGTATTTATCATGCGAAAACCAGTATCTACCGCATACTGCTTTTCTATATACGACATTGCCTGTTTTCCTACAATATTAAATCTTTTTACACGATCAATTAGACAAGCCTTTTCCATTTTATCAAGATATCTGTATATCGTCTTTTTATCCAAAGTATCTGCATTTTGATGTATAAAATAGTTCTCTATGTTTTTACTGGAAAATTCCTTTCCTGCATTCGCCATAATATATGTTGCTACTCTTTCAAAGTTTTGTCTATTAACCTTTGATCTGTCAGTAATAATATCCTTATCTAAGATACCTTCATATGTCTGTTCCAAATATCTCTTAATATCACTTTCTTTTGTAAACGAAAAACGCAAAGGGAAGCCACCCCAATTGATATAATCAATCATAAACTCATCGGAGACATATTTCTTCCTATAGCTGTAGCATATTCGTAGCTTTCGGCAAAGGAAAATGGCATTATTCTAAATTCAACACATCTTCCAACCAACAATGTTGCCATCTTGCCGGATAGCAATTTCGAATTACTTCCAGTAATAAAAATTGAGCAATTTAATGTTGCCCGAAAGGAAGCTAAAACCTTTTCAAAGCTCCTGACATGCTGAATCTCATCTAAAAAAATCAAGTATTTGTCATGATCCTTGATTTGCTCATTCACATAGGAATTAAGTTTTTCTGCAGTTCTTATTTTTTCAAATTGCAAATCTTCAAAATTAATGGTAATAATATGCGCTCTATCAAACCCATTTTCAATAAATTCTTCTTTAATCTGCTCTAACAATATAGATTTTCCACATCTTCTAACACCTGTCAGAACCTTAATTAAATCCACATCATAAAATGGTCTTATTTTGCTTAGATATCTTTCACGCTTTATATACATAACATCATCTCCAAATCAAAATATATATTTATTATGCCACAAATCAAGATTTTTTCAAGATTTGTGGCACATATTTAGAAAATTATTGATAATGCAATAAAAAAAGAGCCCGACGCATCAAGCTCTTTCAAGGTGTTGTCCGAAGACGCCCACCGCAATTCATAGCTATAATATACCATATGGTCAAATTTATAAATCTTGTATCAAAATAATATTATTATGTGCAACCGCATTTCTAAGATCTTTAAGCTCATATATAATATATTCTGTTATTTTCCCATCTGCATCAAGATTACTTGGGAGGTGCAATGTCGCCGATGTATACAATTTAACATCCGAATTTGCACATGAAAAAAAGTACCAAATTCTCCGATTTAGCATTTTTCAATGTTGATTCGATCACATAGATCTTTAGTGCATTCTCAATAAACATAACCTTAGGATAAAAAAGAGCTTTTAACTTCATATCAAATTTATTCAATGCAATAATTTCATCTAAAGATGTAAATGAAATTCTCTGACTCGGTACACGAATAAAACGATATCCCTTAAATCCATGATAATATCCCATATTTCGTAAATCCTGTGCCTGATTACTTTTAACAGCAATATTGTGTTTGCTCCTCAAATATTTCATTAACTGGTTTATTGTTAACATTACTTTCCCCTTCCCTATGTATCTTAAAACGCTTCAAAACATCCTTCTTATCTCTATATATTAGCCTAAAAATAGCGACACTGTATAGATACTTCATCCATACAATATCGCTATTTTTATTAGTCTTATACTTTCATTGTCTTTGCCAGGGAATTGAGCAATGCTGCTATTTCCGGATTTGACAGTACCTTCATCATGATACTCATTCCCCAGGGCAGCCTTTATCTCATCCTATTCCTGTTTCAATTCTATCAGATATTGTGCAACAGACCTTGGGATGAATACTTTTCGCGCACTGCTTTCTGTCTTTGGTGTCTTCAATACCCTTACTGTCTTATTGTTCTTTTTCTGTGAAGGAAAGGTAAGTATTATTTCCTTTGAATTCAATGCTTCTACAGCATCTTATTATCACAGGCTCCAAACGCCTGCATCAGCATCTCTGCTGTCCCTATTTCACGCACTTCCTTTTTGGCTTTGGTGTAAACCGTAACTTTCCACGCTTCTTTTTTGTTCATTTTCAAGCAAATTAAAAGAAGGTACCGCCTAAATTATTCTGATGCATTATGCGTCAGATTGTTTTAGTCTGTACCTTCTGTTATTATAGTCTCGTTACTAATAAACAAAAAGCAGCAACGATTCTCATCGCTACTGCTTGTCACTTCTTAATATAAATGTTCCCACCCAGAGTCGAACTGGGGATTGAGACTTAGGAGGTCCCCGTTATATCCACTTAACTATGAGAACAACTTGGCTAAACACCAAGAGAAATTTTATCACAAAACATCAGCAAGGTCAATGATACCCTGAGATTAAAAAGAAGCTGCCACCTGGCGATTACAATCGCCTGAGTGGCAGCTTCCATAAACACATTTATCGGATTAGTTTAATTATTGCAACTTGAACTTATCAATAGCTTCCTTAAGAGCCTCTGCGATATTATCAAGTTCAACTGTAAATTCATTAAGGTCGTGCATTGTCTGCTCAACATCAACGGCTGATGCTGTAACCTCCTCAGAGGCTGCGGCAGTCTCAGTTGCTACTGCTGCAACATCTTCCATCTTGCTTACAACATTATTTCTATTAGTATCCATAGCTTCATTGAGCTGTGTAATATTATCAAGACCTTCCTTAAGTCCGTTAACTGAATCAGAAATTGTATTAAACAGTTCCTTAGCATCCTTAATAGATACATTCTGTTCCTCTATAATACCAACTGACTCATCCATTGTCTGCTCAACCTGCTGTGACTTAATAGTAATCTCATTAACAATCTGCTTAATCTCATCTGTTGACTGCTGTGACTGTTCAGCAAGCTTTCTTATCTCATCAGCAACTACTGCGAATCCCTTACCGCTCTCTCCTGCCCTTGCTGCCTCAATAGAAGCATTAAGTGATAACAGGTTAGTCTGCTCTGTAATTTCTGTAATGGCATCTGATATGAAATTAATCTTTTCTATACTGCTTACCATCTCAGATACAACTTCTTTAGAAATCTTAGAGTTATCAATTGAACGCTGTCCCTTAGTAATAAGTTCATCAACAATTGTAAGTCCCTTATTACTTAACTTCTGTGTTTCAACAGACATCTCACTGATATCAGTTACATAAGCCTTAGTTTCCTTTAATCTGTCTGCAAGATTTTCTACTTCCTGTGTTGCTGTCTGTGTACTGTCTGCCTGACCTGATGCACCAACTGCAACACTCTGTATAGCCTCTGAAACCTGACCTACAGTCTCTGTAGTAGACTTAGATACTCCTGCAATCTTAGCAGACGCATCTACTATAACTCCACTCTTTTCCTCAACGCCCTTAATAAGAACTGCCATGTTCTCAACCATGTTGTTAAAGTTATTCTCAAGGTCTCCAAACTCATTCTTCTTCTTTACATCAATTCTGTCTGTTAAATCACCACCCGCAACATCCTTCATATGGCCAGAAACCTTCTTAATCTCCTTAGTCATAGAAGCTGTAACTGAAAGTGCAATACCAATTCCAATAACAAATGCTATAATACTGAATATAACAGTATTGCTAATCATCTTATTAGTTGTAGCAGATGTTTCTTTAGAACTGATAAAACCAACAAGTGTCCATCCTGTAACAGCATCCTTAGATGTTACTACATGTACCTTTTCACCATTAATGTTTTCATCAAATGAAAATGCTTTATCATAATCATTCTCTGTAAGACCTTTAACTGTACTCCAGCAATTCAGTCCTGATACTGAATCTGTTACATACTTGTTATTATCATTATTAACAAGTATATTACCATCTTCATCTGCAAGGACAACAAATCCTGTATTAAGAAGTCCAATACCCTGTACAAAATCTGTAATCTCAGAAAAATCAATATGCATACCTACAGTACCATAATTCGTTCCGTCTGAATGCTTAATTTCCTGTGAAACAGTAATTATTGTCTTATCAAAATCCTTGCTGTAATATGGCTTTGAAAAATAAGCATAAATGCTGTTTCTTGCCTTAAGACCTTTACAATCTGTGTACCATACTTCCTTAGTTCTGTCTACACCATTCTCAAGACCACCCTTACTAAGTGTCTTACCGGTCTCTGGGTTATATTCTCCCCAACCTGTAATCTCAAGATTAGTATTAGTAGCAAAGAACGCTCTTTCTGCACCATTAGTAACCTTAACTGATGCAATAAGAGAATCTCTTACTGCCTTAACATTATCACTTAATGTTCCCTGATCCTCAAGATGCTTTACTTCATTCTTTCTTGTAAGCAGGTCTACCGGTGCGACAGAGTCTTAAGATATGTAGTAAACTGTTTCTGTGCTTCATTCAAAGTCTGCTCACTTGTTACCTTCACGTTATTTTCCATTGAAGACGAAGTTGTTGTAATTGAACTTACCATAAGCATTACAATAGGAATTGTAATGGCAACAATAAAAATAAAACAAGCTGAAAGCCTAATTTTCTGAAAACTTCATAGCTTCCCTCCTCGTTGATAATTAATAATATTTAGTTGACATTTCCGATTTCTTATATGCCTTGTATTATAATACCACATTTGTAAAATATGTAAATTTCTATATTAAATACAATTTATTATGAAATCATATATTTAACAACAATATCAGTCAGTAAACCTTACATTTCCCTGAAGCCATATCTGTCCTTTGAATCTGCGGCCTACGGCTGGTTCTCCAAGCAGATGTTCCTTATTAACTGCTGTAGTTATAATAAGACTGTTACATTCAAGAACCATAATATATATCTTCTCACCAGTGTATATATTCTCCTCTTCACGCAGTTCAAGAATCTCTCCTATGACGGAATACTGGTCACATTCTACACCGCATGGCATAAATGTTGAGTCTACTATAGTAAATATATCTTCCTTCATGACACGGTTAGAAAGTTCATTGTATGTATCAATATCTTCAATTGTAAGGCTCTCAATTGCATCCTCATCTCCATTCTTTGCACCTGAATAAGATTCTTTCTTGCAATTTCATCCTGTCTGCTTTTCTTAGAATTTCTTTCCTTTCTCACCGGAAGCATAATAATTCCACCAAGCGACAGTCCTGTAAGTGCCACTTTTTGTTTCTGATTGGTACTTTACCAATTTCGTTCTTTCTGTCAGGATTAAAATCATCCGCATTAAAATCCTTACCACTGTACAGATAATCAAGATAATCCATTACATTCTGAAGATAAAATATAAGCGTTACTCCTGTCTTTAATTCATCACATATAACTGCATAGGATTCCTTGTCAAGATGTCTCTCAATAGTCATCTCCTCATTGTCACTTAAAGCCTTCCCACAACAAACGGAAAATAGTACTCATATTTAAAAATATTCTTTTCATATCTTCCATACACATACAATCCGGTTGAGTTGCTAAGGCGCAGATAATAACGCCACGATCTAATTTCTCGTGGCGTATCACAATCCTTCTTTTATGCTTTCTCTAATTCCTGTTTTTATAAATTTTGCCTCAGCCTCTGATGTCATATTATCAAATCCAAGGGTTCTTATATATAAATTCATAGCGCTCCAATGCTCTATTCTGTATCTACTATAAACATAGTAAGTGCTTTAATAAGTTATACTCTACATTTTCAGTATAAGGTGTTCCATCTGCATGCTCTGTCATTCTTATAACAGGTCTGTCAGCAGCTTCCTTATTCTGTCTTATAACTACAGCTTTTCGCCATCACTTGTGTAAACTGTACAGCCGACAGGGTATGCACAACTGAGTCTAAGAATTTTGAAGCAATTGTAGGGTCATATTTTACTCCCTGAATGCACTTTGATGTATTCAATAGCTTCATATATCTTCATCTTCTCACTGCCTATGCCACTTATCATACTGTCAAAATCATCACAGATAGAAACAAGCTTAACTTCTGGTTTAAGCCTGTCACCCTTATGCTGGAAAGGATATCCTGAGCCATCAATTCTTTCATGGTGAAAGAGAATAATCTCCTTTGCCACGTCAGGAAGCCATTCCTCGTCCTGCAGTGAGCTGTATCCAAATATAGTATGCTTCTTATATTCAACAGCATCTTTATTAGTCATCTTATTCTCACTAACATTAACATAAGGAACATTAATATATCTGAGTCCTATATCATGAAGTATTGCTCCCATCGCAATATTATGTATCTGTTTATTACTCATTTTAAGCCTTAATGCCATAATTGTTGACAAAGTACATACATTAATACAGTGTGTATACATGTCAGTACTTACATTCCTGATTTCAGTAATATTATTCACAACCTCCGGCTCTGCAATAACTGTATCAAGTATTCTCTGTGCCTCATTAACAATTATCTTAAGTTCTTCATTATGTTTATAAATGTGTTTTCTAATATTTTTTACTATCTGCCTTGAATTATTGGCAGTTTCTTCAAGTCTGTATGGATATTCTTCCTCTTCCCGTGCCGTATCACTATCAGAAGTATTCTCCTGACAATTCCCTCTTTTCGTCTTTTATGTATACAGTTCTTACTCCAAGATTAATTGCTCTTTCAATAAGTTCTTCTGTCAGAGCAACATCCGCATGAATAAGAACAGTCCCCGAATGCGACAATATAGGAAAAGCTAATATATCGTTTTCTTTAAGATTATCAACACTAACCTGTTTCATAAGCCGCTCCATCCTTAACAAAAGATTTATTAGTCCCCAGTTACTAGGTAAAGATAGCATATTTTAATTAATATTACAATGAATATTGACTTATAATTATATTAGTGTTATATTGACATTGTTAAATTATTATCAATCAATATTACACGAATCAAGTTATGGAGGAAATGTTATGTCAAAGAATTTAACTGAGAATTACCCAATTGTTGACACAGTCGAAGCTCTTGAAGAAAGGCTTGCCGGTGTACGGGAGGCTCAACGCATCTTCGCACTTATACTCAGGAACAGGTAGATAAGATATTTACTGCGCTGCACTTGCGCCAATAAAGCAAGAATTCCTCTTGCCAAGCTTGCAGTTGAAGAAACTGGTATGGGAATTGTAGAAGATAAGGTTATCAAGAATCATTATGCCTCTGAATACATTTATAATGCTTACAGAGATACTAAGACTTGTGGTGTTATTGAAGAGGATAAGGCATATGGAATTAAAAGGTTGCTGAACCTATTGGAGTTGTTGCAGCCGTAATCCCAACAACTAATCCAACTTCAACAGCTATTTTCAAAACTCTTATTTCACTTAAGACTAGAAATGGTATTATCATAAGCCCACATCCACGAGCTAAGAAATCGACAATTGCAGCTAAGGTTGTTCTTGAAGCTGCTGTTGCAGCAGGTGCCCCTGAGGGAATCATTGGCTGGATAGATGTTCCTTCCCTTGAGCTTACAGATACACTTATGAAGGAAGCAGATATTATCTTAGCTACCGGCGGACCTGGAATGGTTAAAGCTGCTTACTCTTCTGGAAAGCCCGCACTTGGTGTAGGTGCTGGTAATACTCCTGCTATCATCGATGAATCAGCAGATGTAATACTTGCTGTTAACTCAATTATTCATTCTAAGACATTTGACAATGGTATGATATGTGCTTCTGAACAGTCTGTAATTGTTGACAAGAAGGTTTACAAGGCTGTTAAAGAAGAATTTGCATACAGAGGCTACTTCCTTAATAAGAGCGAGACAGAAAAGGTAAGAAAGACTATTATTATCAACGGTGCCCTTAATGCGAAGATTGTTGGTCAGAAAGCCCATACTATTGCTGCTTTAGCAGGCGTTACTGTTCCTGAAGAAACTAAAATTCTTATCGGTGAAGTAACATCTGTAGACCTCTCAGAAGAATTTGCTCATGAAAAGTTATCACCTGTCCTTGCAATGTACAAGGCAGAAGATTTTGAAGATGCTCTTTCAAAAGCTGAACACCTGATTGCAGATGGTGGATTTGGTCATACATCATCTCTTTATATTAATGTTGAAACACAGGCAGACAAGATTGCTGAATTCTCTGAAAGAATGAAGACATGCCGCTGCCTTATCAATACACCTTCATCTCACGGTGGAATCGGTGACCTCTACAACTTTAAGATGGCTCCTTCTCTTACACTTGGATGCGGCTCTTGGGGCGGCAACTCAGTATCTGAGAACGTTGGAGTAAAGCATCTGCTTAATGTAAAAACTGTCGCTGAGAGGAGAGAGAATATGCTTTGGTTTAGAGCACCTGAGAAGGTTTACTTTAAGAAGGGCTGCTTACCTGTTGCCCTTGATGAACTTGGAACTGTAATGGGTAAGAAGAAAGCATTTATCGTTACTGACCAGTTCCTTTATAAGAACGGTTATACCAAATGTGTCACAGATAAGTTAGATTCTTTAGGAATCATGCATACTACTTTCTATAATGTAGCACCAGATCCAACACTTGCATGTGCTAAAGAAGGTACAGCAGCTATGAGACTTTTCGAACCTGATGTAATCATCGCAATTGGTGGTGGTTCTGCAATGGATGCTGCCAAGATTATGTGGGTTATGTATGAACATCCTGAGGCAGACTTCCTTGATATGGCTATGCGTTTCATGGATATCAGAAAGAGAATATACACATTCCCTAAGATGGGCGAGAAAGCTTACTTTGTCGCTATCTCAACATCTTCTGGAACAGGTTCAGAGGTAACTCCTTTTGCAGTTATTACTGATGAAACAACTGGTCAGAAATATCCACTTGCTGACTACGAATTACTTCCTAAGATGGCTATTATCGATGCTGACATGCATATGAATCAGCCTAAGGGACTTACAGCAGCTTCTGGTATTGATGCACTTACACATGCACTTGAAGCATACGCTTCCATTATGGCAACAGAATATACAGATGGTCTTGCATTACAGGCTATGAAGAATATATTTGAATATCTTCCAGCAGCTTATGAATTAGGTGCACATGATGCAGTTGCAAGAGAAAAGATGGCAACAGCTTCTACTATGGCTGGTATGGCTTTTGCTAATGCTTTCCTTGGAGTGTGCCACTCACTTGCACATAAACTGGGTGCATATCACCACCTTCCACACGGAATTGCTAATGCCCTTCTTATCACTGATGTAATGAGATTCAATGCTGCAGAGGTTCCAACAAAGATGGGAACATTCTCACAGTACCAGTATCCACATTGCAAAGCACGTTATGTTGAGTGTGCTGACTTCCTTGGAATTCAGGGTAAAGATGATGATGAGAAATTTGAAAACCTCATCAAGGCTATTGAAGAATTAAAGGCAAAGGTAGGAATTAAGAAAACTATTGCAGATTATGGTGTTAAAGAGGAAGACTTCCTTGCAACTCTTGATGAGATGACAGAAGCTGCATTTGATGACCAGTGTACTGGTGCTAACCCAAGATATCCTCTTATGAGTGAAATGAAAGCCATGTACTTAAAGGCTTACTATGGTAAATAATCATCATTATTATTTTAAGAAAGGAAGACATGTCATATGAAAAAATATTTAGCAAAATCTAAGTTAAAATCAGTATATGTAGAGAATGGCAAAGCTACTAAGGTCTTTGCCAAGACCTACAACAAATCAGACGTTTTATATGAAGCTCTTAATACTTCTAGAGTTGAAGACGCAGGCGTTAATATTCCAAAGCTTTTAGAGGTTGCTGTTACTGATGGTAAATGGTCTATCACAAGTGAATATGTTGAAGGTCCTACTCTTACACAATTAATTGAAAAATACCCTGACAAGGCTGATGATTATATTAAGAAAATGGTTGAATACCAGATATCTTTCCAGAAGAAGTCTAACCCACTTCTTCTGGTATTAAAGGATAAAATGAACCGCCAGATTAACTCTATTGAAGAACTTGATAACAGCGTTAAGTATGAACTTCTTACAAGGCTTAATTCCATGAAGAATCATACTAAGCTTTGTCACGGAGATTATTGTCCTGATAATATTATTGTTACTGCTGATGCCAAGGGAAATATCAAAGAAATCACAGCAGTTGACTGGGTACATGCTACACAGGGTAATGCATCTGCCGATATTGCGAATACATTTTTACTTCTCAAATTACAGTTTGGTGACAAGAGTGATATTCCTGAAAAGTACATAAGTGCTTTCTGTGAATTAACTAACACAAAACGTTCATATGTTAATGAATGGCTTCCATTAGTTGCAGCAGCAAGACTTACTAAGAATAAAGAAGAAGAAAAAGAACTTCTTAATCAGTGGATAAATGTTGTAGATTTCCAGTAAAAGTTTTCCACATACCAATATAAACAAAGTTTTCCACATTAAAATACTGGTTTTTAACAGCATTTTAATGGATTTCCCACAGAATTAACACACTTATCCACAAAATTTGTGGATAACATAAAACAAATGTGGATAAAACATATTCATTTGATATGTTTTATCCACATTTTTAATAATATCTATTTAGTATTCATATTACTTAACTGGTACTAATTCTGCCTTACCACCCATGTACATACGAAGAGCTTCTGGAATAAGAACTCTTCCATCTGCCTGAAGGTTATTCTCAAGGAAAGCAATAAGCATTCTTGGAGGTGCAACACATGTGTTGTTAAGCGTATGTGCAAAGTACTTGTTCTTGTCCTTACCCTGAACTCTTATCTTAAGTCTTCTTGCCTGAGCATCTCCTAAGTTAGAACATGAACCAACCTCGAAGTACTTCTTCTGTCTTGGTGACCATGCTTCAACATCAATAGACTTAACCTTAAGGTCAGCTAAATCTCCTGAACAGCACTCAAGTGTTCTTACTGGAATATCCATTGTTCTAAAGAAATCTACTGTATTCTGCCATAATTTATCAAACCACATCTTGCTCTCTTCTGGTTTGCATACAACAATCATTTCCTGCTTCTCGAACTGGTGGATTCTATATACACCTCTTTCCTCGATACCATGTGCACCCTTCTCCTTTCTGAAACATGGAGAATAGCTTGTAAGTGTCTTAGGAAGCTCTTCCTCAGGTGTAATTGTGTCAATAAACTTACCAATCATTGAATGTTCGCTTGTTCCAATAAGGTAAAGATCTTCACCTTCTATCTTATACATCATGGCATCCATTTCATCAAAGCTCATAACACCGGTAACTACATTACTTCTTATCATATAAGGAGGAATACAGTATGTGAACCCTCTGTCAATCATAAAATCTCTTGCATATGAGATAATTGCTGAATGAAGTCTTGCAATATCTCCCATAAGGTAATAAAAACCATTACCAGCAACCTTACCAGCTGCATCCATATCGATTCCGTTGAATCTTTCCATAATATCTGTATGATATGGTACTTCAAAATCAGGAACTACAGGCTCACCAAACTTCTCAATTTCAACATTCTCGCTGTCATCTTTTCCGATTGGTACACTAGGATCTATGATGTTAGGAATAGTCATCATAATCTTATTAACCTTTTCATTAAGTTCCTTTTCAGAAGCCTCTAATTCAGCAAGCTTTGCTGCATCCGCACTTACCTGTGCCTTAACTGCCTCTGCCTCTTCCTTCTTTCCCTGTGCCATAAGAGCACCTATCTGCTTAGAAAGCTTGTTCCTGTTTGCTCTTAATTCATCAGCTTCTGTCTGTGTTGCACGAGCTTTAGCATCAAGCTCAATTACTTCATCTACAAGTGGAAGCTTTCTGTCCTGAAATTTATTCTTAATATTCTGTTTTACAATATCCGGGTTTTCTCTGACAAATTTTAAATCTAACATTACTCCTCATTTCCGTGTCCTATCATTGACACTATTTTATCAAATTTACCAAATGCTATTATGCACCTTTTTCTGTATATTTTCAATTACATTTTGTCTTTCTGCATTAAATCGTTAATTTCTTTACTTAATTCTTCGTCTCCCATACGTCCGGCCAGTGCCTGCTTAACAGCTTTCTCCTCTTCTTTACCAAGTTCAATATAAGACTTTCCATTAACTATTTCCTTAATATAAGCAAAACAGCCATCATTGCTGTGCATTACATTTACAACGTATCCATTGTCTTTCTTATCAAGCATACATAGCGCAAAACTTAACTTTCCACCCATTTCATGGAATGCATCATACTTATTAACACCAACCTTCTGGAATGTAAGCTGCATCTTTTCATATATGTCCTTAATAGCTTCTGTATTATCTTCACTTGTCTTCTGAAGATTGATAATGTCATCGGTATATTTTCTGACCATTTTCTCCATGCTCTTTCCATCAGAGCCTTCCATCATCATCTCATACTTTTTCGTCATAGCACAAGCCTTGCATATTGCAACAATTGCAAGAACTATTGCTGCAATTGTTATTACAAGCAGACCTATAACTACATAAAGTGTGTCCACTTTAAATAATCCAAATACATCTAACATAATTTTTCCTTTCTGTATATTAGCTTATTAATATATTATCAAATTAGTTATATAGTATGCATTATATATAAACTTAATTATTCATTAATTTTCTTTAACATATCATATATTCTTTCAAGCTCTGCCTGTGAATAATACTGAATTTCAATTTTACCCTTGTTATTATTCTTATTTTTGATAACTACTTGTGTACCCATGATTTTCTTCAATTTTTCTTCAAAATCTCTATATACAAAATCATTTTCTGGCTTCGTCTTTTCCACAGATTTATCTAATTTATCAATATTTTTAACAAGTTTTTCAACATCTCGCACATTGAGTTTTTCGTCAAATATCTTCTGTGCAACCATGTATTGTTTTTCTTTATCTTCAATACTAATAATTGCTCTTGCATGACCACTACTTAATTTTCCTTCGATTACCATTTCCTGAACTCTTTCATCCAGCTTTAATAATCTCAACGAATTTGTAATTGCGGTTCTTGATTTTGCCACCTTTTCTGCAACTTCATCCTGTTTTAATCTATAATCTTTAATAAGCTGCTGATATGCAAGTGCTTCTTCTATTGGATTAAGATCTTCTCTCTGTATATTCTCAATAAGAGCTATCTCCATAACCTCCTGTGATGAATAGTCCTTAATAATAACCGGTACTTCTTTAACACCCGCAAGTCTTGCAGCTCTGAATCTTCTTTCGCCAGCTATAATCTGATAATTTTTATCCATCTTTTTAACAAGAAGTGGCTGTAACACTCCATACTGTTTTATTGATTCTGAAAGTTCTATAAGTGCATCCTCATCAAATGCTTTTCTTGGCTGATTCTTGTTAGGCTCAATCTGAGAAATCTTTAATTTAGTTTCTGCCGGAACCGGAACTTCTTTAACAACCTCTTTTACCACTTCCTTAACAACTACTTTCTGATCATTAGTATCTTCTTCCTGAAACAGATTACCAATTCCTTTTCCCAATCCTCTTGATTTACTTGTTTTAGTGTTCTTTGTTGGCATACTATTACAATCCTCCATTATATTTATTCTTCTCTTCCCATTACTTCTTCCGCTAATAACCTGTAACTTTCTGCACCAGTAGACTTTGGATCATATAGATTTATTGGTAGTCCGTGACTTGGTGCTTCTGCCAGACGAATATTTCTTGGTATAATTGTTTTGTAAATATTTTGTTTAAGATTATCTTTAACATTTTCGACTACTTGTAATGACAGATTTGTTCTTGAATCATACATTGTAAATACTACACCTTCAAGTTCAAGCTGTGGATTAAGCTTTTTCTTTACAAGATTAATTGTATGTATAAGCTGTGTTAAACCTTCTAATGCATAATATTCACATTGAATTGGAACCAATACAGTATCAGCTGCCGTCATTGCATTAACAGTAAGCATGCTTAATGAAGGAGGACAATCAAGTATAATGTAATCATATCTGTTTCTTACTTCTAATATACTTTCTTTTAAAATATACTCTCTATTATCTACGTCTATTAAATCAATCTCCGCACCTGCAAGATTCACATTAGATGGAAGTATATCAAGATTATCAATTATATTTTCTACTATTGCATCTTTAATATTACATTCTCCCAATAACACCTCATAAACTGTTTTTTCAATGTCTGTCTTAGGCAATCCAAAACCACTTGTTGTATTTCCCTGCGGATCAATATCTATTATAAGAATCTTCTGTCCTGCTTCTGCAAGGCATGCCGCCAAATTTATAGCTGTTGTTGTCTTACCAACTCCACCTTTCTGATTTGCTATTGCAATTATTCTTCCCACATTACCCTCTTATTCCATATGTTCTATGTTTCACGTGAAACATAATCTCATATCATTTTATTTAATAAATAACTTTTTATCTTTTTTATTATAGCACACATTATTACAATGTGTTATAAAAAATTGTATTTTTTATGTTTCACGTGAAACATAAAAAAAGATATATATATTTCTATTTTGAAATATATATATCTTTTCATAATTTTAGTTTAATTATAATATGTAATATAAATATTAATATTCAAACTACTTTATACTAATTATATTATTTTTTATTGCAAATACTGCAGCCTGTGTTCTATCAGAAACACCTATTTTCTTAAATATGTTAGATACATGATTTTTTACTGTTCTTTCACTTATATTAAGTGTCAATGCGATTTCTTTATTAAATGCACCAGATGCAATCATTTTCAACACTTCCATCTCTCGTCTTGTAAGATCTGATACTTTTTCTTTTAATACATCTCTTTCTGCAAGACTGGAATTAAGTAATGGCATAAGAGAAGGTTCAATATATGTTTCACCAGAATAAACAGAAAATATAGCTTTCTTTAATGTATCAAAATCAGAATCTTTTAATATAAATCCGTCACATCCAATTTCTAATGCTTTAACCAGATATTCAATTTCATTATGTATTGTAAGTACAATAACCTTGCATAACATTTTTTGTTGTTTCATTATATTAAGAACCTGAATTCCATCCATATTAGGCATATTAATATCCAATAAAACAATATCAGGTTTTGTCTTATTAGTAAGATTGAGACATTCATACCCATCTCCTGCTTCTGCCACAACATTTATCTCTGAATCAGTTTCTAAAAGTTGTTTTAAACCTTCTCTTACCATTCTATGGTCATCAGCTAATAATATATTAACCGCCATAATTACACCCCTTTCTTACCAAACTGGTATTTCTATAAAAAAATCCGAACCATTATCATATATATATTTAATATTTCCATTTAATAACGCAACTCGTTCTTTTAACATTGTTAATCCAAATCCAGAATTTTTATTTCTATCATAAACAGTATTATAATAATCAAATCCTTTTCCATTATCCTTAAATTCAATAATCACATTGTTATCTTTAAGAGTAACGTTAATTATAATTTCTGTCCCGTTAGAATATTTAATTGCATTACTATTTAATTCATTTATAATTCGAAGTATTGATATAATAAGATTTGAATCGATACTTAATTCATCATCAAAATTTATTGATGAATAATATGTAATTACATTACTTTCTCTATTAAATTTATCAACCATATTCATAATAGCATTCTTAAATCCAAGATCATCAACACTCATTGGTCTTAATTCATATATTATATTTCTCAACTCATTAATTGATTCTTTTATCAATACAACTGAATTGTTAATTTCGAGTTTTGATCTTGTAATATCAGTATTAATAATTTGAGATATAAATTCCTGCTTATGTATTAACGCTGTAAGATTCTGCACAACACTATCATGAATATCTCTTGATATACGTTTTCGGTCAAGTTCAATAAAATCAATTAGTTTGACATTATCATGTATAGAATCACTCATTGTTTCACGTGAAACATTGGAATCATCTCTCAAAATATTAATAAGTTCTTCAATTTTAGTTTCAACATCGTTTTTCTGATTATTTAAAATAATAATTTTATTATTCAATTCATATTTTGAATCCTGTAATGTTTGTAACCTAATATTATCAGTTTGTTTTAATAAAATCAATGAATGAAATATATCTTCTGACCAGTCTTTTCTTTATTTAACTTAATAAGATTCTTATCAACAGTTTTAGCTCAATCTCTGTTGAATGAATTTCATTAGTAATATCATATAATTTTTCTTATAACAATTTAATTCATTTTCAACATACTGTTTACATAAATTTGACATTATATTACTAACTCCATTCTTTGTTTATATACAGATAATTAATTTTTAATATTATATAAATATTCTTAATAAGATATTTCAGAAACTTTTAAGATGATAATACTCTATTAATCCCAATAAATAAAGTACTTTTTACTATAAAGTACTAATTTATTTAAAACATCTCAAGAAGTGGTAATAATATATATTTTAGAAGATGCATTAACACAAATTATCATTGCCACACACAAAATAATGGAATATAATAATTTTATCTATAAGTGCGTTAGAACATTTTCTTTCGGAAATTTCAGGAGGCATCTATTATGAATAAATGGCAAAAAATAGGACTGGCAGTAGGTATGGGAACTGCTGTTATTACTACTACACACCTGATTAACAGCATAATATTCAAATCATCTACCGCTAATAATTATACAGGTAAAAGAATAAGAAGCAATTATCAGTGGAAGTTCGGCAATATTGCATATATAACTGCCGGCTCAGGTTCTCCACTTTTACTTATACACGATCTTAATTCTTACAGTTCAAGCTACGAATGGGAACAGACTATAAACAGTTTTGCTAAGAATCACAAGGTTTACGCTATTGATTTATTGGGATGTGGTCATTCTGATAAACCTAATCTTACTTATACAACATTTATGTATACACAGCTTATCAATGATTTCGTGCTCAATGTTATTCGTTCCAAGACTGATGTTGTTGCTACAGCAGGCTCAACACCAATTGTGATAATGGCTGCATTTAATAATCATGCATTGTTTAATAAGATTATTCTTGTTTCTCCTTTATCAGTTGAAGATGCTCTTAAAGGGCCTGATAACTTAAGTGGAATAAGAAGACACATTTTAAATGTGCCTGTTATTGGAACTTCTGTATACAACATTCTGTTTAACAGACCATCTCTTAGAAAGCTTCTTTCAAAAAATTTTATAGATGGAAGAATTCCGGCTGATTATATCAATGCATGCCATGAGAATGCACATCTTGGTGATGCTTCAGCCAAATATCTGTTTATCAGCACTGAATGTAACTTTACTACTGTTACTATCTCAAAAGCACTTTCTGAGCTTGATAACTGTATATACATGATTAACGGTATGCACAATAATAATGACGTTATTGATGAATATATCCACATCAATCCAGCAATTGAAAATGTTATGATTCAGGATGCCAAGAAGCTTCCACAGGTTGAACAGCCGACTGAATTTGTAAGACAGGCTGAGATTTTTCTTAATTAGTTATCCCTTATGAGATATTTTCATGAAATCCTGATAATCAACAGTTAACCAAAAATAAACCCATATTATCCACAATATGATGATTTACTAATCATTTTATGTGAATAATGTGGGTTTTCTTTATACTATAATGTGTATACATACTGCTTACGCAACTGGTTCTTTAGAAGGAAGTCCCGCTTTTCTTGGAAACTTTCCAGATGTAGGCTTAATCTTCTTGATATATACTAAAGAACGGTCAATATCAGTACCAGGAAGCTGGAATTTCTTCACTTCTTCTATCGTTCCGCCAAGAACACTGACTGCTTTCTTAGCATTTACTAATTCTTCATCAATATCTCCTGACTTATATGCCACAAAATATCCACCAACCTTTACGAATGGAAGGTTATATTCCACAAGAGTTGCTAAGTTAGCAACAGCACGAGAAACACTTACATCAAAATGTTCTCTTAAGTCATTATTTCTTCCACCATCCTCTGCTCTTGAATGAACTGTTTCTATTCCTGTAAGTCCAAGTTCTTCTATTACCTGATTAAGAAACTTTACTCTTTTATTAAGTGAATCAAGCAGAACTACATTAAGCTGTGGATGTGCTATTTTTAACGGAAGCCCCGGAAAACCAGCACCTGTTCCAACATCAATAAGAGAAATCTCTTTCTTTTTATGTCCGATTTTTTCAATATCTAACACAAGACTGTCAACATAATGCTTTAAAAGAACTTCTTCGTAATCTGTAATTCCAGTAAGATTCATAAAGCTATTCCATTCAACCAGCAGCTTATAATACATATCAAACTGCTCGTACTGTCTGTCTGTAAGCTCAACACCTATAGAATTCAGATTATTCTTAAATGTTTCATTTATCATACATTTCTCCTTATCAATGATTAATGCTTTCTTCTAAGAGACTCCAGGTAAACAAGAAGCACTGATATATCAGCAGGCGAAACACCTGATATTCTTGAAGCCTGTCCAATTGAACGAGGTCTGAATTTATCAAGCTTCTGCATAGCCTCTTTTCTTAATCCGCTTATTTCTAAGTAATCAAGGCTGTCTGGTATAAGCTTATTTTCAAGCTTTTTAAAATGTTCAACCTGTCTTAACTGTCTGTCTATATATCCCTCGTATTTCAGATTAATATTAACCTGCTCACATACATCATAAGGCAACTCTGGTCTGTGCTTATCAATTGGAGCAAGAACATCATATGAAAGCTCAGGTCTTCTTATAAGTTCTGCAAGTGTAGCACCTGTTGTAAGCTCTGTACTTCCGTTATCTGTAAGTACCTTCTGTACTTCACTTCCAGTTCCTATATTAACTGACTTAACACGCTCAATTTCTTCATCTATAAGCTGAATCTTGCGGGTAAGGCGGTTCATTCTTTCTTCGCTTATAAGTCCAACTCTGTAACCATATTTAGTAAGTCTTATATCTGCATTATCCTGTCTTAATATAAGTCTGTACTCTGCACGGCTTGTCATCATTCTGTAAGGCTCTGCTGTTTCCTTAGTTACAAGGTCATCTATAAGAACTCCTATATAACTTTCTGAACGGTCAAGTATAAGTGGTTCTTCCTTCTTAACGAAAAGTGCCGCATTGATACCCGCGACAATTCCCTGTGCAGCAGCTTCCTCATATCCTGAGCTTCCATTAAACTGTCCACCAGCAAATAATCCTTCAATCTTCTTGAATTCAAGAGAAGACTTTAACTGAACAGCGTTAATACAGTCATACTCAATAGCATAAGCATTTCTTACGATTCGGACATTCTCAAGACCAGGAACCGTTCTATACATTGCATACTGCACATCCTCAGGCATTGAACTGCTCATTCCACCAAGATACATTTCATTAGTATACAAGCCCTCTGGCTCAATGAATACCTGATGTCTGTCTTTGTCTGCAAATCTTACAACCTTATCCTCAATTGATGGACAGTATCTTGGGCCTGTTCCGTGGATATCTCCTGAATAAAGAGGTGAACGATCAAGATTATCCATAATAATCTTGTGTGTCTCTTCATTAGTATATGTAAGCCAGCAGCTTACCTGATCTTTCTGTATGCTCTCAGGGTCTGTTTCAAATGAAAATGGCACAACTCTCTTATCACCGAACTGCTCTGTCATCTTAGAAAAATCCACTGACCTTTTATCAACTCTGGCAGGTGTACCTGTCTTGAATCTTCTCACTTCAATTCCATTATCAATAAGTGACTGTGTAAGATGATTGGCAGCCTGTAATCCGTTAGGACCTGTATGATAACTTACATCACCATATATACATCTTGCCTTAAGATATACTCCTGTACATAAAACAACTGCCTTAGCTATGTATTCTGCACCCGAAACAGTCTTTACACCACCAATTTTTCCATCATTAACAATAATCTCTGAAACCTCTGCCTGTCTTATATGCAGATGCTCAGTATTCTCAAGCACATTTCTCATTCTTCTGCTGTAATCGGACTTGTCAGCCTGTGCACGGAGTGAATGAACCGCAGGGCCTTTTGATGCATTTAACATCTTTGACTGTATAAATGTAGCATCTATATTCTTTCCCATCTCGCCACCAAGAGCATCTATTTCTCTTACAAGATGTCCCTTAGAACTTCCTCCTATATTAGGATTACAAGGCATCATTGCTATACTTTCAACGCTTACTGTAAATATAATTGTTTCAAGTCCCATTCTTGAAGCAGCAAGGGCAGCCTCACAACCTGCGTGACCAGCACCTACTACAACTACATCATATTCTTCTCTAATATTAGGCATATTACTTCTCCTTATCAACCTGCATTACTTACCCATACAGAACTTTGAAAAAATTCTGTTGGCAAGATCATCTTCAATCTCCTCTCCTATTATAAGACCAAGATTCTCATATGCAGCCATTAAATCAATAGTAAGGAAATCTTCACTTACCATGTTATCAATTCCATCAAGTACAAGCTTTAAGCTGTTCTCAGCCTTCTTTAAAAGTTCTTTATGTCTTGTACTTGTAATATATACATCTTCATTGAACTTAACTTCACCATTAAAGAACATATTCTTAACAGTTTCCTCAAGTTCTTCAATTCCTGTCTCCTGCTTTGCAGATATAGTAACTGTCTCACAATTCATTATTTTCTTAATATCTTCTGCTGTTGTAACCTGTGCAAGATCAGCTTTATTAAGTATTACAAGAACCTTCTTATCCTTGATAAGTTCCATAATCTCATAATCATTATCATCAAGTACTCTTGAAGAATCAACTACATATATTACAAGATCAGCGATTTCTGCAAGCTTCTTAGCCTTATTAACACCAATGCTTTCAACAACATCATCAGTTTTTCTGATTCCTGCAGTATCAATAAGATTAAGAGTAATTCCAGACAGATTAATCATTTCTTCAAGAGTATCTCTCGTAGTTCCTTCTATATCAGTAACAATTGCTCTCTCTTCTCTTGCAAGTACATTAAGCAGGCTTGACTTTCCTGCATTAGTTTTCCCCAAAATGACTGTACGCACGCCATCATGCATGATTCTGCCATTATCGCATGTTTTTAACAAGTTATCCACATTATTAAGACAGTTTTCCACATCATTTTTAAGGTTATCTACATTAGCATCTATATCAAAATGTTCTGGATCATCAAGAGCAGCCTCAATAAATGCAACATTATTCAATATTATCTCTCTTATATTCTTAATCTTTTCAGATAACTTACCATCTAACTGATTAACAGATGACTTCAGAGCATAATCATTCTTTGCATTAATAATATCAATAACAGCCTCCGCCTGTGACAGGTCAATTCTTCCATTAAGAAATGCTCTCTTTGTAAATTCACCAGGCTCTGCAAGCCTTGCACCAGCGTTAAGTACCGCCTCTAACACCTTCTTAGTAACAAGAATACCGCCATGACAGTCAATCTCAACAATATTCTCTCTTGTATAAGTGTTAGGAGCTTTCATTACAATTACAAGTGCTTCATCAATTTCATTACCGTTATCACATATATTTCCAAAATGTACCGTATGACTCTGTACATTTGCAAGCTTAATATTCTTTTTTGACTTAAAAACTTTATCTCCAATAATAATTGCATCAGGACCGCTTATTCTTACAATACTAATTCCACCGCTTGACACTGTACTTGTAGATATAGCTGCTATTGTATCCTCCATTTCCATCCTCCATATAAAAAATGCTGTGATAATAATACCACAGCATTTAATAAAATCATATATCTAATTATCTGTTATATCTGTTATTATTCTCTCTTTCAAGATAAACAACAACATGTCTGAAAGGTTCTTCACCCTCACTTCTTGTAGAAACAAACTTATCTGCCTGAAGTGCTGAATGGATAATTCTTCTTTCATATGGGTTCATAGGCTCAAGTGAAACAGGTCTTCTGCTTCTCTTAACCTTGTATGCAATGTTCTTAGCAAGAGACTCAAGAGTTTCTTTTCTTCTCTTTCTATAGTTCTCTGTATCTAATTTAACTCTTACATACTTCTCACTGTTCTTGTTAATTACAAGACTTGTAAGATACTGGATAGAATCAAGTGTCTGTCCTCTCTTACCGATAAGAACACCCATGTTATCTCCAGAAAGATCTACATTAACGCTATTTTCTTCATCGTCAAATGTAATATCAGCCTTAACTTCCATGCTCATAGCACCAAACATATTATTAAGGAATTCTTTAATATCCTTCTTAATAAATTCCTTCTGTTCTGCTGTAAATGGCTCTTCCTTAGGCTGTGGCTGTGCTTCAACCTTAGGTGCTTCCTTAACTTCTGCATTCTTGTGATTATCAGCAGGCTTGTGTTCCTTTTTGAACTCTTTCTTAGGTTCAGACTTAAATTCCTTCTTAGGTTCTGCTTTCTTGAAATCATCTGCCTTCTTTTCGAATTTTTTTTCTGCATGAACAGGTGCTTCTGACTTTTTAGGAGTCTCAACAGAATTAACTTCTGGTTCTTCCTGTTTTTCTCTTGCTTTAATCTTAGCAGGCTTAGAATTAAATATTCCTAAAAATCCTGAATTACCTTTGTCTATAACTTCATAATCAAGCTTATCACTTGGAATACCAAGCTTAGTGCAGGCATTAGTTATAGCTTCTTCAACAGATTTTCCTGTAACTTCAATATATTCCATTACTTAACCCTCTCTATTTTCTTTTATCGTTGACCTCATTGTATCTTGATACCATACCAACCTTATCAGCAAGACTTCCTGGTTTAGCTGCCTTACCGCTTGCTGCTGCGGCTTCCTTTAATTCCTGTATCTTCTTATCGTTAGCTTCTTTTCTTTCCTGAAGCTTCTTTGCTCTGTCAGCACTTGAAGAAGCAGAAGAATTCTTATTATTATTCACATTCTTAGTACTTACAGAAGCACCTTTAACGATAGTTTCTGCTGGAAGTCCCTTCTTGGCTCTCTTCTTGTTACGCTTTTCAACATTCTTTTCTACAATCTTATCTGTTCCAATCTTATCATAATATCTGTTAATGAAGATTGTCTGAATTGTCTGTATAACAGCTGTTGCAATCCAGTAAACACCAAGACCTGAAGGAAGACTTATTGCAAGAAATGCTGACATAAGTGGCATGAAATAAGTCATCATCTTCATAGATGCTGCTGCTGGATTATCACTGTCAGGCTGCTCCATGCCAGCCTGTGAAACCTTAACAGATATAAACTGTGTAACGCCTGCAAGAATTGGAATTAATATAGCTATATGAAGACCAAAACCTGGATTCTGAGACATGTTAACGCCTAAGAAAGTATTCATATGGTTAATCTTATCAAGATTCTGTGTAATCATATCAGAAAATGCTGGAAATGCTTCTTTTAACTTTGTCCACTGGTCTGCAGTGAATGAATTAAGTGTTGTTACAGCTGTGCTTGTATTGCTCCAGTCAACAGTCTTTCCGTATATCTCATTAAGAGTATCAGCATATCCTGAAACAGATGAGATACCATCAGCACCATTAAGTCCAAGTATATTAAGGAAAAGTACCTTAATCTGTGAAATATAAAGTGGTATCTGCTGGAATACTCTGTAAAGTGCAAAAAGAATAGGCATCTGGATAAGAAGCTGCACACAGCTTCCCCACTGTGAAACACCATATTTTTCATAAACAGCCTTAGTTTCTGCCTGCATCTTCTGCATAGCTACTGTATCACTGTTCTTTCCCTTATACTTCTCCTGAATAGCCTTTATCTCCGGGTTCATAACTGACTGTAACTTAGTCATCTTCTGCTGCTTAATCTGTAATGGTAGCATTAACATTTTAACAAGCAGAGTAAAAATAATGATTGCTATTGCAATATTACCAATTCCTATTGCATTAAGACCCATGAAAAGGATGTCTAAAATGTAACCAAGTAACTGTGCAATTGGCTTAATAATACTCAAATTGTCACCTCCGCATAATATAGCACTATCCAAATATTCAGTTGTTTATTGCTTTTTTCTTTTCCCATATCTGCCTACTGGCACAGGATCAAAGCCATAAGCGTTCTTATTAAATGGATTGCACCTTAATATTCTTTTAAGTGCCAACCACCCACCTAAGAAAACTCCATACATTTCAATAGCTTCAATTGCGTATTGCGAACATGTTGGAATAAAGCTGCAGTATTTTCCTCCTTTATAAGGAGATATTGCGAGCTGGTATAATCTTATCATCTTAAGAACTATGAACTTGCCCGCATTCTTTAACTTAATCTTTATATCCTTCATATTAACCGCCTATTTAATTCTGCTTATAAAGCTTATGAAGTTTCAATAAATGAATCATTGATTCCTTAGTTTCAAAAAAACCCTTATCTTTCAAACTGGCTCTGGCTACGACAACATAATCATATCCATCGGGTATACAGTCTGTACTAAGGCGGAATGCCTCTCTTATCAGTCTTGCCAGTCTGTGTCGGACAATACTATTCCCGACCTTCTTACTCACAGATACACCTAATCGTTTAGTATCCGTTCCATTCTCAGAAATATACATTATAAGATTCTTGTTAGCAAAAGACTTCTTATTATTGTACACCTTTTTAAATTCCTGATTACTTCTTAATGTTTCAAAATCCTTATATTTCATACCATTCACCATTCTTATTAATTAAAATGTTGCTTAAATTTAATATTAATATAATCTGAAAAAAGCAGATGAGAAACTCCCATCTGCCAACAAAATCAAGAAAATATTAATTAAGCTGAAAGTTTCTTTCTACCCTTAGCTCTTCTTGCTGATAAAACTTTTCTTCCACCTGCAGTACTCATTCTTGATCTGAATCCATGAACCTTAGATCTCTGTCTGTTCTTTGGCTGAAATGTCATCTTCATAGTCTATGCACCTCCTTCATTACCATTGTAGTTTATTATGGTAAGAATATTTTCATATAAAAAATTTCAAAACACAGAACTGATTATATTGTGTAAACATTATAAAGTCAAGAAAAACTTGATAATTACTGTATTTATTTTTATATATACTAATTCTATAAAAAACGCTTTCAACAGGTTTTTCACAATCCAGTAATCCGCATAAATAGGACATTTTTAATATTTTTTAAAAAGAATATAAAAGAGTTTTCCACAAAATGTTGATAACTTGTGGAAAACTCTTTATAATTACGTTAGTTATTAACGATATTTTTGAAAAAGTGCCTATTTTCGACCTTTTTCGCGTTTATAATATTTTCCACATTCATGTTAATACATTTTTATCCATAAAATTATCCACAGGGCTTAATCTGCCCAAATATTGAAATAATTTTCTAAATGATATATTATATAAAGGAATGTATTTTTATGATTGGACAGGCTAATTAACAAGCCAGAAAGGCCTAGAATTTATGGATGAATTACAGACATTGATTGATAAATGGGATTTAATTCTCTCTACTTTTAAAGAAGAACACGAAATTATTGATGTTTCTTTTAAAACATGGATTAAACCCCTTAAAATATATAAACTTGACGGCAATGTTCTTACTCTTACTTTCTCATCTTTAGAAGATGACGCTTCTACTGATGAAAGGAGCATTGTATATATTGAAAAACGTTACCTCAAGTTTCTTGAAGTTACCGTATGTGAAGTAATGAACAAAGAATATCAGGTAATTATTATGTCATCTGCTGAGAAAAAGGAAGATGAATTAAAGAAAAAGACATCTTCAGTTTCTACTGATAATAGTCTTGCTTCACAGAATCTGAATCCTAATTACACATTTGACACATTTGTAATAGGTACTAATAATAATCTGGCTCACGCAGCATCACTCGCTGTTGCCGAAACACCTGGACAGATATATAACCCTCTGTTCATATACGGAGGTGCCGGACTTGGTAAAACTCATCTTATGCAGGCTATTGCACATTTTATTATTGCAAGTGACCCATCTAAGAAGGTTTTATACGTAACTTCTGAGACATTTACTAATGAACTTATCGAATCGGTTAAGACTAACAAGAACACTGAATTCAGAAATAAATACCGTAATATTGACGTTCTTCTTATTGATGATATTCAATTTATAATAGGAAAGGTTTCTACTCAGGAAGAATTTTTCAATACCTTTAATGACCTTTATCTTTTAGGAAAACAGATTGTTATATCTTCTGATAGACCACCTAAGGAAATGGAAACTCTTCCTGACAGATTAAGAACACGTTTTGAAAGCGGACTTCCGGTAGATATCCAGATTCCTACATATGAAACTAAGATGGCTATTATTAATAAGAAGTCTGAGGCTTTAGGAATTGATTTTCCTTATGAAGTTAAAGATTATGTTGCAACTAATATTACTTCAAGTATCAGGGAGCTTGAGGGAGCGCTTACCAAGCTTTCAGCTTATTCTAAGCTTTCCCACACACCTCTTACTGCAGAGTTTGCTGAGAATACACTTAAGGATCTTATATCTCCTTACTCTAAGAAAGAGATTACACCAGAACTTATAATTGATGTAGTTGCTGAACATTTCCACATTAAGCCTGAAGATATAATATCTCATAAGAGAAGTGCTGATATAGCTTTTCCTAGACATATTGCAATGTATCTGTGCAGGCAGATGACACAGACTCCTCTTGAAGCTATAGGTAAAGCTTTAGGTGGCAGAGATCATTCTACTATATTATATGGTTCAGAAAAGATTGCTAAAGAAACAGCTAATAATGAAACTACCAAGAGCACTATTGATATATTAATAAAGAAGCTTAATCCATCTTAAAAAGTTTTCCACAATGGTTTTAGGATAATTTGTTAATTAGATGTTATTTTTATGTTGAATGTTCTTTATAACTTTTTTTTAGATTTATGTTCATTTTTTTAAACTTTAATTTTTCACATACATTGAACATTAAATTTTGTGTTTTCTAACATGGTTATTATTTTCATATATCCAGTGTTTTTAAGGCTTTACATACTTTTTAACAATTTAACAACCCCTAAGACTACGGCTACGGCATTTATATATTTATATATAGCTCTTCTCCACTACAATTTTATCGAAAGGAAGTTATCAACATGAAATTAGTTTTTACTAAATCTAACTTAAACAAAGCTGTAGGTATCGTAATGAAAGCTGTACCTACAAGAACTACTATGAATATTCTTGAATGTATTCTTATTGATGCTACTACTAATGAAATCAAGTTCACAGGTAACGATATGGAACTTGGCATTGAAACTATAGTAGAAGGTGAAATTATAGAAAAAGGCAAGATTGCCATAGATGCTAAGCTTTTTTCTGAAATTGTAAGAAAGCTGCCTGATAATGATATTACTTTAACTACTGATTCAAATAATAATGCACTTATTACATGTGAAAAAAGTAAGTTTAATATAGCAGGAAAATCCGGAGATGATTTTTCTTACCTTCCGGCTATTATTAAAGATAAGATGATTACACTTTCCCAGTTCCAGTTAAAGGAAGTTATTAATCAGACAATATTCTCTATTGCTATTAATGATAATAATAAAATGATGACAGGTGAACTTTTTGAAGTAAATGAAGGTACACTTAAAGTTGTAGGTCTTGATGGTCACCGAATTGCTATCCGTAATATTAAGCTTGAAGGCAGATCTGATGACGTAAGAGTAGTTATTCCAGGTAAGACTCTTCAGGAAATAAGCAAGATTCTTAATGCTGATGCTGAAAGTTTTGTTAATATTTACTTTACTAACAATCATGTATTATTTGAATTTGACCAGACTCATGTTGTTTCTAGACTTATAGAGGGTGATTATTTTAAGATTAGTCAGATGCTTTCTAACGATTATGAAACTAAAGTATCTATTAATAAAAAAGAATTTCTTGATTCTATTGACAGAGCTAATCTTCTTATAAGAGAAGGAGATAAGAAGCCAATTATTATTAATATATTAAATGGTTTATTACAGGTAAATGTTAACTCTGCAATTGGAGCTCTTAACGAAGATATTGATATTGATAAAGAAGGTAAGGATATTATGATTGGTTTTAATCCTAAGTTCCTTATGGATGCATTAAGGGTTATTGATGATGAAAATGTGACTATGTATTTAGTTAATCATAAATCACCTTGCTTTATCAGAGACAAGGAAGAGAAATATATTTATCTTATACTTCCTGTTAACTTCACAGCTTAACAAGAGAAAGGAAAGTTATGGAAGAAATAATTTTAAGAGATGATTTCATCAAACTTGGACAGGCAATTAAAGCTGCCGGATTAGTTGAATCTGGTGTTGAAGCCAAGATTGTTATTCAGGATGGTGAAGTTAAGGTTAATGGCGTTGTTGAAACACAGCGTGGAAAAAAACTTTTTGGCGGAGAAGTTGTAGAATACAACGGTTCCAGTATTCTTATTAAAAAATAGGTGTTAATGTGATAGTCGAATCTGTTGAGTTAAAGGATTACAGAAATTATGAATTTCTGGATATGAATTTCAATGAGCATGTAAACATAATATATGGTGACAATGCCCAGGGAAAGACTAACATATTAGAATCAATATATATGTGTTCAACTTCTAAGTCACATCGTGGCAGTAAAGACAGAGAAATAGTCAGATTTGGAGAAGATGAATCGCATATTAAACTAAATGTCTTAAAGCATGGTATGAAATACCGCATAGACATGCACCTTAAGAAGAATAAAACCAAGGGTATAGCAGTTAATGGTATTCCTATAAAAAAAGCTGTTGAACTTTTTGGAATTATTAATATTGTTTTCTTTTCTCCGGAAGATCTTAATATTATAAAAAATGGTCCTTCAGAGAGAAGAAGATTTATGGATATGGAACTTAGCCAGCTTGACAAGATATATCTTAGTAACCTTGTTAATTACAACAAAGTACTTAATCAGAGAAACAAGCTTCTCAAAGATATAGTATTTTCACCATCAGAACAGCTGATGCAGACTCTTGATATATGGGACATGCAGCTTGTTAAGTATGGAAGCCTTATTATTAAAGGCAGAAAAAGTTTCATAGAAAAGATTAACACAATAATCAGTGATATTCATTCCAGACTTACTGGTGGTATTGAGAATATTAAAGTATGTTATGTTCCTGATGTTGATGTGAATGATTTCGAAGAAGAAGTAAGAAATTCAAGACAAAAGGATATTAAATACAAGGTTACAGGTAAAGGACCTCATAAGGACGATCTTATATTTTTAATCAATGACAATGATGTGAGAAAATATGGTTCACAGGGACAACAAAGAACAGCTGCACTTTCACTTAAATTATCTGAGATAGAACTTGTGAAACTTGTAATTAAAGATACTCCGGTACTTCTTCTTGATGATGTTTTGTCTGAGTTAGACAGTAACAGACAGAATTTTCTGATAAACAGCATTGGAGATATACAAACGATTGTTACATGCACCGGACTTGAAGAATTTATTAATAACAGAATGAATATCAACAAAATATTTAAAGTAACAGATGGTCATGTAGTTAATGAGAATTAATTACATTTTGCTTTGTAAAACAAGGAGGAATTAAAGTGGCAGATCAGAATGCAGAGAAGAATTATGGTGGAGACCAGATTCAGGTACTCGAAGGTCTTGAAGCTGTAAGAAAAGACCTGGTATGTATATTGGAAGTACATCAGGAAGAGGACTTCATCATCTTGTGTATGAGATAGTTGATAATGCAATTGACGAAGCTTTAGCAGGTTTTGTACACATATTGAGGTTATGATTAATAAAGATAACTCTATCACTGTAATTGATAATGGTAGAGGTGTACCTGTTGATATTAATCATAAGACAGGAAGACCTGCCATTGAAGTTGTATATACCGTTCTTCATGCCGGGGTAAATTCGGTGGTGGAGGATATAAGGTGTCAGGAGGACTTCACGGTGTTGGTGCATCAGTAGTTAATGCTTTGTCTGAATGGCTTGAAGTTCAGGTAAAGAGAAATGGACACATTTATCAGCAGAGATACGAAAGAGGAAAGATATGTTATGACCTTAAGATAGTAGGTGACTGCGATATTGAGGATACAGGAACTCAGGTTACTTTTCTTCCTGATTCAGAGATTTTTCAGGAAACAACTGTATTTGAATTTGATATTCTTATGCACAGATTAAGAGAAATGGCATTTCTTACTAAGGGAATCAAGATTACTCTTACAGATTTAAGAGAAGGTCTTGAGCAGCAGAAAGTATTCCATTATGAAGGTGGTATCAAGGAATTTGTTCAGTATCTTAATAAGAGTAAAGAACCTTTATACAGCCAGATTATTTATTGTGAAGGTGTGAAAGACAATGTTCAGGTTGAAGTAGCATTCCAGCATAATGATGGATACAATGAGGTTGTCGATTCATTTGTTAATAATATTAAGACACCTGAAGGTGGTACACATCTGACTGGTTTCAGAAATTCACTGACTAAGACTTTTAATGATTATGCAAGAAAGAATAAGATTCTTAAGGATAGTGATCAGGGACTTTCAGGTGATGATATAAGAGAAGGTCTTACAGCAATCGTATCTGTTAAGATTGAAGATCCACAGTTTGAAGGACAGACTAAGCAGAAGCTTGGTAATACAGTTGCAAGGGGAGCAGTTGACAGTATAGTAAGTGAACAACTTACTTACTTCCTTGAGCAGAATCCTGCAGTTGCAAAATCTATATGTGAAAAATCGTTGCTTGCACAGCGAGCGAGAGAACAAGAAAAGCAAGAGACTTAACAAGAAGAAAGACTGCACTTGAAAGCACTTCACTTCCTGGCAAGTTAGCTGATTGTTCAGATAAAGATCCTAAAAATTGTGAGATATATATCGTTGAGGGAGATTCAGCCGGTGGTTCTGCAAAGACTGCAAGAAGCCGTGCTACACAGGCAATCCTTCCACTTCGTGGTAAGATTCTTAACGTTGAGAAAGCAAGACTTGACAGAATACTTGGAAATGCAGAGATTAAAGCGATGATTACTGCATTTGGTACAGGTATTCATGAAGATTTTGATATAAGCAAGCTTCGTTATCACAAGATTATTATTATGACAGATGCCGATGTAGATGGTGCACATATTGCAACACTTCTTCTCACATTCCTGTACAGATTCATGCCTGATCTGATAAGAGAAGGACATGTATATCTTGCACAGCCACCACTTTATAAAGTTGAGAAGAATAAAAAAGTGTGGTATGCCTATAATGATGATGAGCTTAATGCAATCATGACTGAGATTGGAAGAGACCAGAATAATAAAGTCCAGCGTTATAAGGGACTTGGTGAGATGGACGCAGAGCAGTTATGGGAAACAACAATGGACCCACACAAGAGAGTATTATTAAGAGTTAATATGAATGAAGATGATGATTCAGAACTTGATGTAACATTCTCAACACTTATGGGTGACAAGGTAGAGCCAAGAAGAGATTTCATAGAAGCAAATGCTAAGTTTGTAAAGAATTTGGATATCTAACAAGCCATGCACAAGGAAAAATTATAAATATGACCGTATGCTTGCATACATGGGCATATTTTATAATTTTGAGTTGTATGTGGCGATTAGCCACATAAGTAAATCCGTAGGATTTACGCATGGCGTATGTAGATTTCACGAATGCGCGTGATTAGGATTTACGCATGGCGTATTCCAGATTTACACATTGCGTTAATTAATAACTTCACGGAAAGGAATTATAATAATGGATGAACATATCTTTGATAAAGTTCAAGAAGTCGATATGCAGAAAACCATGGAAAACTATTATATAGATTATGCCATGAGTGTTATCGCTTCCAGAGCACTTCCGGATGTAAGAGATGGTCTTAAGCCGGTACAGAGAAGAATTCTATATTCAATGATAGAACTTAACAACGGTCCTGATAAGCCACATAGAAAATGTGCCCGTATCGTTGGTGATACAATGGGTAAATATCACCCACATGGTGATTCATCAATTTATGAGGCATTAGTAAAGCTGGCTCAGGATTTCAATACAAGATATCCACTTGTTGACGGACATGGTAACTTTGGTTCAGTCGATGGTGATGGAGCCGCAGCCATGCGATATACAGAGGCGAGACTCAGCAAGATATCTATGGAGATGACAAGAGATCTTAACAAAGATACTGTAGATTTCATACCTAACTTTGATGAAACAGAAAAAGAACCTACAGTACTTCCATCAAGATATCCTAACCTGTTATGTAATGGTACATCAGGTATTGCCGTAGGTATGGCTACTAATATTCCACCTCATAACTTAAGAGAAGTTATAGGTGCTGTTGTAAAGATGATTGACAATAAGGTGGAAGAAGACAGAGACACAACAATTGAGGAAATTCTTGATATAGTTAAAGGTCCTGATTTCCCTACAGGTGGAACAATCATCGGCAAGTTGGGAATTGAAGAGGCTTACCGTACAGGAAGAGCCAAGATAAAGGTAAGAGCTGTAACTAATATTGAGCCAATGAATAATGGCAAGAACAGAATTGTAGTTACAGAACTTCCATACATGGTTAATAAAGCAAAGCTTATCGAGAAAATAGCAGAGCTTGTAAGAGATAAGAAGATTGATGGAATCACAGATTTAAGAGATGAATCTGACAGAGAGGGTATGAGAATTGCCATTGAGTTAAGAAGAGATGTCAATCCTAACATAATACTTAACCAGTTATACAAACACACACAGTTACAGGATACATTTGGTGTAATAATGCTTGCATTAGTAGATAACCAGCCAAAGGTGCTTAACCTGTATGACATGTTAAAGTATTACCTTCTTCATCAGGAAGAAGTTGTTACCAGAAGAACAAAGTTTGATCTTAATAAGGCAGAAGAAAGAGCCCACATTTTAGAGGGCTTAATGATTGCTTTAGATAATATCGACAGAGTTATATCAATAATCAGAGGTTCTGCAAATGTACAGATTGCCAAGGAAAGCTTAATTGCTGAATTTGCACTTTCAGAAGCACAGGCACAGGCTATCGTAGATATGCGTCTGAGAGCTCTGACCGGTCTGGAAAGAAGCAAGCTTGAAGCTGAGTTGAAGGAACTTCATGAAAAGATTAAAGAATACAAGGCAATTCTTGCAGATAAGAAGTTGCTTCTTGGAGTTATCAAGACTGAAATTTCAGAGATAGCAGACAAGTATGGTGATGACAGAAGAACTTCTATCGGATATGATGAATACGATATTTCAATGGAAGACCTTATTCCAGATGAACCATGTGTTATTGCAAGAACTAACTTGGGTTATGTAAAGAGAATGACACCTGATAACTTTAAGAGCCAGCATCGTGGTGGTAAGGGAATAAAGGGAATGCAGACAATTGATGATGATTATATCAAAGATTTATTCATGACAACATCACATCATGTACTTACATTTTTTACTAACACAGGACGAGCTTATAAGTTAAAGGCTTATGAAATTCCTGAAGCATCAAGAACTTCAAGAGGAACTGCAATAATTAATCTTTACAGTTAGCACCGGGTGAGACAATCACAGCAGTAGTTCCTGTTAAAATTGATACACTTCAGGATACAGATTACCTGTTTATGGCAACTAAGAAGGGTATAGTTAAAAAGACACCTGTTAAAGATTTTGCCAATATAAGAAAGACAGGAATCCAGGCAATTAACTTAAGAGAAGATGATGAACTTATAGAAGTTAAACTTACAGATGATCAGGCAGAGATTCTTATGGTAACAATGCTTGGACAGTGTATAAGATTTAAGGAAACAGATGTAAGACCTACGGGACGTTCAGCAATGGGTGTTATAGGTATGAGTCTTATGGATGAGGATGAAGTTGTTGGTGTTCAGGTAAGTACCCAGGGAGATACTATGCTTATAGTTTCAGAGAATGGTATGGGTAAGCGAACAGACATTGACGAATATACAGTTCAGCATCGTGGTGGTAAAGGTGTCAAATGTTACAAGATAACAGAAAAGACAGGTAATGTCGTAGGAGCTAAGGCTGTAGATGATTCAAGAGAAGTAATGCTTATTACAACAGAAGGAATTATAATCAGACTTCAGTGTTCAGATATATCTAATCTTGGAAGAATAACATCAGGTGTTAAACTTATTAACCTTGATGAAGGAATTAAAGTAGCAACAATTGCCAAAGTAAGGAAGCAGCCTGCTGATGAAGATGGTAAGGATGCAGAGGGCTTTGAAGAAGACACAGATAAAACAGTAGAATCTGAAGATTAATCTTAAGGAAACTGCCACATTTATATATGTGACGGTTTCCTTTTTAGCAGGAGATAACATGGCTTTAATTAATATTAATTATGAATCAAAACACTTGGTATGCCCGTTATGATTAATGCAATTATTCCTCAGGGAAGAGGCAGTTATAAGACTTTATATCTTCTTCATGGAATGGGAGGAGATTATACAACATGGATTACGAAATCCAGAGTGGCAGATTATGTAGATAATACTGATATAGCGGTCATAATGATTTCAGGTGATAACAAATGTTATGTTGATAATGTACATGGAAGAAAATATTTTACATTTTTAACAGAAGAACTTATAGAAACCTGTACTAACTGGTTTGGATTATCATGTGACAGAAAAGACCGTTACATAGCAGGAATGTCAATGGGTGGATATGGAGCAGTACATGCACTTATTAAGCCTGATGTATATGGCAAGGTGTTCTCATATTCAGGACTGCTTGATATAGAGAAAAGATTTGACAACCCACAGGGAATAAACACATATCAGATATTTGGAGCCAGGGGAAAATTATCAGATAACCGATTTGATATAATGAACTGTTTAAAAGAGGATAATTTCAAGACAAATGTGGAAAATTATCCGGAATTTTACATTAGATGTGGATTATATGATCAGATACTTACAATGAGCAGACAATGGAATAAATATGCATCAGATGCAGGACTTAAAGTGAATTATTATGAAACTGCTGGTAATCATGATTTTATTTTCTGGGATAAATGCATACATGAGACAGTTAATATAATAAAAGAGCAGTCGTACAGGATGGAGGATATATATGGCAACAGTAATGAATATTAATCATTTTCTATATATCTTAAGCGTAATATGGAATGCACAGTTATTCTCCCATCAGATATGAAAATGATGAGAAGCTTCCTGTATTATGGTTATATCATGGAAGCAGTGGTGATAATACTGTATGGCTGTATCATTCACCAATAACAGAATATGTTGATGAGGGCAGGTTTGCAGCAGTACTTCCAAATGTGCAGAATTCATGCTATGTTAATATGAATATTGGAGATAAGTATGAGTCATATGTTGGAAAAGAATTATTCAATATAATTATGAATATGTTTCCATGTCTTTCTGATAAAAGAGAGAATAATTACGTATCAGGATTTTCTAATGGTGGATACGGCTGTCTTCATATTGCACTCAGATATCCTGAAAAATATGGAACTGTAGGAGCATTTTCAGCAGGTGACAAAGCTGATTCAGAATTTCTTAATGATGGAAGTGAAAAGTCAATAAGAAGAATAGAGCTTTATGGTGATGGAGACCTGCATAAAACAGAATACGGAATCACATATCAGGCAGACAGATTAATAGAGCAGAAAAGTGTAAAACCTGAAATATACCATGCCTGCGGAGAACTTGATCCATGGATAGACATGAATCATATATTGAGAGATTATTTCATGAGCCATATTGAATACAATTATGTATACGATGAAATTGAAAAAATCGGACATGAATGGAAATTCTGGCGTGAAGAATTAAAAAGGTTTTTAGTATTTACTGGATTAATTAATAATTAAAATACAAGAAGGGAATTGGGAATGAGAGAGGTTAATGTATCAATAATAACAGACAACATTAAAGAAATGTGCATAGAGGCAAATCATTTTCTCACAGATGATATGAAGAATGTTTTTGAAAATGCAGTAAAAAACGAAGAGTCTGCACTTGGAAAGCAGGTTCTTGGGCAGCTTGAAGAAAACCTAAAAGTTGCGGGAGAGGACATGATACCTATATGTCAGGATACAGGAATGGCAGTAGTATTCATTAATGTTGGTCAGGATGTCCATCTTACAGGCGGAGATATCACAGATGCAATTAATGAGGGTGTAAGAAGAGGATATGTTGATGGATATTTAAGAAAGTCGGTTGTAAAAGATCCTATCTACAGAGAGAATACCAAAGATAACACTCCGGCAGTAATACATTTTAACATAGTTCCAGGAGACAAGGTCGACATAACAGTTGCACCTAAGGGATTCGGAAGCGAGAACATGAGCAGAGTATTCATGTTAAAGCCGGCAGATGGAATAGAAGGTGTAAAGGAAGCAATACTTACAGCAGTAAAGGATGCAGGTCCTAACGCCTGTCCTCCGATGGTAGTCGGTGTAGGAATCGGAGGAACATTTGAAAAATGTGCTTATCTTGCAAAGAAGGCATTAACAAGAGATTTGAATGAAGAATCACCAGTTGAATATGTCCGTGACTTAGAGAAAGAAATGCTTGAGAAAATCAATAAGTTAGGAATAGGCCCTGGTGGACTTGGAGGAACACAGACAGCACTTGCAATCAATATAGAGACATATCCTACACATATTGCAGGGCTTCCGGTAGCAGTAAACATTTGCTGTCATGTAAACAGACATTCACACAGGGTAATATAATCAGGGAGGCTAATCATGGATAAATATATTAATGCACCAATAAGTGATGAGGATGCAAAGAGTCTTCACTCAGGAGATTATGTATACATAACAGGAACAATATATACAGCAAGAGATGCAGCACATAAGAGAATGGCAGAGGCTCTGTCAGCAGGACAGCCACTTCCAATAGACATGAAGAATAATATAATATATTACATGGGACCATCTCCGGCAAGAGAAGGAAGACCAATAGGTTCAGCAGGTCCGACAACAGCAAGCCGTATGGATAAATATGCACCAGACCTTCTTGATTTAGGACTAAAGGGAATGATAGGAAAGGGAAAGCGTTCACAGGCAGTAATTGATGGAATCGTAAGAAATGGTGCAGTGTACTTTGCAGCAGTAGGAGGAGCAGGAGCAATTCTTAGTAAATGTATTAAGAAATCCACAGTAATAGCTTATGATGACTTAGGAACAGAGGCTATAAGAGAACTTGAAGTGGAAAATCTTCCTGTAATTGTAGTAATTGACAGTGAGGGAAACAACCTGTATGAAACAGCTATAAAAGAATATTGCAGAGTATAAATATGGAATAAATGGTAAATACTCCTAATATTAATTTATATTAAGGGCTGTTATTACGGCCTTAAGATTAAATGGGAGGAAAAGTCATGAAAAAGAAAATGACACTCAGGATAATTGTAGGAATGCTTACAATTATCCTGATAGTGACAGGCATACTACCGTTTATGACAAATAAGACGCTCGCCGCAGAAAATGTACTTTCAGATAATATAATACTTGTAACGGAGAATGAAGTATCAGATACAGCAAAAGACGGTTATAGTAAAGTCACATTTAAAATAGGCGACCAGACCAAAGATGTATATATAAAAAATGGCAATACTGTAAAGCTGAAATCCAGCAATAAGAACTATGGTGTAATTGCAGGTGGAATTGAAAATGGAGAAGCAATTACAGAAAATACCGTAATATATGCCAAATCGTATTCTTATCAGGGAACATTATATCTTGAAAAATCTATACAAAGTGAAACACCAGACGAAAATGGTTACTATACACTTCAGTTTTCTGCAAAATCGCAGAATCTTCCATCAATAAAAAGTGAAAATCAGAATGTGATACTTGTATTAGACAGGTCATTCAGTATGGCATGCTCAGTTGACGAAGATGTTGACTCAGACGCAATGGCACCGACTTATGAAAAGACAAGATGGAGTGTTACAATAAATGCAGTTGAAAAATTCTTAGATGAATTTCTGTCAGAAGGCACATCTAATAAAGTATCGGTTATTTCATATTGTGGTTCAGCAAGAACAGAGATAACCAGAACATCAAGCAAAAATGATATTATGAGTAAACTAAATTTAATATACGATGAAGAAATGTATAATAATGATTATAAAAGTTATTATAAGAGAAATGATGTTACAAAGATAGGCAGGGGACTTGGTTCAGCAACTAATATCCAGCAGGGATTAAAGCAGGTATCAGAAATTGCTGGTGATACAACAGGTGCATCAGTAATACTTTTTACTGATGGTGGAGCTAACAGATACGATAATGGGGAAATAGGTGGATATTATTATATAAAAAATAATAATGAAATTAATAGATATAATAAACCACGGGATGAAGTAAACGGTTCATATTATGCAGGAAAGGCCGGTGAAGAGTTAAAAGCTGCCGGTGCTGATATATACACGATAGTTCTTATGAGTAAGGAATCAGATATAACTGATCTCGTAAAAGTATCATTAGGAAATAAATCATTAAACTATGAAAAATCATGGGAAAAAACTTATTTTACATTTTCAGATGGAGGATATGCTAAAGAATTCTATACAGCAGCAAATGCAGAGCAGTTAAATAACAGATTTAAACAGATAATGACAGAAATGACCAGTCTGCAATTTGAAACATCATCAGTAACAGACACACTGGATAAACATTTTGTGCTTGTTGCAGGTCAGGAAAATGTTACAGATAACAAAGATGGAACATTTACAGTGAAATACCCTGAAAAAATTTCTGCAACAGATCAGACAGTTACAGTTAAAATAAAGGCAAAAGACGGAGATACAGGATATTCATATACTAACGATGGCTGTCAGTTTGATGGAACAATAGACGGACTTACCTATACGCAGCAGTTTGAAGAGACTCCGGCAGCAGTAATATTGCCTAATGCCGTCGATGATGAATACACAGTTAATCAGAACGAAGTTCTTGACGCCAGTACAGTTCTTGTCAATGATAATAATAAGATAGTCAATAATCCTAAGAGAAACCTTCAATTGAAGACAGAAATAAAAAAAGATGTGAATAATGGAAAAATTAAATTTAATGAAGATGGAACATTTCAGTATATTCCAGACAAGGGCTTTAGTGGAAAAGACACATTTGAATATAATGTAGTTCTTGTTATAGATGGTAAAGAATATATCAAATCAGCAAAAGTTACTATTAATGTGATTCCTAAGCAGCCAGAGACACCATCAGAAACAGCAAGTGAGAAGGAGACACCAACACCAACGGAAACAGTGAGTGAAAAGGAGACACCAACACCAACAGAGACAGTAAGTGAAAAGGAGACACCAACACCAACGGAAACAGTGAGTGAGAAAGAAATACCAAGTGAGTCAGGAACACCTACACAGACAGAAACTCCGGCAGTTTCTCAGAATGATGAGATTACATCTCAAAACATCAGGACTCCGGAAGTAGCTGCTAATGAAGAGGAGGTTATAGCAAAGACCTC
>SCPN01001440.1_pt1:0-200000 | contig 681688 bp, 832 predicted proteins | sample 6106831 | NCBI WGS metagenome assembly SCPN01 (sample SAMN10720447, study PRJNA508395) | human gut metagenome | isolation source: Participant 1, 0 month | reverse complement strand
GCAGCAGAGGACAGATAGGCAAATCCGTCTGTCAACTCGAGGGCGCGATGTGGAGCGAACCAAAGTAGCGAAGCATGTGGAGCTTGTGTCGAGAAAAGCCGCTATAGTGTTTGATGTACCCGTACCGTAAACCGACACAGGTGGATGAGGAGAGAATCCTAAGGCCGGCGGGAGAAGCATTGTTAAGGAACTCGGCAAAATGACCCCGTAACTTCGGGAGAAGGGGTGCTCCAGAGATGGAGCCGCAGAGAACTGGCCCAAGCAACTGTTTAGCAAAAACACAGGTCTATGCAAAACCGAAAGGTGAGGTATATGGGCTGACGCCTGCCCGGTGCTGGAAGGTTAAGAGGAGATGTTAGCCGCAAGGTGAAGCATTGAATTTAAGCCCCAGTAAACGGCGGCCGTAACTATAACGGTCCTAAGGTAGCGAAATTCCTTGTCGGGTAAGTTCCGACCCGCACGAAAGGCGTAATGATTTGGGCACTGTCTCGACAATGCACCCGGTGAAATTGAAATACCAGTGAAGATGCTGGTTACCTGCGCCAGGACGGAAAGACCCCATGGAGCTTTACTCTAGCTTGATACTGGGGTTCGGTATTGCATGTACAGGATAGGTGGGAGACTGAGAAGATGTGTCGCCAGATGCATCAGAGTCGATGTTGGGATACCACCCCTGCAGTACTGGGCTTCTAACCTGCAGCCGTAACCCGGCCGGGGGACAATGTCTGGTGGGGAGTTTGACTGGGGCGGTCGCCTCCGAAAGAGTATCGGAGGCGCTCAAAGTTCCCTAAGAATGGTTGGAAACCATTCGAAGAGCGCAAAGGCAGAAGGGAGCTTGACTGCGACACCGACGGGTGGAGCAAGTACGAAAGTAGGACTTAGTGATCCGGTGGTATGAAAGTGGGATTGCCATCGCTCAACGGATAAAAGCTACCCTGGGGATAACAGGCTTATCACTCCCAAGAGTTCACATCGACGGAGTGGTTTGGCACCTCGATGTCGGCTCATCGCATCCTGGGGCTGTAGTAGGTCCCAAGGGTTGGGCTGTTCGCCCATTAAAGCGGTACGCGAGCTGGGTTCAGAACGTCGTGAGACAGTTCGGTCCCTATCCGGCGTGGGCGTAGGATATCTGAGAGGAGCTGTCCTTAGTACGAGAGGACCGGGATGGACTGACCTCTGGTGCACCGGTTGCATTGCCAAATGCATAGCCGGGTAGCCAAGTCGGGACGGGATAAACGCTGAAGGCATCTAAGCGTGAAGCCCCCCTCAAGATGAGATATCCCATAACGTAAGTTAGTAAGACCCCTTGAAGACGACGAGGTAGATAGGCAGAAGGTGGAAGTGTGGTGACATATGGAGCTGATCTGTACTAATAGGTCGAGGGCTTAACCAAGAGAAAAGGTTAAGACGGTTTGGATAGAACAAAGAGAGTTATTCTTAAGAGTAATCGGATGAAAAAGTATTTGCAAAGACAGATACGATATGATATATTTAATGTGCAGTTTTGAAAGAGCAATCTTTCAAAAGAGTTTATCTCTTAATTGCGAAAGCGATTGGCCTGGTGGCTCAGCTGGTTAGAGCGCCGCCCTGTCACGGCGGAGGTCGTGGGTTCGAACCCCATCCGGGTCGCTGTTATCATTTCCCAGATGATAACTTGCTGGAAACAGCTTACAATTATATATGGGGTCTTAGCTCAGCTGGGAGAGCATCTGCCTTACAAGCAGAGGGTCACAGGTTCGAGCCCTGTAGGCCCCATCAATTTTGCCGACTTGGCTCAATGGCAGAGCAGCTGATTTGTAATCAGCAGGTTGTTGGTTCGACTCCGACAGTCGGCTCTATATTAATAATGTGAGAGCATTATTAATATTAATTTAATAGATGGGTGGATTCCCGAGTGGCCAAAGGGGACAGACTGTAAATCTGCTGGCACTGCCTTCGAAGGTTCGAATCCTTCTCCGCCCACTTTGATGTATATTATACATCTATTTAACATAATATATATAGTGAATGCCGCGGGGTAGAGCAGCTCGGAAGCTCGTCGGGCTCATAACCCGAAGGTCACAGGTTCAAATCCTGTCCCCGCTACTAAGCCTAGATAGCTCAGTCGGTAGAGCAGAGGACTGAAAATCCTCGTGTCACTGGTTCGATTCCGGTTCTAGGCACTTAAAGCTGTTTCGTGATGAAACAGCTTTTTTTTGCGTTAAAAACATTTATAAACACATATTAATTTTTTGTAATGGACAAAGGAGGATATTATGTCAAAAGGAAACATTAATTATAAATATTTGAAAAGAAGAAAGTCATGGTTCAGGAGAAATCTGCCACTTGTTATTTTTATTACTGTTGCTGTGATTGCTATTGCAGGAGCATTAACGGCTGGAATTATGTTGTCTCATTCTAATAAGAAAAAACAGGCTGATAATCATGATAGTAATGATGAACAGACAGTTGTTTCAACAGAAGAGACAACAGCGGCAAGGGAAGTTGTGTGGATTGATAATAAAGAGCCTGAATCAAAAGAACAAGAATATATTGCGCCAGAAGCTGTTTATCTTCCATATTTTATTAAGGTAAACAGAGCTGCTAACTGTGCTACAGTGTATGGGATTGATGAGAATGGAGAATACACTATACCAGTCAAAGCATTTGCAACATCATGTGGAAAAGCAGGCGACGAAACTATTGTGGGTGAGAATTATGTAACATCAGATAAGTACGAATGGGGATATATGGTTGATGGTACTTATGGACGTTATGCATTCAGAATAAGTGGAGGTTATCTGTTCCATTCTGTTCCATATTATTCAATGAATAAGGGTGATCTGGAGGATGGACAGTACAATAAGCTTGGTGATTATGCTTCTCTTGGATGCGTCAGAATGTGCGTTAGGGATGTAAAGTGGATATATGATAACTGTCCATCGGGAACAGGTGTAACTATATATGATGATGCAGTTAATCCTGGACCACTTGGTAAGCCGGATTCTATAAAGATTCCAGAGGACAGTGCTTATGCAGGCTGGGATCCTACAGACCCTGACGAGAATAATCCGTGGAATGCTTATAGTGCTAAGATAGAAGGGGCAAAGGATATTCAGACAAAGATTGGTCAGAGTATAGATGTAATGACAGGGGTTACTGCAACTGATACTTGTGGTAATGATATTACTGCAAAGATTGTGACTGTTGGAAGATATACATTTGACCAGACAGGTACTTATGATATTAAGTATGAAGTTACAGATGCAATTGGAAGCCATGATGAAGTAACAGTAAAGCTTATGGTTACAGAATAAGAGATAATGGAGTTGTATTGATGGGAAATATAGATATTCTGGAAAAACTTGAAGAGTATTCAAAAGCTGGTTATGTGCCGATGCATATGCCGGGAGGAAAGCGCAATACTGAATATGCAAGTACTTCAGAACTTGATATTACCGAGATTGATGGATTTGATAATATGCATAATGCGGATGGTATTATTAAAAATGCGTCTGACAGGGCAGCAAAATTGTATGGAGCAGATAAAACACTGATGCTTGTAAATGGAAGTACAGCAGGAATATTATCAGCTATATGCGGTGCGACGAAAAGAAAGGAAAGATTATCGTTGCAAGAAACTGTCATGTGTCAGTGTACAATGCATTGATTATGGCACAGTTAGAGCCAGTATATGTTATACCGGAGGTTGATAATGATACAGGAATATACAGAGGACTATCATTAGAACAGATTAGAAAATGTGTTGAAAATAACAGGGATGCACAGGCGGTTATTATAACTTCTCCGACTTATGAAGGTGTTGTGTCAGAGGTAAGGAGATTGCCAGTTATCTGCATGAAAAGGAATACCACTTATAGTTGATGAAGCGCATGGGGCACATTTTGAATTCAGTGAGGAATTTCCAGAGTCGGCAGTAAAAGCTGGGGCTGACATTGTAATTAACAGTATTCATAAAACATTACCGGCACTTACACAGACTGCACTTCTACATATTTCTGGAAATTATGTAGATTATGATAAAGTGGAAAGATTTTGGAATATATATCAGACAACCAGCCCCTCATATATTCTTATGGCGAGTATTGACAGGTGTATGAGAATTATTGAAGGACAGGGAAATTATATTTTTAAGGAATATATAAACAGACTTAAGAATTTAAGAGAAAATATTGCAAAACTTAATAATATAAGATTGATGGATAGTGATGATATTTCTAAGATTATTCTTATATGTGATGATGGAAAGTACCTATATGACAGATTATTGGATGAATATAAGGTGCAGCTTGAGATGGCATCATTTAAATATGTTATTGCAATGACTTCAGTTGCTGATAAACAGGAGTATTATGACAGATTTCTTAGTGCATTGAAGGAGATTGATGAAAGCTGGAAAGTTGAAAGCAAAGACAGTGAAAATGATGTAGGGAAAGCTTAGGGTATGCGATTAACAACAAGCCAGAAGTATGTATGTGTCCGGCAGATGCAATTGATTTAATGGATGAAAATGGATATGAAGATTTATCTGTTAATTCACCTGATATATGTGGTAGAATAAGTATGTCATCGGTTCTTATATACCCACCGGGAATGCCTGTTGTTAATGTAGGCGAGCGGATTACCGGTGATGTATGCAGAATTATTAAGAGTGCGATAAATGCCGGGCTGGAAGTACCCGGTCTTAAGGAAGGAAAGATAAGATGCCTGAGATAGCATTTATTATGGGAAAAAGCGCGTCCGGCAAGGATAAGATATATAAAAACCTAATTGAAGATGAAAGTCTGAAGCTTAATACTGTTATATTGTATACAACAAGACCAATGAGAGCCGGGGAGACCGATGGGGTTGAGTATTTTTGTAAATGATGAGACAGCTGTTAAGATGCAGGAGAGCGGCAGGATTGTTGAACTGAGAGAATATAATACTGTGTATGGTGTGTGGAAGTATTTTACAGCTGATGACGGACAGATTGACCTTAACAGTGGTAACAGGTATCTGGTTATAGGAACGCTTGAAGCGTATGATAAATTCTGTGAATTCTATGGAAAACAGCATATTATGCCGATATACATTGAAGTAGAAGATGGATTGAGACTCACAAGGGCTATCCACAGAGAACAGAAACAGGATAATCCACACTATGAGGAAATGTGCAGAAGATTTCTTGCAGACAGTGAAGATTTTTCAGAAGAGAATATTGCTAAAGCTGGTATTACAAGAAGATTTAGCAATAATGGAGAGTTAGAGGATTGCATTAGTGAAGTTAAGAGTGCCATATTAGGAGGTATGTATGGATATTAAGGTTAAAGATATAGCACCGGCTAATCAGACCACTCCGGTTAAAGCACAGGAAAAATCAGATGATAGTTTTAAGTTTACACTGATTAGCAATATTGAGGAGAAAGACCTTCAGGAAAAACTGGGAAATATGATGCAGGAAATTACCGAGCAGGGTGAAAAGATTGCAAAGCATATGGATATAAGAGATATGAAGAAGTACAGAGAGCTTGTTAAGGGATTCCTAAATGAAGTTGTAAACCGTTCACACAAGTTTTCAAGAGAGAACTTTCTTGACAGGAGAGGAAGACACAGGGTGTATGGAATTGTTAAGATGGTAGATGAGAATCTTGATAATCTTGCCAGAGAACTGGTAAAAGATGAAAAGGATCATCTTGCAATAGTTGGAGCTATTGATGATATAAGGGGATTGTTATTAGATATTTCAACATAGGAGCAATATGTGTTATAATATTACAGATAAGTAATGAAAAGAGGAATAAGTATGGGTAATTTTTCAGACATATATGGATATGAGACTATTAAAGAACATTTGCAGAGTGCAATATCTATGGGAAAGGTATCTCATGCTTATGTAATCAGCGGAGGACTTGGTTCAGGAAAGAAGCTTATTGCCAGCACATTTGCACAGACACTGCAGTGTGAGGCGGGCGGAGTTGAGCCTTGTGGGGTGTGCCATTCCTGTGTGCAGGCAGCAGGCAGGAACCAGCCGGATATTATCTGGGTTGGACATGAGAAGCCGGGAAGTATTGGTGTTGATGATATAAGAGACCAGCTTGTATCGGATATGCAGATTAAGCCTTACAGCAGTCCTTACAAGATATACATTATTGATGAAGCAGACAAGCTTACTGTTGCAGCACAGAATGCAATGCTTAAGACAATTGAAGAGCCACCGGCTTATGGAATTGTTATTCTTCTTGCTAATAATCCGGATGTTTTCTTACAGACTATTCTGTCAAGATGCGTTGTGCTTGATCTTAAGCCACTAAAGGATGATGTAGTTATTAAATATCTTAAAGACCACTATGATAATATCGGTGATTACGAGTGTAAATTTGCAGCAAGATTTGCAGCTGGACGAATCGGCAGGGCAATGACTATGGTCGAATCTACTGAGTTTGCAGAGTTAAGACGTGATGTAATGGACGTTATTAAGAATGCTAAGGATATGGATTCGACTGATATTATGACATCGGTGAAAAGAGTTACCAATTATAAGCTGACTATTGATGATTACCTTGACCTTATGCTTATGTGGTACAGGGATGTACTTATGTTTAAGAGTACGAATGATACTAATCTGCTCATATTTAATGACCAGATGACACTGATAAAGAGTCAGGCACAGACTATGTCATATGAAGGTTTACAGGATATTATTAATTCTATTGACAGGGTTAAGGTCAGACTTCAGGCAAATGTTAATTTTGATCTGGTTATAGAATTGCTTATTATGGCGATTAAGGAAAATTCATAGAATGGAGAGTATAGATGACTAAAGTTGTTGGAGTTAGATTCAGACAGGTTGGAAAGATATATTTTTGCACCTGGGAAATATTCAGTCGAAACAGGACAGCATGTTATTGTTGAGACTGCCAGAGGAGTTGAATATGGACAGGTTGTTCTAGGTGAAAGAGAAGTTGAAGATACAGCGGTTATCCAGCCTCTAAAGGCAATTATAAGGGTTGCAACACCAGAAGATGATGAAAGAGAATTAAAAACAGAGAAAAGGAAAAGAAGCATTTAAGATATGTCTTGAGAAGATTGCAAAGCATAATCTTGACATGAAGCTTATTAAGGCTGAGTATACATTTGACAATAATAAGGTGCTGTTCTATTTTACTGCTGATGGAAGAATTGATTTCAGAGAGCTTGTTAAGGATCTTCTTTGCAGTATTTAAGACAAGAATTGAATTAAGACAGATTGGAGTAAGGGATGAGACTAAGATTCTTGGTGGAATTGGTTCCTGCGGAAGACCTTTATGTTGTGCCACATTTTACCAGAATTCAATCCGGTATCTATTAAGATGGCTAAGGAGCAGAATCTGTCACTTAATCCAACTAAGATTTCAGGTGTGTGTGGACGACTTATGTGTTGTTTAAAGAATGAGCAGGATACATATGAGGAATTAAATAGTCATCTGCCTAATGTGGGAGATTCTGTTACTACACCAGATAAACTGGTTGGTGAGGTTTCAAGTGTCAATGTTTTAAGGCAGAGAGTTAAGGTATTAATAACTCATGATAATGACGAAAAGGAACTTAAGGAATATCCGGTTGAGGAGCTTCGTTTTAAGAGAAAAGAAGATTTGATAAGGTCCGCATTGATGATGATAAGGAACTTAAGGCACTTGAAGAATTAGAAAGAAAAGAAGGAAAAGCCCATATTAGTGATGATTAATGAACGAATTGATGATTTGATGAGAGATGGACTAAAGCTTATACAGAATACAGATATTTTTGTTTTGGAATGGACGCAGTGCTGTTGTCTACTTATGCCACGGCAGGGAAGAAAGACAGGGTGCTGGACATGGGTACCGGTAATGGTATTATTCCGGTGCTTATGCAGTCTAAGAATCCGGTAGCACATACAGTGCTCTTGAGATTCAGGAGGGAAGCGCGCCTTGCCAGAAGAAATGTGGAGCTTAATCATCTTGAGAACAGAATCAGTGTTGTTAAGGGTGATATAAAGGAAGCTTCCACTATATTTGGGAAGCTTCTTTTAATGTTGTGACGAGCAATCCGCCATATATGAATGAAAATCACGGTATTGTTAATCCGGACAGTGCCAAGGCAATTGCAAGACATGAGCTTCTGTGTAGTCTTGATGATGTTATAAGGGAAGCAAGCCGTTGTCTTAAATCTAAAGGGAAAATGTATATGGTTCACAGACCGAACAGACTTGTTGATATATTTGACACTATGAGAAAGTATCATCTTGAGCCGAAGAGAATGAGGCTGGTGTATCCTATGTGAATAAGGCTGCCAATATGGTGCTTATAGAAGCGGTTAAGGGAGGTAATTCCCAGCTTATTGTTGAAGAACCGCTTATTGTATACAAGACGGACGGTATTTACACTGATGCGCTTCTAAAATGTATGAATAGATAGAGGTTTATTATGGATAATGAAAAAATGTAAAGAAAGACGGACCGGGTATGCTGTATCTGTGTGCAACGCCTATTGGTAATCTTGAGGATATTACTTACAGGGTTTTGCGTGTGCTTTCAGAAGCAGACCTGATTGCAGCAGAGGATACAAGAAACAGTATTAAGTAATCATTTTGAAATAAAGACACCTATGACAAGCTATCATGAATTTAACAAGTATGATAAGGCAAAGGTTCTTGTTGATAAAATATTAGGTGGAATGGATGTGGCTGTAATTACTGATGCAGGAACTCCGGGAATATCGGATCCTGGTGAGGAGCTTGTAAAGCAATGCAGGGCAAGGTATCAGGGTTACTTCACTTCCGGGACCGGCAGATGCATAACAGCGCTTACAATGTCAGGACGCGAGACAAGAAGATTCGCATTTGAAGCATTTTACCAGCGGATAAGAATGAGAGAAAAGAAGTTCTTGCAGAGTTAGCATGTGAAACAAGGACTATGATTATATATGAAGCACCGCACAGACTTACTAAGACACTCGCGGAACTACAAGATACGCTTGGCGGTGACAGACAGATTACTATATGTAAGGAACTTACCAAGAGATATGAGAATTCTATGGAATTCACGCTTGAATCTGCATGTGAATATTATGAAAATAATGAGCCAAGAGGTGAATATGTGCTTGTGATTGCCGGTAAAAGCCGAGAGCAGTTAAAGGCCGAGGCAAGAAAGCAGTGGGAAAACATGAGTGTGGCAGAACATGTGCAGATGTATATGTCGCAGGGCATGGATAAGAAAGAAGCCATGAAAGCTGCGCAAAGGACAGAGGAGTGTCAAAGAGGGATATATATCAGGAGCTTGAAGGGAAAGCGTGCTACCGGATAGTGTGCTCTTTGATGATTGCACGTACTGTCTTGAAAAGATAAGGCTTGATAGTATCTATGTCAGCAGGTTCTTTATAAAGAATTGCGCTGTAGCAAGTTGAACTTACAAGCTCAACAATAAGGAAGAGCATTATTTCAGGCTCTTCAAGTGAGATATCCTCAGCGTTAATCATTTCATAATATACATCTTTAAAGTTAATATCATCAGATGCAACCTTAGTTGTGAGAGCTTCCTTGAAGATTCCCAGCTAAGGTTTTGATATAAATGTGAGAAGAGTCTGATTAGAATTCAGTTCATCTACAATATGATTAATTATAAATATTATTTTTCTTCGAAACCTAACTGTTCGTTCTTTTCTTTAGAAAATTCCTCTAAATCAGCGACGGCATTCTTAAATAATTTACTTGATTCATGTGATATAAGACGGTTTCTTATATCATACTTGTCCTTAAAGTACAGATAAAATGTACCCTTAGCAATACCTGCTTTCTGAGAAATTTCCGCAATAGAAGTCTTCGTAACCCCCTGGGTAGTAAAGAGATTAAATGCAGTATTCAGCAGAGAAGTAAGTTTCTGTTGTTTGTTAGCTTCAAGCTTTCCCATATCAATCACTCACCTTTATTAGTGTTAATTATTAGTTGGTTATAGTGTGTATTATGAGTTGGTATGGTAATTGATTTCAGGTGCTTTGGAGCCACCGGCACTTAACAAGTTGCAGGAACTGCAACGAGTTTAGTGTCCGCTGTGAGCGACAAGCAGCGCAAGCGTGCCTGAAATTGATTACCATGCCAACTCATTCATAAATACATTATACACTAATCCAATTATAAAATAAATATTAAAAAATGACTTTCGGTCAATTTTCTATTGACTATGTGTTTTGAGGTGCTATAATGTCAACTGAAATTGAAAATGACTATCGGTCATATTTGTTAAAGACATGAATACTTATATGACTAAGGGTTGTTGGCATTTGCATCTTACAGAAAGGCGTGGTTATTTATATGAAAAAGTTTGGAAAAGTTGTTGTTAAGTTAAGAATTCCAATTCTGGTTCTTAGCTTCCTGCTGTTGATTCCATCAGTTCTTGGTTACTTTAATACCAGGGTTAATTACGATATCCTGTATTATCTGCCAAGTGATATCGACACTATGCAGGGACAGGACATTTTGCTTGATGATTTCGGAAAGGGCGCTTATGCAATGGTCGTCGTTGACGGAATGAATAAGTCAAATGTTTCTAAGTTGGTAAAGAAGGTTGAGGGTTGACCATGTAGCGTCAGTTATCTCTTATAGTGGAATAGTAGGAGATGATGTTCCTTCAGAAATTCTTCCTGATAAGTTCCGTTCTTATTTTGAAAATGAGGATTCAGGAGCTACGTTGTTTGCAATATTCTTTGATGATACAACATCAAGTGACGATACAATGAAGGCTATTCAGGAAGTAAGAGATGTTACGGATAATCAGTGTTATATTGCCGGTATGTCTGCTGTAGTTACAGATACTAAGACAATGGCAGAAAAGGAGACTCCTTTTATGTACTTGTAGCGGTTGTTCTTGTATGTATCGTACTTGCTATATTTATGGATTCATTCCTTGTACCAGTATTCTTTATGTTAAGTATAGGTATGGCAATTGTGTATAACCTTGGTTCTAATTATTTCTTAGGTGAGGTTTCATACATAACGAAAGCACTGGCGCGGTACTTCAGCTTGGTGTAACTCTGGATTATTCTATATTCTTATGGCACAGTTACAAGGAAGCTAAGGAAGAAACTCCGGATGATCATCAAGAAGCTATGGCAGTTGCTATTGGGAATACACTTACATCAGTTGTTGGTTCTTCCATAACAACTGTTGCAGGATTCATCGCACTCTGCTTTATGAGCTTTACACTTGGTCTTGACCTTGGTGTTGTTATGGCAAAGGGTGTTGTATTGGGTGTTATTGGTTGTGTTACAATACTTCCTTCCTTTATTCTTACATTTGACAAGGCTCTTGAGAAAACAATGCATAGAGAGATTATGCCGAATTTTGATAAGCCGGCAAGATGGATTGTTAATCATTCATGGATATTCCTTATAATATTCGTTCTGCTTCTTGGCCCGGCAATCTATGGATATAACAATACTAAGGTTTACTATGATTTATCTGATACACTTCCAGAGAAGCTTAACTGTTCGCAGGCTAACAAGCTGCTTGCCGACAACTTTGACGGAACTAATTCTATATATATGATTCTTGCAGACAGTAATCTTTCAGCAGAGGATTCTAATGCAATGATGAATGAGGTAAATGATCTGGATGGAATTTCATTTGCATTAAGTATTGACTCAGCACTCGGTGGAGAAATCCCTACGGAAATGCTTCCTGATTCGCTTGTTTCAGAGCTTAAGGGTGATGAATACCAGATTATGATGGTATCAACTAATTACACAATTGCTTCTGATGAAATCAATGACCAGATTAATAAGGTTGATGCAATTGCAAAGAAGTATGATGCTAAATCTATGGTAATTGGAGAAGCCCCTTGTACTAAGGATCTTATCACTATTACTGATAAGGATTTCAAGACAGTTAGTGCAGTTTCAATTGTTGCGATATTCTTTATTATTTTCTTCGTATTAAAGTCAATATCTCTTCCGGTTATTCTGGTTGCTGCTATTGAATTTGCTATATTTGTTAATATGGGTATTCCATATTATACAGGAACAACGATACCATTTATATCTTCGGTAGTAATCGGAACTATTCAGCTTGGTGCGACAGTCGATTATGCAATTCTTATGACTACAAGATATAAGAGAGAAAGAGCCGCTGGTAACTCTAAGAAAGAGGCTATATCAATAGCACTTGGAACATCTATTCCATCTATTATTGTCAGCGCACTTGGTTTCTTCGCAGCAACATTTGGTGTAGGTATGATAGCCAGTGTTGATATGATTGCTTCACTTTGTACACTTATGGCACGAGGCGCAATCATCAGTATGTTTGTTGTTATATTTGTTCTTCCATCACTTTTCGTATTGCTTGATAAGGTGATTATTCATACAAGTTTAGGTTTTAAGCCGAAGAAGAACAGTCAGAATTAAATTAGGAGGATTTATTATGGTAAAGAAGAATTTATTCAGATATAGTTCAGTTTTAATGTGTGTTGTTCTTACTGCGGCAAGTCTTGTTGGCTGCGGTGCTAAGACAGTGCAACAACAGGAACAGATACAGCTTATGTAACAGAGATGGCAAGGCAGCACTGAGGCTGCTATTACACAGGCAATAACTAACGAGCTTGCAGTGTCTAACAAGAGCACACTTGCAACTAACACAAGACAGGAAACAGTTTATGTATTCAATGATGCTTCAGGTAACAAGAATCACATCACTGTCAACGAAAAGATTACAGACGCTAATGGCAATGAGACTCTTAATAAGACTGAGTCAAGTGAAAATGCGCCAGTAACAATGAAGGTTACTTACAAGCTTGATGGCAAGGAAATTAAGCCGGAAGACCTGGCCGGAAAGAGCGGAAAGGTTACAATACGTTTTGATTACACTAATAATCAGAAGAAAACTGTAACAATTAATGGTAAGAAGCAGACAGTTGCCGTACCATTTACAATGATTACAGGCATGATGCTTCCAACAGATGTATTCTCAAATGTTGAGGTTACTAATGGTAAACTTACTAAGGTTGGAGACAATATTGTGGCAGTCGGTATGACAATGCCAGGACTTAAGGATACTATGAATCTTAAGTTTAATGATAAGTCACTTGACCTTGATATTCCTGAGTATTTTGAATTAACAGCAGATGTTAAGGATTTCTCACTCGATATGACAATGTCTGTAGCAACATCTAATCTTCTTTCGGATATGAATGCTGATGACATTACTTTAGATGATTTAAAGAAAACTGTTGCTTCATTAGATGATGCAGCAACACAGCTTGCAGACGGAACAGTTACATTACAGGATGGAACACAGCAGTTAAGTGATGCAATTCCAGCACTTACTGATGGTGTTGACCAGTTAAATACAGGTGCTTCTTCTCTTAAGGATGGTATATATGCATACGCAGATGGCGCTGCAAGTGCATATGAGGGTTCAGTTTCACTTAATGACAACATGAAGACATATGCTGACGGAATCGGAACTCTTTACAATACTCTTAAGGATAATAATCTTGACAGCAGTGTTGCTTCGGGCAGATGGAGCAAGTGAGCTGGCAGGTGCTGTAACACTTGATGCAGGAATTGACAGTGCTTTAGCAGGTGCTGGACAGTTAGTTACCGGAGCAGATGCATTATCAGGCGGTCTTACAAAACTTGAAGCTGGTTCTGACCAGCTTGCAGCAGGAACTAATAAGTTAAAGACTGATCTTGAAGCTGGAAAGACAAAGGCAACAGAAAATTATAACACAGCTTATGGAAGTTTCTATAAAGTAGCATTTGCAGTAACATGCATGAGTCAGGAATTAATCCTAATTCAGCAACACCACAGCAAGGCAGTAATCGCGCAGCTCTGGCACAGGCTGGTATATCACAGACACCTGATGTAACAAGTAAGACACAGTACGCATTGGCAACAGGTTATATATTAAAGAACTATGCATCTGTTAAGCAGGTAGTTGCTGCTACTGTAAGTGCAGCAGCTGGCGGACAGCTTGATGAAGCGACAGTAAGTTCTAAGGCAGATGAGCAGATTGTTACAATGACAAGCGGACTTTCACAGGCTTATCAGGCATATAACAATTGCAATACAACATTATCATCTCTTGAAGATGCCGGATATTTTGATGGTATGAGCGACCTTAATGCTGGTATTAAGTCAGCTAATTCTGGTGCAACACAGCTTAAAGCAGGAATTGACCAGTTAAGCACAGGTGCAGGACAGTTAAGTGCTGGTTCTAAGCGCTTAAGGCAGGACTTGGAACATTAAGTACAGGTCTTAACACACTCAGCATATCAGTTGGTTCATTCTCAACTTACAAGGAAGGAACTCTCTGCTCAAGCTTATATGCATTAAATCTTAATGCAGGAAAACTTCAGAAGGAAGGAACAGCAGTCCTTCAGAGCGGACTTTCACAGCTTACAGCTAATAATGATACATTAAAGAGCGGAGCTTCACAGCTTGCAGATGGAACAGCTACATTAAAGGATAGTTCAGGAACACTTGCAGATGGAGTTACACAGTTAAACGAAGGTGCAATTACATTAAAGGATGGAATGGCACAGTTTAACAGCGAAGCAATCGAGCCTATCACAAAGCTTGTAGACTCAGACGCACAGACAGCCGTTGATACAATCAAGGCGGTAGTTAAGGCAGGTCAGGAATACAATTCATTCTTAGGCAAGTCAGATGACAAAGCCGGAAGTGTAACATTTGTTTACAAGACAGCAGGTATCACAGCCAATAAATAAGCTTTTTCTTTCAAACACTTTCATATAAAGATGGAACAGCCACCCTTGGGTTTCCCGCGGGTGGCTGTTTCAATATGTTATATACGAATAAATGTGAATATTACAAGGTATAATCTATACTAACGGGGATTTGCGTTATAACACATATAAAACGACTGCCTTTGAATATTTTGGACAGTCGTTTAGATTCATTGGTTAATTATTATTCTTATGTTTCTTGATTATCTCTTCATATCTGCGCTGGGAAGCTTTTTCTTCCTCAGTAAGTTCTTTTGGCGCGTCTTCAATATCGTTAAGCTGTGCAAATACATCAGCTAAATCATCTAAATTGAGTAAATTCTTGTTGTCTGGCATAATACCCCTCCTTTATTAAGCTGATTGTTATTATGGAATCTGATGGAAGAAATCTTCCAGTCGTATAAATGTTTTCGTGAGAACCTCGGCTTCTTCTTTGTTAAATCCTTCGTGATATGTCCAATCATATCCTTGTGAAAATTCTCATGATGTCTGTATGCGGCAATTCCTTTGTCTGTAAGAGAAGCATAGACTATACGGCGGTCTTTCTCACCGCGCTTTCTTATCACATAGCCTTTCTTGACAAGTCCATTGATTCCAACTGTAAGAGTTCCCATTGTTACTCCAAGTGACTTGGAAATTGTGGACATAGTACGAGGTTCTTCAATGCCGATTGCTTCTATAATATGCATGTCTGTAACAGAAATATCTTTAAATTCTTCTGTGATAAGAGCCCTTTCTTCAATGTTCAAGATATCATTGAACAAGTCTACAAGCACAGAATTCAGAGACTCAAATATATCCATAAACACGTACCTTAACCTTACTTATTAATAAAATAATTATATCTTATTAAAAGTAATATGCAAGTTTGCAATTTGTACAAATGTGGTGTAATATGTCATTGGAATATGCAAAACTGGGTATTTGATACCCTTAATCTATTATGACGTTGGAGGAAGACATGAAATTTATAGCAATTGGTGAATTGATGTTGAGACTATCACCACCTAACTATGAAAAACTTGTAACTACACATGATTTCAGAGTTAATTATGGCGGAGCAGAGGCAAATGTAGCGGTTTCCCTTGCAAACCTTGGTGTTGATTCAACATTTTTACAGTATTACCTAACTCAGACCTTGGAAAGTCAACTATTAATTATCTTAAGTCTAATGATGTGCATACCAAGCACATTATAAGATCAGAAGGAAGAATGGGACTTTATTATCTGGAAGAAGGTGTTTCTGTCAGACCTTCACAGGTAATATATGATAGAGCTGATTCTGCATTTGCAGAATACGACTATAAGGATGTTGATTTCGAGGAGATTCTTAAGGATTATGACTGGCTCCATATTAGCGGTATCACTCCAGCTCTTTCTTACAACTGCCGTAAGATGATGGATATGGCAGTTAAGGCAGCTAAGAAGATGGGACTTACTGTCAGCTTCGATCCTAACTGGAGAAGTACGCTCTGGTCATTCGAGACTGCAAGAGATGTTCTTAGTAAGTACCTTCCTTATGTTGATGTGCTTATTGGAATCGAACCTATCCATGTATACAGAGAAGATGGAACTGATGTTAAAGATGGTCTTACAATGGACCCATCATTTAAGGACATGGACAGAGTATTTAAGGCAATAGACGAGCAGTATCATATGAAGGCTATTGCAAGAACTGTAAGATATGTACACTCAGGAAGCAACAACTCTTTAAAGGCTTTCTATTATACTAATGGAGAGACTTATGAGAGTAAGACAATTAATTTCGAGATAGTAGACCGAGTTGGTGGAGGCGATGCATTTTCATCAGGACTTATCTATGCCCTTATGGACAATATGACTCCTGAAGATACTGTTAACTTCGCTGTTGCTTCTTCAGTAATGAAGCATGCTATCAGAGGTGATACTAATATCACATGTGTTGACCACATTAAGAGACTTATGAAGAATTCGTCTTTCGATGTGCAGAGATAATTTAATATTAAGATTACCTGTTCCGTGTGTGGAACAGGTTTTTACGGAGGCTTAAGTTATGAGTATTAATATTTGTCCAATGGTTGCATTGGCACTGAGCTGACGAATGTGCCTTTATGGCTTTGTATACCATTTGCATGTCTGCTTTTGTGTATAGCCATAATTCCACTTGTAAAAGGAGAATGGTGGGAAAAGTACAGACCATTTGCTGTAATATTCTGGTCACTGCTTTTCATAATTCCGTTCGCAGTTAAGTATGGTGCTGGAACAGCAGAGAGACTGATACTTGAATGTCTGGTAAATGATTATCTTACATTCATTGTACTTCTTTTCGGTCTGTTCTGCGTAGCTGGTAACATAACAGTTGAGGGAAGTCTTGTTGGTTCACCAAGAGTAAATGTTATTCTTCTTGGAATAGGAACCCTTCTTTCAAGCTGGATTGGAACGACAGGTGCGTCAATGCTTCTTGTAAGACCTGTTATTAAGATGAATTCTTGGAGAAGAAATAAGGCTCACATTATGGTGTTCTTCATTTTCCTTATATCTAATATGGGCGGAAGTCTTACACCTATCGGTGACCCACCACTTCTTATGGGATTTTCAAGAGGTGTTCCTTTCTTCTGGAGTATAAGATTCTTTCCGATACTGCTCCTTAACATGATTATTCTTCTAACAGTGCTTTATTTTATTGACAAGAGAGCATACAGGAAGGATATAGCAAGGTTATATGCCGGAGATTAAGGAAAATGAGCCACTTATAAGATTTGAGGGATTACATAATATTATATTCATCGTAATTATTGTTGTAGCAGTTATATTAAGCGGAGTACTTCCGGATGTATCATTTTTCCAGAATCTGCCGGCGAGGTAATCTCAATTCCTATATTTGGAGAGGTTAAGCTTGCAATTACTTCACTTATTGAAGTGGTTATGATTCTTTTAGCCGCATTTTATCATTCAAGACAACTAATGCAGAGATAAGAAAGAAGAACCATTTCACATGGGGTGCCATTCAGGAAGTTGCTGTACTTTTATAGGTATATTTATTACTATGCACCAGCTCTTATGATTTTAAAGAGCGCAGGTGCGGAACTTGACTTACACATCCATCACAGATGTTCTGGGTAACGGGTGCACTTTCAAGTTTCCTTGATAATACACCAACTTACCTTGTATTCCTTACAACGGCTGGTTCAATGGGATTTGTGTCAGGACTTACAACAGCTCTTGGAGTTGTTCCTGCAAAATGCTTACAGCAATATCATGTGGCGCGGTATTTATGGGAGCAATAACTTATATCGGTAATGCACCTAATTTCATGGTTAAGTCAATATCAGATGAAAATGGTGTTAAGATGCCGCTTCTTTGGGTATATTGTGTGGTCATTGTGTGCCTTGTACCAGTATTCCTTATTGACACACTGTTATTCTTTATATAATTAGGAGGTGCGCATTATGGCAGATAATGATAAAATAACTGAACTTGCGAACAGAATATACGCACTGGATGAGAAAGTATATAAAGCTACAGGTTCTAATCTGGGACGTGTATATCAGGGAAACAAGGAAAAATGTATTAATGATTTAAGAGATTTGCTTAAATCCAGTGCGGATTCTTCAGTTCTTAGAAGTGAGCTTGCACTTATAAGTAATATGGCAAGAACCACTAAAAGAATCCTCAGCTTCATAAAGAAATAATGCATGAATATGGTGAGATATTTGATGAAGCAATGGCTATGCAGGAAGCGAGAGGAAATGATATTATTGACCCGGAGCATGCAGAGCTTAACATGTCCAATCTTGCAAACAGATTTGGAAAGGACGACAATCTTATTATATGCATAGGCCGTTCATATGGCTGTGCCGGAACAGATATTGGTTTCAAGCTTGCTGATAAGTTAAGAATCAGCTATTATGATGTATCTATCATGAACGAGATATTACAGCGTAATGAAGAACATGAAGAAACTGACAGAGCTTTATTCCAGAATAAAACAGCAAGGACACCGGCTCAGTGGTGGAGAGATTTTAGGAAGTACCATGGTCTTTCAAGGTCGGATGTACAGTTCTTTAATACATCTAAGAAGCTGGTCGATTTAGCAAAGCAGGAACCATATGTTATCATGGGAAGATATGCGGATAATATTCTTACTAAGAACCACATTCCTCATATAAGCATATTTATCACAGCTCCTAAGAAGCTGCGTATACAGAGAACTTACCATACAAGCAAAGAGAAGCTTACTTATAAGCAGGTGCGAAGTATGTTTCAAAAGAGGATAAGGCACATCTTAAAAGATACGCATTCTATACAGGCAAGAAGTGGGGCGAAGCAGATAATTACGACCTCACAATTAACAGTTCAACTTATGGAATTGATGGAAGCGTTGATCTGATTATGAGAATTGTGGCTAAGAATCAGCTTGACAACTAAACATTTATTATATAAAATCTAATCAAATGCATTGACGAAGACAGTAGGTTGGAGTGAAAAGCATGAGCGAGCCGGGATGGTGAGAGCCGGTGCGAGTACTATCCATCTGAACATCACTTCTGAGCATCTTCGCTGAAATCATCACGAGACTAAGCGGGGACGGTAATCCCATCGTCAGGTTAAAGCCAGGGACGCATATGATAGTATGTCGTAATCATTCAGATTTTAGGATAAGTATGTTACCCCTCTGTTGTATTACGGCAGAGGGGTTTTCGTAAGAAATGAGTCTGCAGGCACCATCAGGCTTGCTTGTATGACAGATTTATGACGAATGCCCGTAATGTACTAGAAAATATAAGCCACAAGGCAAGAAAGGAAGCTGCAATGATTTATCAGAAAGTTTCTGCGGACATGAAGTTCGTAGACAGAGAAAAGAAGTTGAAAAGTTCTGGAAAGACAATGATATCTTCCAGAAGAGTATTGATAACAGAAAGGAAGGTCCAACTTACACATTCTATGACGGACCTCCAACTGCTAATGGTAAGCCACATATTGGACATGTACTTACAAGAGTTATTAAGGATATGATTCCAAGATACAGAACAATGAAGGGTTATATGGTTCCTCGTAAGGCTGGATGGGATACACATGGACTTCCCGTTGAGCTTGAAGTTGAGAAGATGTTAGGTCTTGATGGCAAGGAACAGATTGAAGAATATGGTATCGAGCCATTTATCAAGCATTGTAAGGAATCTGTATGGAAATACAAGGGTATGTGGGAGGATTTCTCATCTACTGTTGGTTTCTGGGCTGATATGGATAATCCTTATGTAACATATGACAATAATTTTATCGAGTCTGAATGGTGGGCTTTAAAGCAGATCTGGGATAAGGGTCTTCTTTATAAGGGCTTCAAGATTGTTCCTTACTGTCCTCGTTGTGGTACACCTCTTTCTTCACATGAGGTTGCCCAGGGCTATAAGACTCTTAAAGAGCGTACAGCAGTTGTAAGATTCAAGATTGTTGGAGAGGATGCATATTTCCTTGCATGGACAACAACTCCTTGGACACTCTGCTCTAATATTGCTCTTTGTGTTAATCCAGATGAGACTTATGCGAGAGTTAAGGCAGCAGATGGATTCACATACATCATGGCAAAGGCACTTCTTGACAAGGTTCTTGGTGGAATCGAGAGAGAAGAAGGCACACCTGCTTATGAGATTATTGAAGAATACAAGGGTAAAGACCTTGAATATAAGGAATATGAGCCACTTTACCAGTGTGCAAAGGATGCCGCTGACAAGCGCACAAGAAAGCATTTTTCGTATACTGCGATAATTATGTAACTATGGAAGATGGTACTGGTATCGTTCATATTGCACCTGCATTTGGTGAAGACGATGCAAGAGTTGGTAGAAAATATGACGCTCCATTTGTTCAGATGGTAGACGAGGCTGGTGTTATGAAGCCTGAGACTCCATTTGCAGGAATGCGTGCTAAGCCAACTAAGAAAGAGATGGAAGCAGGCGCTATCAACTGTGATGTTGAGGTTCTTAAGGAACTTGAGGGCAGAGGAATCCTCTTCTCAGCACCTAAGGTAGAGCATGAATATCCTCATTGCTGGAGATGTGATACACCACTTATCTACTATGCAAGAGAGTCATGGTTTATCAAGATGACAGACCCAGAAGTTAAGGCTAACTTAATTGCTAATAATAAGACAATCAACTGGATTCCAGAGACAATCGGTACAGGACGTTTCGGAGCATGGCTTGAAAATGTTCAGGACTGGGGAATTTCACGAAACAGATACTGGGGTACACCTCTTAATATCTGGCAGTGTGAGGACTGCGGTGAGATGATGTCTATCGGAAGTATCGAAGAACTCAAGGAAAAATCAGACAATTGTCCAGATAATATTGAGCTTCACAGACCATATGTTGATGCAGTTACATGTAAGTGTCCTAAGTGTCAGGGAACAATGAAGAGAGTTCCAGAAGTTATCGACTGCTGGTTCGATTCAGGTTCAATGCCATTTGCACAGCACCACTATCCATTTGAGAATAAAGAATTATTCGAGCAGCAGTTCCCAGCTAAGTTCATATCTGAAGCTGTTGACCAGACAAGAGGATGGTTCTACTCATTACTTGCTATCTCAACACTGCTCTTTAACAAAGCTCCATATGAGAATGTTATTGTTCTCGGACATGTTCAGGATGCAGATGGACAGAAGATGAGTAAATCAAAGGGTAACGCTGTTGACCCATTTGACGCATTACAGAAGCATGGTGCTGACGCAATCCGTTGGTACTTCTACGAGAATTCAGCTCCTTGGGTTCCTAACAGATTCAAGGATGAGTGGGTTTCAGAAGGTCAGAGAAAGTTCATGGGAACATTCTGGAACACATATGCATTCTTTGTACTGTATGCTAATATTGATAATTTTGATGCTACTAAGTATCAGCTTGAATATGACAAGCTTTCAGTTATGGACAAATGGTTATTATCAAAGCTTAATTCTTTGGTTAAATTCGTTGATACTAACCTTGAGAACTACAAGATTACAGAGACTGCAAGAGCGCTTGAGGACTTCACTGACGAGCTTTCTAACTGGTATGTAAGAAGAAGCCGTGAGAGATTCTGGGCTAAGGGAATGGAGCAGGATAAGATTAATGCTTACATGACTCTTTACACAACACTTGTAACTCTGGCTAAGATTTCTGCACCAATGGTTCCATTCATGACAGAAAGCATTTATAGAAATCTTGTATGCAGCATTGATAAAAATGCGCCTATTTCAATACATTTATGCGACTTCCCTAAGGTTAATGAGCAGTTCATTGACAAGAAGCTTGAGGAAACTATGGATGATGTATTAGACGCAGTTGTTATCGGACGTGCATGCCGTAATTCAACTAATATCAAGAACCGTCAGCCAATCGGCAAGATGTTCATTAAGGCAGACTGGAAGCTTGATGAGTTCTACACAGCTATTATCGCTGACGAGCTTAATGTTAAGGAAGTTGAATACACAGATGATGTAAGAGCATTTACATCTTACTCATTCAAGCCACAGATGAAGACTCTCGGACCAAAATACGGAAAGCTTCTTAATGCAATCAGAACAGCTCTTACAGAGGTTGACGGTAACGCAACTATGGATAAGCTTAACGAGTCAGGAAGCTTTGAGTTAAATGTTGAAGGTCAGACTATCGAGCTTTCTAAGGACGACGTTCTTATCGAGATGACTCAGAAGGAAGGATTTGTTGCAAGCAGCGACAAGGGTATCACAGTTGTTCTTGATACTAACCTTACTCCAGAGCTTATCGAGGAAGGTTCGTAAGAGAGGTTATCTCTAAGGTTCAGACTATGCGTAAGGACGCTGGTTTCGAGGTTATGGATAAGATTAATCTCTATGTATCAGGTAACGACAAGATAGCTGATATTGTTAACAGAAATGCCGCTCAGGTTAAGACTGTAGTTCTTGCACAGGATATTATCACTGGAAAGACTGCAGGATTTGAGAAGGAGTGGGATATCAATGGTGAGAAGGTTACACTTGCTGTTGAGAAGCTTGCTTAATGCAGGTAATTGAATAAAAGTTATATTAAGCTGTGTGCTGGTCTTTGAGGCTGGTGCACAGCTTTTTTATGCTATAGAAATATTGATATATATTATTGTAAATGTTACTATTTAATTAAGAAAAATGTTGTATGCGGAGAAATCATAATGATAAAAATTGCAATATGTGATGATGACATTGATTTTATGGATAAGTATGATGAACGGATAATAGACATTTTTAATAAATGTACTATGGGAGATGAAACATATTCGGTCGTCAGATATCATTCGGGAAAGGAACTGCTGGATAATTATAAGAAAGACGGTGCAGATATATTTCTGCTTGATATAGACCTCGGTGACTGTAAAGGATATGAGGTGGGGCGTGAGCTTACATTTAGGGAGTCCGACCCGGCAATTATATATATTACTGGATATTCGGAGAATGTATATAATGCTTTTGTTGGCAGACCGATAGGATTTGTACAGAAGAAATGCCTTGAAAGTGACCTTGAAAAGTTTGTGTATGATGCAGTTTATCATGTTCGTAAGAGGGCGCAGAGAGTAGAGATTACAGGAAAAGATAGAAAATATGAGCTGGCAGCAGATGAAATAGTTGTATTTGAAGTGTATGACCATGAATTAAAGATTACTTTAAAAGATGGAGAAAAGATACTTAGTGGTTCGTTGCACACATATGAAGAGAAACTTGAAGAGTATGGGTTTATTAAAATATCGCGCTCAGTTATGCTCAATCCAAGATATATAAAAAATATATCCGGTGATGAAGCTGTCATGATAAATGGTAGTATTTATAAAATCAGCAGAAGCAGACGAAAGAATGTGAGAAGGGAATATGAATTATGTACGAGGCGGTAGAAGTGTTTGTAAATATTTTTCAGGCATTTGCAATAACATATTATCTTATAAAATGTCTTGGCGTGAAAGAGGGGAAGAATAGAAAATGTGCATATATAACAGGAGTTATAGTAACAGTTCTGTATCTTGAGATTATGAACAGAATTATTTTTTTTGAGAGCGTGGGAGTGCTTATATATCTAGTTGTATCATTGGCGTTTAGCGCAGTATTCTTATGTGGGAATGTTGCCCAGAAGATTATGTATAATGTTGTGATGATGGTGGCAATTGTATGTGCCGCAATGCTAGGCGCTGGAATTGTAGGAGTAATAAAAGGAACAGATTTCTTAAAAGTAGGACAATATGGAGAATCAAGCAGGTATATTTCACTTGTACTTACGCAGGTGATTTTATGCATATTTTTCTATATGATAATTAAGTTTAAGACAATGAATGAGCATATGGATAACAGATACATGATGGTATTAAGTATAGTTCCGGTTGTTTCAGTAATTATATGCTGTCTGATAGTATATCAGGAAAATAAAAGTGAAAGCATTAGAGCATTATATACGCTGATTGCTGTGGTGGGAATAATCACGGTTAATATTATAAATATGGTACTGATGTCTATTGAACGAAAAGTCTACGAACATAATACAGAGGAAGAACTTCTTGTAGAGGCATACAGACAGAAAGAGAAGGACATTCAGGGGATAATTGAACTTCAGGAAAGATATAGCAAGTATAAGCATGATGAAAAGAACATATTAAGTCTGATTTCGGATTTAGCTGATAAGGGGGAAATGCAAAAAATAAAGAATATTACGCAGAAGTACACAGGTGAGCAGTCTGTAGAAAAGGAAGTAATATGTTCTTCAAATGTTGTACTTAATTATCTTCTTAACAGAAAAATATTACAGTGTGAAGAACTTAGAATTGAGAAAACATGTATTGTATTAGGAAATGTGGAGGAATCAATAGCTGATATAGATATGTATGTAATATTAGAAAATCTTATTGATAATGCTATGGAAGCAAGCCTGAAAACAGACAAACCGGAGATATATGTGATGATATGCAGGACAGAAGATACATTGAGCTTTAATATAGGCAATTCGGTAATGAATGGCATTAAGGAAATAAATACAGATACTCAGACAACTAAGGAAGACAGCAGAAAGCATGGATATGGTTTGAAGAATATTAAAGATGTTGTTGATAAATATAATGGGGAAATATCGTATGAAATGCGTCGACCGGACTATATTATGTGCAGAGTTGAGCTGTCATTGGGAAAGTGAAATACAATTCGCGTTAAAAAATGACCGTTCGCGTAAATCGTATTGAAAAATATTGGGAATGTTGTAAAGTGGAGTCAGAATGTAGTCGGGATAAGAAGGGGGAGATTCTATTGAAGAAGGCAGTGTTAGCAATATTGATTGCAGGAATGGCTGTATTAACAGCATGTAGTAATAATAAGACGGTTAAGAATGATGACAATGTTTACAAATATTCTGATTATGAATATAAAGATGAGGCTCAATTTTATATGAAGAAAAATGCTGCGGCTGCGGAAAAAGGCTATTATTATCTTGCAAAGTCTCCAGTTAGCAGTGAAGAATATAAATTTATGTTTTACTACGATATGGTTAATGCCAATAGTGTAGCGTTATGTTCAAATGTAAATTGTACACATGATAATGCAGAGTGCGAGGCATATTTGTCAGATGAAGAATGTCTGGGTAGTACTATATGGTATTATGGTGGAAGAATATACATGATAGAAAAGACAAAGGAGAAGGATATCCTTGTGTCTTATGATAAAACATTAAGAGATAAGAAATCTGAAAAGACATTATCAACAGAAGGTATGTCTTTGTCATCAGCATGGGGTGACATTAAATATGCAGATATTGTCAATGGATATATGTATTATCTTTTATATAGTGATTCGGGGTGTGTAATGTATAAGGTGGACATTAATAGTTCATCTGAACCGGAAAAAGTAAAAGAATATAATGCAGCATTCAATGGTGGAACAGATTTTATAGGGGTTAGTCTTGCGTCACTTAACGCAATAGGTGACAAACTCTATATTAACTGGAGAACAAGTATATCATTAGAGGCAGAAGAATATATCGTGGATTGTCTCGATACTAATACAGGGAATGTAGAAACACTTATTGATATAAGTAGTGATGACGAATTATCTAAGAAGGCAGATTCTAAACACTGGGTTACATCAGAATTATTTTATGATAAAGATGGCAACATGTATTTTGCAGGAGTAGATTCAAGTGCATGGTGTCTTTATAGAATGAATCTTAAAACACAGGAAATAAGTGAAGTATTTAAACTGGATAATAAATCAACCAGAAATTATACAAAACTTGCAGGATATGATGGACAGTATTTTTATGTATTTGATAAACCAGACCTTTCTAAAGGAATAAAAAATATTACAACTGATGATAAAAATATTGTTTATATATTAGATACAAATGGCGAGATAAAAGATACATTAGAATTTAATCAGGAAAGTACTAAGACGACTGCTGATGTAAATATATTGGGAGGAGATAGAAGATATCTGTTAGTAACAACAACAGATACGGATATTCAACAGTTCAAAGCATCTTCAGAATTAATGAGTAAATATGAAGAACTGAAAAAGAGAATGGAAACTGAAGGTTCGAGTAAACTGGCACAGGTATGTTTAAGTGCAGTGTTGGACAAAGCTGACATTGGAACAGGAAACAAGGAGTGGATACAGATTACTCCGGAATAGGAGCAAAATGGAATTATTGAGGGTTTTACGGAAAAGTGTTGTATTTATTGCTATTTTTCTTGGAATAATAATCTGGTTGAGCATTTTTAAGATTAATAATACGAATGATAAAAAAGTATATGCTTATTATAATCAGTTGATGTATGAATATGATAATCAAACGGAAATGATTGAATCCTTAACATACAGCAAGTATGTACATGATAAAACAGATGACTACGAAGCAGACAGGGAATATATTGAAGAAGCAATAAAACTTTTACAGGAAAAATATCAATATGTTTATTCTTCTGATATGTCAAGGGCAGAGAATAATTACAAGAAAATTATTAACAGCACATTATTTGCGGAGGAGCAAAGTTACTATGTACTTAATGCGCAAAAGTATATGGCAGATTTGGAAAGCAGAGGGGAAATCAATTTCTCTATTACTAACACTACTGCTATAGAAAAACTGGTATCAGACAAACAACTTCCAGTTATTTTTCTGGTGATGATGATATTTGTGCTTATAACTTTTATGGAAGAGTTTGAAAATAATATGTTTCTTCAGATTAGAGGCAGTAAAAATTCCAGAAAAGTATTACCGGTAAAAAGATGTTTTATTATATTGCTTATATCAATAGTGCTTTCGTTTGTTTTTAATGGCGTCATTCTGGCAATATATAAGAATATTTATGGCTGTAATATGGGAAGTCTGATACAGAATTCTTATATGTTTAATATGTTCCAATTAAAGACAAATGTGGCTGCATTTTTTATTATATATTGTATAACATTTGCGATAGCTATGAGTGTGTTGTCATGGCTGGTATATTTTGTTTTCCTTATTACTGGTAATTACAAATTATCAATAGCAGGAACAGGGTTGTTTTTAGTTTTTGAATATATAATTAATATTAATATATCATCTAAGAGTGCATTTGCATTTTTAAAATACATAAATATTTCAAATGTATTGTTTCCGGGGCAGTCATATTACATATATGAAAACTGGGGAACGGATAATTTTATTACAGATATTCAGAGTACGACTTGGCTTCTGACAATATTACTGGCAATAACAGGATTGATTGGAGTATATATTACATATTCTCATAAATATGCACAGGGCAGGAAGAGTGCCATAACAAAAATAATAGAAAAATGCTCTCAGTTTATCCAGATGTTATTGGGAAAAGTACCTTTATTTGTATCTGAATTATATAAGACTTTTATATTACAAAAGGGAATAATATTGCTTGCTGCTGCTGTTTATTTATTGATATCATGCAGAATGTACAGAGGTGTTGATTACAGTAATACGGATTTTTCAATGAATAATTTTTATTCTATGTTTAGTGGAAATACCGGAGATAAAGAGTGTGAAGCATATATTGAGGAATGTCGTAATGCTGTCGAAGAGTTAGGAAAAAAATCAGAGACAGATGCTAATTATAAATATAAATTCCGTGAAGCAAGTCAGACTCTTGAAAATATGGAGAATTGTCTGAAGTATGTAAGAAAAGTTAATGAGGAAAAAGGGATAGAAGCTAGAATTGTAAATCCCGCTACTTATGAGGATATATTTGGCTCAAGGAAATATCAGAACACGGAAAGTCAGAATCTTGTATGCGTAATATTTCTTATTCTCATAATATCAGGTGAATATGCATATGAAAAAAGATGCCATATGATAGCTTTTCTTAACACTTCAAAAGAGAGAAGCAGGGTAAAGGCTGTTAAATTATTAAAAATACTTATTATATCATTTCTTATATGGGGACTTTCTGCATTTATTGATATTTTTAATATATGTCAGTTGTACAGATTAGAACAATTGTCAGCACCAATTCAGAGCCTTCAGATTTTTTATGACCTTCCTTTTAATATCAGCATAGCCGGGTATATGATAATTGGTCAGGCATTCAGACTGGTTTTATTATTAATAATGTCAATTGGAATATATGGAATTACAAGGGCTTTAGATTATAAAGGCTGTCTTGTAATTACATTTATGGTGTTTGTTATGCCATATATGTTATTTAAATTAGGTATTAATTCTATGAGATATTTTTCTGTTGAGATTCTGATGGATTTTGGAAGAATTATAGGAAAATATTGAAAATATGGCTTGAGGACAATTGAATAATAAAGTTTGCATTTGTAAATATTATTATGTATAATTAAAACATCTATTGTGGGGCGGATTATAGTTTTTACAGGGTATATCGGCGTATTGGGGAGCCGTCCATATTCAGAAGGGAGTTTTAAATACATGGCGACAAGTTTAACACAGAATTTCAGTAAGGAAGAATTCAAGAAGAATGTAATCAGTAATTGTAAGTCTCTTTATAGAAAGAATATTGAAGAGGCTAATGATCAGGAAGTTTTCCAGGCAGTTTCTTATGCTGTTAAGGATATTATTATTGATAAATGGATTGCCACCCATAAGCAGTATGAGAAGGACGATCCTAAGATGGTTTATTATATGTCTATGGAGTTCCTTATGGGACGTGCACTTGGTAACAACATGATTAATCTCTGTGCTTATGATGAGATTAAGGAAGCTCTTGACGAGCTTGGTCTTGATATTAATGTTATCGAGGATCAGGAGCCGGACGCAGCTTTAGGTAATGGTGGTCTTGGCCGTCTTGCTGCATGTTTCATGGATTCTTTAGCAACTCTTGAATATCCTGCATATGGCTGTGGTATCCGTTATAAGTATGGTATGTTCAAGCAGGAAATTAAGGACGGATATCAGGTAGAGGTTCCTGATAACTGGTTAAAGGATGGCAACCCATTTGAAATTAAGAGATCTGAATACAGATATGAAGTTAAATTTGGTGGATATGTACGTTCTTACAGAGATGAGAAGACTGGAAGGGATATGTTCGTTCAGGAAGATTACCGTTCTGTAATCGCTGTTCCATATGATATTCCTGTTCTTGGATATGGCAATAACACTGTTAACTCTCTTAGAATCTGGGACGCAGAGCCTGTTAATACATTTAACCTTAACTCTTTCGATAAGGGTGATTACCAGAAGGCTATCGAGGAGGAGAACCTTGCAAAGAATATCGTTGAGGTACTTTATCCTAATGATAACCATTATGCCGGTAAGGAATTAAGACTTAAGCAGCAGTATTTCTTCGTATCAGCAAGTGTACAGAGAGCTGTTGACAGATATAAGTCAATGAATAATGGGGACGTTAAGAACATTTATAAGAAGGTTACTTTCCAGCTTAATGATACACATCCAACTGTTGCAGTTGCAGAGCTTATGCGTATCCTTATGGATGAGAACGGACTTGAATGGGATGAGGCATGGGATATCACAACTAAGACTGTTGCTTATACTAACCATACAATTATGGCTGAGGCGCTTGAGAAGTGGCCTATCGAGCTGTTCTCAAGACTTCTTCCAAGAATTTATCAGATTGTTGAAGAGATTAACCGTCGTTTCGTAGAAGAGATTAAGGCTAAATATCCAGGAAATCAGGAGAAGGTTCGTAAGATGGCTATTATCTATGACGGACAGGTTAAGATGGCTAATCTTGCAATCGTTGCCGGATATTCTGTTAATGGTGTTGCAAAGCTTCACACAGAAATCTTAAAGAAGCAGGAGTTGAGAGATTTCTATGAAATGATGCCAGAGAAGTTTAATAACAAGACTAATGGTATTACTCAGAGAAGATTCTTAAAGCATGCTAACCCACTTCTTTCTGACTGGATTACAGATAAGATTGGTGATGGATGGGTTACAGATTTAAGCCAGCTTGAGAAGCTTATGCTTTATGTTGATGACCCTAAGGCACAGCAGGATTTCATGCAGATTAAGTATAAGAACAAGGTTCGTCTTGCCAAGTATATCAAGGAGAATAACGGAATTGATGTTGATCCTAATTCTATCTTTGATGTACAGGTTAAGAGACTTCATGAATATAAGAGACAGTTACTTAATATCTTACATGTTATGTATCTGTACAATCAGATTAAGAGAAATCCTGATTATGACATGGTTCCAAGAACATTTATCTTTGGTGCCAAGGCAGCAGCAGGATATAAGATTGCTAAGCAGACAATCAAGCTTATCAACAATGTAGCCAATGTTATTAATAATGACGCTTCTATTAAGGGCAAGATTAAGGTTGTATTCATTGAGAACTACAGAGTATCTAATGGTGAGATTATATTTGCGGCAGCAGATGTAAGTGAGCAGATATCTACAGCTTCTAAGGAGGCTTCAGGTACAGGTAACATGAAGTTCATGCTTAATGGTGCAATTACTCTTGGTACTATGGATGGAGCTAATGTTGAGATTGTTAATGAAGTTGGTGCTGAAAATGCACAGATATTCGGTCTCAGCTCTGATGAGGTTATCCGTTTCGAGAATGAGGGCGGATATGACCCAATGGAAATCTTTAACAATGATCAGGAAATAAGAGATGTTCTTATGGAACTTATCAATGGAAAGTATTCTCCAGAGGATACAGAGATGTTCAGAGATATCTACAATTCTCTTCTTAATAATGATGGAGGCAGAAGAGCAGATACTTACTTCATTCTTAAGGACTTCCGTTCATATGCAGAGGCTCAGAGAAAGATTGATGAAAGATACAGAGATACGAACGGCTGGGCCAAGACTGTTATGACTAATACAGCCAAGGCAGGTAAGTTCTCATCAGACAGAACTATTGAAGAGTATGCTACAGAAATCTGGAAGCTTACTAAGACTCCTGTTGAGATGTAATATCGGATTTGTCAGAAGATTATTGAATATTTCCCCGCACTTTGTGTGCGGGATTTTATTTAAAACAGTATAAACTTTACGAATCTGGAAAACATATTAACATCAAAGCTTTGCGAAATGATAGGAGGATGTTAGTATGGCGAATGTAAGAACGCGAGGAACCGACAAGGTTAAGGTTGTGTCAGCGGTTATTACGCTGGCGGTTATTGTTGCGCTTGTGTTTGGGATATTTTCAGTAGCACAGAATGTTAAGAAATCTAAGAACAACAATCTTGTGAATCTGAATGAAACAGAAGGAAATGTGGCTATCAAGACAGATGACGACCCGGATATTCCAGTGGAAGAACCAACTGTTGGTGATGATGATATTATTAATGCCAACGCAAGAGCAAGCATGTCTGATGATGGTGATGGAACTGAGGATGAGGTTACGGAGCAGACAAAGGAGCCGGAGACAGAGGAACAGGCGGTCAAGCCTATGACTGAAGCTGAGGTTATGGCAAATGCTATAAGTAAGTATACATTTGACCAGGAGAGCTTATATACTGGCCTGTCAGCGGAACTGTTACGCTTGGATATAATATGGATTCTACTGTGTATTTTAAGACTCTTGGCATGTACAAATGCAGTCCTGGTATGGTAGTTGCTTCAGATGTTGGAACTAAGGTATGTGCAGCGGTATCAGGTGTAGTTGTTGATGTTGCAGAGAATACTGAAACAGGACTTACTGTAAGGGTTGCAGAGGTAATGGATATGAGATGACAACTGGTATGCTTTCAGATGTGAATGTTAAGATTGGAGATACAGTTACAGCCGGTCAGCTTCTTGGTACCGTGGCCGAGCCAACAGCATACTATAAAGAAGAGGGCCCAGGAATATATTTTGCAATGACAAAGGACGGTATTCCTGTGAATCCTATGGATTACCTCGGCGAGTAATTGTTGACAATACGTGTAAAATCAGCACCTGCTTATGATTTTACAAGCAATGTGCGGAGAAACAGCCGGCAGTCTCCATTATATAAGTGGGATAACGCCTGAAAGGGCAAAGCAGGTGCTTAATATAGATAAAGGCGGCGGGAATCCGCCGCTTACATATTATAGGTGTGTGGTGATTACATAATAGCAACGAAGTTATACATCAGTATGAAGTGGCAGAGGCTTCCAGCCATAACAAATACATGAAAGATTTCATGTGTTCCAAAGTTAGGGTGCTTTGCGTTAAATGCAGGCATCTTAATTGCATATATTACGCCGCCAACAGTGTAGAAGATTCCGCCGGCGAGAAGCCAGAAGAATGCGGCTCCGGCAAGTGCTGAATATATCTGAGGAAGAGCCATAATACATGTCCAGCCCATTACAATGTAGAGAACTGAAGATATCCACTTAGGACAAGTTACCCAGAGAAGCTTGAATGCGATAGCAAGAATGGCGATTCCCCACACAATTCAAACATAACATAGCCATATATATTATGAAGTACAATTAGGCAGACTGGAGTGTATGAGCCTGCGATAAGAACAGGAATCATGCAGTGATCAAGCCTTTTCAGCACAATATTGACATTACTTGATATATCAAATGTGTGATAAGTTGTGCTTGCATATAGAAGAATCATACTTACCATAAATACAGTCATTGAAACAATAGAAACGGTTGTTCCATAAGAGACTGCTTTAAGAATAAGTGGGAATAATCCTGCAATTGCACAGAGCATGCCGATAAAATGTGTTATCGAACTGCCAGGGTCTTTAATAATCATCTGTGCCTTTATCTTAGTGTGTATATTATCATTCTGTAAATGAAGTGCTGGTGCAAAAGTTGTCATAATAAATCCCTCCTCCTATAATGATATGTAGTATTAAAACTACATCTTGTTGACATGATAATATAACAAATGGTTTGATAATGCAAGCGTTTTATATAAAATTAATAATTATTGAAATTTTACTATAAATAATAATATTTGAATATGAATAAAATAAAAGTTGAAACCGTTGTTGATATAGTGTAAGATATATAATATAATTTATAAATTTTAAGAGGTGTAATATGGAAGCAATTAGAACAATACAGGATTTTAAGGATTTCATGAATGCCAATTATAATAATATATATTCAAATGCAATTAAAGCCGAAGAACTTACATTAGAAGATGAGTGGATGAAAGAAGATGAGTGGGAGGCTGTTTATCAGCAAGAGGAGAAGAATAATGGGAAAGTATAACATAGGTGATGTATGGTGGACGCATTTTCCTTTTGAAAATAGTAATATTGTGAAACATCGCCCGGCAATTGTAATTAATGATGATGAAATCGCTATTTTGGCTATGTATGTTACAAGTAAAGATAAGGAAACTCCTTATAGTATAGAGATAACTGATTGGGAGCAGACAGGACTTAGTAAAGTTTCATGGGCAAGAATTGATAGAATAATAAGTATAAGTGAGTGGAATCTTGACCGTAAAATAGGAAAATTAACAGAAAGAGATTTACTTAAAATTCTACAATTAGTAGCTGAGATAACAACAGAGACTTTTCATGAATTTTCTTTAGCTGCAATAAAAATAATAATAGATTTTGCAAATATATGATAATAGATGGAAGTGCTGGCTGTTTCCTTATTTTAGAAGTACACAGAATAATAATAAAGAAAATATTGATTTGAGTATAAGTAATTTACTAAAAATACAATTATCTACCAAATATATAGCTCAAGCAAAGCATTGCAAATATTCTGTAAGTGATGGAGTATATAAGATTTATAATCATAAGTTATATATGATTAGATTAGATGAGTTGCCAGAATATATGGATAAGGATGAATTTGAAATTGGAGATAAAGTATTTAAATGGTTGTCAATCGAGAGATGGAGGAAGATTTTGATATTATGTCAAAAATGATGATGTAATAGCTTTGTAAAGAAAAGGTGTTGCTAAGATTATAAAACTAAAGGCCCCTGATGATTACATGAAAATGTAATTATTAGGGTTTTGTTATAAGATAAATTGATAGTAATATTATTGACATACCATATAAGTAGGAATTAAAATCTAGATACAAAAAGTAAAGAAAGGACAAACTATGTTAAATCAGTTTTCAAGAACAGAGCTTCTGTTTGGTAAAGAAGCTATGGATATATTAGAGAATTCCCGTGTCGCAGTATTTGGTGTAGGCGGCGTTGGTGGATATACAGTGGAGGCACTTGTAAGAAGCGGAGTAGGTGCGATTGATGTGATAGATGATGATAAGGTGTGTCTTACCAATCTTAACAGGCAGATTATTGCAACAAGAAAACAATAGGACAGTATAAGACAGATGTGTGCAAAGAGAGAATTCATGATATTAATCCGAATTGTGAGGTTACTGTACACAAATGTTTTTTCCTTCCGGAGACTAAAGATCAGTTTGATTTTTCAAAATATGATTATGTAGTTGACGCAGTTGATACTGTAACGGCTAAGATTGCACTTGTAATGGCGTGTCAGGAAGCAGGAACCCCGATTATAAGCAGTATGGGTGCTGGTAATAAGCTTAATCCGGCGGAATTTGAGGTTGCTGATATATATAAGACATCGGTATGCCCGCTTGCCAAAGTTATGAGAAGAGAATTAAAGAAGAGGAATGTTAAGCACCTTAAGGTCGTATACTCTAAGGAAAAGCCCGTTCGTCCTATTGAGGATATGGGAATCAGCTGTCGTACTAACTGTATATGTCCTCCGGGAGCAGCCCACAAATGTACAGAAAGACGCGATATTCCGGGTTCAACCGCATTTGTACCATCTGTTGTAGGACTTATAATTGCCAGTGAAGTTATTAAAGATATTACACATGATGCAATGGTTAAAACTCGTCATGAAAATGGTGTTGACATTGAAGGCTGATAGTGGTATTTTATATTCAACAACACATTTACACATCAAGTTAGTAGGTTAATGGGAACGCAAAAGCATATTTGCAAATGCATTCAATACAAGGAGGCTAAAATCCTCTCCTCGTCAAAGGACTCGGATTTTGCTTCGCAAAACAAGGAGGATTAGTATGAGTAAAGTAATTAACAGTGCATTGGAACTTATTGGAAACACACCTCTTCTTAACGCAAGCCGTTACGCTAAGAATGCAGGAATTGAAGGAGTTACACTTCTTACAAAGCTTGAGTATCTTAACCCGGCTGGTTCAGTTAAGGACAGGGTTGCCCTTGCTATGATTGAGGATGCTGAGAAGAAGGGTGAGCTTAAGCCAGGAGCAATGATTATAGAGCCAACATCAGGTAATACAGGTATTGGTCTTGCTGCAGTTGCAGTTGCTAAGGGATACAGAGCAGTTCTTACTCTTCCAGATACAATGTCAGTTGAGAGAAGAAATCTTCTTAAGGCTTATGGTGCAGAGATTGTTCTTACAGAAGGCGCTAAGGGTATGAAGGGTGCTATCGCTAAGGCTGAGGAATTAAAGGAGCAGAATCCTGGTTCAGTAATCTTAGGCCAGTTTGTAAATCCAGCTAACCCAGCAGTTCATAAGGCTACAACAGGTCCTGAAATCTGGGAGCAGACAGAAGGAAAGGTTGATATATTTGTTGCAGGTGTGGGTACAGGCGGAACTGTTACAGGTGTTGGTGAATACCTTAAGTCACAGAACCCGGATGTAAAGATTGTTGCTGTAGAGCCAGCTACAAGCCCGGTTCTTTCAAAGGGAGAGGCAGGACCACATAAGATTCAGGGTATTGGTGCAGGATTTGTTCCAGATACACTTAATACTAAGATATATGATGAAGTTATCGCAATCGAGAATGAAGATGCATTCGTAGAGGGTAGAAGTTTTGCAAAGAGCGAGGGTATACTTGTTGGTATCTCTTCAGGTGCAGCACTTAAGGCAGACAGATACTTGCACCCGCCCAGAGAATGCAGGAAAGACAATTGTTGCACTTCTTCCAGATTCAGGTGACAGATATCTTCAACAGCACTTTTTAATGAACAGTAATATATTAGAAAAAAGGCAGGGACTTGAAATTTAAGTCTCTGCTATTTTTATACCCTTTAGGGTGTAATATACAATTTTGTTGATGAAATATACCCTATCGGGTGCTTTTTGCTTAAAAAATATTGACATTATACCCGAAAAGGTGTAATAAAATGTATATACAGACAAGTTAGTGTCAAATGGCACATGAAATCAGAGTATATGTTTGGGAAAAGCCTACTAATATTGTAAAATGTGATGAAATAGTAGGTTTATTGAGGAAAAAATATGATGAAAATTAAGGTGGTTAAAGAAAATTGCCTACTAAATTTATGAGTTATGCGAGAATAGTAGGTTTTTTAGCCAGCAAAAAACATCTAATATTATAGATGTATAAGAAAAAGACCTACTAAATTGTGAAAATTAATGAAATAGTGGGTTTAAAGGACAAGTTTATAGAAGAGGGAATAATAATGAACAAAATTGCTGAGTTTATAAAACAAAATAGAAAAGCCAGTGGACTTACACAGGAAGAATTTGCGATTCGTTCAGGTCTGGGATTAAGATTTGTAAGAGAATTAGAGCAAGGGAAAAAAACAGTAAGAATGGATAAAGTTAATGTTGCATTGGCTATGTTTGGAATGGAAGCTGTGCCTGGGAGAAAGGAAGAATAATGGAGATTTTAAGGACTGCCTATGTGTATGGAGTCATTGTTGCCGGAACATTTAAAGAATGAATTTGTAGAGTTGTTGGAAAAAAGAATAAGTGTGTTAGAAAAATAAAAAGGCAGGGACTTAAAAATTTCAAGTCCCTGCCTTTTTTCGTTAGATATTAAGTAAATCACTATATACTTTTAAAGCACCATCTGTATCATGAGCAAGTACCTTCTTGGCAAGTACTTTACCAAGCTGAACACCTTCCTGGTCGAAGCTGTTGATGTTCCATACGAATCCCTGGAACATAATCTTGTTCTCGAAGTGGGCAAGTAAAGCACCAAGTGTCTTAGGAGTAAGCTTGTCTCCGATAATAATGCTTGAAGGTCTTCCGCCCTTGAAGTTCTTGTTAAGGTTCTCATCTGACTTTCCGCATGCAAATGCGACAATCTGAGCAGCAACATTTGCACAAAGCTTCTGCTGGCTTGTGCTGTCCTGAATTGTAACATCTGTTTCTAACTGGTTGTTCTTAAATCCGATGAACTGTAATGGCACAATGTCAGTTCCCTGATGAAGAAGCTGATAGAATGAATGCTGTCCGTTAGTTCCCGGTTCACCAAAGATAACAGGTCCTGTAGGATAAGTGACAGGCTCACCAAATCTGTTTACTGACTTACCGTTAGATTCCATATCAAGCTGCTGAAGATGAGCAGGGAAACGGCTTAAAGCCTGTGAATATGGAAGAACGGCTGTACAAGGATAACCTAATACATTTCTTTCGTATACACCAATAAGGGCATCTAACATCTCAGGGTTCTTGCGCATATCAGGATTAGCTGATAACTTGTCCTCCTCTGCGCACCATCAAGGAATTCTGCAAATACTTCAGGTCCGAAAGCAAGTGATAATACTGCACCGCCAACTGATGAAGTAGAAGAGAAACGACCTCCGATATAATCATCCATGAAAATGCGTCTAAATAATCATCACTCTTGGCAAGTGGTGAAGTCTCGCTTGTTACGGCAATCATATGCTTAGAAGGATCAAGTCCTGCCTTCTTTAATGCGTCCTTAACAAATGATTCGTTAGTAAGAGTCTCAAGTGTTGTACCTGACTTGGAAACAAGTACGAATATAGAATGTGCAACATCAGTAGAAGCAAGCACTGCGGCAATCATCAGGATCAACATTGCTGATGAACTTAGCTTCCATCTTAAATGCATTGTTCTTCTTAGCCCAGTTCTCAAGTGCTATGTACATTGCACGGGGACCGAGGTCGCTTCCGCCGATACCAATCTGGACAACAGTTGTAAACTTCTCGCCGGCTGCATTAGTAATCTCACCGTTATGTACCTTGTTAGCGAATTCAGCAATTCTTTCCTGCTGTGTCTTGTAAAATGTTCTCTTATCAACGCCATCAGCTTCAACTGCGTCACCTAACTGACCTCTTGTCATGTGATGGAGAACAAGTCTCTTCTCACCAGTGTTAACAACTTCTCCGTTATATAAAGCCTTAAACTTGTCTGCAAGCTGAGCCTCATCAGCGAGCTTTTCAAGTGCGCAAGCACATTTTCATTAACCTGCTTAGATGCGTAGTTATATGAAAGTCCGGCGCCATAGGTACGCTGTAATTCTTAACGCGTTCTGCACCATTATCACCAGACATAACCTCTGTAAGACAGGCTGGCTTAACATCTGCTAACTCCTTGTAAGATGAAAGTGTGTCTAAATTGTTCCATGAAACCATAATCCATATCTCCTTCTCTACAAATATTTAATTACACAATAAATCATAACAAAATTATACTATTTAAGATTGTCGAATTCAAGGAAAAGGAGAAATAAAAGAGGAATAAGTTCAAAACTTATTCCTCTTTGAATCCTTATATTATGCGATTCTATTAAGGTTACAATTAACCAAAGTATCTCTTAAGAAGTCCCTCGAATGCCTTACCATGTCTAGCCTCGTCACGAGCCATTTCATGAACTGTATCATGGATTGCGTCAAGGTTAGCAGCCTTAGCTCTCTTAGCAAGGTCAGTCTTACCTGCTGTTGCGCCGTTTTCAGCTTCAACTCTCATCTCAAGATTCTTCTTAGTGCTGTCTGTTACAACTTCGCCGAGAAGTTCAGCGAACTTAGCAGCATGCTCAGCTTCTTCCCAGGCAGCCTTCTCATAGTAAAGACCGATTTCTGGATAACCCTCTCTGTGAGCAACTCTTGCCATAGCAAGGTACATACCAACCTCTGAACATTCACCTTCAAAGTTAGCTCTTAAATCAGCAACGATATCCTCGCTTACGCCCTTAGCTACGCCAACAACGTGCTCAGCCCATTCTCTTTCTCCTGTCTGTGCAGAAACTTGCTTGCAGGTGCCTTACATACTGGACAGACAAAATCTGCTGGAAGAGATTCTCCTTCATAAACATAACCACAAACTGTACATACATACTTCATAATAATAATCTCCTTTCGTTTATAAACATAACAGGCATGAGCCTGAAATCTACTTATCGGAACTTCTGAAAATGTTTCATCAGTTCGTAACTAGAATATAACAGAAATAAATCAGCTTGTCAATAAAAATAGGAATGATTACTGTTTTTATTTTGCTGACTTGTAAAATGTTAATTATCCGAAGCACATTTTCACACAATCCATAGAAGCAGACTGAACCAGCCTCGATTTTGCCCGGAAAATGTGATGAAACATTAGCTCCGAGGTTTTCAAGGATTTCATTGTCAGATGGATTGGTGATATCAATTAAACATTTACACCTTCTGCACTGAAAATGCAGATGCGGCTTCGTATTGGCATCGTAATGAACGAAACCGTCCTCACATGGAACAGTAACGGCTTCGCCATGCTCCACAAGAAAGGAAAGGTTTCTATAAACTGTTCCAAGACTTATGCTTGGAAAATCATTTTGACAAATGTGTATACAACATCGGCAGTTGGGTGGTCTTTGCGTGACATAAGAAATGTTTTGATAGCGTCACGCTGACGGCTATGTTTAACAGCGCCCATAAAATCACCTCCGGATTATTATTTACTATTATCTTTAATTAAATTCATAATTTTGTCAATAGAATCCTGCTGCTCACTTTTTCCATATTAATGATGTACTGGTGTCTGTCAGCATAAAGCTTGCGGACTGCGGCAAGTAAGGTATCCTTATTCATATCCTCCTCCGTAAGAACCATGGAATAACCATGCTCCTTGAAAGAATTGGCATTAAGAATCTGGTCGCCGCGGCTTGCATTAGCAGAAAGCGGAATCAGAAGATTAGGCTTCTTGAGAGCAAGCAGTTCGCATATGGCATTGGCACCCGCACGCGAGATAACAATAGAACTGATTGCGAAAGGTCGCGCATCTGCTCGCTTATGTACTCGAACTGGACATAGCCGGGAGTTCCATTGAGAGAATCGTCCATCTTGCCTTTTCCACACAGGTGAACAACCTGAAAATCCTTAAGAAGTTCAGGTAAAATGCTTCTTACAGCCTCATTTACATGGACAGCGCCAGTACTTCCGCCGACAACAAGAATAATAGGTTTGTCAGTTGTGAAGTTGCAAAGGTCAAGTCCGGCTGCTTTATTGCCAAGCAAAGCTCCTGTCTGATAGGAGAACCTGTAAGAACAGCTTTTCCTTCAGGAAGGTACTTGAGTGTTTCTGGGAAATTGCAATATTTTAGTTGCTTTTCTCATAGCAATCTTGTTGGCAAGGCCGGGTGTCATATCAGATTCGTGGATAATTACTGGAATATGACGGCTTCCGGCGGCAAGAACAACAGGTACAGACACGAAGCCTCCCTTAGAAAATACGATATCAGGTTTGATTTTTTCATAAGTCTCTTAGCCTGAAAAGTCCATGAAGCACACGGAATGGATCAGACAGATTCTTAAGACTTCTGTATCTTCTTAATTTGCCGGATGAAATACCATAATAAGGAATTCCAAGATCTTCAATAAGAGTTTTCTCAATACCGGTATAAGAGCCGATATAGAAAACTTCATAGCCGGCTTCCTTAAGGCTTGGAAGCAGGGCAATATTAGGTGTAACATGTCCGGCAGTACCACCACCGGTAAGTACTATTTTTCATAGGTCATTCTCCTGAAAATATAATAAAATGTCCGATTTGTTCAAATGTATCATTACATTTTATGGGCAAATCTTTCCTTAAAGCTGCAATGCATACAGAGCGGTTCGACCGCAGTCTTTTTCTTGAATCCTTCCATAAATGCAACGCTTCGTGGGCGTGAAAGGATTTCCTCAAGTGTTGAATCAAGAATATTGCCAAGAGCCATCACTCCATTACCGTCAAGACAGCACGGAACGACAGTGCCGTCACACAGAATAGCCATATGCTGGCGGAGTCCCTGACAGAATCCGCGCTCATTGCAATAAGTGCTGTTCACATCAGGCCATTCAAACGGAGACTGAACATTTATATAAAGATGTCTCTTGATTGTGCAGTTCTTCTCACCAAACAGAAATGGCTCTTTCTTAGTATTCCAGAGTCTTAGTGAAATCTCAGTGTCAGTCTTATCAAGAAGCGTTTCGCAGGATTCAAAAAGATTATGAATGTAAGAATCCATGTCAATGCAGTCGTTATCGTCAGCACTGTGAAGCGACACATTAATCTGATGCACAGGATACTCCAGTAAAACAGGAAGCTTCTCTTTAATAAGAGTGGCATTGGTAGTAAGATTTACTGTCATATCAGCGTCCTGACATATCTTAAGAATTTCACCAAGCTGTGGATGCAGAAGCGGCTCACCTTTAACATGAAGATAAATGTAATTAGTATAATGTCCGATTCTTTCAATCACTGTGCGGAATTCGTCCACACTCATAAAATGTGGTTTTCTCAGAGTTTCCTGACAGAAAGAACAGTGCAGGTTGCAGCTGCTTGTTATCTCGACATAAACTCTTTTAAATCGCGCGACACTATTCATTATCTTTCTTATATTCCTTTAAGGCTTTAGCAAGCTGGTCAGGACATGATGTGTCCTTATAGCCACATTTGATACCGTCCATTCTTTTGATAGCTTCGTCAATGTCCATGCCCTCGATAAGAGCAGCAACGCCCTGAGTATTGCCAGCACATCCGCCAGTGAAATGCACATTAACAACCTTTCCATCAACAACATCAAAATCTATTGCACGTGAACATACGCCTGAAGTCTTAAATTTCATAAAAATCTCCTTACTTATCTTTCTTACATTATTAGTTATTCGGTATATGTATTGTTGTGAGAAATTGACAGATTAGCGCAGAGTGCTTTGGAGTCGCCGGCACTAAGCGTGCTATGCGATAATCTGTCAATTTCTCACAATGTTAGTACACATACCTAATAGCAGTATAACACTTTTACATGATATGAAAAAGCATAAGTTGTTTTATTGCAAATGTTCAATTATAATGTATGCAGTTTGAAATGGATATATAAGGAGGATTTATGATAGGCATTATTGGCGCAATGGACGAAGAAGTAGAACAGCTTGTTGAGGTAATGGAGATTACCCGCGAGGAAACTAAGGCATGCATGACATTTAAAGCAGGAAAGCTTGCCGGGAAAGATGTTGTTATTGTAAGAAGCGGAATTGGTAAGGTTAATGCTGCGGCATGCACACAGATTCTTGTCGATGACTTCAAAGCAGACTACATTATTAATACAGGAATCGCTGGTTCACTTAAGGCAGAGATTGATATTGCAGATGTTGTTATTTCATCAGATGTTCTTCATCATGACATGGATGCGACAGGATTTGGATATCCTTTAGGACAGATTCCAAGAATGGATACACTTTCATTTGCAGCAGACGAAAGACTTATTAAACTTGCTGGCGAGGCTTGTAAAAATGCAGTTCCGGAAATCGGAGTTCATGTCGGCAGAGTTGTAAGCGGCGACCAGTTCATATCAGACAAGGCTGTTAAGGAGAGAATCAGCAGCAATTTCGATGGCTTCTGTACAGAGATGGAGGGAGCAGCGATAGCACAGGTTTCTTACCTTAATAAAGTTCCATTTGTAATATTAAGAACCATATCAGATAAGGCTGATGACAGTGCAACAATGGATTACCCGGCATTTGAAAAGCTCGCAATTGCTAACAATGTCAAGGTTATGAAGGAACTTGTTGCAAATATTTAATCAGACGGTGGTTCGACAATATCTGCTTTAATTAAGATGTATAATGCGGTAGTATTCAATGTCATTTGGGAGGTTTGTATGCAGACTGTATTAATAGCAATCAGAAATTATGCAGATGATGACAGCGGAAATGTCGATATACATAGCAGGCTGACTGTAAAACCATTTAAGAAAATGAAAAGTGCAGGACGACTTTTTTTACTAAAAAATGTAGACAGGGAACTTGTGAAACTAAATAAACAGTACAGGGAAATTATTAAAAATGTACGATAATTATGCAAAAATGTGCAGAAACGGAGGATTATTATGAAGATACTTATGTTGGAAACTATGACATACGGGGATGATATTTCGCTTGAGCAGTTTAACAGGCTTGGCGAGGTTGTGACATACAGCTTAAGTTCTTATGAGGAAGCTGTTGCAAGAATGAAAGAGCATAATCCTGATGTCGTTATTATTAATAAAACTAACATGAACGCAGAGTGCATGGCAGCTGCGCCTAATCTTAAGATGGTGGCAGAGGCAGCTACAGGCTACAACAATATTGATACAGAATATGCCAAAGCGCATGGAATAAGGGTTGCCAATGTTGCTGGATATTCAACACAGTCAGTTATACAGCATACATTTGCACTTGTATTTTATCTTATCGAGAAGATGAGATATTATGATGACTTCGTAAAGAGCGGTGAGTATGCCGAGTGGCCTTGCTTCTCACATTTTGCAAATGTGTTTCACGAACTGGCAGGAAAGACATGGGGAATTGTCGGACTTGGCAATATAGGAAGAGGCGTTGCCAAGATTGCGGCAGACTTTGGCTGTAATGTAATATACTATTCAGCAAGCGGTCACAGCTATGATGTGCCATACGAAAGATATGAGCTTGATGAATTTTTGAAGAAATCGGACATCGTGTCAATTCATGCACCGCTTAACAAATATACAGAAAATCTGTTTAATTATGAGACACTTAAGAAGATGAAGAGCAGCGCAGTTCTTCTGAATCTTGGACGTGGCCCGATTGTTAATGACGCAGACCTTGTAAAAGCGCTTAATGAAGGCGTGATTGCAGCGGCAGGACTTGATGTAATAACTACTGAGCCAGTTGCTAAGGACAATCCTCTTCTTACAATTAAGGACAGCAACAAGCTTATCGTTACCCCTCATGTTGCATGGGCGACATACGAGGCGAGAACCCGCCTGATGGACGAGATATATCTTAATATCAAGGCATTTATGGCTGGGGAAGAGCGAAATGTTATTGTTTAATGTATGGTAATAAATATATATGAGATGGATGCGGATTCCGGTTGGAGTCCGCATTTTCACTATAATTAGATGTTAAAAAGAAGAATGTTTTTTAAAACGCAATATATCAAATTAAATTGATATTCTTCGCACGAAATTGATATATTGCGGATGAAAGTTGATATTCTTCGCGCAAAAAGTCAATGTATTTCTAATCTTCCTCAATAACCTCAATTTCCATATAAGCAAATTCGATATCTTCAACAAAGTTGTCTTTGGTAAAGCGTACTTTCGAGTGGCGCTGGAATTCTGAAACATTGGAATCGAGCCAGATTGGCTCGGCAAGGTCGAATTCATAGCATGCGTCATGAATAGCAGCGAATATTTTGCGGGTTCTGTTTAAATCAGAATCCGCATTTTTAATTACAGTGTCTTTGATAAGATGCCCTCTGTCGTCAAAGAGCTTACACCACATTCTAAACATATCAGAAATCCTCACTATCTATCAGTATTGTGAATGGTCCGTCGTTTTCAAGGCTGACCTTCATATCAGCACCGAATCTGCCGGTTTCAACTTTAGGAACACGTTCACGGCACATTGCGACGAATTTTTCATAGAGGGCGTTAGCCATATCAGGCGCGCCGGCATTGGTAAAGCTTGGACGGTTGCCTTTGCGGCAGTCCGCATAAAGTGTAAACTGGCTTACAATAAGCAGCTCGCCACTGACATCTGCCAGCGACAGATTAGTTTTGCCATTCTCGTCTTCAAAAATACGCATTTTGCATATCTTGTCTACATATTTTGGAAGCATTTCTTCTGTATCGTCCTGACCAGCCCCGAAAAGAATCAGAAGCCCATGTCCGATATTTCCAACAACTTCGCCATCTATCTTAACATTTGCATGATTAACACGCTGTATTACGAATCTCATATTAAACTCCTTAAATGTGTGAATAACTGAATATTATACGCTTAGTGGAAATGTGTCAACTTGTTAAGGAACATTATTATTATATGAGTTTTATCTTCTGTCTGCCGATTTAGCCGCCGTTTCCTATAAAATTTAAAAATAAGTTAACTTTATAGGTGGAATTTGAGAAAAATAGGTGTATTTTGAAAAAAATGTTGTGAAAATGCAGAAAAAGACCTATAAGATGACTTTCAAAAACAGAATTTATAGGAACATTTTGCTGTGTAGACAGCTTAAATGATAGAAAATGGCTGAAATGTTCCTATAAGAAAATAAAAAATGCGACTACCGATAGGTATCATGTTGCAATCAATAATCAACAGATGATACAATCTAAGCAACAGCAACAGCAACAGCAACAGCAACAGCAACAGCAACAGCAACAGCAACAGCAACAGCAACAGCAACAGCAACAGCAATAAGGTATAGGAGGCATGAGTATGTTAAAGAATATTCTGGTAGGTCAGTCAGGCGGACCGACAGCGGTTATTAATTCATCATTATATGGAGTGATTGAAGAAGGACTTAGAAATAAGGAAAAGATTGGCACTGTGTACGGCATGGTGCATGGAATTGAGGGATTTCTGGCAGGCAATTTCATTAATCTTTCTGAAGTGGCAGATAATGAGCCGATTGATAGATTAAAGATAACACCGGCTTCTTTTCTTGGAAGCTGCAGGTATATGCTTCCAGAAGATTTAGGGGATAAGGTGTATGATAAATTGTTTGATACATTTGCACAGATGAACATTGGATATGTGTTTTATATTGGTGGCAATGATTCAATGGATACAGTGTCAAAATTATCAAGAGTGGCATTATTGAAGAAATCGGACATAAGATTTATAGGTGTACCTAAGACAATTGATAATGATCTTGTAATGACAGATCATACTCCAGGGTATGGTTCAACTGCAAAATATGTTGCTTCAACATTAAAAGAAATTATACTTGACGCAACATGTTATGCACATCCGTCTGTGACAATTGTTGAACTTATGGGAAGGCATGCAGGCTGGGTTACAGCGGCATCAGTACTTGCTAGAACAGAGTATAGCAGAAATCCTTATCTTATATATATGCCAGAGCATGCATTTGATATGGAAGAATTCAAGAAGTCACTTAAGGCGGCACTTGAACAGGAAACTGCAGTTGTTGTGTGCGTATCAGAAGGAATTGCGGACAAAGACGGCAGATTCATATGTGAATATGCAGATGCAGCATCGGTTGATGGTTTTGGACATAAGATGCTTACAGGCTGTGGAAAGTATCTTGAAAATTATGTTAAAGCAGAATTCGGAATCAAATGCAGAAGTATTGAGCTTAATCTTCCACAGAGATGTTCATCACTTCTTGCTTCAGCAACAGATATTGATGAGGCCGAAAAAGCAGGAAAGGCAGCGGTTGTAGCAGCTCTTGACGGTGAAACTGGAAAAATGATTACGTTTGTAAGAGATGATACTAACGGATATGAGATTAATTACGGACTTGCAGATGTGAACGATATATGCAATAAGGAAAAGAAGTTCCCAGCAGAATGGATAACCGCAGATGGAACAGATATTTCTGATGAGTATATTAAGTATGTAAGACCACTTATTCAGGGAACTAATATTGCGGAGTATTCAGATGGGGTGCCGGTTCATCTGAAGCCTGCTTATTACAGATAACATTAAATATTAAATAAAAATAAAAATGACAGCACGCTATTGACAGCATGCTGTCATTTTTGTAATATATCAAAGCTACTTAAGAATTATATTAAAAGAATGGCAGGTTCGTATGCCGTTTTGTTACGAAGGGAGCAGATATGCAGCGAGAGTCACTCCATTGTGGAGAGCTTATAAAGCGTCTTAATGATATTCTTGGAAGATGTTCCAATGAGGAGTTAAGAGCAGATGACATGACATCTTCACAGGTTAAGATGCTTATGATAATTAATGAAACTAAAGATGAATGTATTACGCTTAAGGAGCTTGAGAAGCACTTTGGTGTAGCCCAGGCGACAATAGCGGGAACAGCAGCGAGGCTTGAAAAGAAGGGAATGATAGAAAGCTTCTATGACCCTTCGGATAAAAGAGTCAAGCATGTGAGAATAACAGACAAGGGCAGAACCATGTGCGTTCATGCAGGTAAGGCAATGCATGACAAAGAAAAATGGTTTCTTTCATCGCTTCTGCTGACGAAAAGAAGAATTACACCGTCTGTTACAAAAAATACGATGATGTGAATAACTGTGAAAGGAAGTGTAAGAAATGTTAAAAACTTTATCAGCATATATTGGTGAGTATAAAAAGTCTCGATAAAACGCCAATATATATAATTGTTGAAGTGCTTATGGAAATACTTATTCCGTTTGTTACGGCAAGTATTATCGATAAGGGTATTCAGGCGGGAGACATGAGCAAGGTGTTGATGTACGGTGGACTTATGCTTGTGCTTGCATTTATAAGTCTATTTGCTGGAATTCAGGCAGGAAAATATTCGGCTTTGGCCTCTACCGGCTTTGCATGTAATTTAAGAGAGGGAATCTATTCGAATATCCAGAATTTCGCATTCTCTAATATAGACAAATACAGCACAGCAGGTCTTATTACCCGTATGACTACTGATGTTACAAATGTGCAGAATGCATATCAGATGATTCTTAGAATTGCGGTAAGAGCACCACTTATGATGATATGCAGTATGGTTATGTGTTTTATTATCAATCCTACATTAAGTTTTATATTCTTAGGTGCGCTTATTCTTCTTGGATTTGTACTTTCTTTATTATATATAAGGTTACTCCAATATTTACAGAAGGTTTTGCTAAATATGATGATTTAAATGCGAGTGTTCAGGAGAATGTCACAGGAATCAGAGTTGTTAAAGCATTTGTAAGAGAAGACCATGAGAATAAGAAATTCAGTAAGTGCCGGGAATCTTTACAAAATATTTGTTAAGGCGGAATCATGGCTTGCATTCAACAATCCTATTATGATGTTTGTTATATACGGAAGTATTATTGCACTTTCATGGTTTGCAACATTTTATTACTGATGGAACTATGACAACGGGTAACCTGACATCAATGTTTTGCTATGTAATGAGCATGATGATGTCACTTATGATGTTTCTATGATATTTGTTATGGTATCAATGAGTGCGCGAGTGCAAGACGAATTGCTGAGGTTCTTAACGAGAAGGCAGATATAACTAATCCTGAGAATCCGGTGATGGAAGTACCTGATGGAAGAATTGATTTCAACCATGTGAACTTCACATACAAGAAGGACAGCGACAAGGATGCCCTTGAAGATATAGATATCCATATAAATGCGGGTGAGACAATCGGTATTATCGGCGGAACTGGTTGTGGTAAATCAAGCTTCGTTAATCTGATAAGCCGTCTGTATGATGTTAAGGACGGTTCCGTATGTGTAGGCGGAATTGATGTAAGAGACTATGACCTTGAAACCCTTCGTAATGAGGTTTCAGTTGTTCTTCAGAAAAATGTGCTTTTCTCAGGAACTATTCTTGATAATTTGAGATGGGGCGATGAAAATGCGTGTGAGGAGGATTGCATAGAAGCCTGCCGTCAGGCCTGTGCAGATGAATTCATTGAGAGAATGCCTGACAAATACAATACATGGATTGAGCAGGGGAAGCAATGTTTCCGGTGGACAGAGACAGAGACTCTGTATTGCAAGAGCACTGCTTAAGCATCCTAAGGTTCTTATTCTTGATGATTCAACAAGTGCTGTTGATACAGCCACAGACGCTAAGATTAAGAAAGCATTTGCAACAAAGATACCAGGAACTACCAAGATTATCGTATCACAGAGAATTTCAAGTATTCAGGACGCAGACAGAATATTGGTGCTTGAGAATGGCTGTGTGAGTGGTTTTGATACTCATGAAAATCTTGTTGAGAACAATAAGGTTTACCGCGAAATCTACGAGGTCCAGACACAGGGCGGCGGTGATTTTGACGAGGCAGGAGAATAGGAGGCAGATATGGATAAGAATATTGATATGAAGAATAAGAAGAATAAAGAAAATCCACTTCATCTTATGAAGAGGCTGCTTGGATATATTTTAAAGAATTACAAGTTTTCGTGTATAGCAGTGCTTGTGTGCATTCTTGTTTCAGCACTTACAACACTGATAGCAACGCTGTTTATCCAGAAGCTTATTGACAGTTATATTATTCCGCTGACACAGTCAGCAGTACATGATTATGCACCGCTTGCAGGCGCACTTATTAAGCTCGCTGCAGTTCTTATGGTCGGTGTATTATGTTCATATTGCTACAACAGAATTATGGTAAATGTTGGTCAGGGAACTTTAAAGAAGTTGAGATTAGAGCTGTTTACTAATATGGAATCTCTTCCTGTTAAGTATTTTGATACTCATGCACACGGCGATATCATGTCAGTATATACTAACGATATTGACACATTAAGACAGCTTATAAGCCAGAGTATACCTCAGGTTATCAATTCATGTATTACACTTGTATCTACATTTGTAAGTATGATTGTGCTTGATATTCCGCTTACAATCGTATCGGTTGTGATGGTTGTTATTATGCTTTATGTAACTTCTAAGCTGAGTGCACTTTCCGGAAAATATTTCGTTGAGCAGCAGAAGGATATCGGTAAGGTTAATGCTTATATCGAGGAAATGATGGAAGGACAGAAGGTTGTCAAGGTGTTCTGCCACGAGGATAAAAGTATTGAGCAGTTTAAGGAGATTAACAACAGGCTTCGTGAGAGTGCCAATAACGCTAACAAGGTTGCTAATATCACAATGCCTGTTAATGGTAATATAGGTAATATCAGCTATGTATTATGTGCAATAGTTGGTGGTATTCTTGCTCTGAGTGATTTTTCAGGACTTACAATTGGTACACTTGTTGCTTTTTTAAGTTTAAATAAGAGCTTTACACAGCCTGTAACCCAGATAAGCCAGCAGGTGAGCAGTATCGTTATGGCGATGGCTGGTGCCGGAAGAGTATTTGAGTTATGTGACGAGAAGCCGGAGGTTGACGAAGGTTTCGTTGAGCTTGTAAATGTAAGATACAACAAGAATAATGAGCTTATTGAGACTAAAGAAAATACTGAGATGTGGGCTTGGAAGAAGCCTGCAAAGGACGGCAGTAGTGCAGAGTACACAAGACTTGCTGGTGATGTAACATTTGACGGAGTTGACTTTGGCTATAATCCGGACAAAATGGTACTTCACGATATTAAAATGTATGCTACACCGGGACAGAAGATTGCATTTGTCGGAAGTACCGGAGCAGGAAAACTACAATTACTAATCTTATCAACAGGTTCTATGATATTCAGGATGGTAAGATCAGATATGATGGAATTAACATCAACAATATTAAGAAAAATGATTTAAGACGAAGCCTTGGTATCGTTCTTCAGGATACTAACCTCTTTACGGGTACAATCATGGATAATATCAGATACGGAAGGCTTGAGGCGAGTGATGAGGAATGCATTGCAGCAAGACTTGCCAATGCTGATGGATTCATCAAGAGACTTCCGGATGGCTATAATACTGTGCTTCATGGCGGAGGTGCTAATTTAAGCCAGGGACAGAGACAGCTTCTTGCAATTGCAAGAGCTGTAGCAGACCCACCTGTACTTATTCTTGATGAAGCTACTTCATCTATTGATACAAGAACAGAGCGACTTGTCCAGAAGGGTATGGATGCACTTATGTCAGGAAGAACATCATTTGTTATTGCCCACAGACTTTCTACAGTCCGCAATGCAGACTGTATTATGGTTATGGAGCAGGGAAGAATTATCGAGCGTGGAACACACGACCAGCTCATGGAAGAGAAGGGCAGATATTATCAGTTGTATACTGGTAAGAGCATATCAGCGTAGAGACAGAAACAAAAAGCAGGTGGGGAAAATCCTACCTGCTTTTATTATGTAATAAGATTATTATTATGCATTAATATTAAGATGTCTTGGAAGACCGTCTACCATGATTGGTGAAAGCTCAGCCTGGATAAGTGGTCTGATGTAGTGGATGAGGTCGTCTGTTACGAAGTCATCATCTGTAATCCACTCAAGAGGAACTTTCTTCTCGATGTTAGCAATCTGGTGAACATCATTAGTCTCTGTGATGCACATATATGGATCATCAGAAACTCTCTTAAGAACAACAACCTTACCTGTCTCGCCTTCAAATGCACTTAACAGCAGCACCACCAACGTTGTATGCTTCTGTGATATCTGTACGGCTTGTCATATGAGCTGCACAACGCTGAAGTGTTGAAAGTTCGATAGCACGAGTCTTGATGCCAAGTTCAGCACCAATCTTGTTAGCAAGGAATTTAGCTGAACCAGCAAGCTGCTTGTGGCCAAATGCATCTACGAATTCTACATGCTCTGAAAGCTCGAATACATATCTTCCGTCAGCAACCTTAATACCTTCTGAAACAGCGATAACCATTGAACGGCCCTTAGCTGCAATTTCTTTAACTCTTGCCATGAAATGGTCGATATCAAATACTTTCTCTGGAAGGTAGATAAGGTCTACACCTTCGCAGTCATCACTCTTTGCAAGAGCAGCAGCGGCTGTAAGCCATCCGGCATTACGTCCCATAATCTCTACAATAGTAACTGTAGGATAATCATATACAAGACCATCTCTGATGATTTCCTTCATAGTAGCTGCGATAAACTTAGCAGAACCAAATCCTGGTGTGTGGTCTGTAACAGCTAAGTCATTATCAATAGTCTTAGGTACACCCATGAATTTAATATCGCTTCCGGTAACGATTGCGTAATCAGATAACTTCTTGATAGTATCCATTGAGTCGTTACCACCAATATAGAAGAAATATTTGATATCAAGATCATCAAGAATCTTGAAAATTTTATCAAATGTTTCTCTGTCTTCGCTTATCTCAGGGAGCTTGTACCTGCATGAACCAAGATAAGATGAAGGTGTTCTCTTTAATAAATCGATATCCATTGTAGAGTTAATCTTCTCTGAAAGGTCAACATACTGACCATCAAGAAGTCCCTTAATACCGTGGAGCATACCATAAACTTTCTTAGCTCCTCTGTCTATGGCTGTCTTATATACCCCAGCAAGACTTGAGTTGATAACAGAAGTAGGTCCTCCTGACTGTCCAACTATAACATTACCATCCATATTATATTCTCCTCCGAATCATATTTCTGCATAAAATGCAAGTGATTATGTGCATAGTTTAGCACAATTTCTATAATCATACAACTTAAATGTTGAATATATTAATAATTATATTTATGCAAATGTACAGGCATTTATGATATAATTCTTTCCGGTATTTTAATTTCGTATACACAAGTTTGCGTGCCTGTGTGGGCAGGCAGGAATGGAGAACTATATGTCAGTTAAGATTAATTCTTACAAAGGAAGAAGCATTAGACCGGTATACAAGGCGAGAATTAAGAAAGATGAATATTCTAATGCGATTGACAGGATATGTAATAGATATAAGTTAGGACACATTAAGCAGAATGAGTCTGGCAGGGAATATAAGAACAGGATGAATAAGCTGTTTTCAGATGATGTGATACAGAGTATGAAGAAATATTCGCATCATGGACGTACAAGCCTCTTCGGACACAGCGTACATGTTTCTTATTATAATTATCTTGTGTGCAAGAAATTACATCTTGATGAGAAGGCAGGAGCTAAGGCAGGACTTTTACATGACCTGTTTCTGTACGACTGGCACAAGTATTCGCCTGGGAAGGGTGAGAGACTTCATGGTTTTGAGCATCCTACAAAGGCACTTAAGAATGCAGGAAAGTATTTTGATATAACAGAAAAAGAGGGAGACATGATTGCAAAGCATATGTTTCCATTGACAGTTACACCACCAAAATATAAAGAAACATTTGTTATTGTACTTGTAGATAAATTCTGCGCTTTAATGAGGTGCTGGATGATTTCATACACAGGAAGTTCTGTGGAGCAAAGGATACAAGAATTAAATGGTTTGGTGCAGGTAAGGGAGAGAAACGATGAAATATTTAAGTGAAGAGCAGAATAAATGTTTTGTGGGAACGGGAGAACTTAATAAAGCTGGTGATAGTCTGGCTGTTTTCCTTGACAAATACGACCCTGATAAATATCAGAATCCATGCAACACTGTGGATACGCTTGTATTTACAAAGGAAGATTCACAGGTTAAGAGGATTCTTCTTATAAAAAGAGGAAATCATCCTTGTATTGGATTGTGGGCGTGTCCGGGAGGCTTTGTTGAGTTTAAAGAGAATCTATATGATGCGGCTTTAAGAGAACTTCAGGAGGAAACTGGTCTGCATGATATTGAAGCAGAACAGCTTAAATCATATGGCGATTATGACCGTGACCCAAGAACAAGGATTATTACAACAGCATTTGTTGCATTGATAGATGAAGGCACCAGAAGGCTCAGGCTGGTGATGATGCAAGAGAGGCCGGATGGTTTGATATATCAGATGAACTGGTTAATAAGACAGAGGATAAGTCACTTGTTAAGGAAGAATGGCTGTGCAGGCTGTCCAATGCAGATAAGAATATTAATATCTGTGCAAGAGTGGAAGTTACCTATAGAAAAGGTATCCTTAAGAACCGCACATATAAGGTTGTTGACGGCGATGGGCTGGCAGATCATGCGGCTATTATACTGGAAGGATACCATCATGTTAAGGAGGCACTTAACGCATGAGTGAGAAGATAAAGAAGAACGAGAAAGCTAAGAAGCAGACATGGAGGGCTGGCAATATGCTCATCCTGTGCCTGCTGTTATGGTAAGCTGTGCAAGAAAAGGAGAGAAGCCTAATATTATTACGGTTGCATGGGCTGGAACTGTATGCTCTGATCCGGCGATGGTTTCTATATCTGTAAGAAAAGAACGCTACAGCCATGACATTATTAAGGAAACGGAGAATTCGTTATTAATCTTACAACAAGAAAGCTTGCGAGAGCCACTGATTATTGTGGAGTAAAATCTGGCAGGGACGTTGACAAATTTGCAGATATGCATCTTACAGCAGTACCCTCAGTTAAGATTGAAGCTCCGGCAATTGCAGAAAGTCCTGTCAATATCGAATGTAAGGTAAAGCAGGTGTTAGAGCTTGAAGCCACGATATGTTTATAGCAGAGGTTATGGCTGTAAATGTAGATGAAAGCCTGTTAGACGAGAAGGGAACACTGCATTTGTCAGACGCAGACCTTATTGCATATTCGCATGGAAGATATTATGGACTTGGTGATTTCATAGGTAAGTTCGGATATTCCGTACAGAAGCCTTCTAAGCCAAAATCTTCCAGAAAGAAAAAATAGGGTTTACAAACCAAATATCATATGTTAGTATAAATGTTACGAAATTGTTACAAAGATATTACAAGAAGATGACTATATATTAATATAATATTTGAGGACATTATGGAACGCTTGTCAAGATATGGCAGACGAATGAGAATAACACTCATTAAGACAATGACGGTTGCCTGTTTTGTATGTATTATTGCTATTCCATTTTATCAAAGAAGTTATTAAAGACGGAAGCTAATTATTACAGTATTACAATTAACGGAAACAAGGTTGGAGCTAATACGGAAGAAGAGGTTATTGTTGCACTGGCATCAGCAAGGCAGGAACTTAGTGCACAGTATGAAGAAATCGTGTACATGGATCCTGATATAGAGATTGCCAAAGAGAATAAAGCAGTTGCACAGAGAATGAGTGTGGACGAGTTGTCTGGTGCAATATATAGTTACATGTTTGATAATGTTATGGATGTTGATTTCCATATGAATTATACAGTAAGACTTGGTGATTTTGTTGTAACATTGGAATCAAAGGATGCAGTTGTTTCTTTATTTGAGAAGCTTATTGCCAAATATGATCCCAATAATGCTTTACAGTATCACTTGATACGGTTGATGGACAGGTACTTATGGAATAAGTGTGAATGAAAAGGCTACGGAAACTACAGCAGCAGAGATTGTATCATCAGCAATTAGTGGTACAGCGATTTCACAGGACGGAGAGACAGTGGTTAATGGAGATGGTCTTACTGGAATTGGATTTGATGTTGACGTAGTTGTTGTGGAAGTTCCTACGGATAATGCAACTGTAACATCAGTAAATGACGCTTATGAGAGCATTACTAAAGAACACGAAGAAAAGACAGTATATACAGTTGAAGCTGGTGATACATTATCGGTTATTGCACAGAATAATGGACTTACAATGTCACAGCTTCTTGAGCTTAATTCTAATCTTACAGAGGACAGTGTAATTGCACCGGGGGATTCAATTGTTGTTACAGTTCCTAAATCAGAGATATCTGTTCTTACAACTTATCAGATGACTTATGAAGAAGATTATGAAGCAGAGCCTGATTATGAGGATGACAACACTAATTACAGAGGAACTAATACAGTTATTTCTGAAGGAACCGTTGGTCACAGATCTGTTATAGCAGAAGTTACCTACACTAATGGTAACGAAACAGGCAGAACATATGTTAAGGAGACTATTATTAAAGAATCCGTTCCGAAGACTATTGCAGTCGGAACGCTAACACCTCCAACATATTTAAGACCAATATCAGGAGGAACCTTATCATCCGAATTTGGTTATAGATGGGGAAGTTTCCACAAGGGTGTTGACTGGTATGTTACGCAGGGTACAACAGTTACAGCCGCCGCTGCAGGAACGGTTACCAGAGCCGGATGGTATGGCGATTACGGATATTGTGTTGATATTACACATAGTAATGGCACTATGACAAGATATGGTCACTTAAGTTCAGTGAAAGTAAGCGTTGGTCAGAGTGTTTCTCAGGGACAGGCTATTGCAGATCAGGTAATACAGGCTATAGTACAGGCCCACATCTTCATTTTGAAATATGGGTTGGAGGAACTGTAGTGAATCCGCTCAATTACGTTAATAAGAATTAATAAGTATTGAATAGGCCCTGTTAAGGACAGCCTTTATTATGTAAATAAATGTATTTTAAATGCATATAATAAAATAAGGGTGAAATTGCCATATTTTTATAAATGTATTTTCAGGGAAAATCTTTACAAATCGAAGTTCTGTGATATACTTTATAAGATGTGACTATTATGTTTAGAGGTGCTATATGGAACAATATGTTGTCAAGGGTGGAGTGCCACTCAGAGGAAAAGTTTCCATTGGTGGTGCGAAGAATGCACTTTAGGTATTCTTGCGCAGCAATTATGACAGATGATACTGTAACAATTGAAAATGTACCTAATGTTAGAGACACAAGAGTTTTACTTCAGGCTATAGAAGGAATTGGTGCTAAGGTTAAGTATGTTTATAACAATTCCGTTCAGATAAATGGTGGTTCAATCTGTGATACCAATGTAGAATATGATTATATAAGAAAAATAAGAGCATCTTACTATCTGTTAGGTGCTTTACTTGGTAAGTACAATGAGGCTCATGTTGCACTCCCAGGAGGATGCAATATCGGAAGCCGTCCAATTGACCAGCATATCAAGGGCTTTAAGGCACTTGGTGCGGATGTTGATATAGATTGTGGAGTTGTACATGCAAAGGCAGAGAAGCTTACAGGAGCTCATGTTTATTTTGATGTTGTAACAGTTGGTGCAACAATTAACCTTATGATGGCTTCATGTATGGCAGAGGGAGACACTATTCTGGAAAATGCGGCTAAGGAACCGCATATAGTTGATGTAGCGAATTTCCTTAATTCTATGGGTGCTAACATTAAAGGTGCAGGAACTGATGTAATCCGTATCAAAGGCGTTAAGAGACTTCACGGATGTACTTATTCTATTATTCCGGATCAGATCGAGGCTGGAACATTTATGATGGCAGCAGCAGCTACACATGGTGATGTTGTTATTCAGGATATTATTCCTAAGCATATGGAATCAATATCTGCAAAGTTAATTGAGATGGGATGCAGGATTGAGGAAGGTGATGACAGCTTAAGAGTTATAGCAGAGGGCTGTACACTTAGGAGTACTAATGTTAAGACTTTGCCATATCCTGGATTTCCAACGGATATGCAGCCACAGATTTCAGTTGTACTTGCACTTGCTGAAGGTTCAAGTATGGTAACTGAGAGCATATTTGAGAACAGATTCAAATATGTAGATGAGCTTGGAAGAATGGGTGCCAAGATTAAGGTTGAGGGTAACACAGCCTATATTGAAGGTGTTAAAAGTTTTGTGGTGTGCAGCTTAATGCTCCGGATTTAAGAGCTGGTGCGGCACTTGTTATCTGCGCTCCAGATGGAATATCAGAGATTGATGATATTGAGTATATCCAGAGAGGTTATGAGGATTTTGAAGGAAAGATTACTAACCTTGGTGGAATTATTAAAAGAGTTGATTCAGAGAGAGAACTTCAGAAGTTCAGGCTCAAGATAGGTTAATTGCAGGCTGTAGCGGATATTCCGTTACAGCTGTTTTAATTTATATTTAATAAAATTAATACATTTGTAATGTTGCAAATATCCCTGTATATGGTAGTATTGAGAGGAAAAGGGGTTAATTATGAAGCTAAAGAATAAGTTGTATATTTCTTTCTGTATTATGGTTATACTTCCTGTGCTACTGAGTGGTCTTGCTCTGGGAGGTCTGTATTGTGTACAGAAGGAAAGCATTGAGAGAACATATAATGTAGATGATGGGGCAATTCTCGTTGGCGTATATTCACCTATAATACTTTTTGGAAAGATTACTGACAGCATATATAAGGATATGAAGACGGAGGTTGATACTTCGCCGGAGCAGTTTACTAATAAGGAATATCTTGATGAATTATCAGGAGAGCTGTCATATAAGATGTCCTGTCTTGTTGTAAGAAGGAATGGAATTATTATATATAATTCAACAGAAGCACCAGACAGCGAAATTGTAAAGATTCTTCCTGATTATTCTGCTGATGAAGAGAATGTTTCTGATGTTGGAACTTACAAGGGTGGAGAGTACCAGAGTCTTATAAAACAGCTTAATTTTAAGGATTCAGAAGATAATTTTTACAGCGTGTCAATTGTTACTTCATTGAAACAGATTCTTCCACAGGTTAAGACATTTATAATGCAGGTTATATTTGTTATAATTATGGTGTTAATTATTACAAGTCTTGGACTTACTCTGTGGATATATAGTTCTATTGTTAAGCCACTTAATAAGCTGAAGCTTGCAACTGATAATATTAAAGAAGGCAATATGGATTTCGAGATGCCAAAGGTATCTAATAATGAAATCGGAGATGTATGCCGGGATTTTGAGGAGATGAGAGTCGTACTTAAGCAGAGTGCGGAGGATAAGATTAAGTCTGATGCCGAGGAAAAGGAGCTTATTAGAAATATTTCACATGACTTAAAGACACCGCTTACGGCTATTAAAGGATATGTGGAAGGATTGCGTGACGGAATTGCCAACACGCCTGAAAAGCAGGCTAAGTATATCCAGACTATTGCTAACAAGGTTAATGATATGGACAAGCTGATTGATGAGCTTACTATATATTCAAGGCTTGATACTAATAGGGTTCCATATACATTTGTCAGATGTAATGTAAGTGACTATTTTGGAGACTGTTGTGAAGAGATAGGCACTGAGCTTGAGGCAAGCCAGATTGAACTGGAATATAATGACCATCTTACTGAGCCGGCATATATGAATGTTGATCCGAGACTAAAGAGGGTTGTTAATAATATTATAAGTAACTCGGTTAAGTATATGGCTGAGGGACGACAGGGAAAGATTAAGATTGACCTGTACGATGAAGGCGACTACATTCATGCAATATTCTCAGATAACGGTATTGGCATTGCACTAAAGATGTTGAGAGAATATTTGAGCGTTTCTATAGAACTGATGAATCAAGAAACAGCAAGCATGGTGGAAGTGGTATAGGCCTTGCAATTGTTAAGAAGATTGTTGAGGACCACAAAGGAAAGATATGGGCAGAGAGTGTAGAGGGCGAAGGCACGACCATGCATCTTAATCTGCTTAAAGCAAAGGATGAAGAGAATCCTGAGAATGCATAATGAAACTACACGAAAGGGGACTGGCTATGAGCAAGATATTAATTGTAGAAGATGAAGAGAGTATTGCAGATATTGAGAAGGATTACCTTGAACTTAACGGATATGAGGTTGAGGTATGTAATGATGGAACAAGTGGCCTTGCACTGCATGAGGATATTGATATGTGTATCCTTGATATTATGCTTCCCGGAACTGATGGTTTCGAGATATGCAAGCAGGTAAGAGAAGTTAAGGATATTCCTATTATCATGGTATCTGCCAAGAAGGAAGATATTGATAAGATAAGAGGACTTGGAGTTGGTGCGGATGATTACATGACCAAGCCATTCAGCCCTAGTGAGCTTGTTGCAAGAGTAAAGGCACATCTTGCAAGATATGACAGACTTGTAAGTAATTCTAAGAACAATAACAATATTATTGAAATCAGAGGAATCAAGATTGATAAGACAGCAAGAAGAGTATTTGTTAATGGTGAGGAGAAGCCTTTTACAACGAAGGAATTCGACCTTCTTACGTTCCTTGCAGAGAATCCTAACCATGTCTTCACTAAGGAAGAACTTTTCAAGGAAATCTGGGATATGGATTCAATCGGTGACATCGCAACTGTAACTGTCCACATCAAGAAAATCAGAGAGAAGATTGAGCTTGATACAAGCAAGCCTCAGTATATTGAGACTATATGGGTGTGGGATACCGCTTTAAAATGTAAAAGATTAAACTTATAGACTATGTCATATTACATGCTGATTTTGAAAACATACTAATTGACCAATGATATGTAGATTAGTGGGTGTTTATTGCATGTAAACAAATTGAAGTTATGACAAAGACCTACGAAAAGATGTTGATAGATTCTTTTGTAGGTCTTTTTTTGTTTCAAGTAGCTATTTCAGTGGTTTATGCGCTAATTAACCTACGAAATTATAATAAGAAAAGTGTTTCATGGGTTTTAGCAAGGCGTGAGTGTTAGAATGACACGCAGGAAACCTACTAGGTATGCACAGAAAGCTTGTTGTGTAGGTTATTGGACGCAGGCTGTAAATGGTTGGACTTTATCAGCAAAATATTGGACGGTACGTCCACGAATTACGAATAAAAGTCCAAAAGTAAAAATACAACGTGTCACCCAATCGAAAACTCAGGCGCAACACTGTAAGTTTTATTATCGACAGTAAGTGAAACAGCACACAGTGCAATCTGATTTCTTTTAAATGCCACTGCTTTAACGGCGTTATCCATGCCGCAATCAGCAGTGGCATATTTATAATCTCCAACAAGCGGGTTCCTGCGGCTTGCAAACTGTACTCTTATCTGGTGATGTCTGCCGGTAATCAGATGTATTCTTACATGTGTAATGTCTTTAACTTCATCATAAGATATCACTTCATATTCAAGCTTTGAAAGCTTTGCTTCTTTATCATTAGCGCGGCGTCTGCCGGAACTATGGCTGATGTGTTCGTTCTTCCATCTTTCTTTAAATAATCAACAAAAGTTCCTTTTGGTTCGGATGGTTTTCCACATATTAAAGCTTCATATTGTTTATTAAATCCGCCCTCCTTCTGCATTAGTGTGGAATACTTTGCTGCAGACTTATTCTTTGCAATAAGCACAAGTCCTGAAACCGGTCTGTCAAGGCGGTTGATTATTCGATATGCAGACTTTCCCTGTGAAGCGTTGTAAGTCATAACTTCGCTTACAAGGTCTAAATCAAATCCTTTCGCACCCTGGGATAGCTGTCCGGCTGGTTTATTCACTATAATAATGTCTTTAGTTTCGTGTATTATATTAAGCATGGTTGTGTCCTTTTAATGTTTTATTAAGAATACATGCGTTTTAATAATTAATCAACAACATTCGGCGAATAAATGTCCTAGCCATGCACACACTAATTAAACGATAAGTATTAGCAGGTGCGAGGTGGCATATGGGTGAAAATGTGTGGGATTTCAGGAAGTGGCTGACGCTTCTTTGGCGAGTGCCGTTATTATTGCGGTGGTTTTATATTTAAAGTACTTTTCTATTATGTGTGGCCTTTCTTGATTGCATTTTGTTTTGCGGTCTTTCAGAAGCCGATAGTGGGGCTGGCGAAACTTTTAAGGGAGAAAAAGACGCTTCTTCGCGAGTATAGTTGTAACAATGGTAACGCTTATTATTCTTTCAGTGCTGTTGTATGTCGGTTATATGGCGTTTCGCGAACTTAAAGATTTCATAGCCAATTTTGATGAGAATATTAACAGCCTTGATGGGCAGTTTAAGCTTGTATGCTGCCGTATTGATGGCTGGATTAAGTTGAAAGAAGGCTGCAGTTACGCATTTTGAAAAATGTAAAGGGATAATTATAGATGGAGACGGACAGCAGATGTTCTTTACAATTATGAGAAAACATTCTGTTCCGGTTATAACATGGTGCGTTATGGCGGTTGCCGGACTTGTGGTGTGCTTTATTGGAACGATATATGCGGCGGCTGGAATTGAGAAGTACAGAAGCTGGCGGGAGAACACTATATTTAAGGACGAAGTCGGGGCGGTGCATGTGGGGCTTCGCAATTTGATAAATGTATATTTCAGGGTGCAGCTTATTATAATGTCGATAAATATTGTGGTGTGTTCAACAGCATTTTTAATGATAGGCAATCCATATGCGATTCTTCTTGGTGTGCTGACTGGTATTATTGACGCACTTCCGATATTTGGTACGGGAACGGTACTGATACCGTGGGCTGTGGGAAGCCTGCTTTTCGGACATGTGAAAAATGCGGTGATTCTTGTGGTGTTGTATATTGTCACATATTTTGTGAGGGAGATTATGGAGTCAAAATGTATGGGTGACAGAATGGGAATTGCGCCATTTACAATGCTTGCGGTTATATATATCGGGATACTTGTGTATGGGGTTGTAGGATTTATTCTTGGACCAATATCATATTGTATAATAAAAGCACTTGTTCTTTACTTGAAAAGCATTTTAGAACATGATAAACTCTAGTGGTGCCGTCAATGGCAGGCGGACAATGCGAAGCAGCATTCGCATCAGGCTCCGTATGAAACGGGGCTGTAATGTCATAGAAAGAGGTTTATTATGGCAGAAGATAAGAAATTAGTAGAAGCGATTACATCCATGAAAGAGGATTTCGCTCAGTGGTACACAGATGTGTGTAAGAAGGCAGAGCTTATGTCTTACTCAAGCGTCAAGGGATGCATGATTTTTAAGCCGGCTGGATATGCAATCTGGGAGAATATTAAGAATGAGATGGACAGAAGATTCAAGGAAACAGGTGTTGAGAATGTTTATCTTCCAATGTTCATTCCAGAGAGCCTTCTTGAGGTTGAGAAGGATCATGTAGAAGGATTTGCACCAGAAGTTGCATGGGTAACTTATGGCGGACTTAATCCACTTCAGGAAAGAATGTGTGTAAGACCTACATCAGAGACACTTTTCTGTGATTTCTATAAAGATGAGATACAGTCATACAGAGATTTACCAAAGGTATATAACCAGTGGTGTTCAGTTGTAAGATGGGAAAAGGAGACAAGACCATTCCTTCGTTCAAGAGAGTTCTTATGGCAGGAAGGCCATACAGCACATGCTACAGCAGAAGAGGCTGAGGCACGTACACAGCAGATGCTTAACCTTTACGCTGACTTCTGTGAGGAAGTTCTTGCAATTCCTGTAATTAAGGGACGTAAGACTGATAAGGAGAAGTTTGCAGGAGCAGAGGCTACTTATACTATCGAGGCGCTTATGCATGATGGCAAGGCTCTCCAGTCAGGTACAAGCCATAACTTTGGTGATGGATTTGCCAAAGCATTTGGTATCCAGTACACAGACAAGGATAATAAGTTAAAATATGTTCACCAGACTTCATGGGGAACAACAACAAGACTTATTGGTGCTGTTATTATGACTCACGGTGATGATTCAGGACTTGTGCTTCCACCTAAGGTTGCACCTGTTCAGGTTGATGTTATTCCTATTATGCAGAAGAAGGCAGGCGTTCTTGACAAGGCTTATGAAGTTGGACAGGCTCTTAAGGCAGCAGGGCTTCGTGTTAAGGTTGATGATTCAGATAAGAATCCTGGCTGGAAGTTCTCTGAGCAGGAGATGCGTGGTATCCCTGTAAGAGTTGAGATGGGACCAAGAGATATCGAGGCTAATCAGGCTGTTATTGTTCGTCGTGATACAAGAGAGAAGATTACTGTATCTATCGATGAGCTTGCAGACAGAATTCCAGAAATTCTTGATACTATCCAGAAGGATATGCTTGAGAGAGCAAGAGCTCACAGAGAAGCTCATACATATACAGCTCTTAATTATGATGAATTCAAGGATACAGCAGCTAATAAGGCTGGATTCATCAAGGCTATGTGGTGTGGAGACCAGGCTTGTGAGGACAAGATTAAGGAAGATACTACATGTACATCAAGATGTATGCCATTTGCACAGGAGAAGTTAAGGATGTGTGCGTATGCTGTGGTAAGCCGGCTAAGGCTATGGTTTACTGGGGTAAGGCATATTAATCATAATTATTTATAGGATTTTGAGAATGGAGTCCCTTTCGGCAGTATTGCCGGAGGGGGTTTATAATCTGGAGGGATTTTACATTTATACATATTCTTGATAAAATATATATTGACATATAATTGAAAATATGATAACAATATATTAAAAGAAATATTTCTTATATCTGACGCAATTGACATGATTTTATCTAATCAGGCAGTTGCTTATCAAAGCTGGATAGTCATTCAGCAATAACCCATTAACACATAATTGAATAATGCAGGCTTGTTTTAGATATCTGTAGATGCTAATATATTTATATAGACAATATTAGTATATGTGCGTGGATATCTGCCTGCAAAAGAGACGGGGAGGATGTCTATGGCAGAGAAGAAAGACAATGTAACATCTAAATTTAAGGACAATGTATTCTGTATGCTGTACAGGGATAAGAAGAATCTTTAGAACTGTATAATGCACTTAACAATTCAGCTTACACGAATGTGGATGATTTGCAGGTGACTACATTAAACGGCGGTTCATATATGAAGTATAAGAATGATGCTTCATTTTACTATGTATGAGCCTGTATATGTTTGAGCAGCAGTCGAGTAAGAATCCTAATATGCCGTTAAGATTTTTGCACTATGTGTCTGATGTATTCAGGGAGCTGTTCAGTAATTCCATGCTTCACAGGAGAAGTATGATTAAGATTCCTGTTCCGCATTTTGTGACATTCTACAATGGTCTGGAAAAATGGGTTGAAGATGAGGATGAAATCAGGCTGTCAGATATGTACGAGATTCCGACAGACAATCCGAGCTGGAGCTTAAGGTGCGTGTTATCAACATTAACGAAGATGTACATATCCTTAATAAGTGCAAAACGCGCGTGATTACATGACATTTGTTAATAAGGTGAGGTTCAAGATGGGTGTTGAAGGTGACAATGTCAGAATTGCAGTAACAGAGGCAATGAACGAATGCATAGATGAGGATATACTTGTCGATTTCTTCGAACAGCACAGGAGGAGGTCGTCGAAGTGAGTATATATGATTATGATGAGGAAGAAGTCAGAAGAGTGTTGGCTGAGGAGTATGCGCAGGAAGTTGCACAGGAATGGCGCAGGAAATAGTAGAGAAAGTGCTAAGGAGGCTTCTGAAAAGCATTTGCGGAGGGCGAACAATCTATGATGATTAATCAGATTATAAAAAGGTAAAGAAATCAAAACTCTGGAGACAATAGCCTCAGAACTTGAGGAAGAAGTGGCAGATATCAAGCCGATATATGATGTAGTGATTGCGGCGCACCTGATTACAACATTGATATAATTAAAATAAACTCGCAATTAATTAAAAGAATCCCTCACCAAAGCCGATGTAATTGATATGTATCCAGAATAGAAGGCGCCGGTGAGGGTTATTTTATGATTATATTATTTGATATGTTCAATCATTGCAATAAGAGTAGCTTTATCATTGAGCTTAGGGTTCTCTATAACGATATCAAGCAGGGATTTCAGTGTTTCACCGATTTCGTGTCCCTGAAGGCCATATTCAATAAGGTCATTGCCTGATATGTCGAGGTCTTTTATTGTAAAGCAGTCACCGCGTGCAAGAATATCTGTTCCAAGACGCTTTAATGTGAGAAGATGCTTTACCTTCGCCGGATTACTTATTCCTGTGATGTCTTCAGATGCCTGGATTACAGCCATCATAAGCTCATGCCACAGAGGCAGGAAATCTCTGCCATACTTATTAAGGGCAGTACGAACAGCCGGTTCAGTTTCTTCTATATCCATCTTTGATAATTCAACAAGCTTTGATACTGTGTTAACTGTCTTGTTATCCAGCTTAAGTGCACGGAGAGTCTTAGCGCTTCATCAGGTGTAGAAGTTATGAAAAGTGCAGTAGCGTAAGTATATATTATCAGGTGTGTGTTGTAATGTTGCAAGTATTTTGCGCTTGTAGCGGCTCTTTAGAGCATTGTCAATTACCGGGAGTATTGGGGCAAAAGTCCTGCTTCTGAATATTGCGCAACATAATCGGGATGTGCAGACATAAGCGTTTTGCCAAGCTCTACATGCACACGCTCCATGCTTATTTTGCTGATTGAAGGGGAAAGCTTTTTAATTGCATTCCATGTTGCTTCATCAATGGTAAAGCCAAGCTGTGCAGAAAATCTTATGGCACGCATCATTCGCAGAGCGTCCTCTGTAAATCTTAATTCTGGTTCACCAACGCAGCGTATTATTTTTGTATCCAAATCATCAAGACCCTTAAATTCATCAACAAATCCATCAGTGTCGTTGTATGCCATGGCATTTATCGTAAAATCACGGCGGCACAGGTCATCAACAAGCCTGTCTGAAAATTCTACAGACTTCGGGTGTCTGCCATCCTCGTATTCGCCATCAATTCTGTAGGTTGTAACTTCGTATCCGGTTTTATCTATCATTATAGTGACGGTTCCGTGGGCGATTCCAGTATCAACAGTTCTTTTAAAGAAAGTTTTTATCTGTGATGGAACAGCAGAAGTGGTTATATCCCAGTCATCTGGGTTTCGTCCAAGGATACTGTCTCTTATGCATCCGCCAACGGCATATGCTTTGAAGCCGTGTTCTTCAATTGTATGTATAATGTTCCTGACAGCTTCCGGCATGTCAATATGAAAGTTTTCAGGCATGATTTCCCCCTATAATAATATTTATTATAAATGTGAAAAAAGCTCACATCTATCTATTATAAGAAAAAATTACATTTTCATCAAGATTATGATTTTCTTAATTCGTCGTATCATTAAATCCAAGGAATATAGCAGCCATAAATGTCATAAGATAAGGCAGACGCAGGCGTATGAGCAAAGGGCGTCTGTATTAAGTGCGGAAATGGGGGATTATATGAACGATAAATCATTGGAATGTATTAGATTTTATGATATTCAGGTTAATAAAATGGTAAAAGGTCGTGGAGGAGTAATTCTTTTTACAGACAGAGGATGCAGACTTTTTCTCGAGTGTTCAAGAAATGATGGGTTTTATCTGAGAGATGAGGCAGTGACAAAAGCAGTTAGTGATGCAGGCTTTGAAAATGTGGATACATATGTGAGAAATCAGGATGGAGAGCTTTTTACTGTTGGAGATGATGGGCACAGATATGTAATGAAGAACTGGTTTGGAGGCAGGGAATGTGATGTCAAGTCTGTGAATGACGTGATGGAGGCGGTAAGGACTCTGGCAAGACTTCATATTTGTCTAAATGTTGTTTCGTCTAATGGTGTAAGATATTTAAGGAATAATGTAAATACAAATATTACAAAGCAATGGGAATGTATGGCGCTTGCAGAGACCGCAGATGAGCAGCCCGAGTCAGAATTAAAGGCCAGTGAAAGCATCGTACATAATGCTGTACATTTTGACAGGGGAGCAGGGTTACGCACCAATATGGAAAGACATACAAAAGAAATTAAAAAGGCAGCTAATTATATGCGTGGCAAGAAAAAGAAAAATGAATTTGAACAGATTGCGCTTGGTGCGGTTGATACATTTTTCAGGGAAGCGGATGAAGCGAGCAGGAATATTAATTCAAAACGTTTTGATGAGCGCTTTGACAGGATGGAACAGACTAATGAGCTTGTGCATGGAAGCTATAATTATCATAATGTGTTTCTTGATGTTGGTAATGGCGGCAATGCAGTGACTAATTTTGAAAAATGTCATAATGACTGTCAGGTTGCAGATCTTTACCAGTTTTTAAGAAAGGTTATGGAAAAGCATGACTGGAATATTAATGTGGCATACAGACTGGTTGATGAATATGACAGATTAAAGCCGCTTGAAGATGATGATATTGACATGCTTGTGACATTATTGAGCTTTCCAGAAAAATTCTGGAAGATCATAAATCAGTACTATAACGCAGGAAAGGCGTGGGTTCCTGCTAAGAATATAGATAAATTAAAGATTGTTATTGAACAGAATATGCGCAGAAGAGAATTAATTGATAAAATGTGTGGTATGTGATAAAATCTGATGATACAAGGGTAAAAGTATTTGCGAGGAATGCTTATGAAAAGAATAATTGCAGTGTGTATGCTTATGGTGTTAATTGTAAGTCAGACAGCATGCACATTTTCCAGAAATAATGACAGGGCGGTGATACCAGGAAGCAGTATTACCCCCGCACCAGGTGCCGCAAAGGAGATTAAGGGTGATGGAGAGAATCCTACACTTACAGGAGTTCTTACATTGAGAGATGCTGACACGGGTAGAATGCGGTTTGTAGATATAAAGACAGGAACAGAATATGAAGTCCCTTATACAGGCAGTACAGATATTCAGGATGCTTACGGAAAGATAAAAGCAGCTTCTACCATGGATATGGGTGGAATATATGATGTATATGTGGATAAGAAGGGCAAGGCGGTGAAGATACACGGAAACAGTGATGCCTGGGTAAGATATGATGTTTCAGGAATAACCGTAGATGAGAATTCAAGGAAGTTAAGCATTGGGGCTTCCAATATGATATATGAAAGTTACACAGTTGTGCTTTCAGGAGAAGAACGTATAAGTATTGCACAGCTCGTTGACCAGGATAAGCTGGTTATCAGGGGCGGTTGTGAACTAAACAATTACTGGGTGTTTTACAAAGGATATGCTGGTGACTGCACCTGTTGGAACACATACGGTTAATGTAATGGTGTACACAGCGAAGATGAGGCAGTTATGAGCTGTTAATTTTTCAGTTACTCCGAAGGGCGCGGTTATGAGCATTGATGGTGTTGAGGTTGATTATTCTACTCCAGTGTCACTTTCTTATGGAACTCACAGAGTTAAGTTGGTAGCCAATCACTATCAGGAGTATTCTGAGATTATAAATGTTAATTCAGCCTATGTTACGAAGATTATCGATATGACTTCATCCGGTACATCAACAAGTACAGCGGCTGATAATACAAGTGGATATAAGGTATCAATAACAGCACCTAAGGGAGCGGTACTTTATGTTAATAGTGAATACATAGGAACTGTTCCGTGTTCATTTGATAAATCATCTGGAAAGAAGACGATTACACTTTCGCAGAATGGATATAATACAGTTAGTTATACAATATCAATTGCTAATACAGCAGGAGACCTGACATATGCATTTCCAGAAATGATAAGTGGAGGTACCCAGGAGACTACAACACAGGTACAGGTTCCAACAGTCACTCCTGCAACAACAAAGTCATCTACAAAGCAGAGTACGAAAAGGAGATAAGAGTTATGAATATTTTATTTTCACCACCAGATATAACCGAGGAAGAGATTCAGGCAGTTTCTGAGGCTTTAAGGTCAGGATGGATTACAACAGGTCCAAGAACTAAAGAGTTTGAAAGAAATATTGCTCAGTTTACAGGCTGTAACAGGGCGGCATGTCTCAATTCAGCTACAGCATGTTTAGAGACAGCACTCCGTCTGTTAGGAATCGGTGAGGGCGATGAGGTTATTGTTCCTGCATACACTTATACAGCATCTGCAAGTGTCGTTGCGCATGTTAATGCAAAGCTTGTTCTTATTGATGTTGAAAAGGACACATATCACCTTGATTATGACGCGCTTGAAGCTGCAATTAATGAGAGTACCAAGGCTGTAATACCTGTAGATATAGGTGGTGTTATGGTTGACTATGACAGGATAAGAAAGATTGTCGAGAGTAAAAGAATATATTTAAGGCTTCAACACCTTCAGGAGGCACTTGGCAGAGTTGCAATTGTTGCTGATTCTGCACATGGTTTCGGAGCAAGTGAGGGTGGTGTTATGAGTGGAATGAAGGCTGACTTTACAAGCTTTCATTTCATGCAGTCAAGAACCTTACAACAGCAGAAGGCGGAGCTCTTACATGGAGAAGTATTCCGGGAGTTGATGATGAGGATATATATAAGCAGATAATGCTTTACTCACTTCACGGACAGTCTAAGGATGCGCTTGCAAAGACTAAGCTTGGTGCATGGGAATATGATATCAAAGGAACTTATTACAAATGTAACATGACTGATATTATGGCTTCTATTGGGCTTGTACAGCTTAAGAGATATCCGGACTTCTTAAGAGAAGAAGAGATATAATTGAGAGATATACACAAGGGATTGCAGCCGATGATGTGGATATTATGAAGCATTTTACAGATGAATATACTTCAAGTGGTCATCTGTATCTTGTAAGGCTTCTTGGAAAGGATGTTAAGGAGCGTAATGAACTGATTACAAGACTTGCTGAGGCAGGTGTTGCAACTAATGTACATTTTAAGCCGCTTCCAATGCATACGGCATATAAGAACATGGGATTTGATATTAAGGATTTTCCACATTCATATAATATGTATCGTAATGAGATTACACTGCCGCTTCATACATGTCTTACTGATGAACAGGTAGAATATGTAATAGAGCAGTTTAACAGAATGAAATAATCGGACATTAGTTATACAACAACAAAAGGGATTGATTACGATGGAGTTAAGACCATGGCACTTCTTCCTGATGAAATGAGAACTAAGGAAGTAAGAAAATACTATAATATACTTATGAAACACAGAATGTGGTTAGAGATGAAAAGAGTGCTTGATGTTATTGTTGCTGGTATTATGCTGGCAGTTTTAATTATTCCAATGGGAATAATTGCACTTGCAATCAGACTTGATTCACCGGGACCTGTTTTTCAGGCAGGCGAGAGTAACACAGTATGGAAGAATTTTTCGTATATACAAGTTCAGGACTATGGTTGACAATGCAAGTAAGCTAGGGCAGCAGTGACTGTAGATAATGATTCAAGAATTACTAAGGTTGGTGCATTTTACGAAAGTACAGAATGGACGAGTTTCCTCAGCTTTTAATATACTTGCAGGGGATATGACTCTTGTCGGAACAAGACCGGAAGTTCCTAAGTATGTTAAGAAGTATACTAAGGAGATGTATGCGACACTTCTTTGCCGGCAGGACTTACATCAAGGACAAGTATTGCTTATAAGGATGAGGACAAGCTTCTTGGTGAGGCTGTTGATGAAAAAGTACAGATAATATATATCTGAATGAAGTATTACCGGCAAAATGCGTTATAACCTTGAAAGTATGAAACATTTTGGCGTGAAGACTGATGCGGCTGTATTGTGGGATACATTTACATCAGTAGTTGGAAGTGAAAGAATGACTGTTAAGAAGTAGGTAGAGTATGTTTATTACAATTGCCGTTATTGCATATAATGAGGAGAATACGATAAAGAATATTCTTGATGACATAAGCAGGCAGGATTATGATCATAATCTTATGGAAGTTGTGCTTGTTGATTCTGCATCAACTGATGGAACGAAGGCGGTTATGCAGAAGTTTGCTGATGAGAATAAGATGGGAGCAAGACAGATAGTTGTGCTTGATAATCCTAAGAAGACACTTCCGTGTGGATGGAATGTGCTGCTCGATAATTATACAGGGGAAGCTGTTATAAGAGTTGATGCGCATGCACATATCCCGGTGGATTTTGTCAGCAAGAATGTTAAAGTTTTAGAAGAAGGCGAGATGGTTGTCGGTGGTGTCCGACCTAATATAGTTGATGAAGAGACACCATGGAAGGATACACTTCTTCTTGCCGAGAGTTCTATGTTTGGTTCAAGCATAGCACCTTACCGTAATGGCGGGAATGGAACGGAAGAAAAGATATATATGAAATCGCTGTTCCATCTGCATATAGAAGGGAAGTTTTGAAGAAATCGGACATTATAATGAGTCTCTTGCAAGAACTGAGGATAATGAAATTCATTACCGTATGAGAAAAGCAGGGTTTAAATTAAGATTCTGTCGGATATAATATCATACCAGCATACAAGAAGTTCACTTCCTAAGATGCTTAAGCAGAAATATGGCAATGGATACTGGATTGGAAAGACAAGCAAGGTATGTCCAGGATGCCTTTCTATATATCATTTTGTTCCGTGGGCTTTGTCATGGCTATTATTGTTACAACAGTTGCAAGTGTGTCATGTAAGCTTGCTGTGAAGTCGTTTTTTCTCGTATTGTATACGGACTTACAGGACTTATGTGGGGATCATACTGGCTGTTGGCGGTGGTTATGTCGGTAGTTGCAGTAATAGGAGCTAAGAAGGAACGCAATAAAACATGTTTTGCACTGCCATTTTTATTTTTCCTGTTGCATATTTCTTATGGAATTGGTACAGTATGTGGGTTAGCTGCTAAAAAGCCTGCTAAAGAAACGAGGAACAGATGATGGGTGAGACTAAAAAGGATAGAATACAGCTTCTGGTAAGAAGATTTTTCTTGTTTTTAACAGATACATTTTTACTGAATGCATGCGTATATCTGTCGCTTATTATGAGATTTGATGTAGGTATTGTATCTATAGAACCTCAGTATATTAGTAATTATGTAGAGAACATGCTTCCGTACACGATAATGTCTCTGCTTATATTCTGGCTGTTCAGACTTTATCACAGTCTGTGGCAGTATGCGAGTATAGCTGAGGTGTACAGAATTGCTGAAGCGTGTATTATTGTAGAAGTAGTGCATTTCTTAAGTAATAAGATTGCGGGTAATATGCTTCCTAGAAGCTGTTATTTTAATGCGGCAATATACCTTATTATTGCAATATGTGCAAGTCGTTTTATGTACAGAATGATAAGAACTGTTCTTAACAAATACCGAAATATTAAGACTTCCAACAATGTAATGATTATTGGTGCCGGAGAGGCAACTAATGTCATTATGAGAGAAATACAGAATTCGAGCTATCTTGCCAACTCTAATATTGCATGTATTATTGATGATGACCGCCGCAAGGTTGGTAAATACATACGAGGCGTCAAGGTTATAGGAACAAGGGACAAGATTAAGGAAGCAGCAAAGCTTTATGATATTGATGAGATTATATTTGCAATTCCGTCAGCATCTAATGAAGTTAAAAGGGATATATTAAACATTTGTAAAGAGACTGATTGTACTCTTAAGATTCTGCCAGGTGTATATCAGATGGTAGATGGAGAGATTAATGTTAACTCTATCCGTAATGTTGATGTGCTTGACCTTCTTGGAAGAGACCCGATTGAAGTAGATATTGAATCTATCATGGGTTATGTTAAGGATAAGGTCATTATGGTAACAGGTGGTGGCGGTTCTATTGGTTCAGAGCTGTGCCGCCAGCTTGTAAGTCACAAGCCTAAGCAGCTCATTATATTTGATATATATGAGAATAATGCCTATGATATTCAGCAGGAATTAAAGATTAATTATCCTGATGCCAATGTTGTTACTCTTATTGGTTCGATAAGAAATGTTTCAAGACTTGAAAGCGTATTTGCACAGTATAAGCCAGATATTGTATATCATGCAGCAGCACATAAGCATGTACCGCTTATGGAAGTCAGTCCTGATGAGGCTGTTAAGAATAATGTTGTCGGTACATGGAATGTTGCAAGGATGGCTGATAAGTATGGGGTTAAGAAGTTTGTTATGATAAGTACAGATAAGGCTGTTAATCCAACTAATGTAATGGGAGCAACAAAGCGTATCTGTGAGATGATTGTTCAGACGTATAACGAGATATCCAAGACAGATTTCGTTGCTGTAAGATTCGGTAATGTACTTGGAAGTAACGGTTCAGTCATTCCTCTTTTTAAGAGACAGATTGAGGCTGGTGGACCGGTTACGGTTACAGATCCTAATATTATAAGATATTTCATGACTATACCCGAGGCGGTTTCACTTGTTCTTCAGGCAGGTGCATATGCCAAAGGTGGAGAGATATTCATTCTTGATATGGGTGAGCCTGTTAAGATTGATGACCTCGCAAAGAACCTTATCAGACTGTCAGGTTACACACTTGGCGTCAACATGGAAATTAAATACACAGGACTCCGTCCTGGCGAAAAGCTCTACGAAGAGCTTCTTATGAAAGAAGAAGGTCTTCAGGAGACAGATAACAAGCTTATCCACATTGGAAAACCAATTGAGTTTGATAAAGAGAATTTCTTTGATAACCTTGAGAAGCTTAAGGAAGAAGCTTATTCAGAAACTGGTAATATAAGAGAATCACTGAAGAAGGTGGTTGATACTTATCATCCGAATGAACATTAATAGAGAAGACCTACTAATTATGTTGTTTTCAAGAGTTGAGTAGGCATATTTCTGGTGAGATTTGAATTAGATATTGGAGAAGACCTACTAACATGCTTTTTATAAGGATGTTGGTAGGTCTTTTTTATAGAAAATTGTTGGAATTTATTAGCTGGGAGATGAGATGGTGGGAAAAAGACTTACTATATAGCATATATTACTAAGATTAGTGTGCTTTTCAAGTTGCTAGTTGATTTTTGGGGGAGCGAAAAACATCTACTCAATTAACAACTTTGGTTAATTGAGTAGGTGTTGTGTGAAAGAATTGCACCATTAAAGCTTCATTGACTATAAAAGATATTCATTAATATTAATATCAACGGTATTGGAATTGAGAGAAATAGAAGAAGATTCGAAGGTGACAATAAAGTTCCTGCCTAATACATAACCGGATTTAGCGTAATCGTTAATCTTCTTTAATGTTTTGTTCATATATTCAGAATCTCCCATAATGCCGAAGTGTTCCCATATGAATTCCTGACGGGTATTAATATTGAGGCAGGTAAAATCAGGATGGACGGTTACCCCGGTAGAAAGCACAAGCGGATATTCATACTTATATGGAATATTGTGCTGTTTTAGTTTGTTGGCGATTATTAATTCGGATTTAGAACGCACCTGTTCTCCGTTATCAGAGTAGAAGTCAGGAGTATCATCAGGAATGTCAAGAGAATTATATTGAACATTATTCCAGAGATTCAATGTATCTTCGGCAGGTGTATAGACTGGTGTAATAAGTTCCTGTCTTATCTCATTAAGAGAATTGTATAAATGCTCAATCTGTTCAGGAGAATAGTTCTTAAGAAAAGTTTCAATAGCATGAAGTTCATGTTGGATTTCATGCTTGACTTTCAGATCATATTCCTTCTGAGCCAGACTCTTCGCAAGATTAAGATTAGATTTCTTTTTTATGTATGTTCCTGTTCTGTCAGTAGAATCTGTTCTGTGATAATATTGATGGGCGTTGCCACGCTTAGCAATGCGGAGTGTTCCGTCAGGGGCATTACTTAGTCTTGAATTGATAGTGTTGAGAAGCAAAATAAGTTCGGATTGACGATTGGAAACAGCACTGATAGTTAAATCAGGTGATAAAAGCATTGCATTTAATATTCTGTTATTTGCTATATGGTTCATATATCAACCTCCTTATGTAATTATATTAATACTATACAATATAACTATGATAAACACAATATCAAAAATATATATAAATGGTGAAATGATAAGAAAAAATTTTGCTAGGATAGGGGATGCCTACGAAACAAGGTAAAGTCTGACGAATAGTGGGTGAAATAAAACAGGAAGAAAGTTGTTGGAAGAGAGAAAGCCTACGAAATTATGCCAAGCTGTGTTATCAGTAGGTTTTTCGACAGCAGATTCTTAACCAGGACAGGAAAATAAAGAAGAAAAGACCTACAAAAAAGTAAAAAATATGTAGATTAGTAGGTGAATGCTATGTGAAGAGTCAGAAAAAGAGATGAAAAAGCGCACTAATTAAATAAAAAAGAGGAGATTAGTAGGTCTTTCGGCATAGTAGTGCGAAAAACCGGCTAATCTCCCCTGAAAACCGGATAAAAGTATTCATAACCGGGTAAAAATATCCAGAATCAGATAAATACCTTGAAAGTAAGACAAATACACTAAAAGCAAGATAAAATCTAGAAATATAATATCTCGAAATTAGTCAAACTTAAATGTGTTCTCAAGTGTATCCCAAAGCTGGTCCTTATCACTTAAGTTAAGCTTTGTTCCATCGCTTAAAGCGTAGCCTTCACCTGAAGCTGAGCCGTTGTAAGTGCCTGTAAGCTCTGGCCATTCAATACCGATTGCCGGGTCATTCCATGCGAGACCACCCTCGTCGTTAGGATGATAGAAGTCATCGCACTTGTAGCAGAATTCTGCTGTATCAGTAAGAACGAGGAATCCATGTGCAAATCCTTTAGGGATAAGGAACTGCTTCTTATTCTCTTCTGTGAGAAGGATTCCGTACCACTTTCCATAAGTTTCAGAGTCTGTACGAAGGTCAACAGCTACATCAAAAACGGCTCCCTTGATAGCTCTTACAAGCTTTGTCTGTGGGAAATGCTTCTGGAAGTGAAGACCACGAAGAACACCCTTAGTACTCATAGACTGGTTGTCCTGAACAAAGTTAATATTGATACCAGCTTCTTCCATATCACGCTGGCTGTATGTTTCCATAAAATATCCACGGTTATCGCCGTGAACAGCAGGAGTGATGACACAAAGTCCTTCGATACCTGCGACATTCTTTTCAATTGTAATCTGTCCCATGATAAAATCTCCTTTGAAATATTAAATCTCACCGATTTCCTTTAAGAATCTGTGAAGAGCATCCTGCCATGTTGGAAGCGGAGCGAATCCGTTAGCAGTAAGTTTGCTCTTATCTAAACGGCTGTTAAAAGGTCTTGCAGCTTTAGAAATGCCGTATTCAGCAGTAGTTACAGGTGTAACCTTAGTAGAAAGACCTGCCTGTGCATAGATTTCCTTAGTAAAGTCATACCATGAAATGTATCCACCTTCATTAGTTGCATGGTAATAACCGTATTTGTCAGTTTCAACCATATCAACAAGAAGTCTTGCAAGATCTAATGTGTAAGTTGGTGTACCAATCTGGTCGTTGACAACACGAACCTCGTCATGAGTCTTTCCAACATTAAGCATAGTCTTAATAAAGTTCTTTCCATTAACACCAAATACCCATGCAATACGCACGATAAAGTATTTGTCAAGAGTGTTAGAAACAGCAAGTTCTCCGGCAAGCTTAGTCTCTCCATATACATTAAGAGGCTTGTAGTCCTTGCAGTCTGGTTCCCAAGGTGTTTCACCCTGACCATCAAATACATAATCAGTACTGATGTATACCATCTTGCAGTCAAGCTGTTTGCAGACATTGGCAATATTCTGAGTACCATCTGCATTGATAGCCTTAACCTTGGCTTTCTTATCATCATCTTCAGCAGCGTCAACGGCTGTCCATGCTGCGCAGTGAATTACAACATCAGGTGAAACCTTAGTGATAACTTCAGAAACCTGGGCAGCATCAGTTATATCCATAGGTACATATTCGGCTGTTGTGACAGCGCTTCCATCAGCAACTCCTGAATATTCAGGTGCGATGTCGCTGCCAACGCCTGTATGACCTCTGCCTATCAGTTCATTCATAACGTCGTGGCCAAGCTGACCGCCAACGCCGGTAACTAATATCTTCATGTCAAATCTCCTTACAGAATAAATGTGTTAATTAGCGGTTGCTATACATTTTCTCATAGTAGTTCTGATATTCGCCAGAAATGATTGTCTCCCACCATTCCTTATTATCAAGATACCACTGAATTGTCTTCTTGATACCATCTTCAAACTTAGTTTCTGGAAGCCATCCTAATTCATTGTGAATCTTAGTTGGGTCGATAGCGTAACGCATATCATGTCCCTTTCTGTCACCTACATGAACGATAAGTGATTCAGGCTTGCCAAGCTCCTTGCAGATAAGCTTAACGATATCAATATTTCTCTTCTCGTTGTGTCCACCAACGTTGTATACTTCACCAACACGTCCCTTGTGGATGATAAGGTCGATAGCCTTGCAGTGATCCTCAACATAGAGCCAGTCACGAACGTTAAGACCTTCGCCATAAACTGGAAGTGGCTTATCGTTAAGAGCATTAGCAATCATAAGAGGGATAAGCTTCTCTGGGAAGTGGTATGGTCCATAGTTATTAGAGCATCTTGAAATAGTAACAGGAAGTCCATAAGTTCTGTGGTAAGCAAGAACAAGTAAGTCTGCGCCAGCCTTTGATGAGCTGTATGGGCTTGATGTATGGATTGGTGTCTCTTCTGTGAAGAAAAGGTCAGGTCTGTCAAGTGGAAGATCGCCGTATACTTCATCAGTAGATACCTGATGGTATCTCTGAATACCGTACTTTCTGCAGGCATCCATAAGAACCTGTGTACCAAGAATATTAGTTGTAAGGAAAACTTCCGGGTTCTCGATAGAACGGTCAACGTGTGACTCAGCAGCGAAGTTTACAACCATATCCGGATGCTCTTCTTCGAAAAGCTTGTAAACAGCTTCGCGGTCTGTGATGCTTTCCTTAACGAATCTGAAGTTAGGGTTAGACATAACAGGCTCAAGAGTTGAAAGATTACCTGCATATGTGAGGCAGTCAAGACAGATGATTCTGTAGTCTGGGTATTTGTTTAACATGTGAAATATAAAGTTACTTCCGATAAATCCGGCTCCACCGGTAACAATAATTGTCATAATTAATCTCCTTAATATTTAAAATGTGTTCTTATATGAAAAATGTTTTAACTAAATGTACTTAATTATTCATGAAGCTTGTCGACATATTTGCCGTCTAAGACATCCTTTAAGTACTGACCATACTGGTTCTTCTTTAATACTTCATATACCTTGAGGACGTCATCTTTGTTAATCCAGCCGTTTAAGTAAGCGATTTCTTCAAGACATGCAATCTTTCTGTGCTGATGAGTCTCAACAGTCTTAACAAAGTTAGTAGCTTCTACAAGACTTTCATGTGTTCCTGTATCAAGCCATGTAAATCCCTGACCGAGAAGCTCTACATTTAAAGTACCCTTCTCTAAGTAGATACGGTTAAGATCAGTAATCTCAAGCTCACCTCTTGCAGATGGTTTTAAGTTCTTAGCGTACTCGACAACCTTGTTGTCGTAGAAGTAAAGACCTGTTACACAGTAGTTGCTCTTAGGCTGTGCTGGCTTTTCTTCAATAGATACAGCCTTTCCTTCATTATTAAATTCAACAATACCAAATCTTTCAGGATCATCAACATAGTAACCAAATACTGTTGCCCCCTTTCCTGATTCAGCATTCTCAACAGCTGCCTTAAGTCTCTTCTTAAGACCGTGACCTGCAAATATATTATCACCAAGAACCATGGCAACAGTGTCATTGCCAATGAATTCCTCACCGATAATAAATGCCTGTGCAAGTCCGTCCGGGCTTGGCTGTACAGCGTAAGTAAGGTTAACACCAAACTGGCTTCCATCCTTTAAAAGCTCTTTGAATCTTGGAGTATCCTGTGGCGTAGAGATGATAAGAATATCTCTGATTCCAGCACTCATAAGAACTGAGAGTGGATAATAAATCATTGGCTTATCATAGATTGGAAGAAGCTGTTTACTAGTTACCATTGTGAGTGGGTAAAGGCGTGTGCCAGAACCACCAGCTAAAATAATACCCTTCATAATTGAAGTTCCTCCTTGTTTGTTAAAATGTTATGTTAATTTTCAAGTAGACATTTTTTAAGTCAGGTATATAATAAAAGATGACGTAACGTCACCTTCAAGTGTTTTTTGAAAAATTTTTACAAGGAGTAATATATGCATAAAGACGGGTATTATTCTTCAGGCGAATTTGCGAAGAAATCAAATGTTTCAGTAAGGACTATAAGATATTATGACCAGCAGAACATATTAAAGCCGTCACTTCTTACTGATGAGGGAGTGAGATTTTATACGGATTCAGATTTTACAAGGTTACAGCAGATATTATTGCTTAAATATCTTGGATTTACACTGGACGATATAAGAAATATGACAATTGGTGATTCAGATTATCATGTGCTAAAGAATTCACTTGAACTTCAAAAGCGAATGATACAGGACAAGATTGCACAGATGCAGCTTGTATGTAAAGCTATTGAAGAAACAGAAGACTCTATTAAAGAGGGAAAAGGAATTGACTGGAGTAATATGCTGGAGATTATCCATCTTACTAATATGGAAGACAGCATGAAGAATCAGTACATTAATGCTGGAAATATATCTGCAAGAATTAATCTTCATAACAGGTTTTCAGTTAATAAACAGGGATGGTTTCCGTGGGTATATGAGCAGTGTGGTATTGTTAAGGGGATGAGAATTCTTGAGATTGGGTGTGGTGATGGAACATTGTGGGTTGACAATATAGGTCAGCTTGCCATGACAGGAAAGAGAAATGAATTTTCAGGGAAGAAAAAAAACATATATATAGAGCTTACAGATATATCAGAAGGCATGATAAGTGATGCGAGAAGAAATATAAAAAAAGCAACAGAGAGCTGGAAGGAAAGAGATATTGATGTGTCATTCAGGTTCAGAGTGGCTTCATGCGAAAAGACAGGGGCAAAAGATGAATCGTATGATCTGGTGATTGCTAATCATGTGCTGTTTTATTGTAAAAATGTCAATAAGGCACTTGATGAAATTGTGAGGGTGTTAAAGCCTGGAGGAGTGCTTGTGTGCAGTACATATGGCAGCAGGCATATGCAGGAGATAAGCCGCCTTGTGTCGGGATACGATAAGAGAATTGCACTTGAAGCAGATAAGCTTTTTGAAAAATTCGGACTTGATAATGGAGATAAGATATTAAAAAAACATTTTTCAGATGTTGAGAGAAGAGATTATAAAGATGCGCTTGTTGTTGATCAAGCAGAACCGCTGGTAGATTATATACTATCATGTCATGGCAATCAGAAAGAGTACCTTGTGGATAAGTATACAGATTTTAAAAAATATGTAGAGAAAAAGCTTGTGAAACCTATGACAATAACCAAAGAGGCTGGTGTATTTGTGTGTAGAAAATAATGTATAGCAATTATATCTATAATATGGTAAAATCAAAAGAAACATGTTTTGTTACAGGGGTAGTTTGAACATGCATATTATGGAAATACTCTGATAGAATGAAAGATTATTTATTGGGGGCAGAGAATACAGTTATGAAGAAATTAAAGATTGCTGTTGATGCAAGAACTTTAGGCAGCAGACCAAGCGGTGTGGGCATGTATCTTAATGACTTCTTAGAACAGCTCATAACATATGATGAATTTGAATGGATTCTTTTTACAGATGTTAAAGAGAGTGAATATATTAAGAGATTTGAGGCTAGAGGAATCAAGGTTATTGAATGGGGAAAGCCTGTATATAGAAGTGCGGGTGTGTATGCATATTTTGCATTTATTAAGAAAGAATTAAAGCAGGTGAGGCCGGATATATTCTGGGAGGTTAATTCGATTATTCCTATTAATCTCGGTGGAAGCTTTAAGACACTTATCACAATACACGATATGTTTCCTATTCAGTATGTAAGATACTTTGGAAAAATATACAGCTATTATTTTAAGTTTAATCTTGGCGTGACTTTAAGACATACAGATATGATTCTGTATAATTCGGAGCAGACTAAGGACGACACAGAGATGTATTTTCCAAAGGCTAAGAAGATTCCAAGCTGCAATGCCTACATTATATCTAATCCGCTTACAAGATATGTACCGCCTAAGGATGAGAATTATTTCTTGTATGTAGGTAATATGGAGAAGCGTAAGGGCGTTGATATCCTTGTTAAAGCGTACAGAAGATACAGGGAAGAAGGCGGAACAAGACCTCTTATTCTTGCCGGTAAGATGCAGGAGGATGATATTGAGCAGCTTCTTGAGACTGCACTTACAGAGGTTGAAGGTCTTACTTATCTTGGTTATGTATCACACACTACAAGATATGACTTGTATAACAATTGTTCATGCTTTGTGTTTCCTTCTATGGCAGAAGGCTTCGGAATGCCTATATTAGAGGTAATGAAGCATAATAAGCCAATACTTGCAAGTAATCTTAAAATATTTGACGAGGTAGTAGGTGACTGTGTGGAAAGATTCAGTCTTGCCGGTGATGATGATGATAAGGTTATAAGTCTTGTGAATGGAATGAAGAATATAGATAAGAAGATTAATTCTGGACTTGTTGATGAGAATGCATACAGACATGCGTTGGACAAGTATACACCGGAAAGACTTGGTGGTATGGTGAGAGACTTTATTAACAGCCAGATGAATAACAGATAGAATGTTGAGGTTTATATGGGTTTATCAAAATTTTTTCTTAATACGGGAGAAGCATTGAGACCGGTGCTGACAAAGATTATTCCTATGAAGCTTTTAAGTAAGATGAAAGCAGGGATAATTAATAATGCCACAGACAAGCTGTCGGCTGATTCTATTGAAAAATATGAGGCAGGAAGATACAAATGTGGTGCCAATATAATAGGTAATATTAAGGGAGATAATGGACTTGGACAAAGCGCAAGAATTATGTGCAGGCTGCTTGATGAGAATAAAGAACCTCATGTTATAAGGGATTTCTTTGTTCCACCAGGAGGTTCAAGAAGCAATGATACGTATGACGACAGACTCACAGAGGAGCTTCCTTTTGATGTGAATATTATTCATGTTAATGCAAGTGAATTCATGGTAGCATATTTAAGCCTTGGAAAAGAAGTGTGGGATTACAGATATAACATAGGATACTGGGCATGGGAGCTGGAGACATTTCCAGAAGAGTGGCTTCCGGCATTCAAGCTTGTTGATGAAGTCTGGACACCGTCTGATTTTGTTACGAATACTTTGAAGAAATATACAGACAAGCCTGTGATAACAGTCCCACACTGTGTTGCACCGCAGACGGATATTGTGAAGTTTGATAGAAAGCATTTTAATCTGCCGGAAGATAAGTTCTTATTCCTTGTAATGTATAACAGTGGAAGCGTTATGGAAAGAAAGAATCCGCTTGCCGCTATTAAAGCATTTAAAGAAGCATTCTGCAAAGATGAACAGATGAAAGAAAAATACAAGGATGTCGGACTTGTTATTAAGATAAGTGAGGCAGAATTATCTGCAGAAGATGAAAAGATTATTGGTTCTGTAATAGAGGACTGCGATAACATTTATTATATGTGCGGTCATATGGGAAGATGTGAGGTTAATACACTTCTTGCTGATGTTGATGTGTATGTTTCGCTCCACCGTTCAGAAGGCTTCGGACTTGTTATGGCTGAGTCAATGTATGTTGGTACACCTGTTATTGCAACTGATTGGTCAGGCAATACAGAGTTTATGAACAGTGATACAGCATGCATGGTCGGTTACGACATGATAGAGCTTGATAAGGACTATGAGCCGTTCAAGAAGGGCAATGTATGGGCTGACGCACATGTTGATGAGGCAGCAGACTATATGAGAAGGCTTTATGAGGATAAGGATTTCTACGAAAGAATTGCTGGGAATGGTCAGAAATATGTTAAGGAACATCTAGCGTATAAGCGTTCTGCGGATATTGTCAGTGAGAGGTTAAGAAAGATACATGGAAAAAGTTGATTGACAAGGTGATTAATTAGTAATATTATCATCAGTTGATATTCTTTATAAGAAACAATATAGAAGGTAGTTATGAAAAAGTTTAAACCAATATTAAGATGTGTGATATTCCTGGCAGGACTTATTGCTATAATGGGAGTCATTGATTTTGCCTGTGTACAGACAGGTTATGTTAATTATATTTTAAGAAATGTATGTGTGAAAAATAATAAAACTGATTATGATACTGTCATAATTGGAGCTTCACATGCAAGGGCATCATCAGATCCGGATATTATTGATAAATATTCCGGAACATATTCAATAAATATGGCGATTCCAGGAGAAACGGTAAAAGATTCATATTATGTGCTTGAAGATACGTGCAGAACTAATGATATTAAGACAGTAATTCTAGATATTGATTATCAGTATTATTTCAATCCGCCTAAAGAAGGGTTTTATACTGAACAGTTTATTCAATGTCAGATGGATTGGCGTTCATATGTAAAGTGGCAATATATATACGATAACATGGAACGTATGGAGATAAGGAATGTTTTCACAAGAAGACAGGCATGTACGTTTACTCCGTCTAATATGAAAGATAATATTGAACAGAAATTGTCAAAAGGTTACAAAGAAGCAGATATTTATTCACTTGATGTAGATGGTGGAACATATGCCGGAAGAGGATATTTCTACATTAGTCCTGTTAATGGAGAACTCGCTGGTGAAGAACTTTTAAAAAGCTGGAGTGTAAGAAGTAAAGAGCAAATAACAGGTTATCCTTTGAAGTATATTAAGAGAATAATAAAGTATTGCAGAGATAATGATATTGATCTTATTGCGGTAACATCTCCAATAACTCCAAGTAGTGTGGGTATTCTTCATATGGAGAATGTCCATGATACAATTAACAAACTGCTTGCTGACAATGGAGTGTTCTATTATGATTTCAATATGGCGAGACAGGACATATTGCCAAGAGAGGATTCGGACTTTGTTGATAAAGAAGGACATATGAATGGAGAATTTGCAAAAGAATATTCAGAATTTCTTGGCAAAGTTATTAAAGAACATAAACAGGGAACTAAAGATATTAATAGATATTTCTACAGTTCATTTCAGGAAATGTACAATACTGAAGCGGAATTGTATGGAGTAGTGGAGAAATAAAATGTCATTTACAACAGCGTTATTTTGGTTTTATATTAATCGGAGTAGTTATATATTATGTACTTCCATCTAAAGTAAGATGGATGTGGTTACTTGTGTTAAGTTATCTGTATTATTTTCATTCAATGTGAAGAATAGTCTTTCATGGTTGCAATCGCTTGTTATATATCTCGCGGCGTTAGCAATGGAATACATACAGGATAAGTCAGATGTATATCTGAAGGAACACAAAGCAGAGATTGACAGGGAACAAAAGAAGAAACTTAAGAATTCTGTTAAGCATAAAAGAGAATAATTCTTGTGATAGCAATGCTTATTAATTTTGGAGTTCTTGCAGTTTTAAAATATGGTGGGTTTATCACAGGCAATATCACAGCAGTTCTTAATAAGATAGGTATTGACAAAACCGTGTATGCATTAAGCAATTATGTAATGCCACTTGGTTTATCATTCTTTACATTTCAGTCAATATCTTATGTTATTGATATATATCAGGGAAATACAGAGCAGAAAAGAATCCTTTCAGAATATGTCTTTTGTATCATTTTTCCCACAGATTATGCAGGGACCAATTGGAAGATTTGATAAGCTGCAGAAAACGCTTTTGCAGGAAGTGCATTTAATCTTCAGAATGTACAGTTTGGAATTCAGAGAATATTCTGGGGTTTGTTCAAGAAGATGGTTCTTGCAGACAGAGCTGGAGTATTCGTTAATATAATATTTAATAAGCCTGATGAATATGGTGGTGCAATGGCAATAATAGCGGTGCTTATGTATTCAATTCAGTTATATGGATTCTCAGGCGGTATTGATATAGTAATAGGTGTTGCACAGCTTTGGTGTAACTATGGATGAGAACTTCAGACAGCCATATTTTAGTAAATCAATTGAGAGTTCTGGAGAAGGTGGCATATTACACTGGGTACATGGATGAAGGATTATGTCTTCTATCCATTCTGTTTATCAAAGGCTATGAACAAGTTCGGAAAGTGGGGCAAGAAGCATCTTGGAGATCATCTTGGAAAGACTCTCCCAATATGTCTTTCTAATCTTCTGATATTCTTTATAGTAGGTATATGGCACGGAGCAGAATGGCGTTACATCATGTATGGTATGTATAATGGTGTAATAATAGCATTCAGTAACCTTGTAGAGCCACTTTATAAAAATGCTTACATGCATGTCATATTAACCCACATAAGAAGTGGTGGCAGTGTGTGCAGATATTAAGAACATTTATACTTGTCAATATCGGATGGGTATTTGATTGCAGTGTAGCAGGTATGGGTTCTGCAATCAGAATGATAAAGCGAATGATAACAGATTTACGGTTTGACCAGCTTAATGCAAAGCAATGTTTAAGAACATTGGATTAACATCAGTGGATTATATATTTTATTAGCAGGATGTGTTGTTGTATTAATAATAAGCGTCCCTCAAAGAAAGAGGCGTACAGATTAGAGTTGCAGTTGCAGAAAGCCAATAGTAGTAAGGTGGCTAATATATTACGGCATTATATTAGCAATATTTGTTATGGATATGCAAGTAATGCTGGAAGCGGATTCTTATATGCGAATTTTCTGACAGCCATAATTAAATGGAGGATTTATGAAACATTTAAAGGAAATGTATGAATACAGAGAAATGATATTTTCTCTGGTAAAGAAAGATTTACGTGGAAGATACAAGGGCTCTGTGCTCGGATTTATGTGGACATTTATTAACCCATTGTTACAGCTTTTAGTGTTTACGTTGGTTTTCTCAATAATTATGAGAGCCAATTATGAACAGTATTATCTGTTCCTTTGTAGCACTTGTACCATGGATGTTTTTCGGCTCAAGTGTCCAGGATGGCTCAACATGTATAATGCGTGAATCTAACATGGTTAAGAAAATATATTTTCCAAGAGAGGTTATTCCAATATCTACAGTAACAAGTGCATTCATTAATATGATTCTTACATTTGTTGTTGTGTTTATCGTTCTTCTTATCTCAGGAAGAGGAATTAATCTGGTTGCATTATTATATCTTCCTGTTGTAATGATTGTTGAATATATATTATGTCTTGAATTGGACTTATAGTTTCTGCACTTACTGTTTATTTAAGAGATTTACAGTACATTCTTGGAATTGTAGTTATGGCATTACAGTATATGACACCAGTTATGTATGGCGCTGATATGGTAGAGAATGCTAATGTTCCACAGATATTAAAGACAATATTTAACTTAAATCCAATGACACCAATAATCAATATATACAGACAGATTCTTTACTATAAGGAAATTCCAGATTTGTCTACATTATTGGTTGCTATTATAACAGGCGTTGTTTTTGTTATTCTGGGAGCAATTATATTCAGAAGACTTCAGCGGATTCGCAGAAGAGTTTTAATGTTTAAGAAAGAGAGATAAGTATGCTTAACAACGAGAATTCAATCGAAGTAAGGAATGTATCCAAAAGCTTTAAAGTGTATTTTGATAAAGGTAATGAACTTAAAGAGAAAATGCTGTTCTGAAGAGAAACAGATATGAAAACAGAGTTGTTCTTAATAATATAAGCTTTACAGTAAAGAAGGGCGAGGCAGTAGGTCTTATTGGAAGAAACGGCTGTGGTAAGAGTACAACACTTAAGCTGTTGACTAAGATTATATATCCAGACAGCGGTTCTATTGAAATGTGTGGAAGAGTTTCAAGTCTTCTTGAACTTGGAGCAGGATTCCACCCTGACATGAGTGGAAGAGAAACATATACACTAATGCAATGCGATATTTGGTCTTACTAAGAAAGAGATAGATGAAAGACTTGAGGATATTATCGAGTTTTCAGAATTACAGCAGTTTATTGATAATCCTGTAAGAACATATTCATCAGGTATGTACATGAGACTTGCATTCTCAGTAGCAATTAATGTTAATGCAGATATCCTTCTTATTGATGAGATTCTTGCTGTAGGTGATGCGAATTTTCAGGCAAAATGTTTCAACAAGTTAAGAGAGATTAAGGCTAACGGAACAACTATTATTATCGTATCACATGCCCTTGGACAGATTGAAGAGATATGTGACAAGTCAATCTGGATTAAAGATGGACAGATTGAGCAGGAAGGTGATCCAAGAGAGTTGACATTGCTTATCTTGATTATATGAATCAGGAAAGATTAAGCAAGGATGAGCAGGAAAGGGCCAGAATCTTAAGAATTGAAGCCGAGCAGAGAAGACTTAAGAAGGCTGAGGAAGAGAATAAAGAAGGTGGTAACGATAAACGTTACGGAAGTTTCGAGGCAAGAATTAATGACGTTATCTTGTCTTGTGATGACGGCAAGAGGACAGAAACTCTTGAAACAGGAAGAAAAGCCGTGATAGAGATAGATTATTCTGTTGAGACTCCAGTAAAAGATGTTCATGCAAGATATATGATTTATAGAATTGATGGTCAGTTATGCAGCGGAAGCAGTACTAAGATAGACAGACTTGATGCATTTGACCTTGACAAAGATGGAAAGATTGTTATTGAGTTTGACAGTATGACACTTACAAGAAGCCAGTACTGGGTAGATATTGTGCTTGAAAAAGCAGATGGAACACCAATTGATTACTATAAAGAAGCAGTAAGATTTAATGTTGTATCAGGAATTGAAGATATGGGTGTTGCAAGAATTGAACATACATGGAAGAACTGTTAATTGAAAGGTAGTGGCTATGAAAAAGAGTAATAATGTAATTAATGTACAGCTTTCAGATAATCAGGGAAAACTTCATATCAGAATTGCAGGCTGGTATATTCCTAAGGATTTTAATGATTATTCATTTGAATTACTTATTAATGGCAAGAAGACAGAGTGTAGTATCGAGCATATAACAAGAGAAGACAAGCTGGATGAATTGCTAGAGAGAGGTCTTAACAGAGATTGTGAAATAGGATTTATAGTTAAGGCTGATACAGATAAAACTGATATTAATGAAATAAAATTTGTTGTTGTTGATTCGGGAGAAACAAAAGAACTTGCATCACTTGACAATAAAGATATAGGATATACTATTGAAGATCAGCTTTTACAGTACAATATAGATTGCATATGGGCTGAGAATACGCCAGATGGAGATACTGTGTATAGAATAACTGGTTGGGTATTGTCAAAAGGAGATATAAGCATAGAGGTTGTAAATCGCGATAATAAAAAGTTGATTATACCTATGTCAAATGTGACAGACATGATCTTATTGATAACGGATATACAGAAGATAAAGAAAAAGCATATGGATTTACAATATCTGTAGAAGAAAAAGATGGTTATATATTAAAATTCATGTCAGATTCTGCTCAGAAGGATATCGATATAGACAAAGAACTTAAATGGCAAAGAAGAGTTCATAACATAGATAAGACAAAGAGACTCATAAGAGCAATAACACCTCATAATGTAGCAAGTCTCTGTAAATATATTGGCAAATATGGATTTTCTGATTTAAGGGAATATGTATATAGTGGATTATATGGAGGCAATAATCAGGAGCTTATATATAAGAGATGGTTTACAGATCATAAGGTAACTCAGGAAGAGCTGGAAAGAGAGAAGAATGAAAACTTTGAATACCAGCCACTTATTAGCATTATAGTTCCAACTTATAATACACCGATTATATTCTTAAAGGAAATGATTGATTCTGTTATAGCGCAGAGTTATGGAAAATGGCAGTTATGTATCGCAGATGGAAGTCAGGGAAATAAGGAACTTGAGGCAACATTAGATGCGTACAGTAAAGCAGATTCAAGGATAATTTACAAAGTTCTTGATAGAAATCTAGGTATAGCAGGAAATACTAATGCTGCACTTGATATGGCTGAAGGTGAAATAGTCGGATTATTAGATCATGATGATACACTTGAACCAAATGCATTATATGAAGTGGTGAAGGCATTACAGGATAAAGATGTTGATGTTGTGTATACTGATGAAGATAAAATATTAGGACCAGACTGGAAAAATGTTAATCCTAATTTTAAGCCTGATTTTAATATAGACTTACTTCGTTCATACAATTACATTACTCATTTTTATTGCGTTAAAACTGAACTTATTAAGGAAGTTGGTGGTTTTAGCGATAAGTATGACGGGGCACAGGATTACGATATTATTCTTAGAACAACGGAAAAAGCTCATAAAATAGCACATGTTTCAAAGATATTATATCATTGGAGAATGCATAGTAATTCAACAGCAGCTAATCCAGAAAGCAAGAAGTATTGCCATGAAGCTGGAAGAAGAGCGGTCGAAGATCATCTTAACAGGATGGGAATAGAAGCACAGGTTCAGCTTAGTAAACTTTTGGAGGATACAGAATCAGATATGCAACACCAGGAAATCCAATGATTTCAATTGTTATTCCAAACAAAGATCATTATAAAGATCTTGATTTATGTGTTACCTCAGTATTAAAGAAGAGTACTTACAGAAATTTTGAAATTATTATAGTAGAGAATAACAGCACAGAAAAAGAAACATTTGATTATTATAATAAAATACAGAAAGAATATGATAATGTAAGAGTTCTTACATGGGAGAGAGAATTTAATTATTCTGCAATTAATAATTTCGAGTAAAAGAGGCAAAGGTGATTATATTCTGCTCCTTAATAACGACACTAAGATATTGGACAAAGATTCTCTTGGAGATATGCTTGATACTGTATGAGACCTGAGGTTGGAATTGTTGGCTCTAAATTAATATATGGAGATGGAACAATACAGCATGCTGGTGTTATTCTGGGATTAGGTGGAATTGCAGGACATGCGTTTATAGGTCTCGATGCTAAAGAATATGGTTATATGTCAAGAGCATATTTGTCATGTGATTATACTGCAGTTACAGCAGCGTGTCTTATGGTGCCTAAAGCAGTGTTTGATGAAGTTGGTGGATTATGTGAAGAATATGCCGTTGCATTTAATGATGTTGACTTGTGCATGAAAGTCAGAAGCAAGGGATACCTTGTGGTATATGATGCATTTTCACAGTGGTATCATTATGAATCCAAGTCAAGAGGATATGAAGATACGCCAGAAAAGCAGTTAAGATTCAAGGGAGAGATAGAAACTTTCCAAAGCAAATGGCAGAAAGAATTGGATGAGGGAGATCCATATTACAACAGGAATTTCCCAATGACAACAGAGGCGTATGTATTGGCTTCAGAGTAAATATCAGAGGTAAAAATGTTTTAACGAGAGCAGCGCAGATTATTGGAAAAGAAGGCTTTAAGACATTCGGGTATGCATTACAACAGAAGATGCATCAGAATATGACAGATGCTAAAGTCTATGGCATTTATCAGAAAAAATCGCACCAAAACAGCGTATTACTGATAATAAGGCTGACTGCACAGCAATATGCAGACATAGTGGAAGCTATGAAAGCATGCTGGCAGCAGTGTCTGGAATGGATGCTGAATATATAGCCGTGTGTGATGAAAGCTGTGAATTCGATAAAGATTATACAGCAATTGTTTCACATTATATAAGGATTCAGAAAAGGGCAGGACGCAGTCTTATATATATATATACTGATTCGGAAAAGTATAATCAGGAAGCTGGATGCGGACTTCTGACTGCAAGCCTGATTATTCATGGGATACACTGTTATCTTACAATTATATTGGCGATGCATTTGTTGCAAAGAAGAATGCTCTTATAGATGCTATTAATGAATGTAAGAATCATGGCGCGGTTGATAATATTAATTATTATGAATTGTCTTTAATAATTCTTTCAAAGTGTAAGACGTCAGATGTTGGGCATATCCATCAAGTGCTTGTTAAGGACATAAGAACTGACAGTAAATCATACAGGACTGCTGATGACGGAATGGCAGCTTTTAAGAAAATGATTCTGGAAAGTTCAGAAATTAATGTGAACATCGTAGCAGATAAGCATGATTCAGCAGTTGAGCATGTGCATTACATTACGAATGAATATGATCTGGTGAGTATAATTATTCCATCAAAGGATAATCCAGACATATTAAAATGCTGTTTACAGAGTATCCGCAAGTTCACAAAATATATTAATTACGAAATTGTTGTTGTTGATAACGGAAGTAATGACAGTAACAGAAAAGAGTATGAGAAGCTTGTAGGTACATTTGAAGGACAGGCATCATATGTGTATGAAAAGGCAGATTTTAATTTCTCACATATGTGTAATGTTGGAGCAGCTAAAGCAAAAGGTAATCTGTTGCTGTTCCTTAATGATGATATTGAAATAATTGGACAGGATTATGAAGACACAGACTGGCTTTCAGTACTTGTTGGACAGGCAAAGCAGGAAAGTACCGGCGCGGTTGGTGCAAAGCTTTTGTATCCGGACTCATCATATATCCAGCATGTGGGTGTAATTAATTATGAATCAAGCTGTTTTGCACATCTGTATGCGAAGGCAGTTGATGATGAGAATATCAAGGCTCACAGGAATTACGCTGATTATGACTGCCTGTGTGTTACAGGAGCATGCTTTATGATTGAGAAGGCTAAATTCGATAAAGCTGGTGGATTTGATGAAGCATTTGAAGTAACACATAATGATGTTGATATATGCCTGACTCTCTATGAACAGGGATATTACAATGTCTTAAGAAATGACGTGGTCCTTTTTCACCATGAATCATTCTCAAGAGGTGATGATGAGGTTGATGAAGAAAAGAACAGACGTAATATGCATGCAAGGGATATGACATATGAAAAACATCCAAAGCTTGAGAAATATGACCCTTTCTATAGTCCGCTTCTTACGCAGACGGAGAATAACTACAGATTCGGAGATGAGATATATTCTGTAATATACAGAAAACCTCAGAAAGCTGACAGATTAAGGCCGGCTGCAGGATATATGGAAGTATCACCTACAGTTAAGGTGACAGAAACAGGGTATCATGATGATATGCAGCTTAGGGGATTTGCATATAACGGAAATAAAGTGTATTATAATCCCGTAATTTTTCTGTGGAATGAACAGAATTGTTATAGGATTAAGGCACAGTCAGTATGTGACAGAGTATTTCATTTAAGAAAAGGTGTGGATAAGAACATTAACTATGCACCGTTTTTGTGGAATAGATACAACAGATATGGAAAGCGGCACATATAGATGTGCTATCAGAGCTGATGGTAAATATTATGATGCACAGACAGATGTCGTAATTGATGGTTAAAACAATATGGCAGAATGCAAATTCCTCTCCTCACCAGAGGGTTAGGATTTTGCTTCGCAAAACAAGGAGGAATTTATGAAGACTACAGCACTTATTATGGCAGGTGGTAAGGAGAGCGATTCTGGCCAAAGAGCCGTGTTAATATGCCAAAACAGTTCCTTTCTTACAGATGACGGAAAGACTATGATACAGCTCACGGTAGAGCGAATCAGCCCATTGGTTGATATTAAGGATGTTTATATTGCTACTAACAAGAACTACAGAGAACTTGTAAAGCAGCTTCCAGGTATTCCAGAGGAGAATATCTTATGTGAGCCTGTTGGAAGAAATACAGCACCATGTGTAGGTCTTGGAGCAGTTCATGTTGCAAGCAAATATGATGATGCAGTTATGATTGTACTTCCATCAGACCACCTTATTAAGAATAATGAAGTGTTTGCAGATACATTTAAAGAAGCTGTTCAGATTGCAGAAGAGGGGCTAACCTTGTAACGGTAGGTATTACTCCGAATTATCCAGAGACAGGCTATGGTTATATTAAGTATAATCAGGATGACAAGAAGAATAATGCTTATTCAGTTGAAAAGTTCGTTGAGAAGCCAGACCTTGAGACAGCTAAATCATACCTTGCTGACGGAACATATCTGTGGAACAGTGGAATGTTCGTATGGAAGGTATCTACAATATTAGACTGCTTTAAGAAGTTCATGCCGGATACATATGAAGGCTTATTAAAGATTAAGGAGTTGGAACAGCAGATGAAAATGCAGTGCTTGAGGCAGAATTCCCTAATCTTGAGTCACAGTCAGTTGACTACGGTATTATGGAGAAGGCAGATTCTATCTACACACTTCCAGGCAACTTCGGTTGGGATGATGTAGGTTCATGGCTTGCAGTAGGAAGAATCAAGAAGAATGATGATAACAGCAATGTAATTAACGGCAATGTAGTTGCAGTTAATACTAGGGCTGTGTAATAGAAGGTGGCGAAAACTTATTGCCACAGTTGGTTTAAGAGATATCGTAGTTGTTGATACTAAAGATGCAACTCTTATTACAACTAAAGAGAATGCAGGCGAAATCAAGCAGGTACTTGCAAAGCTTCGTGAAGAAGGAAAGAATGAGTATCTGTAGAAGATAGTATGAAGATACATATGCTTAAAACAAGGCGTTTGGAGGAACTATAATGACAAAGGAACATGTCAATACTAATCATACATTTGCGATATGCGCTTATAAGGAGAGTCCATATCTCGAAGAGTGTATTACATCACTTATGGAACAGACTGTAAAGTCAGAGATATTTATTGCTACATCTACACCTAATAAGTATATTGACGACATAGCAGAAAATATAATTTAAAGGTGTATGTCAATGAGGGAGAAAGCGGAATTACACAGGATTGGAATTTTGCTTATTCTAAAGTACAGACAGATTATGTCACTATAGCTCATCAGGATGATAAATATGCGCCTGAATATGTAGAGAATCTGTTAGCGTATACAGCTAAAGCTAAAAAAGCCGCGCTTTTACCGATTATGCAGAGATAAGAAATGGCAAGATTGTAACAACCAATAAGATTCTTAAAGTAAAAGAATAATGCTTTTCATAATGCGTCCAAAGGCAATGTGGGGAAGCAGATTTATAAGAAGAAGAGTGTTATCGCTTGGCTCACCAATATGTTGTCCATCAGCAACATATTACAGACCTAATCTTATGAAGCAGGTATTCCTTAATGGATTCAGAGCTGATGAAGACTGGGAAGCATGGGAGAGATTATCAAAGCTTAAGGGAGACTTTATATTCTGTAATAAGATACTCACATATCACAGAATACATGAGGACTCAGAGACAACTAAGATTCTTAATGATAATAAGAGATCTGAAGAAGATTACATTATGTATCAGAAGTTCTGGCCCAAATGTATTGCTAAAATGCTTACTAAGGCATACAGCAAGAGTGAAGAATCTAATAATATGAAGCAGGGATAGGAGTTAACGATGAAAGAATACGATGAGGCAACCCTTAAAAAGGTACAGCAGACAGAGATGGAAATTCTTAGAGATTTCATCAAAGTGTGTGACGAGAATAATCTTACATGGTTTGGTGATGCCGGATCAGGAATCGGGGCAATAAGACATAAGGGATTCATTCCATGGGATGATGATATTGATGTAATGCTTCCTAGAAAAGATTTCGACAAGATGATTGAAGTTATTAAAAGAGATTACAGCGATAAGTATTCAATTGCCAATGTTGAAACAATGAAGAATTATCCATTGATGACAACAAGAATTATGATGAAAGGAACAACATTTATAGAGGAACCTCTTAAGAATATCAAATGTGATCTTGGAATATTCCTTGATGTGTATCCGCTTGATAATATATCAGATGATGAGGAAGAACTTAAAAAGCAGGCTAAAGCTGCCTGGTTCTGGAGCAAGCTTCTTATTCTCAGACATGTTGCGTTCCCGGTACTTCCTTATAAGGGAGTTAAGGCTAAGATAACACATATTGCAACAGCAATTATTCATGCCGGACTTGTTGTGTTTAGAATTTCACATAACTGGATTGCTGGCAAATGCTTAAAGATTGCATCAAGATATAATGATGTGGATACTAAGAGAATGGCATTCTTATTTGATACAGATCCATATTATCATATAATGTTAAAGGATGAGATATATCCATTACAGATGTATGATTTTGAAGATATTAAGATGCCTCTTCCAGCCAACGAAGATGAGAAGTTAAGAAATATGTATGGAGATTATATGCAGCTTCCTCCAGTTGAAAAGAGAAAGAATCATTACCCATATAAATTGGAATTTAAAGACTAAGAGGTATATATGAATATTATTTCAAGAATAATGGGTGTGGATAAGACACCAGAAGATAAGTACAAATATATCTGGTTTACAATGGGAACAGCATGTTTCGCACTTGCCACGCTTGTTATGACAATTGTTATAAGCCGTTTCTTAGGTGAGGCTAAAGCGGGAATGTTCTCGATTGGTCTTTCAATTGCACAGTGGCTTGTTACAATAGCCTATTTCGAAATAAGAACATATCAGGTTACTGATGTTAAGAATGAGTATCCTTTTGGATATTATTTCACTTTAAGACTTATGATGTGTCTTATAACATTTCTGGCAAGCATAGTATACGTTGTATTTAACGGCTACAGTCCGGAGAAAGTTACTGTTATATTGCTTGTATGTATCTATAAGATACTTGATTCGGTAGCTGATACATTTGAAGGTGAATTCCAGAAAGAGGAAAGAATAGATATGTCCGGTAAATCAGAGTTTTACAGGATATTCTTCAGTATACTGGTTCTTGTTGTAACAGTAATTATAACAAGAAATCTGATATTCTCTCTGATATGTATGAATGTAGTTGCATTGCTTATAATTCTGTGTCTTGATGCATCTGTTGCAGCAGGCAGGGTTAAGATATGTATTGTCAGGGATTACAGAAGAGTTTTCGTACTTTTTAAAGTGTGTCTGCCTCTTGCTATAAGCACATTTTTAAGTAACTATATTATCAATTCATCGAAATTATCTGTTGACAGAATGTTAGGTGATGCAGCACAGCTGTATTATACGGCGGTATTCATGCCTAATATGGTAATTAATCTGTTTAGTGGTATAATATTTAAGCCAATGCAGACATCAATGGCTGTTAATTATTATGAGAAGAAGTATAAGAATTTCTGGCACATAATATTCAGGATGTTTGCTATAATAGCAGGATTTACACTTATATGTGAGGTCGGGGCATATATACTGGGAATACCGGTTCTGTCATGGCTTTATGGTGTTAATCTTAAGGATTACAAGATGACACTGCTTCTGCTTCTGTTATGTGGAGGCGTTAATGCGGTCAATATAATATTCTATTATGTACTTGCCATAATGCGTAAGCAGAAATACATGACTATTCTGTATCTTATTGTATGCGGAGTTGCGCTGATTATTATGGATCCGATTACAGGCAGACTTGGTCTTAACGGAGCTGCACTCGGCTATCTGATACTTGTTGTGTTATTAGGCGTATTATTGATGGGATATATCTTATACCAGATTAGAAAGGATAGAAAAAGACAATGAGCCAGAATGAACAGTATGATCCAAAGGTCCTGAGAAAGTTACAGCTTGCAGAATTAGAGGTGTTTAAAGATTTTATTAAAATATGTGATGAGAACGGACTTTCATATTTCCTGTTTGCAGGATGTGCAATCGGAGTTGAGAGACATAAAGGATTTATTCCATGGGATGATGATATAGATATCGGAATGCTCAGAGATGATTATGAGAAGGTTCTGAAGATATATAGAGAGAAATACACAGATAAGTATGTAGTACTTGATATAGATTCACAGGAAACATTTCCTTTCTATAATGCAGAGATAGCAAGAATTGGAACTAAGAATATACCATATGTATTCAAGGATGCTAAGGTTCCTATGGGAATTGATATTGCGCTTTATCCTTATGATAATGTTCCTGATGATGCCAAGAAGAGAAGAAGACAGAGATTATCAGTATTCTTCTGGAGCAAGTTAAGAATATTAAGAGAATTCAAGAAACCTGTGCTTTTCATGCATGGATGGAAGAGAAAAGTTGTAAGTGCAATGTGTATAGTAATGAACAGATTACTTACATGGACACATCTCTCAAGAAAATTCATCAACAGACGTTATATGAAGAGCGCACTTAAGTATAACAATGAGAAGACAAGATGGGTTGCATGTTTCTTTGGTGAGATGGATCCTTTAAAGCAGGCTATAAAGTTAGATGACCTGTTCCCATTGGTTGAAAAGCCATTTGAAGATATAATGGTTAAAGTCCCTAAGAATAATGATGTATTTCTTAAGAGAATGTTTGGCGATTATATGAAGATGCCACCAGTAGAGAGCAGAAAGAATCATGTACCTGAGGTTCTGGAGTTCGGACCATTTGATGAGGAGCTGAAAGATATTGATATTTAAAGCATGGACAATTATGGAGAAAATATGAAAAAACTTATAATAATTCCAGCATATAACGAGAGCGAAAGTATAGAGAAGACAGTCAGAGATATTATAGAGAATGCACCATCATTTGATTATGTAGTTATCAACGACTGCTCAACTGATAATACACGACAGATATGTGAAGATAATGGATTTAATATTGTTAATCTGCCAGTTAATCTGGGAATAGGCGGAGCTGTTCAGACAGGATATCTGTATGCAGAAAGATATGGATATGATATTGCTGTACAGGTAGATGGTGATGGACAGCATGATGCGAAATTCCTTGGAGAGATGGCTGATTATCTTGAAAAGAATGACCTTGATATGGTTATAGGTTCAAGATTCATAGAAAAACAGGGATTCCAGTCATCTAAGGCAAGACGAATTGGAATTAACTATTTCACTGGCTTGATAAAGTTATGTACAGGTCAGAAGATAACAGACCCTACATCAGGATTAAGACTTATAGGAAGACGTACAATAGTACAGTTTGCCAAGAAGTATCCTAAGGATTATCCAGAGCCGGAAACAGTTGTGGCAATATTAAAGAAAGGTTTCAAGGTGGCTGAGATTCCAGTTGTCATGAGAGAAAGACAGGGCGGAAGCTCATCAATAACACTTAAGAAATCAGTATATTATATGGTTAAGGTTACACTGGCAATATTGTTTGAGAATTTCAGAGGAGATAAGCATAGATGAGTATAAGAATTAAATGCGTTATAATTGTTGTTCTTATATTAGGACTGTTAAAGATATTAGGTCTTATCAAGAAGAACAAACTGGAATTAAAATATGCACTTTCATGGCTTTTTCTGGAGCTTGGGATATTTATAATTACGTTAATACCTAATCTTCTTAATGTTATATCTAAGGCACTGGGAATATATAATGAGATTAATATGTTGTTCTTTTTAGGGTTTGTCTTTATTATACTTGTTATATTCTCACTTACAATGTCACTTTCAAGAAATTCAGAAAGAGTCAGAAAGATGGCACAGGAGATTGCTTTGAATAGTTATTATAATAATAAGAAAAATGGTTCAGACATTGATTGATGTCTGAACCATTTTTCTTACTTCTTTTTTAATGTTTTTTTAGTTAATTTCTCGACTCTGCGTTCTATAAAGATATGCATGGGAAGGGCAATTGCTATATCTATAATTATCGCAATAATAATGTTGATAAATGGATTGATTGGACCGCCTCCCATCACATATACAATACTCTGTTGTATAGGGAATCCTATGAGGTACATGCAGTAAGAACAGTCACCTAATATTTCCGCTTTTTGGAAATGCTGATGCTTACTGATGAACATTACATAGAACATAAAGTAAGGAACACATATCCATACGGCAAGTGCTGAAAGACTCTTAACCGGAAATACAAGAACAAATAAAATAATCGAAGCTATGAATAAAACCTGAGGTTTCTTAATATTAAGAAGGTGTTCTCTGTTAATCCAGTACTGGATACCAAGCCAGAATGAAATAGCCGGACATAAAGCATCATAAAGAGATGATATGTGGCTCTGTAACAGGAAAGCACCTAATATAACAATAACTGATAAAACAAGCATTATACGGTTTACAATATTATCTTTGTTCTTAAAGATTTTATAAAAAATGTAGCAGAACAGATAACATAAGAATTCAACAGGAAGTGTCCATAAAGCGCCATTCACAGTAGGCATATATACGTTATTGGTAAATACACCAGGCAGGTTATGCTGTAAAATCAGTATTCCGTTCAAAAGATATTTCCATGTAAGTATATTGGAAAAATAATCTTTAAGAGGCAGTGTTGTGAATACAGGTCCTATAATGAATATAGATATAAGTACAACAAGTATAAGCATCGGAAGCAGTTTAAACAGTCTCTTTAATAAGAAAACCAGAAAGCTTTCATTGCGCTCACATGATTTCGCAATATAGAAACCTGAACCAAAGAAGAAAACTGCAACAGCAAGGAATCCCCATGTGTTGATATTAATAAGATTAAGGTGATGGCTATCTATATAATGCTGTGATGAAGCACCGAGTGATAATGCAAATGAGTGGGATATAATAACCATTAAAGCTGCAATAAATCTAATAAAATTGTAATTATAATTCTTAGTATTGAAATTCAAGACAATCCTCCATTAATATATGTATTTACTGAATTATACATGAATTGAAAAGTTAAGACAAGGTAAAGGACTTGTATGTATTTATAATTGCGTGATATAATAAAACGATTAAAATTGTTAGGAGATTAAAACACATGAAGAATAAATCAAAATACATTAAGATACTGCTTCTTGTTGTTGTGGCAGTATTGTTCGTATTAAGAGGAGTACACATATATAATGTTACTAATGATAAAGTGGCAGATATGTATGATTCAGGATTTGCAGCAAGACAGGAGACTGCCGGTTTAGAGAAAGGAATGGAGATAACCCAGGATATATATATTGATGGGGAATTCAATGGAATAGCGCTTTATTTCAGCACTAATGCCATAAGGAATTTCTCTAAGATAACTGTAGAACTTGTAGATAAGACAACAGGTGAAGTTGTATTCCACCAGAAGGTGAGCGGAGTCAATATCAATGATAACCAGTTCTCTAATTTTGCTGAGGAAAATGTTATATCAGGTGGAAAAACTTATACACTTAAAGTATCGACAGATACATCAGCGAATGGAAAGAAGTTTACATTGTGGACAGATAATCAGAATATAACAGATACATCAGTGCAGTACAGCATTAACGGAGAGAAACAGAATGGTGTACTTTGTTATGCAGTTTTAAGGAATTACCACCATACTGATAATTATGGTGTGTTTGCAGTAAGAATGGTATTTATGACGCTGATTCTTATGCTTGTATGCGGATTAATTATTGTCGGACCAAAGAAAATGTGTGAATTCATATTTGATAAAAGATTCTATATTGCTGTCGGAATATTTCTGATTCTTGTTATTATGAGAGTGAATTTTTCATCTATAGGAATGTTTGATAATTATGTACAGCCTGGACAGGGAAGTGAGTTTGTAACGCCTGTTTATGGAGAGACACATTCTATAAGAAGTGATGAGTGGGCTGTTTCAACACCAAGATATCTTACAGCCAAGTATACTGATTATGGTAAATATAATTATATAATTATGGGGAAGCAGACAGAAAATATAGCACAGACTGGATTGTATAAGTCATATTCAGCACTGGCTAAACCGCAAACATGGGGCTATTACCTTTTTGGAGATAGCATAGGTATGTCGGTAGAATGGTGTTTCCCATTTATATTACTTATTGTTATGTCAATACAGTTCTTTTACATTATAGCAGGAAAGAATAAAGTACTGGCAGTAACCGGAGGCGTTATGGTAGCCTTCTCCGGATATGAGATGTGGTGGATGAATGTTGAGTATCTGTCCTGCGGACTGACAGCACTTGTATGTATATATTACTTTATAAATGCAGAGAAGACATGGCAGAGGATGGTGCTCAGCCCGTGTATTGCCATACTTGGCGCTGAATATATAACAATACTATATCCGGCGTTCCAGGTACCTTCAGGATATGTTTATTTTGGAATTGTAGTATGGATGGTTGTAAGTTCATGGGATAATTTCAAGAAAATCAAGCTTAAGGAATGGCTTGTATTCGCAGCATCAATGTTGTTTATGGCATCAATTGTTATTGTGTACCTCAAGGACAGAAGCACATATGTAACAGAGATAATGAATACAATCTATCCGGGTTCAAGAGTTTCAACTGGTGGATATTCTTTATATAAGATGTTTGAATATGTTGCTACAATATTCTATCCATTCAAGGCAACTCTTAATAATAGTGAGTTCTCAATGATGGTAACATTGTTCCCATTGCCAATGGTAATGGCAGTGTACTGCATTATTAAGCAGAAGGGTAAGGATATTCTTCTTGATATCATGCTTGGATTGTCATGTGTATATACAATATATTGTACAGTTGGCTTCCCATTGATTGTTGCCAGGCTCACATTATTCAGTTATGTACCGGAAGAAAGAGCAGCAGACCTGTTAGGACTTTTACAGGTTATATTACTTATAAGATGTATATATGTATGCAGGGAAAACAGATATAAAGTCAATCCTGTTATTGTTGTGGTTCCAATGCTTATAAGCTGTTATTACAGCTGGAAAGAAGCAAGAACTGTATATGATATAACTGAGTCTGGTGGAATGTTACAGTATGCAATAATAGCGCTGGCAATTGTGTTTACAGTAATAACTATTGTTGTATTCTGTGTAAAAGAGCATGACAGGCTTAAGAATATGGCACTGTTATCGCTTGCGGGTATTGTGTTCTTATCAGGAATATGGTCACTTACAGTTAATGTAGGAACAGACGCTATATATTCTAAACCACTTGCCAAGAAAGTATGCGAGATTACAAGTGAAGATAAAGATGGTAAATGGGTAATGCTTGATTCATGGGTAGAATCAATGTATCTTGCTGCCTGTGGTGCTCCGACAATTAATACATGTAATAATGTTCCTAACTGGGATTTATGGAATATTCTTGATCCACAGAAAGAGAATGAATACTGTTATAACAGATTTGCACATATGTTACTTACACTTACAGAAGAGGATACTAATGAGGAACTTGTTCAGCAGGATCTTTTACAGTTGAATCTGAACTATAAAGATGCCGAGAAGATTGGTGTTAAATATATTGCATCAAGAACTTATAATGATGATTTTGATAAGGTCCTTGAGAAATATTACAATTATTCAATATTATATGATGAATTCGGATGGAGAATATATCAGCTTAATTCATTGAAAGCAGCAGCTAACTAACAGGGAGATTACTATGAAGAAGATAAAAGATAAATTAATAACGATTTATCCTCAATTGATATTTCTTATTGTAACATTCTGTATATTTATGCCATCATCTTTATTTCTTGGCAATATTGATCAATTTGCAGTGGGATTCGCGGCACTTATACCGCTTCTTATGGCAGCGTCGTTAATTACGGCAGCAGTTGTTATACTGATAGGTCTGATTGTGCCAAAGAAGATATGTAACATATACGCAGCGGTCATATTTGGCGGTGCACTTGCTGCTTATGTGCAGGGAAATTTCCTTAACCCTGATTTCGGAGTCCTTAATGGAAGGCAGATTCAGTGGAGCCAGTTTAAGGTTAATGGAATTATAAGTACAGTTGTATGGATAGTACTTATTGTTGTTCCGCCAGTTATTGTATGCTTTAAGAAAGATATAATGACAAATATAATAAAGTGGGGTAGCCTGTTTCTTTCAAGCATACAGGTTGTGACACTTGTGGTTCTTATTGTATCTTCAAAAAGAAGTGTTGATTATTCATATGTAGTTACTAAGAATGATGAGTTTGCGTTATCTTCGCAGGGCAATGTAGTGGTATTCATTGTGGATACACTGGATAATGAGGACGCACAGAATTATGTTATCGACAGATACTGTGAAGAATTAAAAGATTTTACTTATTTTGATAATATGATAGGCGGAGGTGCACCAACAGCTCTAGGAGTTCCACTTATGCTTACAGGTTATCAGTATGATACAACACATTCTCTGGCTGATTACAGAAAGAAAGCATATGAAGAAGGTACTCTTATTCAGGATATGTCAGATAACGGATATGATGTTAAGTTGTATACTTCAAGTGAGTATCTTAATGGAGTTAATCAGGAGGCAGTAGCCAATACTGCAGGTGGACAGAAATACAGGATATCAGACAAAGTGCAATTTTTTAAGAATATATATAAAATGTCGGCATTTTATGCATTTCCACAGATTATAAAACAGTATTTCTGGTTTTATGGTGATGATTTTGCAGCATGTCAGGCTCCAGAGAATAACAATATTATTCAATATGAACTGGATGATTCACAGTTGTATGCTGATTTTAAGAATAATGGCGGTATAACAGTTGATGTTGGAAATAAAACATTTACACTGTATCATATGGTAGGGGCACATGCACCTTATGAGATGAATGAACAGTGTGTAGATGTGGGGGAAACAGAGACTTCTCTTGATAAGCAGATACAGGGTGTTTTCAGATATATTAATGAATATATGCAACAGATGAAGGATAAAGGTGTGTATGATAACAGCACGGTTATAATTACAGCCGACCACGGCGGATATGGAGTGTATGAACGTCCTGCTGTATTTGTGAAAATGGCAGATACTCATAATGATGTAATGCAGGTTAATTCAGATTCTGTAACATTTAAGAATCTGTATGCTACTTATGGCGAGGCAGCACTTGGACAGAAGAGTAATTATGGAAATACGCTTTTTGATATGGCTGGTGTTTCTCAGTCAAGATATCATGTAGCACCATGGGATGTGTCAAAAGGTATGTACCCGGCAGATGAATATCTTAAAAACAGAGATTATTCGGTGTTCAGAATAGAAGGGGACGCTGTAAATCCACAGATATCTGTAATTAAAGATGAGCAGCAGATGAAGAATATTAATAATTAATGATGAAGCAGCAGCTAAGCCTGGAAGGTTTATAGCTGCTTACTTTTATACTGGTAATTTAGTTTATTATCTGCTATAATCCATTCTGTTCACGCAATGAACAAAAATATGACCGAACGAATAAACTGTGAGAGGGGATATTTATGAATGAGAATAATCAGCTGGTTCGTGCTTTAGGGCTTAAAGAATCAATTAGTATGACAATTGGAACCGTTGTAGGTGTAGGACTTTTTACCTGTGGTTCAGCACAGATAGGAAGTGTAGGCTCATGGATAATAGGATTTACCTTTGTTGCACTTCTTATATCTATATGGCCATGTCTTATATATGGAGAGATGTCTGCAGCACTTCCTTGTGCGGGTGGAACATATAATTATGCCAAGAGAGGACTTAACAGAGTATGGGCTAATATGGCAGGATGGCATTATATAGTATCTGTTGTAGCTATTGGTGCAGGTGAGACGCTTGCATTTGCCAATTATTTTAAGATTCTTATGGAACAGCTTGGAATAAGCATCGTTAAGCTTGATTCAAGAATTATAGCTATTATCCTTGTTGCAGTTTTCCTTATTCTTAATTTCAGAGGTATTGAGCAGTCAGGTAAGGCGCAGACAGCATTTATGTTTTTCTTCTGGGGCTGTTCAGTGTGCTGGTTCCTTTATATGATACCTAAGGTTCATGTTGAATATTTTGGTGGAATAGCAATGAACTCATTGCCTCCATTTAATGAGATGATGTATATATTTGGTCTTGTATGGTGGTGCTATACAGGATTTGAGACATGTGTATCTATGGGAGCAGAGACTAAGTATCCACAGTATACACTTCCAAGAGCATTAAAGATTTCGGTATTTATGGTATTTGCACTTAACGCATTATTCCAGTGGTTTCTTGTAGGTCTTGTACCTAAGGAGTTTTATGGAATTCTTGCAGCGGCAGATGCTCCATATGCAGAAGGACTTAAGGCAGTCGGACTTGTTGGATTTCCTATTATACTTTTATGTATCGGTATTGCATTTGGTGGAGATTTATCTACTATTAATCCGGGAATTGCTGCACCTGCAAGATACATTTATACAATGGCAGAAGATGGCGCATTACCAAAATTCCTTGGAAAGATTCATCCGAAGTTCAAGACGCCATATGTTGCTGTAATTGTGGTTGGTGTTATCAATTTTATACTTATTGCAACAGGTTCAATTAATTACATAGCATCGGTATCGCTTATATCACTTGCTATATGTTATATGATAGGCTGTCTTTCATATATGGGGCTTAAGAAGAAGTATCCTGATATGAAGAGACCTTATAAGGCTCCTCTTGGAGTTGTTGGATGTATATTTACAATTGTTGTGTATTGCTTCATGTTAATATTTGCGGATAAGGCAGCACTTATTACATCAGGAATTATAACAGTATTATGTGTAATATTCTATTTTGCATATTCTCACAGAAAAGAGTGTGTTATGCCGACAATTGAGGAAGAGATTGGCGTTATAGAAGAGCCGGATGAGCAGACTAAGGCTAAGATGGACAGACAGTACACCATATGGAAGGTATGCACAATTATTGTTACATGCATTGCACTTGGAATCTATATAATTCCAATGGTGCTGTAAGGAGGAAATATGAATCGTTATCAGTTTGAAGTACTTACATATATTGAAAAGAACGGTAAGAAAGAGTATCCGATGAGAACTCTTTCAGATACATTAAAGATTTCAGGAACAGCTATATCTAAAGCTCTGGATGAGTTAGAAAATGAAGCTCTTATTAAAAGATGTGAAGATCAGATGGAGATTACTGAAAGAGGTCTTGAGGCACTTGAGCCATACCGAGTAAAGAGAGCGGTTATTATGGCAGCAGGATTTGGTTCAAGAATGGTTCCTGTTACATTAGACAGACCAAAGCCAATGGTTGCTGTTAATGGAGTAAGAATTATTGATACATTACTTGATGCACTTGTTTCTGTAGGAATTAAGGATATAACTCTTGTAAGGGGTTATAAGAAAGAAAAATTTGATGAGATTCTGGAAAAGTATCCATTTATCAATCTTATTGATAACGATATATATGATAAAACCAATAATATATCATCAGCAATGGCAGCATTAGAACATATTGACCAGTGCTATTTATGTGAAGCGGACCTGTATATATCTAATCCGGCTATTATCACAAAGTATCAGTACTGCAGCAATATCCTTGGCTCTTATTCGTTAGAGACTGATGACTGGAGTTTTAAGCTTGATAATGGACATATAACAGATTATCAGAAGGGTAATACATATTGCTTTAATTATTATGGAATATCTTACTGGACAAAGGAAGACAGTGCAAGATTAAGGGAAGACTTTGCACAGGTATATAATGAAGAGCCGGAGGGCAATGATTATTTCTGGGAGTTTATTCCACTTGTGCTTCGCAAGGAAAGATATGCGGTAGAGGTAAGACCTTGTGAGAAATCAGATATTATGGAGATAGATAATTTTTATGAGCTGGTACAGTTAGATTCTTCTTATAAGGATTATCCGGGACAGGAACAGTAAATGCAGATATAAAGGGAAGGTGAATGTCTATGATATGTTATAAGGGAAAGGTTCTTACAGTTGACAGTAATGATACAGTAGCCGGTTATCTCGTTGAGGATAAAGGAAGAATTGTGTATGTTGGTAATGAACTGCCAGAACAGTATAAGAATGTGCAGACAGTTGAACTTGGAAAGAGGGTGCTGGTTCCGGCATTCGTAGATACACATCAGCATATGGCATCATTTTCTACATTTCACGCAGGACTTAATGTTATGGATGCAGAGTCCAATGAAGAGATTGCACAGATGGTTAAAGAATTCGTGAAGTCAAGCGGTAATAAAAAAACACTTATAGCATTTGGTGCGTCACCATATTCAGTTAAAGAAGGAAGACTTATAAGCAGGGAAGAATTAGATAAGGTATGTCCTGATAAGGAAATCATGGTTGTCAAATATGATGGACATGCGTGCATAATTAACAGCAAGCTTCTTGATAAGCTGAAGGGGAAAGTAAGTAAGTTGAGAGGTTATCACGAAGATACAGGTGAGATGAATCAGGAGGCATTCTTTGAATGTTCTAATTACATTACCAATTCACTTTCTATTATTGAACTGTTTAAGAATATGCAGAGTGCCATTGATTTTCAGGCGTCTCATGGAATTGGCTGTATTCATACTGTAAGTGGTGTGGGTTTTACAGGCAATCTTGATATTACATTTGAAAAAATATTTGCAAAATCCTTAACTAATGGATTTCAGGTAAGAGTATTCCCACAGTCAATGAATGTTGATGTCGCATTAAAGAGAAAACTGCCAAGAATAGGCGGGTGTTTTGAATGTGCGCTGGATGGATGTTTCGGTTCACACGATGCAGCTATGAATGAACCATATATTGATTCTTTAGGCGGTGACGGAGTACTTTATTATGATGATGAAAAGGTTATTGATTTCTGCAAGAAGGCTAACAGAGCCGGACTGCAGATAGAGATGCATGCGATTGGGGATAAAGCATTTGACCAGGCATGCAGGGCACTTAAGGCGGCACTTGACGATTATCCAAGAAAAGATCACAGACATGGAATTATACATGACTGTCTTCCAACTGAAGAGGGAATTAAGATATGCAGGGACTATAATATACAGATGCCTGTACAGAGTGCTTTCATTAACTGGAAACAGGAACCTGATGAGTATCTTGAAAGTATTATGGGTAAAGAAAGAGCAGAAAGACTTAATCCGCTCAGAACATTTAATGAGAATGGAATAGTTGTTTCGTGCGGTTCTGATGCTCCATGTACATCACCGGATCCTATCGTATGGATTGACAAAGCTGTTAATAATATGAATCAGTCTCAGGCAGTATCGGTTCAGGAAGCACTAAGGATGTGTACGTATAATGGATATTATGTAACATTTGACGAGAAGAAAAGAGGAAGCCTTGAGGCAGGAAAGATTGCCGATATGGTGGTTCTTTCAGATGATTTGTATTCAGTTGACAAGAAGGATATAAAGAACATTAAGGTAGAGGGACTTATACTTTCGGGGAAAAAGTATGAATCATGCAGAGAAAATGTAATCAAAGCAGTGATTCGAGGAATGTTCTCAGGAAACATGGCATAAGGAGATATGTATAATGAGAAAAGAAGAGTTTTATGTATTGAACAGTTTGTATAATGGAAGCATTGGAAGAGCCGGCTGTACTTATGATGTTGAGGCGACAAAAGCTCTTAATGACACAGATATTTATAATAAACTTGTAAAAACAGGGTATATTGAAAAAGAGTCTGGTAGTATTACAAAGACTGGATTAGAGGCGCTTGAACCATACAGGGTTAATAATGCCGTTATTCTTGCAGCTGGCGCATCTACACGATTTATTCCTTTATCACTCGAACAGCCAAAGGGTCTTTTTGAAGTAAAGGGTGAACGTCTTATTGAGAGACAGATAAAGCAGCTTCAGGATGCTGGTATTAAGAATATTACAGTTGTACTTGGCTATAAGAAGGAGATGTTTTACTATCTTGAAGACAAGTATGGTGTAAAGTTCATTATTAATGATTCATTTAATATAAAGAATAATATTGAAAGTCTTTATCTTGCAAGAAAAGAACTTAAGAATACGTACATATGCGTAAGTGACAGTTATTATATAGAAAATCCGTTTAATCAGTTTGAATATCATACATTTTATTCAGGTTATTATGGAAAGGAAACAACGGATGAAGTATATGCAAGAGCTGATGGATTTGGAAAGATAACAAGAATTGCTAAGGATAATAAGATTGATGGCTATGTTCTTATGGGACATTCATTCTGGAGAAAAGAATTCTCAGAAGCATTTATTAATCAGGTTGAGGCTGTCCGGGAATCTGGAATATATAATAACTGCTATTGGGAGATTCTTGTAAAGGATAAGCTGGATGAAATGCCTGATATTTATTTTAAGGAATATCTTCCGGGTAATATATTTGAATTTGATTATTTTGATGAGCTTAGAAAGTTTGATTCACAGTATCTTGGACATACGCACAGTGAGATAATAAGAAATATCAAGCTTGTATTCAGATGTGATGAGGAGGATATAATTGATTTCAGAAATGTAAGCGAAGGAATGACCAACACATCCTTTATATTCAAGATTGACGGAATTGATTATATATACAGACATCCAGGCGATGGAACAGAAAGTATAATCAATAGAAGAAATGAAAAAAAATCACTTATCAAAGCCAAAGAAGCTGGTGTAGATCCTACATACATATATGCAGATGTTAATGAGGGCTGGAAGATATCCATATTCATTCCAGAATTCAGAGAACCTGATTATAATTCTTTTGAGGACTCAAAGAAGATATTGGCTGTTTTAAGAAAGCTGCATAAGGCAGATATAACAGCCGATTATGGAATGAAACCTTGGGAAGATGCACTTGATATGGAGAAGCTTCTTGAGAAGAAAGATCCTGTGTGCTTCGTTCAATATGAAGGACTTAAGAACAACATAGGACAGTTGTATAAGATGACTCTAGCAGATGGAGTTGAAAAATGTTTCTGTCATGGCGATACATATAAGCCAAACTGGATGATAAGACCAGATGGAAGCGTTATACTTATTGACTGGGAGTATTCTGGATATTCTGACCCGGGAATTGATGTTGGATATTATGTGGTTGATGCCATGTATGATTTTGATAAGGCTGAGGAATTCATAAAGGAATACCTTCAGGAAGATTATAATGAGACAACAAGATTTCATTATATGGCATATGTTGCTATTATTGCGTACTACTGGTTTGTATGGGCTATGTACAGGGAATCATGTGGTGCAGACATGGGAGAGGCATTGGAGAACTGGCGAGACATGGCAGTTAAATATGCTGAGTACCTTTTGAAATAAATAATATTAAAAGGACACTGTATTATGTAAGAACAGTGTCCTTTTTTTGTGTGCAAAACATGTAAAATTTATATTGGGTATGTAAAAAAGTATATCGGATATGTAAAAACACCTTTCAATAATTGATAATAAGTGATATGATTAATTATTATATTGGATGACTCTGACACAATCAATAAAATCTTCAAAAGAGGAGTTATTTATGGAAATATTATCGACAGCCTTAGGTTATGTAATGAATTTTTGTTACAAATTACTGCATGATTATGGATTGGCAATTATATTATTCACTCTGATAAGTAAGATTGTTCTCTTACCTGTATCAATCTGGGTACAGAAGAATTCAATTAAAATGGTTAAGATGCAGCCTGATATTAACAGGATTCTTATTAAGCATTATGGGGATAAGGATGAGATAGCAGAGGAACAGTCTAAGCTTTATAAAAAAGAAAAATATAATCCACTGGCATCACTTATACCTCTTATTATACAGATAATACTTCTGCTTGGAGTTGTTGCAGTTATCAAAGACGGAATTAATGAAGGTGTTGCGAACATGAAGTTCTGTGGCTATGACCTTACATGGATTACTACAAAACAGTGGGGATTATCAATAATAACACCAATTATAGCAGGTGTCTCAGCATGGCTTTTATGTGTTGCACAGAATGCAAGTAACGTATTACAGGCAGAACAGAGTAAGCTTAATAAGTATGGTATGATGATATTTTCAGTAGGTCTGTCGTTATATTTAGGATGCTTTGTATATGCAGGAGTAGCTCTTTACTGGACTGCCAGCAACATATTTGCAATTCTTCAGTTATATCTTCTTAACTGGGCGATTAATCCTAAGAATTACGTTGATTATGAGGCTCTTGAGGAAACTAAGAAAGAACTTTCAGAGATTGAAGCTCTTGGTACGAAAAAGGGAAAAAGAAACAAAGAAGATATTAAGAGAGAAAAAGCTGATTATAAAAAGTTTTTCTCTGTTGTTAATAAACATCTTGTCTTCTATTCAGAGGGTTCAGGTTTTTATAAGTATTTTAAAGGGATAATTGAATACATACTTAATAATACGAATATTACAATCCATTATGTAACAAGTGATTCTGATGATCAGATATTCAGAATTGCAGAAAAAGAAAGTAAGATTAAACCTTATTATATAGGGGAAAAGAAACTTATAACACTTATGATGAAGATGGATGCAGACGTTGTTGTTATGACTATGCCTGATATTGAGAATTATCACATTAAGAGAAGTTATATCAGAAAAGATATTAATTATGTTTATGTTCCTCATGGCATGGACAGCCTTAATATGACAATGCGAACCGGTTCAATGGATCACTATGATTCTGTATTATGTACAGGAAAGATTCAGAAAGAAGAAATAGAAAAAACTGAAGAAGTGTATAATCTTCCTAAGAAGGAGCTTGTTGAGTGGGGATATTCATTGCTTGATGAGATGCGTGAGGATTATGAAAAGATGCCAAAGAAGGAAAATGACATTAAGTCAATACTTATTGCTCCATCATGGCAGAAAGATAATATTGTAGACAGCTGTCTTGAGGACATACTTGATAATCTTAAGGGACATGGTTATAAGATTACAGTCCGACCACACCCACAGCATGTAAGACATATGCCTGAGAAGATGGAAGGACTTAAAGAAAGATATAAGGATGATACAGATATAGAGATTCAGACTGATTTTTCATCAAACAGTACTGTTTTTGAGGCAGATCTTATGATTACAGACTGGTCAGGTATAGCATATGAATATGCTTATACTACATGTAAACCGGTTCTTTTCATTGATACACCAATGAAGATAATGAATCCTGAATACAAAAAGATTGGAATTGAGCCACTTAATATATGGATGAGATATGAAATCGGGCGTGTACTTAAGCTTGATGAAATTGATAAGACAGCTGATACAGCAGCAAAGATGCTGGCAGCTTCTGATACATATAAGGACAGCATAGACCGATTTGTTAAAGAATATGTGTATAATCTTGGCAGTAGTGCATCGGTTGGAGCTAAATATATTATTCAGGAAATTCAAAAAGCAATTAAAAGACATAAGGAACAAGAGTAGAGTCGGATTATAGGAGGGGATTATGCAGGCAATTATTTTAGCAGAGGAATGGGAAAGCGTTTAAAAGAACTTACCCAGAATAATACCAAATGTATGGTAAAGGTTAATGGAGTATCGCTTATAGACAGGCTTTTGCATCAGCTTGAGAAACAACATCTCTCAAGAATAGTGATTGTTGTGGGCTATGAAGGACAGAAGCTGATTGATTATATAGCGACATTGGGAATTAAGACACCAATTTCATATGTTGACAATGCGGTATATGATAAGACAAACAATATTTATTCACTTGCACTGGCAAAGAATTATCTTATGGAAGAAGATACTCTGCTTTTGAATCAGATGTAATTATTGAGGATTCTGCAATTGATGAACTTGTAAAAGATCCGAGAGATACACTTGCCATGGTAGATAAATATGAGAGCTGGATGGATGGTACATGTGTAAAGCTTGACGAATATGATAATATTGTTGCATTTGTTCCAGGAAAGAGCTTTGATTTTAAGGAAAAAGAGGAATACTATAAAACTGTAAATATCTACAAATTCAGCAAACATTTTCACAGGATATATATGTTCCTTTCCTTGAGGCATATTGTAGTGCATTGGGAGAAAATGAATATTATGAACAGGTTCTTAGAGTTATAACGATGCTGGACACACCTGGAATTAAAGGTATGAGATTATCAGGTCAGAAATGGTATGAAATAGATGACGAACAGGATCTTGATATAGCAACGACACTTTTGCTCCAGATGATGAGACGAGAATTAACCTTATGCATAAAAGATATGGAGGATTCTGGAGATATCCGGGATTGTTGGATTTCTGTTATCTTGTTAATCCTTATTATCCGCCTAAAAGCTTAAGGATGAACTGCGTGCAAGCTTTGATACACTTTGACAGAATATCCTTCAGGTATGGGAGTTAATTCTTTACTTGCAGCTAAGAATTTTGGTGTTCATAAAGACAACATAATAGTTGGAAATGGAGCAGCAGAACTTATTAAGTCACTTATGGAGAGCTTTTCTGGAAAGACAGGCGTTATCAGACCTACATTTGAAGAATATCCTAATAGATATGCTGTTGAAGACGAAGTAGTATTTACACCGTCAAATGATAATTATACATATTCAGTTGAAGAACTGATAGAGTTCTATACATGCAACAAAGTAGATAATATTATTATTATTAATCCTGATAATCCATCTGGTAATTATCTGAAAAAGAAGAAATTATAAGATTAATAAAATGGACAGACGGTCAGGGAATAAAGCTGGTGGTTGATGAGTCGTTTGCTGATTTCTCAGATGAACCGGATAATTCTCTTATAGAACAGAAATTTATCGAAACATATAGAAGATTATATGTTATGAAAAGTATATCTAAATCATACGGTGTACCGGGACTGAGGCTTGGAATCCTTGTTTCCTCAGATACAGAAGCGATTGCAGCAATGAAAAAGATGTTGCAATATGGAATATTAATTCATTTGGAGAGTATTATCTTCAGGTTGCAGAAAAGTATAAGAAAGATTATGCAGCTGCAATGGACAAATTCCGCGTAGAAAGAAAAAGGTTCTATAATGAACTGGAGCATATATCTGGTATAAGGGTCATCCCATCACAGGCTAATTATTTTATGATTGAGATAACTAATGGAATGACAGCAAAAGAACTTATGATAAAACTGTTTAAGAATCATTATCTGCTTATAAAGGATCTTACATCAAAATTACATGATGGAAAACAGTATATAAGAATTGCAATCAGAAATGATGTAGATAACAACAAGATGATTGAAGCATTAAAAAGAACTTAATTAAAAAGGAGATAAGAAGTATGTTGACATTATTAAATTTAAATGTAGCAGGTTACATTGACCCATCTGTTATGACTTATGCCATTCAGGCTATTGCCGGAGTGATAATTGCTGTTGGTGCATTTCTTGGTATTTATTTAAGAAAGGCAAAGAAAAAGCTTAATAACAAGCTTGGAATTGATGAAAACAGAAACAAGGAAGTTGAGACAGATGATATTGTTATCAACGAATCAAAATAATAAATTCATTTTCAGGACGCCGTTTATATACGGCGTCTTTCTTGATTTGTTATTGATAAAAGTATAAAATAGTATGGCGTTATATCAATAAAAACAGTGAGGTAATTATGAGTAATAATACAGATAATAATATGCAGGAAATTAAGCCGGATATATTTGATAAGATTATGCATCTGCCGGGTCTGAGGGTGTTTGAACCATTGTATAAGAAGTATAAGGAAGTACTTCTGTATCTTTTCTTTGGAGTACTTACAACAGTGGTGAGTATAGGTTCATATGCATTCTTTAATGTTGCAATGGGAATTAATGAGCTTATTGCAAATGTTATATCATGGGTACTTGCAGTACTTTTTGCATTCTTTACTAACAGGATATGGGTGTTTGCAGCACCAACTAAGACTGTGGAAGAATTTATGAAACAGTTAGTTTCATTTGCAGGTGGAAGAGTATTAACTCTTGTAATTGAAGAGATAATTCTTCTTGTATTCATTACAATGCTGCATTTCAACAGTATGTTAATAAAGTTTATTGCGCAGGTAGTTGTAATTATACTTAATTATGTTATAAGCAAGCTTCTTGTATTCAGAAAAGATAAGAGTAAGAAGTAAAAGGAGAAAGTAATGGAAAAGAATGTATTAGAGTTTCTTGAAAACTCACAGAGAATGTATGGGGAAAAGACAGCGTGTGCGGACATGAATAATGAACTTACATACACACAGCTTATGAATCAGGCAAAGTTCATAGGAAGCTGTCTCTCACTTAAGATTAAGCCTACACAGGGAGTTCCTGTGTATATGGATAAGACATGTAATACATTATCTTTATTTATGGGAATTGTGTATGCAGGCGGATATTACTGTATGCTTGATACAACTCATCCGGTTGAGAGAATTAATCTTATATTAGATACGATTCAGGCAGATATTCTGGTTGTAGATAATAAGTCAGCCAAGAAAGCAGAAAAGCTCGGATTTCAGGGCGAGATTATTAATCTTGACGAATTGCTTGAAGAGTATGACGGACAGGCTGTGGATTCAGGGGCTCAGGAAAGACTGGGAAAGATAAGAGAACAGGCACTTGATACAGATCCATTGTATTCAATATTTACATCAGGGTCGACAGGTGTTCCTAAAGGAGTTATAGTTAATCACCGTTCAACAATAGATTTTATTGACTGTTTTACAGAAACATTTGGAATTACTAATGAGGATGTTATAGGTAATCAGGCACCTTTTGACTTTGATGTATCAGTTAAGGATATATATTCAAGTTTAAAGACAGGCGCAACCTTACAGCTTATTCCTAAGATGTGCTTCTCATTTCCAACCAAGCTGCTTGATTTCCTTGATGACAGAAAGGTTACAACTATTATATGGGCTGTATCAGCGTTATGTATTGTAACAACTCTTAATGGATTCGAGTATAAGAGACCATCTTCACTTAACAAGATTATGTTCAGCGGAGAGGTTATGCCTATAAAGCATCTTAATGCATGGAGAGTGCAGTATCCGGATGCAATGTTTGTTAATCTTTACGGACCAACAGAGATAACATGTAATTGTACATATTATATTATTGACAGAGAGTTTGGTCTTGACGAGAAGCTTCCGATGGGAAAGCCATTTGCCAATGAAAGAGTATTCCTGTTAGATGATGAGGATAAGCTTGTTGATGCAGGCAGACCAGGCGAGTTAGGAGAAATATGTGTATCTGGAACAGCTGTAACTATGGGGTATCTGCGTAATCCTGAAAAGACAGCAGCAGCATTTGTACAGAATCCTCTTAATGACAGATATCTGGAAACTATATACCGCACAGGTGATCTTGGTTACTATAGTGAAGATGGTGAACTTTTCTTCTCATCAAGAAAGGACTTCCAGATTAAGCATATGGGACACAGAATCGAGCTTGGCGAAATTGAGACATACATGAATGCTATAGAGGGACTCCTTAGAAGCTGTTGTATATTTGATACAGATGAGAATAAGATTCTCGGATTCTTTGAGATAGAAGGAGCAAGTGAGCTTGACAGAAAGGGCGTAACACATGCCCTCAAAGATAAAGTGCCACAGTGGATGATTCCAAATGTGCTTGTTAAGGTGGAAACAATGCCGCTTACTAAGAATGGTAAAATTGACAGAAAAGAACTTATGAAGATATATAAAGAACAGGAGGTATAGGATGCTAGGAGTTAATGAATTAAAAGAGATTGCCATAAAATGTGGAACACCATCGTATATATTTGACACAGATGAACTATGTGCAAGGATTGATGCCATGCCAGATTCTAGGATGTGGAGTTACAGTGTGTTATGCAATGAAGGCCAATCCGTTTCTTATAAGCGTGCTTGACAAGAAGCTTGATAAATTCGAGGTATGTTCTCCAGGTGAATTTGCGATATGCGAAAAAGAGGGCATAAACAGGGAGAAGATAGTCCTTTCGGGTGTTAATAAGGAAAAGAAAGATATCCTCTACACGATGAAGACAGGTGCTGTTGGAATCTACACAGTGGAATCACTTAATCAGCTTGAACTTATCAATTCATGTGCAGTTGAGTGTGGCATTAAAGTTAAGGTGCTTATAAGAGTTACAAGTGGCAACCAGTTCGGCATTAATGAGCGTCAGGTATATGAGATTGCTGACAGAAAGGATGAACTTAAGGGAATTATCATAGAGGGAATCCAGTGCTATTCAGGAACCCAGAAGAAGAAATTAAGCCAGATAGAGTCAGAGGTAGTATGGTTACAGGCAATAGCACATACATGTGAAGCAGAGCATGGCGTTAAGCTTAATGAGATTGAATATGGTCCTGGTCTTTCAGTCGATTACTTCGTTACAGACAAATGTGATGCAATGAATACTAACTTTGACGAGTTAGAAGAATTTGCAGGCATGATTAAAGAAATGTCCGAAAAATTCAATGTCACTCTTGAGATGGGGCGATATATTGCAGCTACCTGTGGAGTTCTTATAAGCAGAATTGCTGATATGAAGATGAATGACACAACAAGATATGCAATTATTGACAGCGGAATTAATCATATTAATTATTATGGACAGGCTATGGCTATGAAGAAACCAAGATGTGAATTCATTCCAATGGAGTACACAGAAGGGTTTGCTGATGGTGCAGATCATGAGGTCGAAGTGTATTCACAGGGAGTACAGCCATATAATATATGCGGTTCATTATGTACAGTAGGGGATGTAATTGTTAAGAATCTTGAATTAAAAGATGCTAAGATTGGCGATATGATAGCATTTTATAATATTGGAGCTTATTCGGTTACGGAGGGAATATATCTGTTTCTGAGCCGTCGAATGCCGGCAATTGTGATGTATTCTAAGAAAAATGGTTACAGAGTTATAAGAAAACCTATTGAAACATTTTTAATAAATAGCAGTAATACACAATAATTTTACAATTTTGTAACAAAATATGATTGACTATATGCGAATGAGAAGATAGAATGTTTTCTGTTCACAGATGTGTGATCAATAGATTTTAATATTTTGCGAGGTTTATTATGGATCAGTTATTAGACATTTTGAATGAAATTAACAGTGATGTGGATTATGAAGTATGTGATACTCTTATCGATGATGGTATATTCAGCTCATTTGATATTGTATCACTTGTTGGTGAGTTAAACGATGCATTTGACATTGATATCACACCAGTTGATATAGTACCTGAGAACTTTAATTCAGCAGAAGCTATGTGGGAGATGATTCAGCGTCTGCAGGATTAATCCGGAAAGCGGGGTAAAATAATATGTCACTAGTTTCTACCGGTTTCTGGTATTTTTATTAGTGGGAGTAATTGTATATTATCTTATACCTAAGAAGGCACAGTGGGCATGGCTTTTGATATTAAGCTATGCCTACTATTTATGTTCGGGATATAAGACTGTTGTATTCATATTACTTACAACAATCGTTACTTTCACATCAGGAATCCTTTTAGAGAGAACAGAGGATAATCTTGACAAGAGCCTTAAAGCAGATGGGCTGGCAAGAGAAGATAAAAGGCTTTAAAAGAAAAGGCAAAGACATATAAGAAAAGAGTTGTAGTACTTGCTCTTCTTCTGGTATTTGGTGTGCTTGCAGTTGTTAAGTACCATAATTTTGCGATTGAGAACGTCAATGGCATAATTAAGGCTTTGGTGGCAATGGCAGGATATCAACATTTACACTGCTTCTTCCGCTTGGAATATCTTTCTATTCATTCCAGTCGATATCATATGTTATTGATGTATACAGAGGCAAAGTAAAGGCATGTAATAACATTTTAAATATGCTTTGTTTGTTTCGTATTTTCCTCAGATAACACAGGGACCTATCGGAAGATATGACAGACTTGCACCACAGTTTCTGGCAGAGCATAAGTATGATCTTGCAGTTATCCAGCATGGATTGCGCGTATGGCTTGGGGACTTTTCAAAAGTTCATTATAGCTGACCGTGCAGGAGTCGTGTCTGATCTGGTGTTTAATAATCCCGGACAGTATCATGGAATATATGTAATAATAGGTGTTCTTGCGTATTGCGCACAGCTATACGGAGATTTTGCTGGTGGAATCGATATGGTTATGGGTGCTTCCGAGATGTTTGGAATCCACCTGGATGATAATTTCAGACAGCCATTCTTCTCTCATTCTATTGGAGAGTTCTGGCGCAGATGGCACATAACACTTGGTACATGGATGAAGGATTATGTGTTCTATCCGTTCAGCTTAAGTAAAGCCATGAATAAGCTGGGTAAGTTCTTCAAGAAACACAGCAAAACAAGATTTGGTAAATATATGGCGAAGGCATTGCCTATCTGTCTGGCTGATTTACTCATATTCTTTATAGTAGGTGTATGGCATGGAGCAGCATGGAAGTATATCGTATATGGTATGTACAATGGTATAATCATGAGCTTTAGCAGTATTATGGCACCTGTTTATGAAAAATGTTTAAAATAACACATATTAACAAGACTGCACGCTGGTACAGAGGATGGCAGATAATAAGAACATTTATACTTGTTAATATAAGCTGGTATTTTGATAACGCAGCTACTCTTACAGATGCATTCAGACTTATGGGAAATACATTTAAACATGCATCATTCAGCATGGACGCCGTTGTAAAATGTTTGGAAGCCAGCTGGATTTGATTATATTACTTGCAGGCTGTCTTGTGTGGCTGATTATAAGTATACTTAAAGAGAAAGGCATTGTAATCAGAGAAGCTCTTGACAGAAAGCCGCTGATTATCAGATGGGCTGTATACATAGCTCTTGTTATGTCAGTTGCAATGCTTGGCTATATTTCTAATACATCGGGTGGATTTATGTACGCCCAGTTCTAATCAGAGGTGCAGGATACCATGAAGAAGAAAGCATTTAAAGAGATATTAAAATATGTGAGGGTGATAGTATTCTTTGCGGTTATAACCATACTTGTTGAAGCAGTTAATTATGTAATGGTTCAGCCGGGGTATGCAAGATATATAATCCATACAGTTGACAATCCGGATGATGGCTCTGATTATGATTGTATTGTAGTGGGAGCTTCACATGGAAGGGCTTCAATTGACCCGCATTATTTTCTGGAAATGGAATATGCAGTTAATCCAATTAATATGTGTATTCAGGGCGCCACGGTTATTGATAATTATTATATGATCAGAGAAGCGTGCAATAATAATGACGTAAAGAAGATAATTCTTGAACTTGATTATCAGTACTGGAATAAGAATCTGAAACGTGATTCGGATTTTGGAGATCTTCTTGTATATGGACAGCTTCCGTTTACAAGTCTTAAAATGGAGTATATAGTAAGCCAGCTTATGGATAAAGACTTCAGGACAATATATTTCAGAAGATATGCATTTGCCAGGAATTGGAAAACGGCTAAGAAATATATGGCTATAAAGAAGACTGATGAATATAAGAATTTCCAGATTGAGGGTGTTGCCGGAATTGATACAGAAGGACCATATCAGGGATTGGGATTTTCTACCGTACAAAGGTAACTGATAAGAAGGGAAAGCTTAATCCATCACCGTGGACATATGAAGATCTTAATCCTAAGGTGCAGAAATATTTCCAGAAGATAGTTAAGTATTGTAAGGACAATGGAATTGAGCTTATATGTGTTACTGCACCAATTACACCATCGTCGGTTGTTTCGGGTGGCTAATGAGGCTGATACATATTTTAAGCAGATATGTGATGAGAATAATGTAAGGTATATAGATGGCAATCTTATTAAGAATGAGATTCTTAATGTAAGTGATGATGATTTTCTGACTGGGAAGGTCATATGAACGGAGAGCTTGCTGAGCAGTTCTCAGAGGTACTCACAGAGATACTTAAAAGAATGATTGTTCAGAATATTTTTACAGCAGTTATGATGAGTGCATAGAGGCAATTAAAGCGAGGGGCAATGAGTAATAAAATATTAAAATATGTCAGAGCTGTGGTGTTTATTGCCATAGTGGTCGGGCTTGTCAAATGTATGGATTATGCGATGATGCCATCAGGCTATATAAGATACATTATACATGAGGCCGACAATGCAGATACTGATGAAGGATATGACAATATAATAATTGGAGCTTCACATGCAAGATCTGCTATAAATCCAGTAAAGCTCGATGAAGCCGGGGCATCTGACAATGCATTTAATCTTGCAATACCAGGCGAGACGGTAACAGATTCATATTATCTTTTAATGGAGAGTGACCGGCATAATAATGTAAAAAGAGTTATATATGACCTTGATTATCAGTACTGGTGCAATTATGCAGAGAGGGAGTTTGAAGACTGTTTCATATACACATGGCTTCCTTTCAGTAATGTAAAGCTTAAGTATATAGCTGATAATCTGCTCACAAAGGATTTTCGTACTGTATATTCAAAGAGATGGGCTTATGAGATATCACCGTCTGCTATTATGAATAATCTTAAGGTTAAGAGCAGTGCGGCATACCGCAACTACAGTATGGATGCAGTTGAGATACATGATGCCGGAGGACCTTATGCTGCCAAAGGATTTTTCTATAGAGATATGAAGATGGACAGTCTCGTGCCATCTGATATTGTTGCATGGGATGAGAGTGGAATCAGTGATAAGGTTCTGGATTCATTTGAAAAGACTGTTCAATATTGTAAGAAGAATAATATTGAACTGGTATGCGTTACATCACCTATTACGCCGACAACATCAGTTAACGGTTATTCGGAACAGGCAGGAGCATATTTTACGAGGCTTTGTGAAGAATATGGTGTTGAATATTATGATTTCAATCTGTTAACAATGGATACACTTCCAAGAACAGATGATGACTTCTTTGATGAAGAAGGTCATATGCTTGGAGAACTTGCCGACAGATATTCAGATATACTGGCATCAGTTCTTCTTGACAAATGTGACAAAAGTACCGCTTTTTATGGTACTTATGCACAGTTAGAGCTGGCAGTTTATGAAAATTATGTGACAAAACAGTGAAACTGACAAAATATGCTTGCTATAAACATAACAATGTGCTAAACTTCATTCACTGCATATGTTGAATCTGCAGGTAGTAAAGAGTCGTGATGTACTACATATCTGTTATTGCATTTGGGACACTTAGGCGCCAGAGGAAGTCATATGTATTAATAATACGCCTGCTATGCAGGCACTTTACGCCGGTGTGGCGGAACTGGCAGACGCACAGGACTTAAAATCCTGCGGGACTTATACTCCCATACGGGTTCGATTCCCGTTGCCGGCATATTAATAAAGAGCTATACATAACTATGGTTATGTATGGCTCTTTTTTGCCATATAGAAGTGCAAGTCGTACAATTAAGGAAGATTATTATGATGGGAGATAATCAATGATTAATAATAGAAAACGTATTATTATAATATCTGCTCTTGGCGCGGCAGAGTTGGCGGCTGCCATTTGCATTATGATGACAAGCAGAATAAGAGGCGGTAATCCTACGGGCGAGGCTTTATCACAGAATATTAATCCGATAGAGGCTGCTTCACAGACAGAAGAACCTACTGTATATGTAGATAATACGGTCGACATAATTGACGTTAATTCGAAGACAAGACCATTTGCAGTATCTGTTAACAATACACCAGTAGCTGTACAGGTGCAGACTGGACTTAATAAGGCATATATTGTATATGAGCTTCCAACAGAGAGTTATACATGCAGACTTCTTGCCTTGTTCAAGGTAGAGGATTCAGATGTTACAGATGAAGCACCACAGGAGATTATTGGGTCAGGCAATGTAAGTCAGACAGATACGGTTATTGGAACAATAAGAAGTGCAAGACATAATTTCCTTGATTTCTGTTTTGAATCAGATGCGATATTTGTACATTTTGGCGGAAGCACTTACGCTGAGAGTGATGAGGCAAAGACTGGTATTAACTGGATTAACGGCTTCTATAACAGTGCATATTATTGGAGACATAATCCGGAAGGGCTTGCAACAGAGCATACAGCATATACATCGCTTTACAGGTTAAGGAGTGCAGTACAGGAAAAAGGTTTCAATGCTGAGGCTGAGAATGCATCGGACACAGTACTGCTTAATTATGATGTATCAGATGTTGACCTTTCAAAAGAGAAGATTCAGTCAGTGCATCATCTGTGTATGTGCCTTACAGCAGTTATCAGTACACAACATTTACATATGATGGCGTCAGGTAATTATTTAAGGTTTGCGAGTGGCGAGCCAAGTCTTGACCACGAAACAGGTGAACAGTTTAATACTAAGAATATTATCGTGCAGAAGATTACACACAGCATGATGGATGATAATTACTGCTGGAATCTTCATACAGTCGGCAGGGGAAGGTTATTACATAACTAACGGTTATGCTGTTCCAATCCAGTGGAGTAAGTCAGACCGTTATTCCAAGACAGTGTATACATATGCAGATGGAACAGAGATTAATGTAAGTGATGGAAGAACTTATATTGAGGTGTCTGATGTAACTATGACTGTTGAAGTGGAATAGTACAACAGATGGAAGCATATACTTCTATTATTCAACAATAATGGAGGTGTGCATTGTGAACAAGACAATCAAAAACTTAATATAACAATGATAATAGGGATTCTGGCAGTATGGGTGTCAGGGTCCTTATTTCATTTTGTGTATGACTGGACAGGAAAGAATACATTTGCCGGGCTGTTTTTCCAACTAATGAATCAACATGGGAACATATGAAGCTGGCGTTTCTGCCTATGAATCTGTATGGAATCTATACATGGTATGCATTAAAGGACAGATACGAAGCAAGCGGCTTTGCGGTTTTACTCGGTGCAAATGTGGCAACATGGGCAATTCCGTTTCTGTACTACACATATATGGGAGTTCTTGGATTTTCAAAATGTGGCTTGATATTGCAACATTTTGTGGCAGTGCTAACTGGTTTCGCTGTGGAGTATCATGTGTTAAGACGTGCCGGGCATGAGAGCTTTGTACTTGGAACATGGATTATGGCAATTGTTGATTTTATGATGGCAGCAGCATTTGTTTCATGCTCGTATGGTGCGCCTGAACTTGGCATATTTGCAAAACCTTAAAATAACAGTTGACAATAACTAAATATAATAGTATGCTGTAACTGTACTAATTAATATAGTACAGTTATTACGCAACTTGTAACCAGTTAAAATAAACACAGAAAGGAATGGAACATGTTCACTATAGATGTCATGTCGCGAGTGCCAGTCTATGAACAGCTCATTAAGCAGGTGGAAGACCAGGTGCTTAAAGGGATTATGAAGGAAGGCGATAAGATGCCATCGGTACGGTCGTTATCGATGGAGCTGTCTACTAATCCGAATACAATCCAGAAAGCATACATGGAGCTGGACAGAAGAGGAATCCTGGTGAGTGTACCGGGAAAGGGCTCTTTATATCGGCAGAAGCGTTAAAGACTGTCGGGAATCAGTCTAAGGAAAAGCTTTCAGATCTTAAGGAGATTGTAAGAAAGCTTGCATACGCAGGTGAGTAAGAGTGAGATAACAGATATGATTGAGGAGGTTTATAAGAAAATATGATAGAGGTAAAAGGTGTTACTAAATCATTTGATGACTTTACAGCACTTGACAATGTTACCTGTAATATAGCGGAGGGCTGTATATATGGTATGGTTGGTTCTAACGGTGCAGGAAAGTCTACGCTAAGAGTCCTGTCAGGAATATATAAGGCAGATAAGGGAGAAGCAATAATCGATGGAATTAATGTATATGAGAATACATACATGAAGAATAAGCTGGTGTTCGTTGCAGATGAATTATTCTTTCTTGCAGGTGCGAACATGAAGAGCATGGCTAAGTTCTATAGTTCAATATATGATAATTTTGATATGGACAGATTCACAGAGCTTACGAAAACATTTGGACTTGATCCGTCTAAGAGTATATCAAACTTTTCAAAGGAATGAAGAGACAGGAGCTATAATACTTGCACTTTCAACCAGAGCCAAGTATATGTTCTTTGATGAAACATTTGACGGACTTGATCCTGTTATGCGTAATCTTGTCAAGAAGTTAATATGTGGTGATGTTGCAGATAATAACGCTACTGTTATAGTTACATCACATTCATTAAGAGAATTGGAAGACTTATGCGATCATTTGTCACTTCTTCATAAAGGCGGGCTGGTGCTTGACAGCGATGTATTTGAACTAAAGACGAGTCAGTTCAAGGTACAGGTAGCTTTTAAGGATGATTTTGATGAGAGTAAGTTTGAGGGCATTAGAATTACAAGATACCGTCAGGAGGGTTCAGTTGCCAACATGATAGTAAGTGGCGACAGGGAACAGACCATGGACATTATAAATGCCATGAATCCGGTAGTATTTGATGTCCTCCCGCTTACGCTTGAAGAAGTATTTACTTATGAGATGGAAGCACTCGGTTATACATTTGATGTGAAGGGGGATAAGACGCATGAATAATAAGAAAGTATTCAGCTTTCATATGTTTTTACAGACATTGAAGCAGACAAGACTTGCGGGCTTTATAATGATGGCGGTAATTACACTTATATCAGTTGTACCGATTATTTCATCATTAAGCTATATTAAAGAATATAAACAGGTTAATAATGTAGGTGGAATTTCAGGGAATTATTTTCTGGTATTAGTATTCATAATTGTTGTACCTGTTATATCATTGATAGTATGGAGTTTTCTTAATAAGAGAAGCGGCAGTGATTTTTATCATTCAATTCCATATACAAGATTGTGCATATATCTTAGCAAGACGGCAGCAATACTTACATGGATTGCCGGAATACTTGTTGTGTCATATGTATCACAGGCAGTTTATTCATGGCTAACAGGCAGTATTTTAATGTGGATTATGCAACAATGTTCCGGATGTATCTTTCGATATTTATATGCACCTTTTATGCATGGCAATTATAAATGTATCAATATCCATTACAGGAAACATATTAAGCAATATATGTGTTACAGGACTTATAATGTTTCTTCCAAGATTTATTATGTTAATGGTTACAGAACTGACTGTGTTTCATGGAGAAGCTTACATGATAAGCAACAGTGGTGTGGGGTTACTGGATTCTTCCAGCAATATGATTGTTGGCTGGGTATTTTCTGTATTTGATATGTACAATGGTTCATCAGGAATTGCAGATATGGTTCTCAGCCTTACAAGTAACTTATATACACTTGTGCTTGCACTTATATATATAGCACTTGGCGCACTTCTCTTTGTAAAGAGAAAAAGTGAAACAGCGGGAAAAGCAGCTAATGGAAAGGTTCTGCCAATGATTATCAGAACACTTATCGGCTTTTCAATTGCGTTTATAGGTGTAATGATAGCATATACAAGTATAGATAGTGATGAGACAATAGCAGTTGTTGTGATGTTTATTGTAAGTGCATTGGTTGTGTTTGTTTATGAATGTATAGTAAGTAAGAAGATGAATGTTATAAAGCAGTGTATTCCATCAATTCTTCTTGGATATGTTCTTGCAGTGGTAATTGGAACAGGAGCTAATTCATTTGGCAAATATGAGGCATCGTTACGAACCGGATGCTTCAAAACTTGCATATGTATCAATTCAGTCAATGGATATGTACTATGCTTCAGATAACGGATATTTCAGTTCTATATCATCGAAGGTTCAGTTTACAGATGAAGAGATTCTTAAATATGTATCGGAGAAATTTGGGGCATATAAAGATAAATGTATATCAAATGGTGTTCATAATTATATTTATAACGGCAGAGGTTCAGTGACTAATTATAAGGTTGGTTTCAGACAGAATGGTGTTACACATTACAGAAGGATTCAGCTTACAGACAGTGATGCCAATAAACTTGCAAGTCTGTTAAAGAAGGATGAGAATTTTGTTAAGGCTTATATGGAACTTCCGGATAGTGACAAGATTTCTGTTAATTATATAACAGGTAATATGGAGGATTCTGACTGTAAGGATATATATGAAACAATTAAAAGTGAAATTAAACAGATTGGTTTTGAGAAATGGTATCAGATAGTTACTTCAGATGCTGATACTTTCTTGATGTCAGTACGGTTTTCAAAAATGGCGTTACTTATGATATGGTTCTTCCAATCAGTAAGAATATGCCACAATCTTATAATAAGTATATTAGTATACGGAATGAATATGCCATTAAGAATAATGAAAAGAGCTTGGAACAATGAGCGACATTTTAAAGCAGTATTTAAATGACAGTTCCAGAACATGGGATAAATATACTAGTGGATATGAAACTCTTTCAGCAGTTCTTATATATAATGATACCAGAACATATATTAATCTGGATTCGTATGTAAGAAAAGATGAAGAAAGAGCACAAAAAGTATTAAATGGACTTATAGAGTCCCTTGACAAGAAGAATTTTAATAAAAATATAAATGCAGATAATCCTTGCATTGTATTGAATTATGAAAAGTATAATCCTGACAACGGTAAATCTGTTCTGGCAGACGCTATTATACAGTTAGATGGTTATACAAGGGTAGAAGATTATATATCTGATATTGATTATTATTAATTACTTCTTATGTTGAATTAATGTAATATAATAAGTATAATTAATGGGGTGGTGCGGTCGGCATCATCCCATTATTTAAGATAGAAAAGGAACAGGATTATGTATGATTATTTAATAGTTGGAGCAGGACTTTTTGGTTCAGTGTTTGCACATGAGGCAGCAAGAGCAGGAAAGAAGGTTCTTGTAATAGATAAGAGAAATAATATTGCCGGTAATGTATATACAGAGAAGATGGAAGGTATTAATGTGCATGTATATGGTGCACACATTTTTCATACCAATAATAAGAAGGTGTGGGAGTATCTTTCACAGTTTACTACATTTAACAGATTCACTAATTCACCTGTTGCGAATTATAAGGGCGAGTTGTATTCACTGCCATTCAATATGTATACCTTCAATAAGATGTGGGGTGTTGTGACACCACAGGAGGCTGCAGAAAGAATCGAGCAGCAGAGAAAGGAAGCAGGAATCACAGAGCCTAAGAACCTTGAGGAGCAGGCTATAAGTCTTGTCGGAACTGATATATACGAGAAGCTTATTAAGGGATATACACAGAAGCAGTGGGGCAGACCATGCAACGAGCTTCCATCATTCATTATCAAGAGACTTCCTGTAAGACTTACATTTGATAATAATTACTTTAACGCACTTTATCAGGGAATTCCTGAGGGTGGATATACTAAGATGGTTGCCAATATGCTTAATGACAGCGAGCTTTCCGGAAGCATTGAGGTAAGACTTGGTGTTGATTATCTTGCATCTGCTGATGCTAAGGAAGAATTAGACAGTCAGGCTGAAAAGGTTGTATATACAGGTGCGATAGACGCATACTTTGATTATAAGCTTGGTAATCTTGAATACCGTTCAGTAAGGTTTGAAACAGAGACTTTGGATACTCCTAATTTTCAGGGTAATGCAGTTAATTATACTGATGCCGAAACTCCATGGACAAGAATTATTGAACACAAATGGTTTGAGTTCGGTAAGGATGAGAATGGCGACGACCTTCCGAAGACTGTTATCAGCCGTGAATACAGCTCTGAGTGGAAGCCGGGTGATGAGCCATATTATCCTGTAAATGATGAGAAGAACGGCGCTTTATATGCACAGTATAAGGAGCTTGCTGACGCTGAAAGAAAAGTTATATTCGGCGGACGTCTTGGTGAGTACAAATATTATGACATGGATGCTGTTGTGGCAGCACTTGACTGTGCCGCAAATAATATATAATTGCAGGTGGTGGGGTGACCCATAATAAAGTCACCCTGAAAATTGTCACTTGCCTTGCGGTCACATAACTGACTATATATATCAGGACCAAGTCCTGTCTGTAATTCTGCATATGCTTTTCTTAACTGTTCGTCAGTCATATGCTCACGTCTTCTTTCGATTGCATTAATGCTGTCGACAATCACTTTGTCCTGATTATCGTGAGTTTCCCAATTATACATGGTTTTCCCTTTTACGATAGATTTATTGTTGTTGTCTGTTGGAAGATTTTCTGAGTTATTCATAAATTCACCTCATTATAATATATAAGATAGTTTTTATATAAGATATTATCTGCATTAATTTCCTGTCTATACTTGAAAAACATGGCATAGCATTGTAATATTAAAAAGTGTGTAAACATCAGAGGGAGAGTATAAATGTTAAATCTAAATGGTATGCTGTCTATTGTTATGCCGGCTTACAATGAGGAAAAACTTATATATCACAGTATCATGGAAACATTGAGAATTGTTGAAAAGTTTGTTCCTGAATTGGAGATTATTGTGGTTAATGATGGCAGTAAGGATAATACCAAAGCTGAGATAGAAAGAGCTATCAAGCAGGATAGCCGTGTGCGTATGGTAAGTTCTGAAAAGAACAGAGGCAAGGGTAATGCAATAATTGCCGGAGTGTCGCAGGTTGAAGGAAAGTATGTCGCATTTGTTGATGCAGACCTTGAACTTAATCCATCACAGTTAGAAGGTTATCTTAAGAAAATGCTTGATGATAATAAAGATGTTGTTATAGGCTGTAAGTTCCTTAAGGATTCCAAGCTTGATTATCCGTTTAAGAGGAAAGTGATAAGCATGGGCTATTATATAATGCTTCTAGTCTTGTTCCATCTTAATGTTAAGGATACGCAGACCGGGCTTAAGGTATTCAGGGTTGAGGCAATCAAACCGGTTGCACATCTTATAAGAACATCAGGGTTTGCTTATGATATAGAACTTTTAGTGGCGATTCACAGAAGGGGTTTTTCGATAGCACAGATGCCTGTGGAGGTTGTATATGTCAGGGATTCCGGTGTAAAGCGTATAGGGATGAAGGATATATGGCAGGCATTCTGCGATACATGGGCAATATTCGGGAGAGTTTACTTCAAACATTATTATGACTAATCAGGAGATGCATGTAGGATGAAAGAATTATTAAATACCATAGCAGGAAAATTATCAGGAATATGTAAGTCTGTATTTGTGGCACATGCAAAGGCATGTATTATTGCAGGCTCAGTCGTGGTTGCAGGAAGTGCGCAACTGTAACAACAGTAGAGTATGTTCATCATCATAGCAGCAAAATGCAGGTACAGGCACAGGAGACAGAAGTAGAGACTGAGACAGACAGTAATCTTGATAAGCTGAGTGAGATTCTTACCGAAACACAAACAGAATCAGAGACAGAGATAGAGACTGCAACACAGGAAGAGATAGCAGAACTTGTTAAAGAGGCTGTTGCAGATGAGAATACAAGCAGTAAAGAATTATATGAGATAATTGATAAGGCACAGAGAACAGCAGTGCACCGATTCCGGTTAAAGATGTTGAGGACCTTGAGATAGTAGAAGATAATTCGTCAGAACCATCAAGAGAGGAGACTGAGGTTGAGGAGCCTGAACCAGATCAGCCAAGCTCGAATGATGTATATGAAATCAGCCAGTTGACATATGGTGTAGATGTTTCAAGATGGCAGGGAGATATAGACTGGTCAGCAGTTGCTGCTGATGGCATCACATTTGCAATGATAAAATGCGGTGGCGGAGATGATGGTTTATATGAAGACAGGAAATTTCAGCAGAATATACAAGGAGCACTTGCTAACGGTATACAGGTAGGTGTGTATTTCTATTCAGGTGCTTCTAATGCAAGAGAAGCATACGATGAAGCAAGTTACTGTATAAGTCTTATAAGGGATTACCAGATAACATATCCGGTTGCATTTGACTGGGAACTGGATGGTGATTATGATTCAGTAACAGAAGCCTGTGAGACGTTTTGTAATGTTATATCCAGCTATGGATATCAGCCTATGGTTTATTCTAACAGAAACAGATGGTATAACAATTTTGATGGGGAAAAGATTGCAAGTAAGTATAAAGTTTGGATGGCGGCATATTTTGGTAAGTTTTATTATGATTCAGTAAGATGGACTTATGGAGATGATCTTCCAAATTTCAGATATCATTATGATATGTGGCAGTATAGTTCAAGATGTTATGTTGATGGTATCAGTGGACAGGTAGATGTAGATATAGCATTTTTCGGCTATGCTAACTACCATGTTGATACTAAGGACGCTGTGCTTACGGTTACTAACAAGGAGATTAAGCGCACATACGGCGATGGAATCGGAAGACTGACAGAGGAACTTAACCTGCTTGACGGAGTTAAGGGAATTAATACTATCGGATATGATATGGATATCGAGTATTCAATATATGATGAATCAGGCAATGAATACAGCGAGGAGGAAGCAATATCAACGGCCGGGAAATACACAGTAGAGTACCGTTTTAAAGACCCTAAGTCTGGCTGGATAAAGAACACAGCAAAGCTTGAGATTGAGGTTATAACAGAGGAATTTACAGGAAATGATATTGTTGTAAAGAATAACACTATGTCAAAGGATTATAATTTCAGGACAGGAGTCAGTTGTAAGAATAATCTTGGACAGGAAGCTGAATTAACCGGAGTTGTAATAAAGAAGGTTAATATAGAAACAGAGGAAGAAGATGTACTGACAGAGCAGCAGGCAATAGAAGAAAAGTACGACTTTGATAAGTACACCTATGTAGCAGAGTATGCTTTTAATGTGCCAGGAGAAGGAGAAGTTATTAAGAAAGCAGCTATTGTCAGAGGTGCAGAGGAATAACAGGAAGCAGATATGTGTGATTCAGATAAAGAAGTAGAAGACATAAAAACAGAAGAAAATGTGGAGAATGACGAAGCATCTACAGAGACAGAAGACTGTGAGAAGAAGGACTTGCCAGAAGAACCGCAGTATGAGATTCTTGATGTTGAGGAACTTCAGAGAAATTTCAGGGAAAAGGTTATCGATTTCTTCAAGGTTAAGAGTCATATTGTTGTGACATCAGTATCTGCAGCAGTTATTATAGCAGGAGTGATAACAGGGATTGTAGTAGGTATAAGCGTAAATAAAGCCTCTAAACATCAGCCGGCGATTGTAGAAGCAGCAGAGACCCAGACTGAAATGCAGACTCATACACAGCCTGAAAGTACTGAGCCGGAAGAAGAGGAATCTACAGAAGAAACATTTGAAGTGATTGATAATATCATGGAAAAGGTTGTTACTGACAGTGCTGTGACTCAGAAGGAAGATCCTTTGAAAAACAGAAATAATGCAACAGCTGGTGAAGTTATAAAGCCTGTGTTATATGTTGATAATGCAGTTTCAGGAAGTGTAAGTGTTTCATCAGTAAAGAAGTCAGGAACAGATGTTATATACAGCTTAAAAGGTAGAAAAATACAGGATTTCACGGCATCCCAGCTTGATAAATGCAGCAAGGGCAGTATTCTTGTTGAAGAAAACGGAACACAGAAGCAATATACAGGATATGTATATGAAACTGGAACTGTCAGTGTTACAGGTGGCTCTGAAAATGTTGTAACCAAATTTCTTATAAAAGATGACAATACAGAAACTTCTACAAAGCAGGAAGAAAGTACTTCTGCAAAGGCATCTGATAATTTACAAAAAGAAAGTGTCTCTAATATAGAAGAAAGTTCAAAATCTGAGACAGAAACTTCAACTGAAATAAAAACAGTTTCGTATATAGTTATGGAGGTTGAGGCACAGATTGAATATATATATGCTGATGGATGGCAGAATATAAAAGGAAAAAATTATTATTTTGAAAATTCCAACGCTGTAACAGGCTGGAAGAATATAGATGGAGTGCAATATTATTTCAATGCTGACGGTTCACAGGGGTCATCGCTTGTTATTGATGTTTCTACTTATAATGGAGATATTGACTGGAACAGTGTTAAAGCTTCTGGTATTAACTATGCTATGATAAGAGTTGGATATAGAGGATACGAAACGGCAAGACTTGTACTTGATAAAAGATTTCATAGCAATATGAGCCAGGCAACAGCTGCAGGAATTAAAGTTGGAGCTTATATTGTAACCCAGGCAGTGGATACTACCGAAGCGGTTGAAGAAGCAAGCTTTATTGTATCAGCCTGCAGTGAATATAATATTTCACTTCCCTTGGCAATTGATGTTGAGAGTGCAGGTAATGGAAGCGGACGAGGAGATAAGATATCATCATCACAAAGAACAGCCGTTATAAATGCATTTGCACAGACAGTAAGAAGCTGCGGTTACTCAGCAATACTGTATGCTAACAAGGACTGGATGAATAACCGTATATATGCAGGGAATGTAGGTTGTAGTGTATGGCTTGCACAGTATAACAGCAAATGTACATATACAGGACCATTTACAATGTGGCAGTTTACTGAGAAAGCACGTGTGAATGGTATATCAGGTAATGTTGACATGAGTGCATGGAAGCATTAAATGATGTGACTATATAAAACAACTGAAAAATCGTGACATTTCTTTAACAGAGTGGTATAATCAATCGGAATGTATATTCACGAGGAGATAAAATATGAGTAAGAATCAAGAACAGATGAAGGAACTGATTAATGATGTAAGGACTGGAAAGACTGATAAAGAGGTCTTATGCAAGGAGATACAGAAAGATGTAAACTGTCTTATATATCCGGTTTTTGGAGAGGATTACAAGAAACTTTCTCCAAGAGCGATTATTGATATATGTACTAATCTTGATAGTATCGATGTTGATAAGAATATTATGCGTCAGATTGCAACAAGAGTTTCAGTATTTATGTTTAATTTTATAGATAATTCTACTATTAAGATAGATGATGATTACGAGTATGAGTATGGCAGAATTAAGGAAGATAAAGAATTATTTGACATAATAAAAGATAATTCCAGAATATTTAAAGATTTTAAGGCATATGACAATGCACCTGATAATATTAAGTCATTATCAAGAGTCCAGACTATTATGATGGAACTTTACGGATATGAGATGCATTCAGTTGATGAGATAGAAACTTTGCTCGATATAGACAGTGCATTTATTCTTAAGCTTATTGCAATGATGAAGGATAATATACTCGGTATATCATCAGTTGTAGAGAATATGTCAGATTATGCTTCGTTTGATGAAGAAGAGACAGATGATTCTGATATTAAGATATATGGTGCAGAGCAGAAAGCAGCGGAAACAGAAGCTGCCGACGAGTACGAGGCTTATGAGCCTGAAAATGCAGATTTACCTGATAATGAATCAGATGAAGGGACAGAAAATGATGAATCGGACGATGAGGATTCTGATGAAGGTGTGTTATTTGAATATGACATGAATGAATATGAGAACAATGATTTTGATGATGTCCCTGTAAGGGGTGTTTCACTTATGGACAAGCTTACAGCATTTGTTGGAAGAGTGTTTCCGGGTGTACCAAGAGCAAGAAGACGTAATGTTGTATATGCGTCAATGGTGGTAATTCTTGTAGTGATTATCCTTATAGTGTCAATAGCAGCAATGGCTGGTGGTAACAGAAGAAAAGCCAATAATAAGAATAACAGCAATGAATGGAAACCGATGGAATATACAACCAAAGCACCTAAGGAGACTGCGACAAGTAAGGATAGTTCAACTGCAGCACACTCATCTCGAACTTCAGCAGCAGAAAGCACTAGCAGCAGGGAAGAGACAACAGCAGCTAATGAGAGAACAATTGCCGAGGATAAGAATAATAAACCAGCAGGAAGAAACGACAGCGATAATACCTCATCAGGTGGAGACGAAAGCACAGATAAGCCATCAGGTGGAGATGAAAGCACAGATAAGCCATCAGGTGGAGATGAAAGCGGAGATAAGCCATCAGGTGGAGACGAAAGCACAGATAAGCCATCAGGTGGAGACGAAAGCACAGATAAGCCATCAGGTGGAGACGAAAGCACAGATAAGCCATCAGGTGGAGACGAAAGCACAGATAAGCCATCAGGTGGAGACGAAAGCACAGATAAGCCATCAGGTGGAGATGAAAGCACAGATAAGCCATCAGGTGGAGACGAAAGCGGAGATAAGCCATCAGGTGGAGATGAAAGCGGAGATAATAAGCCAGCAGGCGGAGATGACAGTAGCAATACACCAGCGGGTGGAGATACTTCAGCAGATAACTAATAAACATATTATCTATAACAGATATTTTAAGGAAGGATTGCTATGAAATGTGTAATATTAGCCGGGGGTAGTGGTGATAGTTTATGGCCATTGTCCAGAAGGCAGTTTCCAAAGCAGTTTATGAAAATAAAAGAAGGCCGTTCCATATTACAGGAAACTGTAGTAAGGAATATGCCATTCTGTGAGGAATTTATAATAGTTACCAATGAGAGCTATAAGAATATTGTTAATGGACAGATGAAAGCGTTCCAGAGTCTTAAGTACAGAGTTATCCTCGAGGGTACACCGAAGGGAACAGGAGCAGCTGTATTGTTAGGGACTATGTTTGCCAACCCGTCAGAATTAGTTCTGGTTGTTAATTCGGACAACCTGATTGAGGGTGATGGTTATAAAGATTCAATAATTGAGGCTAAAGAATATGCAAAAGAAGGATATCTTGCGGTATTAGGAATTAAACCAGAATCACAGTCATCCACTTATGGGTACATTCTCCGGGATAAAGAGAATGTTAAGAAGTTTATTGCAAGAATAGATTTCGATGAAGATGAGACAGAAGGTCTGCTTGGATATGATTATGATGAGGGGTATCTGTGGAACAGTGGAATACTTGTATTCAGGGCAGGGGATATGATTAATGCTGCAAGACGTCTTGCATCAGAACTGTACACTACCTGTAAGACAGCTAAGAGAAAGGTGCCGGCAATAAGAAGGTCTGTGAGATTTTCAGAGACGGTTATGCAGGCTATGCCACATGGCAGTATTGAAACACTTCTCCTTGAAAAATGTGATTCAATAAAAGTAGTCGAAGCACATTTCGAGTGGATGGATGTCGGCAACGCCAGCGATTTAGCTGAATTTGGAAACAATATTAAGTCAGAATGTGTTATCAAGAATGACTGCGATAATGTTAATATTATAAATAATGCACCGAAGAGACTTGTTGTCGCCAATGATTTAAGAGATCTTGTAGTTGTTAATACAGATGATGCAACATATATATCATCAAAGAAATCTGCTGATAATATCAAGCAGATTATGAAAGATAATATGGATACTTATGAAGCATTTTTCGATTATAACAGGACTACTTATAAGGAATGGGGAATACAGGAGATACTTAATTATTCACAGGGATATAAAGTCAGAAAGCTTACTGTTTTTCCAGGGATGTCAATGTCTCTTCACCGGCATGAAAAGAGAACTGAGCATTGGTCAATAGTTGAAGGTATTGCTACAATTACACTTGGTAATGAAACTGCTGATTATAACAAATATGAAAGTGTGTTCATTCCAGTGGGAACGAAACACAGGATTGCTAATAAGACAGACAAGAATGTGGTAGTAATAGAGGTTGGTATTGGAGATAATATATCAGATACAGATCTTGTTAAGATATATAATAAGGATAACCCACAGGCATCTGCTAATTATGTAAGACTGGATAAGAGTCCTATTGCGAAGCTTGAACCTGCATTTAAGGATAATCTGTGGGGTGGAACCAAGATTCGTGATGTATATGGCAAGAAATGTGATTATGATGTCATCGGTGAGAGCTGGGAACTTTCAGCTCATCCTGACGGTCAGAGCCGTATAGCTGAGGGAAGATATAAAGGAATGCTCTTTAATGAGTACCTTAATATTATAGGAAAAGAAGCATTAGGCTGGAAATGTCAGGCACAGGACAGATTCCCTATCCTTATAAAATTCATAGATGCAAAGCAGGCACTTTCTATACAGATTCATCCTGATGATGAATATGCTCTTGAGAATGAGAATGAATATGGAAAGAATGAGATGTGGTATGTAGTGGACAGTGAACCGGGATCATATCTGTACTGTGGGCTTTCAAGAGATGCATCTAAGGAAGAAATTCTTGAGAGAATTAATAATAATACAATCACAGACATACTTAATAAGATAGAGGTTAAAGCAGGCGATGTTGTTATGGTTAAGGCAGGAACAATCCATGCAATAGGCGCAGGTGTATTCATATGTGAGATACAGCAGAATTCTAACTGTACCTACCGTATGTATGATTATGACAGAAGGGACAAGTTCGGTAATCCAAGAGAACTTCATGTTAAGAAAGCACTTGATGTTGTTGATAACCATAAATATATCAAGGACAATAAGACAGAGGTTGTTATTGCAAGAAATGAACATTTCACAGAAGAAAGACTTGTCCAGTGCAAATACTTTGAAGTATATAAGTATGATGTCAATGACGAGGCAAAGATTACTGTTGATGAGGCATCCTTTGTTTCTGTACTTTTCATTAATGGCTCAGGAACTATTGAAACTGATGATTATGAAAAGACTATGGAGTTTAAAGCAGGTGACAGTTTCTTTGTAAGCGCAGGTCTTCGTTCAATAATAATTAAGGGACAGGCAACCATGGTTGTTACCAGAGTATAAAAAAATGTTTTACTTTGTTGTATATTGATGTATAATGACGAGAGAATTCTTTTTAAAGGAGAGTATGATAATGTTATCAGTAGTAATACCAACATTTAATGAAAGCAAGAACATCAGAAATCTTGTAGCACAGATTGATGTTGCTTTGAAGGGTGTTGATTATGAAATTGTCTTTGTTGATGACAGTAAGGACAATACACCTGATGTGATTATGGAAGTTGCTAAGGAATATCCACAGGTGAGAATGGAACATAGAAAGAATGGTACAGGATTAGCAACTGCTGTTCTTGATGGTTTTAAGCTTGCAAAGGGCGAATATATGGCATGTATGGATGCTGATTTACAGCACCCACCAATCGTTCTTAAATATATGTATAGGGCTATGGAAAGTGGTGCAGACTTCTGTATACCTAGCCGGCTTATTCCAGGTGGAGATGATGGCGGACTTAACTGGTACAGAAAGTTCGTATCTGGAACAGCAAGAAAGATAGGACAGGTTATGTTGCCTTGCCTTAGAAAGATATCAGATCCTACAAGCGGACTCTTTATGTTCAGAAGAGAAGTTATTGAGAATGCTGACCTTCAGCCAATTGGATGGAAAATTATGGTTGAGGTTCTTGCAATGGGTACATATAGCAAGGTTGTAGAGATTCCATACAAATTCCAGCAGAGAACTGAAGGTGAATCAAAGCTTTCAGGAAAGGTTACGTTAGAGTACTTAAAGCAGCTCAAGAACCTTAGAAAGAGATATAATAAGAGCAACAGGTACGAGGTTGAAATATGGTCAACTGAGCGTATGATGATAGGTGACAAATAATATCGTAACATAAGACATATAATAAGCCACAGAACGAGATGTTATATGAAGTTTTGTGGCTATATTAGTATAGAACATAAAGGAGATAACAATGGCAATATTAGTTACAGGCGGTGCAGGCTTTATTGGAAGCCACACAGTAGTAGAACTTCAGAATGCAGGTTATGATGTTGTAGTTGTTGATAATCTTGTTAATTCAAGCAGAAAGTCTTTAGAAAGAGTCGAGAAGATTACAGGAAAGGAAGTTACATTTTATGAGGCAGATATCAATGACGCTGCAGCATTAAATGAGATATTTGAGAAGGAAAGTATAGACAGTGTTATACATTTTGCTGGACTTAAGGCTGTAGGTGAGTCAGTAGCAAAGCCACTTGAGTATTATATGAATAATATATCCGGTTCACTTACACTTTTTGATGTTATGAGAAATCATGGTGTCAAGAATATTATATTTTCATCTTCAGCTACAGTTTATGGAGATCCTGCATTTGTTCCTATTACAGAGGAATGCCCTAAGGGTGAGATTACTAATCCTTATGGCAAAACTAAGGGAATGCTTGAGGAGATTCTTACAGATATCCAGAAGGCTGACCCGGAATGGAATGTAATTCTTTTAAGATACTTTAACCCAATTGGAGCACATGAGAGCGGAACAATAGGAGAGAATCCTAACGGAGTTCCTAATAATCTTATGCCATATATAACACAGGTTGCTGTTGGAAAGTTAAAGGAACTTGGGGTATTTGGTAATGATTATGATACTCATGATGGAACAGGAGTAAGAGATTATATTCATGTTGTTGACCTTGCACTTGGACATGTTAAGGCTATAGAAAAGCTCAATGATAATCCGGGAATTGTAATATATAATCTTGGAACAGGTAATGGATATTCAGTACTTGATATAGTAAAGAATTTTGAGGCTGCTACAGGAATACATATACCATATGTAATTAAGGCAAGAAGACCAGGTGATATCGCAACATGCTACTGTGACGCAGGTAAGGCAGAGAGAGAGCTTCACTGGAAAGCAGAGCGTGATTTAAAGACTATGTGTGCTGATTCATGGAGATGGCAGAAGAATAATCCTAACGGATATGATGATTAAGGAGTAGATTATGGGTAAGTATTTTGGAACTGACGGATTCAGAGGAGAAGCAAATGTAACTCTTACAGTTGACCATGCATTTAAGGTGGGAAGATTCTTAGGCTGGTATTATGGAAAAAACCATGAGAATGGTAAGGCAAAGATTGTTATTGGTAAGGATACAAGAAGAAGCAGTTATATGTTTGAGTATTCTTTGGTAGCCGGTCTTACAGCATCAGGAGCAGACGCGTATCTTCTTCATGTTACAACTACACCAAGTGTTTCTTATGTTGCAAGAACAGAAGATTTTGATTGCGGAATTATGATTTCTGCAAGTCACAATCCTTTCTATGACAATGGAATTAAGCTTATTAATGCCGCAGGTGAGAAGATGAAAGAGGATGTTATCGCTGAAATCGAGAAGTACCTTGATGGTGAGCTTGGAGAAATTCCATACGCAACACGAGAAAACATTGGATGTACAGTTGATTACACAGCAGGTCGTAACAGATATATGGGATATCTTATGAGTCTTGCAATTTATTCATTCAAAGGAATAAGAGTAGGTCTTGATGCTTCTAATGGTAGTGCATGGACACTTGCAAAAGCTGTATTTGACGCACTTGGAGCTAAGACATATGTTATAAATGCTGCTCCGGACGGAACTAATATTAATGCAAACTGCGGTTCTACACATATTGAAGGACTTCAGGATTTAGTAAGAAGAGAGCATCTTGATGTAGGATTTGCGTTTGACGGTGATGCTGACAGATGTCTGTGTGTAGATGAGAAGGGCGAGGTCATAACAGGTGACCATATTCTCTATATCTATGGATGTTATATGAAGGACAGAGATAAGCTTGTCGGAAACAAGGTTGTAACAACAGTAATGTCTAACTTCGGACTTTACAAAGCATTTGATGCAGTAGGAATTGAGTACGAAAAGACTAAGGTTGGCGATAAGTATGTATATGAGTGTATGTCAGAGAACGGCTACCGTATAGGTGGAGAGCAGTCAGGACACATTATATTCTCTAAATATGCAACAACAGGTGATGGAATTATCACAGCCCTTAAGATGATGGAGGTTATGCTTGCAAAGAAGAAGACATTGTCAGAGCTTGCAGCACCACTTGTTATATATCCACAGGTTCTTAAGAACATCAGGGTTACAGATAAGACACAGGCACAGGATGATGCAGATGTTAAGGCTGCAGTTGAGGCAGTTGCCAATGCACTTGGCGCAGATGGAAGAATCCTCGTACGCGAAAGCGGAACAGAGCCTGTTGTCCGTGTAATGGTTGAGGCAGGAAGCACACAAGAGTGTGAAAAATATGTCGACCAGGTTATAGATGTCATAAAGAGTAAGGGATATGCTGTGTAAGTTTCGTGTACATTTGTAAGGTGAACACGCACGCTCCAAGTGTCTGTCTGTGGCATTCGCTTTCAGTATTCCTGCGCTTAGCAGGAGTAAATGCCGCTATCTACAGAGTTTATTACAGTGTGTGAAAGCAAACGCACTTCGTTTGAACGAGCTTTCACACACTGAACTTATGTATATAGCGGCATTAACTCCTACACAGCTCGTCATAATTCAAGCGAATGCCACAGAAAGACACTTGGAGCTGGTTGTCATCTTCCAAAGAGACATAAACAAACATCAGTATTCCTGACGGGAAGTTATGCCAAGAGTGGATAGTTGACACTATATACACAAATCAAAACTTTATATGAATATTTTCAACACCTCCACATAAGATTAAATAGGTCTTATTGTGGGGGTGTTTTTATGTGTGGAAAATTATGGGGAAAAATCATGACGTTTGTGTTGGCATTGTTGATAATTATGCCTGCGTGTGCCATGACAGGGTGTTCTGGCAGCAAAGAGCCAGATAATAAGACCAGTGTTGATTATACAGTGGTTGAAAATGCAGACCTGCCGGAAGAGCTTAAGAAGCTTATTGAAAGCAAAAAAGATAAAGTGATGAGGCTTACATATACGACTAAGGATTATACATATGTTGTGGCTGGTTATGGAACAAGGGAAACAAGTGGATATTCAATTAAGGTAAATGATGTATACACAGGAGATAATGCACTGTACATTGATCTTAATCTGATAGGTCCGGCAGCGGGGGAAGCTGTAAATGAGGTTGACACATATCCGGTAATAGTGCTTAAGATGGAGAGACGTGAAGAAAGCGTTGTTTTTAAAATGTAGAATGTATAGGAGGTCAGTCTGTGAGACTCAGAACAGAAAATATTCATGAATATCGTTTGAAATGTAATACAGTGGCACAGATTACGCTTGATGATGATTTTAATGTGCCGGACACAAAAGATGATATTGAACTTATAGTGAAAGAATGGGGAAATGTCCAGACCGACAGTGTAAAGGTAAATAAGGATAAAGCTGCAGTTGATGGGCAATTAAAATTTTCACTTCTTTATATAGGTGCATCATCTGACTCAGAAAGAATGCAGCCGGTCAAAATGACAGGGAAAATGAGTTTTTCTGAAAATGTCAATCTTTCGGGTGACTGTACAGGTGATTATGTTACATGTCAGGCATCAATAGAAGATCTTAGTATTAAAGCAATTAATTCAAGAAAAATAAGTGTTAAGGCGATAGTTACCCTTAAACTTATATGCGAGAGTCTGCAGGATATACAGATGATAACGGGTGTGGATGAGACGGAGAATACGGACATTCAGCAGTTAAAGGAAGAATTGGAATTTGTGCAGCTTGCAGTTAATCAGCGTGATAATTTCAGAATAAGAGAAAATGTATCACTTCCGGCCGGAAAACCAGAGATACAAGAAATAATCTGGGATGATGTAGATGTAAGGAATCTGAATACAAGGCTTGCAGATGATGGACTTAAGCTTGCTGGTGATTTAGATATATTTGTAATGTATATAGGAAATGGAGAAACAGGAAATGTGCAATGGTACGAGACAACAGCATCATTTGAAGGAAGTCTGGATATAAGTGGTTGCAATGCAGATATGATTCCATATGTTAATTTTCAGATAATTGGAAAGACAGTTGAGGAGCGGCCTGACTTAGATGGTGAAAACCGCGATATTGCAGTTGAAGTGGTTCTTGATATGGATGTAAAAGCATATGAGGAGCGTAAGAAGGATGTTATAGCAGATATATACTCGCCTTCATATGATATGGAAATAGAGAATGCAGATACACAGCTGCGTTGCCTTGTTGTACGAAATAATGTATCAAGCCGTGTTTCAGGTAATCTCCAGCTTGAGAATTATGCTGACCTTATGCAGATATGTAACTGTACAGCTACGGTGCAGCTTGACGATGTGACATATAAAGAAGGAGAGCTGGTTGCGGAAGGTGTTGTAAGTGCAAATGTATTTTACATAACTTCAAGTGACAGTCAGCCGCTTGGCAGTGTGCATACAATCATTCCGTTTGCAGGTACAGTTAAGATTGATGGTGTCAGTCCAGATTCACTTGAATACAACATAAAGCCGTCAGTACAGCAGCTTTCAGCCACAATAAACAGTGCTGGTGTAATAGAGGTTAAATCATCAGTTTCACTGGATGTAATTGTTTTTAGAAACTTTGAGTATAGTGGCATAAAAAGTGCTTATATGTCAGAAGAAAAATGTGATCTGTCAAAGATGCCGTCAATGACCGGGTATATTGCTGATGGCACTAAAACATTATGGGATGTATCTAAAATGTATCATACAACAGCAGATTCAATAAAGGCAAGTAATCCTAAATGTGCTGATGGACTGTCAGAGTCTGTGATTATACCACGGGGTACCAAGCTTCTTCTTGTGAAGGCATAGACATAAAAAGAGGTACAGTCTGTAAAGTCTGTACCTCTTTTTATGTCTGGTTATGAATTCTTTCCGGCAAAGTAATCGTCGAATTTCTTAAGAACAGCATCTCTTGTGTTCTGGGAAATATCAGGGAGTTCCTTGCCCCATGTTTTAGTGGCTTCTTTAAAACCTTTTTCAAATGCTTCTTTCATCTTAGTCATCTTTTCTTCATCATCACCTGCGAGTGCCTGTGCAAATGAGAAGATCCTTTCAGATGTCTGTTTAACACCCCAGTAACCGTTTTCAGAAATATCTTCCTTAGCCTGTGCAATAGTGTCAGCGTCTGCTGTAAAGTTACCGCCAGCAAGTGCCTTCCACATATCATCGGCAGTTCCAATAGTTATTCCCTGTTTAGAGAACATCTTAGTAACGAGGCTTTGCATCTGAGCCATGCGTGTTTCCTGGTCAGCCTTTAACTGGGCAACAATAGAAGCGTTAGAAGCTTTCTTGTTAACAGCTGCTACTAAGCCTTCAGACTGTGAGGCATGTTCATAAGTTGCCGCTACACCTGAATAAGCTGTAGTCTTAGAAATCTCTTTAGTTGAAACTTTTTTATCAGAACCAGAAACAGTATTTGTTTCATAAGCCTGATAATTTGAATTAACTCCGTTTAATGACATTATATCCCTCCTTGGACTTTTATTGTAGTGTTTCTATAGTGTATATCGGTAAATGTATTTCTTTAATTAACCTTCTGTTTTTTCAATTTTTATAGTAGATTTCTTCCATATTCCTGTCCAGTAGAGGCCATAAAGTATGGCAGCGGATGTTCCATTACTGATTACGACAGCATACCATACAGATTCAACCCCCATATTAAGCACATTGGCACATACCCAGAGGGTCAGCAGACGGAATATCCAGATTCTTGAAGCGTCGACAATCATGGTTATCATGGTGTGACCGCTTCCCTGAAAAAGTCCCTGAGTGACATTGTAAAATGCGTTGCTCCAGCACCAGAATGCCATAAGTGAGAGAAAATCTGTTGCCAGCGGAATAACTCTTTCATCAGTCGAGAAAAATGTTACCATAGCCTGAGATATAAATCTTCTTGATAGAATCAAACCAAAGAATAACAGAAACAGTGCACCCATACGGAGTGCGTAATGGTAAGCCTTGTCTGCTCTGTCTTTCTGTCCGGCACCAATATTTTGTCCCACTATAGTTGATATGGCGGAGCCGATACCATTTGCAGGCATTGTAATGATGCTGTTTATCTTGTTTCCGATACCATAAGCGCTTGTTGCAATAAATCCGTAAGCATTAACATTTTTAGTCATAAGAAGGAAACCAAGCTGCATAGTGCTTCCGCCGATTGCTGTTGGAAGTCCGATTTTTACAATCGAACCCATCTTGCTTTTATCAAACTTAAATCCCCTGAAATTAATTCTTATAAGCTGTTCTGGTCTTGTAAGTACAATAAGTGCAATCACTGCACATGGAATTTTGGCAATGAGAGTTGCAAGGGCAGCACCAGCGATACCCCATTTGAAAACCATAAGGAATAACGGGTCTAATATAAGATTAATAACAACGCCAAACATATTAAGAAGCATTGGTTTTACTGTGTCGCCCTGAGACTGTTTGACTGATGTGAAGAGGTTAATGGTAAACAGAAAAGGCAGATCAAGTACTACAATTCTTATGTATGTAAGTCCGTATTTATATATACTTCCTTCAGCGCCGAGCCATTTCACAAGTCCCGGAGAGACAAGCCAGCATATAAGTGCGCATAATACTGAAAATGCAAGTGAAGTAAGGCAGATGTGGTTAGCCATTGAATTAGCCTGTTCATCCTCTCTTGCACCGAGGTACTGTGATATAAGGATTGCACCTGCAGTTGTTATGCCGTTACCGAAATTAATCAGGATATTCTGGAAAGGTGAAACAAGCGTGATAGCCGACTGGTTCTCAGTACCTATTCTTCCCAGCCAGAAAGTATCTGTAAGATTGTACATTGACTGGATAAAACTATTGATCATAACTGGAATTGCAAGCATGAGAATTGCATGAAAGAGATTACCATTAAGAATCATATTTCTTTTATCTTCACTTATTGGTTTTGCCATGATAAGCCCCCTTGTTTTAATAAATATGTTAAAAATGTTTCTTTAAATACAGAAAAATAATCAAAATACTGATTATTTGTTGACATTTCAAAATCCTTTATACATAATATAAGCATAAAAAACAGTGATTTCTACAATTAAACGAAAAAATATTCTTTATAATACAGAAAAATTACTATAATAGACGCAAATGTGTTTGAGATAAGGAGTGGTTATATGTTTCAGGATATGTCGAAGGATTTTGATATCAAGAGGATAAAAAGAAGTAATACCAGTTGTAGTACAGGGGTAGGGGCACATGTGCATCCGTTTAATGAGATATTCTATCTTTCGAGCGGAGAGTGTACAAGCTTTATTGACCACAACATTTATAAGTTCGGAAAGGGTGATCTTGTTATTGTTCCAAGCGGATGTCTTCACAGGACAACTTATAATGGAAAAGGAATGCATGAAAGAATTGTTATAAGCTTTAGAAATGATGCAACTGAATGGATTCAGAACCAGACTGGTAAAGAACTTATGGAAAATTGCATGAAGCCTGGAGTTGTTAATATTCCTGAAAAAAGAAGAGATTATGTTGTTGCTCTGCTTGACAAACTGCTATTTGAAAATGATTCTCCTGATGAGCTGTCGCCGGCATTTATAAAGGTTGGCCTGATTGAACTTCTGCTGTTTATTATCCGCTGTAAGAATTATGAGGAAAATGTTATTAAGGAAATAGATGTGGATAACAGGATTATTCAGGAGGTTGCCACATATATATATGAACATTATGCAGATAATCTGTCTTTAGAGTATGTTGCAGATAAATTTAATCTTAGCAGGTCATATCTTTCAAAGAAATTTAAGACAGCAACCGGATTTGGATTTAAGGAGTACATTATTAATGTAAGAATTCAGAACGCCTGCAATCTGCTGCTTGAAACAAACAAATCAATTACTGATATTGCATTTGAATGTGGCTTTAATGACAGTAATTATTTTGGAGATGCTTTCAGGAAAGCAAAGGGGATATCTCCACATAAGTACCGTAAAAATGAAACTTTTTAAAAGTGCATTTTAAATATTGTACTTGATTTTATACAATATCTTTAATATAATAGTTTTGAAAATGGATTTTGTATACAAGGTTAGGTAATATATGGAAAGTATCAGATTAAAGGCAAGAGCCAAGATTAATCTTGGACTTGATGTTATTGGAAGACGCGAGAACGGGTATCATGATGTAAGAATGGTAATGCAGACTGTTGGTTTGTATGACCGTATTATAATGACAAGGATTCCGGAGGAAGAGATAAGAATTAAGACTAATATAGGATTTCTACCTGTGAATGAGAATAATCTTGTTTATAAGGCAATTATGCTTATGAAGAATAAGTATAAGCTGGATGGAGGAATTGAGGTTGATCTTAATAAATTCATTCCGGTTGCGGCAGGAATGGCTGGAGGTTCAAGTGATGCGGCATGTGCATTATTTGGAATGAACAGGCTTTTCGAACTTAATGTTCCAATGAGAGAGCTTATGAAGCTTGGTGTTGAGATTGGGGCAGATGTTCCATACTGTCTTATGAGAGGAACAGCATTAGCTGAAGGAATTGGAGAGAAGCTTACAAGGCTTCCGGATATGCCATTTTGTCATATTCTTATAGCAAAGCCTCCGGTAAATGTATCAACTAAGCTTGTGTATGAGAAACTGGATAACACAGATGTTAAGCTGCATCCAGATATAGATGGAATAATTGAGGCTATTAAGTTAAAGGATGTTGCACTTGTTGCTTCAAGAATGGGAAATGTTTTAGAGTCAGTTACAGTGCCGTTGTATCCTGTCATTGACAGCATTAAGAAAGATATGATAGAACATGGTGCAATTAATGCCATGATGAGTGGCAGTGGACCGACAGTTTTTGGAATATTTCCAGATGAACAATCAATGATAGCCTGTCAGCAGTTCTTAAGACAGAAGGGCGAGGCAAGGCAGGTGTATACAACGGAAACATTTACACCATAATATATGTGGAAATAATACACATTCAGAGTAATAGAGAAAGGCAAGGTTTTATATGAAAGGTGAACTTAAGATGGATGTTAATGACTATCTTCCATTAAGAGATGTGGTTTTTAATACTTTAAGACAGGCAATTCTCCGTGGTGAGATGGAGCCAGGTGAAAGGCTTATGGAAATTCAACTCGCCGATAAGCTTGGAGTGAGCAGAACTCCTATAAGAGAGGCAATCAGAAAGCTTGAGCTGGAGGGTCTTGTTATAATGATTCCAAGAAAGGGAGCAGAGGTTGCCCATATAACCGAGAAGGACATGAGAGATGTCCTTGAGGTAAGAGCAGCACTTGAGGAGCTTGCAGCAACACTTGCATGCCGCAATGTTACTCCGGAGCGTATTGAAGAGCTTAAGATGGCAAATAAGAGATTCGAGGCAGCAATTATATCTAAGGATGTGGTTGCAATTGTAGATGCTGATGTGAATTTCCATGATATTATATATGCAATGACAGATAATCAGAGACTTATTCAGATTATTAATAACTTAAGAGAGCAGATGTACAGATACAGACTGGAATATGTTAAGGATGCAAGAGCACATTCTATTCTTATCAGCGAACATAATGACATCATTGATAAGCTTTCTAAGAAAGATGAAGAAAATACTAAGATTGTCATAAGACAGCATATTACTAATCAGGAAAAGGGTATTATCAGACTTCTTAACAAATAATCTTTAGATTACACGGAGGCTGGCTGTATATGCCAGCCTTTGTTAGTTTGTAAAATTCTGTTTATTATGCAAATATATGGATATAATCCCAGATATGAAGATATATCAGGGGGTAAATATCATATGAATATTAAAAAGAAACTTGGAATTCTGCTTATTGTTATAATAGTTGTCAGTGGACTGGTTGGTTATTACAGAGTGTCTTATGCAGGAAATTTAGAGGCAGTTACAGAAGGCATATCTGAGAGTATTATAAGATTCCATGTGAGGGCCAACAGTGATTCTCAGGAAGACCAGGAGGTTAAGCTTAAGGTTAAGGAAGCAGTAGTTGATTACATAAGACCGGCTCTTTCAGAGTCAGATTCTCTTTCAGAGTCAAGAGCTATATTAGAGGCAGAAAGTGATAATATCAGAAATGTTGCTATTAAAACCTTACGGGATAATGGATTTATGGAAGATGTAAGCGTGTATTTTGAGAAAAGTTATTTTCCGGTTAAATCATACGGTGATGTAACATTTCCTGCAGGATACTATGAGGCTTTCAGAGTTGATATAGGTGATGCAGAGGGAAAGAACTGGTGGTGTGTGCTGTATCCGCCATTATGTTTTGTGGATGCGGTGTATGGCGTAGTTCCAGAGAATTCTAAGGAAAAGCTTGCAGGAGTTCTTACAGACGAAGAATATAAGACAGTAACTGACAGGGGCTGTAAAGTCAGATTTAAATATTTAACATTTATAAATGAACTGCTTGGGTTATAAGCAGTCAGTGGAGGAAGGACGATTGAATAATAAGGATAAGGTCTTTATTAAGATTAAAGGTTTATATACGGGAACAATGGACGAGGAAGCCTCGTGTGATGGTGAAGAGGTTGAAGTAATTGAGTCACAGGACGATGAGGTCGAAGTTATAAATGTCGGCACATACTCGGTTGTCAACGGCAAGGAATATATACGGTATGAGGAAGTATATGATGACTCACAGGAACGGTCAAGCAGCATAATTAAGATTGATGGTGACAGCGTAGAAGTGACAAAGAAAGGCGTTGTATCTACGAAGATGAGATTTACCATGGGCAGTAAAAATATGACTTATTACCAGACACCTTATGGAAATATGAGCCTTGGTATTATAACGAAAAGTCTTGAAATTGAACGAACTGAGGATACAATAAGTATATATCTTGTGTATGGAATGGAAGTGAATTGTGAACATCTTTCAGATTGTGATATGCAGATAACAATAACAACCAGAGAACTTAGAATTGATGAATAGTACATTTTTCTTTGAAAAAGGAGTAGTTATGAAGAAACAGTTTGATGAGAGAAATCTTACAATGGTAATGGATTTTTATGAACTTACAATGGCTAATGGTTATTTTAAGGATGAGGACAAGGAAAGAAAGGTTGCATTTGATGTATTCTACAGAAAGAATCCTGATAATGCCGGATATGCTATATTTGCAGGTCTTGAACAGATTATTGAATATATAGAGAATCTGCATTTTGATGAAGATGATATTGAATACTTAAGAGGTCAGGGGCTTTTTGGGGAAGAATTCCTTGCATACCTTGCTGATTTTAAGTTCAGGGGAGATATTTATTCATTCCCGGAAGGAACTATTATGTATCCTAATGAACCTGTAATCACTGTTGTTGCACCATTACTTGATGCACAGCTTGTTGAGACTGCAATTCTTCTTCAGGTTAATCACCAGTCACTTATTGCGACCAAGACAAGAAGAATCGTTCGTTCAGCTAAGGGACGTGCTGTATCAGATTTCGGTGCAAGACGTGCACATAACATGGATGCAGCTGTATATGGTGCAAGAGCAGCTTACATCGGAGGTGCGGTTGGAACAGCTACTGTTCTTGCCGGTCAGATGTTTAATATTCCAATCAGTGGAACAATGGCACACAGCTGGGTAATGTTCTATCGTGATGAATTTGAAGCATTTAAGCATTATGCAGAGAATTACCCGGATGCAACTGTGCTTCTTGTAGATACTTATGATGTTGTTAAATCAGGTATTCCTAATGCCATCAGATGTGCAAAGGAAGTGCTTGAGCCAATGGGCAAGCGTCTTAAGGGCATCCGTCTTGACAGTGGTGACCTTGCATACCTATCTAAGAAGGTAAGAAAAATGCTTGATGATGCGGGGCTTACTGACTGCAAGATAGTTGTTTCCAACAGTCTTGATGAATGGACTATTATGTCAATCTTAGAGCAGGGTGGCTGCATTGACAGCTTTGGTGTAGGTGAGAGACTTATAACAGCAAAGTCTGATCCTGTATTTGGAGCTGTGTACAAGATTGCAGCAGTAGAGGAGAATGGAGTATTCCAGCCAAGAATTAAGATTTCTGAAAATGTTGAGAAGATAACAAACCCAGGTCTTAAGAAGGTTTACAGAATATATGACGAGAATAAAAAGGCAATAGCAGACCTTATAGCAGGTGCTGATGAGGTTGTTGACCTTTCAAAGCCTTACCGCTATGTAGACCCTGTAAAGCCTTGGAAGAACAGATACTTTGAAAACTGCACAGCAGTAGAGTTACAGCAGCTTGTTGTAAAGAACGGCAAGCGTGTAATGGACAGAGTATCTATTGATGAGATTAAGAAGTATGTTCAGGATCAGCTCACTGATAATATATGGGAAGAAGAGCAGAGATTTGAGAATCCTCATAACCATTATCTTGATATGAGCCCGGCATATTATGATATGAAGATGTCACTTCTTCACAAGTTGACTGACTAGAGGAAAGTGGCAGACGGACGGGGGCAGGGTGTGTATATGCTGCATTGTAAGACACGCTCCCGCTCGTGGAAAGGCGTAGCGGTACTAGGCGCACTGCCTCACTTCGTGAGGTGCGTTTGCCAAGTGCCGACGCCTTTCCAACGGTCTTACACTACAGCATATGCACACCCTGCCCCCTTACGCTGTCACTTCCCCTGTCCGCCATTGGCGGAGGCGGGGCTGTTGGGAGCGTTCACGCAGTAGGCGATGGTTCCATAGGAACCGAGCAAGTTTTTGTGGGGAGGTGGGCGGATTGTGTGGGTATATGTCATTTTCAGACCGTTGGAAGTGCGTCGGCACTTAGTGAACGTACCTCACGAAGTGAGGCAGTGAACTTAGTGTCCGCTACGCACTTTCACGAGCGGGAGCGTGTCTGGAAATGACATATACCCACACAATCCGCCCCACAGACCAACACAAAACACTTGCAATTACTGATTGTTTTGATATAATTAACTAGTATATGAAAAGTTAACGAAGGAGTAGTAAATATGCCAGTTTGGAGTATTGTTTTATTGATAGTTATTGCTGTACTTATAGCAGCACTTGTTGCACTTACTATTGTGGGTAAAAAGCTTCAGAAGAAGCAGGAAGCTAATAACGCACAGTTAGAGGCTGCAAAGCAGGTTATGTCGATGCTTGTCATTGATAAGAAGATGATGAAGATGAAAGATGCCGGACTTCCTAAGATGGTCTTAGACCAGACACCTAAGGCATTCAGAGGTCGTAAGATGCCAATCGTTAAGGCAAAGATTGGACCAAGAGTTATGTCACTTATGTGTGATCCTAAGGTATTTGATCAGATTCCAATTAAGGCAGAAGTCAAGGCAGAAGTAAGTGGTATCTATATTGTAGGCATCAAGTCTGTAAGAGGTGGAAAGATTGTAGTTCCTGAAAAGAAAAAGAAGGGATTTTTTAAGAAGAATAAGTAAGGATGAGAGGCTGCATCAGCGGATTGCTGGTGTGGTCTTTTTTTATGCCACGAAGGTCAGGTGTGGATGTGTAGTTTTGCAATGAAAATTGGGAAATACGGACGAAATGGCTGTTTTTATATGAATTAGTAGGTTTATTGGACTTCGATATATTAGAGAATTAGGGATGAAAACCTACTAATATATCTGATGTGTGCGGATTAGTAGGTCGTTTTGTGAAATTGCTGGCTGATTTAGATGAAATATGAGCCTGCGTGCCTGGAAAATACCTACTAAATTCAATTTAACTTGCAAGTTAGTAGGTCATTGAAGTTGATATAATAAAAAATAATGATTTATTGACATACGAAACAGATTGAATAAGGGGAGTTAGTAGGTTTTTGCCAATAAGTAAGCAAAAAGACAACTCCCAACAAGCAAGGTTTCCCAACGGGAAACCAAAGCAAACTGTAAATTGGGTGAAGTGTAAGGTCATGATGGAGGTATGTTGTAGTTTCAGACCGTTGGAAAGGCGTCGGCACTTGGCAAACGCACCTCACGAAGTGAGGCAGTGCACCTAGTACCGCTACGTCTTTTCACGAGCGGGAGCGTGTCTGAAAGGACAACATACCTCCATCATGACCGCCCACTTCAAACCAATCTACACAAGTGCCTTATTTTCCTCGTACATCTTCTCAATAAGATCCTGCACATCCTTGGCAAGAGTTTTTTTCTGCTCGCGGTCCATGCTGGCGACATCGATTGGCTTGCCAAATTCAAGGACAGTGTGAGTCTTTTTAAAGAATGGAAGGTGGTCTTCTAATGCAGCAGCTGTGTTGTTCTGTACTATAGGAATAATCCTGCAGCCTGATTTTTCAGCAAGCTTAAAGCTTCCTGCATGGAAAGGAAGAACACCATCAATGCTTTTATTTCTTGTTCCTTCAGGGAATATAACAATTGAAGTTCCAGCTTTAAGGTAATCAATACCGGTAAGGATAGTCTTTAAACCTTCTTTCATATTCTTTCTGTCAAGGAAGAGGCAGTAAAGATATTTCATCCATATATTAAGAAGAGGAACTTTTTCAATCTCTTTCTTGGCAACAAAGCCAGTTCTGGGTTTCATGTATGTGTAAGAAATAATTGTGTCGAAGAAACCATGGTGATTGCCTACAAAAAGTACAGCTTCTCCGTCTTTAGGGAGGTTTTCAAGTCCTTTTACAGTTGTTGTAACACCAGACAGAAAAAGAACAACCTTAAAAACACCCTGCACAAAGCGGAGACTTCCGCGATCCTTAGCATCCTGATTGAACTTGCCAATAAGCCAGAATATAGGAAGCATTATAAGGCTGGCAAAGAATATTATTATTGCAAATATAACGATTAATATGAGTCTTATCATTGTATGTTCTCCATTTCATTTTTGATATTAAGTTAAGCCTGGTAGCGCGAGATATCTCAGCTCTTTACATAGGCCTTTGCTCCACTAGAATAGTGAATTTCACCTTCATTAGTCACAAATACAGCTTCAATACCGTCAAGGCTTTCAATAAGCTTCATGCCATCATCAAGACCCAGACAGAAGCAGGTAGTGCTTAAGCAGTCTCCGGTAAGCGAATCCTTTGATAGAATAGTAACATCGGACAGGTCATTGTCATAAGAATAGCCTGTAGCCGGGTTAAGTATATGATGGTAAAATGTGCCGTCATCAGCATAGAAATACCGCTCATAGTTGCCAGATGATACAACAGAGGAATCATCAACAGAAAGAGCAACCAGCACTTCATTATTGGCTGCAAATGGCTTCCTTACGCCGATTCCAAAGTTATCCGTGTTAGTTTTCTTACCTATACATAAAACATTGCCACCAAGATTGATTATAGCACGTTTTACACCATTTTCTTCAAGAAAATCTTTGATTTTGTCGGCAATATAGCCTTTAGCAACAGCTCCGAGGTCAAGGATGACATCATCAGGCTTGCTAATTAAATAAGTACCATCACCGTTATCGGACACACTGACTCTGGTGTAATCAACATGTGTCAAAGCTTCGGCAATACGTCCGCTGTCAGGAACTTTCGGTGATTCCGCGGTGAAGTCCCACAGTCTGGAAACGCTTCCTATTGTTATGTCAAATGCTCCATTACTCAAAGCAGCATATTCAAGTCCGGCACTTACTAATTCATACATTTCCTTAGATATGCTTGTTGTCTGGTTAGAATTAACCTTTGATAACTCGCTATCTTCCTTAGTCCTTGAAAAAATGTTTTCGTAGTAGTCACACAGATTAAGAGCTTCCGTAAGAGTATTCTTAGAAACACTTGTGTATGAGTCAATCTGCACAAATGTGTTTAACTTAAAGCCGTTCACAGACTCCGGGGTAGTCAGTGTAACTGCAGGTTTTTCGCAGGCGGTAAGCACAAAGCCCAGAGCCAGAATAACAGTAAACACATATGAAAAGCATTTTATTTTATTAAATTTCTTCATAGAATAATTACCGGAATAAACCGGCATCCTCCAAAATTATTAACACATTGAGATTATAACAGTTTAACGCTGTATAAAAAGTGAAATTAGTGTGAAATTACTTTTATTTTTGATAAATGTGCTATAAATATAAGGCTTGCTGTTAGGCAGAAATGTTTATGTATGTAGAAATGAGGAAGTATATGAAAAGAAGTTATTTAGTGTGTTACTTGTAGGTGCACTTGCAGATCATTAGTAGCATGTGGTAAAACAGAAGAGAAAGAAGCTAAAGCTTCTACAGCTAACACAGAGATAAATGCAGAAGAGTATGCAGGAACAATTACATCTAATGCAGGAGTATATAAGACATTTGTTAATCTTTCAGACTGGAAAGGAATGTCTGTTGATCTTAAGGAGTCAGATTATGTTGTTCTTGATTCAGATGTTGAGGATTATATCAAGAGCATGCTTGAATCAAAGGCTACAACTAATGTTATAACAGAGGGAACAACTAAGGCAGGAGATGTTATTAAGCTTGATTACAGTGGTAAGCTTGATGGAACAGCATTTTCAGGGGGAACTGCTACAGATGTTACTTACACAATAGGTTCAGGGAAATTTATTGAAGATCTTGATAAGGGACTTGTGGGACTTACAGTAGGTCAGGAGACTGATATTACATGTGTATTCCCAGAGAGCTATTACAATTCAGATCTTGCAGGAAAGACAACAGTATTCACAGTAACTGTTAATGAAATTGACGAATCAGTTGTTCCAGAACTTACAGATGAGTGGGTTGCAGCTAATCTGCTTCATTAGGAATTGAGGATAGTTCAGTTACAACAGTTGAGCAGTTAAGAACATATGTAAGATCTTACCTTGAGACACAGGCTTCATCAAGCCGTTCAAGTGCTATATTTGATCTGCTTATAAACAGATGTCTGATGGACTTGACGTTTCAGATTATCCAAGCGAAGAACTTACTGATTTATTAAATACTCTTAACAGTAACGTAGATGCAGAATATCAGTCATATAGCTCATCATACTCTTCTAAGGAGGAGTATCTTAAGAGTGCATATAAATTTGATTCACTTGATGCATTTAACGAGTATGCAGATAATTATGCAAAGCAGTATCTTTTACAGAAGATGATTGTAACTATGATAGCTGCTGATAACAATATCACTGTTACTGCAGATGATATTAATTCAACAGGTGAGGAGCTTGCTTCATATTATGGTTATGATGACTATAATGATATTCTTGATACTTATGGCAAGACTATGAATTCAGAGATTGGATATCAGGTTCTTTATCAGAAGATAGTTGATTTTGTGTGTGAGAATGTTACGGTTAACGATACAACAAATACAGCAGAGTAATTCGTGATTAAGTTAATATTTAATGTTTGACAGGACTAAGGTTGCACAGCTTTTAATGGGTGTGCATATTTATTCTTATTATTTTCGCATTAAAACGGGATTTACATATATGAGCAGGCGGATTCTGCACTATTAATAATATGAGAAATGTGGTAAAACCACTTAAGGGGAAAACAATGAATCAATTCGTACCAAAGCTTTTTGATGTTATGAAAGGCTATTCTAAGAAGCAGTTTGTTAATGATGTTATTGCAGGTATTATCGTTGCAATCATAGCGTTACCATTATCTATCGCACTTGCGCTTGCATCAGGAGTAGGTCCTGAGCAGGGTATCTACACAGCTATATTTGCTGGTTTTGTTATTTCATTCCTTGGCGGAAGCAGGGTTCAGATTGCCGGACCAACAGCCGCATTTGCAACTATTGTTGCAGGAATTGTGGCACAGAACGGAATGGATGGCCTTATTGTTGCAACAATTATGGCTGGTATCATTCTTATTATCATGGGATTTCTTAAATTTGGTAATCTTATCAGATTTATTCCTTATACAATTACAACTGGATTTACATTTGGTATAGCAGTTACTATTCTTGTAGGACAGATTAAGGATTTCTTAGGTCTTGATACTTCTGCATATACTGGACCAACTATTGAGACACTTGATAAGTTAAATGCAGTGTTTAAATGTATTAACACATTTAACTGGCAGGCTCTTGTTGTAGGTGGTGTTTCACTTGCAATTCTTATAATATGGCCTAGATTCAAGAAGTTAGAGAAGATTCCAGCATCTTTAATTGCTGTTATAGTTTCTGTAATTATGGTTAAACTTGGAATGCAGGCTAAGACTATCGGAGATTTATATACAATTTCAAGCAAGCTGCCGGGTATCAGCATACCACATGTTAATATAACAATGGTTAAGAATCTTTTGCCGGATGCATTTACAATTGCAGTACTGGCAGGTATTGAGTCACTTTTATCATGCGTTGTTTCTGACGGTATGATTGGAAGCAGACATAAGCCTAATATGGAACTCGTTGCGCAGGGTGCAGGTAACCTTGTATCTGCTTTATTCGGTGGAATTCCGGCAACAGGTGCTATTGCGAGAACAGCAGCTAATGTTAAGAATGGTGGACGTACACCAATTGCTGGTATGGTGCATTCTGTAACACTTCTTCTTATCCTTGTTGTGCTTATGCCATATGCGCATGGATTCCAATGCCGGCAATTGCAGCGATTCTTTCATGGTAGCTTATAACATGAGTGGCTGGAGAGAAATGATTTCTCTTTGTAAGACTTCACCTAAGAGCGATATTCTAGTTCTTCTTACAACAGCAGTACTTACTATTGTATTTGACCTTGTTGTTGCTATTGAAGTTGGTGTTGTGCTTACAGCACTTCTTTTCCTTAAGAGAATGGCTGATGTTACAGAGGTTAAGAGCTGGAAATATATTGGTGATAATATAGATGAGAATAATGATCCTGACAGTATTAATCTTAAGCAGGTTCCTAAGGATACACTTGTATATGAGATTAACGGACCAATGTTTTTTGCAGTGCGGACAAGTTCCTTGATATCCAGACAGTATCAGGTTCTAAGGCAGTTATTGTAAGAATGAGAGGTGTTCCTGCAATGGATGTTACTGCTCTCAGATCTTTAAGAAATATTCATGCAGTATGTAAAAGGCATGGCGCAGTTATGATTCTTTCACATGTTAATGAACAGCCTATGTCAGTCATGGAGCATGCTGGTTTTGCAGATGAGATTGGAAGAGATAATTTCTGTGCCAACATTGATGCACTCTTGAGCATGCTAAAAATATTGTAGAAGGGTAATGCTAAATGAAGGAAGATACACTTTCCTATATAAGAAATAATAAAGAGATTACATTTGAACAGAAGATAAGACTTGTAATTATGCTGAGTCTGCCTACGATTCTGGCACAGGTGTCATCAATTATAATGCAGTATATTGATGCGTCTATGGTTGGAAGACTGGGGCAGGCTGTTCGGCTTCAATAGGTCTTGTATCGACAACGACATGGTGCTTGGAAGCCTTGCTTCTGCACCATCACTTGGATTTTCAATTCAGGTGGCACAGCTTGTTGGGGCAAAGAAGTTTAACAGGGCAAGAAGAGTGTTCTTACAGTCATTTGGAATAGTTCTTCTTATATCAATTATTATTGTGCCGGAGCCATGATAAGCTGGGGACTTCCAGCATGGCTTGGTGGAGAAGAGTCGATACACAAGGACGCGGCAATGTATTTTCTTATAACATCATTGTCTATGCCGGCATTAGGATTTAACCGTCTTGGTACGAGAATGTTACAGAGCTGCGGCAATACGAAGACACCGGGAATTCTTAATTCCATGAACTGTTTACTTGATATTATATTCAATTTTATATTCATATTTAGTTGGCATGGTTTTGGCTTTGGTCTTGGAGTTATGGGTGCAACTTGGAACAACGGCGGCACAGATTGTCACCACAATTATTATGTTTTATGTATTGATGTTCAGAACACCGATGCTTTCTAAGGGTTACGGAACAGATTCTGATGAGAAGGCAGGTCTTGCGACAATAAAGAAGTCATTTGTTTTATCTCTTCCTGTCACATTTGAAAATGTAGTTATGTTCGGAGCTATGATTACGATAACAAGAATTGTTGCACCATTAGGAGTTGTGGCTGTGGCTGCCAATGCATTTGCAATAACTGCTGAAAGCCTGTGCTATATGCCAGCTTACGGAATTGAGGATGCAACAGCACTTGTTGGACAGAGTATCGGTGCAGGCAGAGGAAAGCTTGCGTTGTCTTTTGGAAGAATTTCAGTTGCTTTCGGAATGGGAATAATGGCGTTCACCGGACTTCTGATGTTTATATTTGCACCGTTTATGATTGGAATTCTTACACCTGACCCGGCAGTAAGAGAGCTTGGAGTAACTATACTTAGAATTGAGGCATTTGCAGAGCCACTGTATGGCGCGTCAATTGTAGTAACAGGTGTGCTTCGTGGAGCAGGAGATACTCTTGTTTCAAGCCTTATGAATTTCTTCAGTCTCTGGGCTGTTCGGGTTGTTCTTTCATTCCTTCTTGTTGGAAGTTACGGACTTGTTGGTGTGTGGATAGCGATGGCGGCAGAGCTTTGCTTCAGGGTACGATATTCCTTGTACGCATGGAGCGGAAGAAGTGGCTGAAGAAGGTGTGATGACGTGAAGATGTGAGCTGATGCTGGATGCGATAGTAGCAGAGTGGTGCGAAATGGCTGATTTCAATATCATAATTTAACAAAGACCTACTCAGATGGCGTTAGTTAGTATCTGAGTAGGTCTTTGTCATTTTAAAAGTAAATAAATTTGTTGAGGATACCTACTAAATAATGGCACGAGCCAGATTGTGTAGGTCTTTTAAGGAATTTATAATGATTCACCGGCTGGATGTAAAGATGAAGCATGAAAAGACATACTAAAGGGTGAAGTATTATTAATTTAGTGGGTTTTGTAAAAGATATTATGTCAAAAGATGAAAAACAACATACTAAATTGAGTGATTTCAAGCTTTTAGTGGGTTTTCGCCAGTGATGACGGCAGAAAGGCTGACCAAATTCCGATATAAAGATGACAAAGTAGCGGTCAAATAACCAGAAGATTTACTGGTTATCTGACCGCCATTTAAATTCAGCATTATATATAATTGCTAATAATTAACCAAGATACTTAGCAAGTACATCAACCTTGTCAAGCTTCTCCCAAGGGAGATTAAGATCTGTGCGTCCAAAGTGACCATAAGCGCTGTCTGCTTATAGATAGGTCTTCTTAAGTCAAGCATCTTAATGATTCCGTTAGGTCTTAAATCAAAGTTCTCACGGATGATTTCAACGATTTTTCTTCATCAAGCTTTCCTGTGCCAAATGTATCAACCATGATAGATGTTGGTCTTGCAACACCGATTGCATATGAAAGCTGAATCTCGCATCTGTCAGCAAGTCCGGCGCGACAATATTCTTAGCAACATATCTTGTATGCAGCAGAACGGTCAACCTTAGTGCAGTCCTTACCAGAGAAGGCACCACCGCCATGTCTTGCAGCTCCACCGTAAGTATCAACTATAATCTTACGACCTGTAAGACCTGAATCTCCGTTAGGTCCACCAATTACAAAACGGCCTGTTGGATTGATGTATATCTTAGTGTCAGCGTCAATCATAGCAGGATCAACGACATCAATAACATATTTCTTAATATCCTCATGAATCTGTTCCTGAGATACTTCAGGAGCATGCTGTGATGAAACAACGATAGCATCAAGTCTTATTGGCTTTTGTTTTCATCATATTCAACTGTTACCTGAGTCTTTCCGTCTGGTCTTAAGTAAGAAAGAGTTCCATCTTTACGAACCTTTGTAAGCTGCTTAGAAAGCTTTTGCGCAAGTGCAGAAGAGTAAGGCATGAATTCAGGAGTTTCGTTAGTTGCGTAACCAAACATCATACCTTGATCGCCGGCACCACCTTCTGAATCATCAATCTCGCCATCCTTTGCTTCAAGAGCCTTATCAACACCCATAGCAATATCAGCTGACTGCTTGTCTAATGCAACCATAACAGCACAGGTGTTACCATCAAATCCCTTATCAGAGCTGTCATAACCGATATCTGTAACTGTCTTTCTTACGATAGAAGGAATATCTATGTTAGCCTTAGTTGTAACCTCGCCCATTACCATAATAAAACCTGTGTTAGTAAGAGTTTCGCAGGCTACTCTTGAGTATGGATCCTGCTCGTAGAGAGCATCAAGTACGGCATCTGAAATCTGGTCACAGATTTTGTCAGGATGTCCTTCTGTTACTGATTCTGAAGTAAATAATCTTTTTCCATGTTATCTCCTTTGATTTTATCGTGAATATGTCTATCCCATACCTTATCGTGTCTATTCTTATCGTTACTCGTGCTTGTAGCAAAATGCCAGAACTGCAATGTTACTGCTGCTCGCGCTCGCAGCTCAGATGCCGGAACTACATTCTGGCATTGTCGCGGTCCTCGATTCAAACGCATATGTCCCAATTCATGCCAGCATGATTGTGTCATATACGTTAGAATTCTCATCGCTACTCGCACAAAAAGGTCCCCGACAAGGGACCCGATAGACTGTATCGAAATCCTCTTATTGTTCGACTAATATCGCTCAGGTTGGCACCTTCCTCAAAGGGTTGCCGGGCTTCATAGATCCTATGTATCTCCACCGCTCTTAATAAGGGATATAAAATATTCAATTAATATTACCGCATAAGATACTACACAATATTTAAACATTCGTCAAGAGTAAATTGACAATTTCTATATAGAATTTTATAATTAAAATACATTTTACAGACAAATGTATCGTGAATACTGGGGAATGAGTAATGACAGATAAGACGATATTCATATTTGACGCACAGGAAGGCGATAAACTCGCAGATGATGTACATACGCCAGATGGTAATATATTAGCAAAGAAAGATACCATACTTAATTATGATATAATAGCAAATATTTCAGGGCATCATATACTGGAAGTAAAGGTATACGACACCAATAATGAACTGCAGGATCTGGAAAAGGTTCTGGGAAAACTGCTAATAAAGAGAACGTTAAGTATTTTGATAAGATAAGAGCAAGCATAAGGTTTAAGCATTTTAAAAGACTTATGATGAGAATATTCTGGATATCAAAGGAGGACTTAACGATGTTGTTATGAATAACAGTCCCATTGATATCGATAAGCTGATAGAAGGAACTAATGAGATTCTTACTGCGAACAGAAATAGTTTACAGCTTTTTGATATGTTGCACAGTATGAGGCAGTTTGATGACCTTACATATGTTCATAGTGTAAATGTTGCTTTGATAGCTTCAATTCTTGGGCAATGGCTTAAGTTTAGTGAGAAAGATATAAGAATACTGACAATAAGTGGACTTCTTCATGACATAGGTAAGATTATGATTCCTAACGAAATTCTTACAAAACCTGGTAAGCTGACAGTTGCTGAATACAATATAATGAAGCAAAGATGTTAACTTTGGATATGAGAAAGTTAAGAATCAGAACATTGATATACGAATTAAAGAGGCATGCCTGCTCCATCATGAAAAATGTGATGGAACAGGGTATCCATTTGGCTTAAAGTCGGATCAGATTCCAGCAGTAGCCAAGATTATAGCAATTGCTGATGTGTATGATGCAATGACTTCAGCAAGAGTATATAGAGGAGCATTATGTCCTTTTGAAGTAATAGATACAATGTATAAAGATGCATTTACAAAGTTTGAACCTGAATATATTCTTCCTTTCTTAAAATGTGGCATCATCGTATATTAATAACGATGTGAGACTTTCAGATGGAAGAATTGGAAAGGTTGTTCTTATTAATGAGAATGCACTCAGTCTGCCAATTGTCCAGTGTGAAGATGAGTTTATAGACCTATCCAAGACACGAGGACTCACAGTTTCTGCAATTTTATAAAACTATCTGGCACATGCGTGGAGGTATTTTTCTTTAGTAGCCATACCTCCGCGGATGTGTCTTTCTTGTTTATTGACATCAAGAACCTTTCTGGCTTCTCTGGCTAGTTCAGGATTGATTTCCATAAGTCGTGTAGTTACATCTTTATGTGCAGTGCTTTGCTTACATTAAATACTTTGGCTGTCTGTCTTACAGTGGCTTTATGCTCAATTATGTAATATGCCAGCTGGGTGGCACGTTCTTCTATATAGTCTCGCATGTCGGGACTCCGGAAGTTTCATTTATACAATCTATGCCACGGATTGGGGTTTTATGTTAGAATGTGTTATGACTATGACAAGGAATCATTTACATTATATTTTTAATTTCTCCGCAAACATAAGAAGTACGCTGATTGAAAGCAGTGCACTTGAAATCCATATTGTGTGGATTCCGAACAGCATTGAAAGGTTTCCACCGATACCTGCGCCGATTGCAAAGAATAATATTATGCCAAAATAATATCCGGCTTTCTTAAGAGATGTTTTATTGCCAGTACGCACAAATACTGAAAGTGCGTCTGTACCGCTTCTTAAGTTACCGATGCACATGGTGCTTGCATAGGAATAGCCATTGACTTTTCTAAATGCCTGTACCTGCATAGCACATGAGAACGATACGATTATTGTTGCAAACATGTCCATTGAGTGGGGCATGAAGCCAACTGCAATTAAGATAACAATTTCAATAAGTAATATTGCCTGCCGCCAGTGAAGTCTGGTGGCATTTTATATTTGCCCTGAATCCGCTCTGTTACGAATACGCCAAGACCAAATGCTAAGAATGGCAGAAGATATTTTAATCCCTGATACCATTCACCCATCATAAAATGTGTACTCATAAGAACCACATTACCGGTCTGTGCGTTGGAGAATACTTCATTTCTTGTAAAATATGTATATGCATCCTGAAGTCCACCGGACATGGCAAGGAATACGCAGTTTATGAAGGCTTCGGACATCTGTATATCCGGAAGCTTCTTAGCGAGGGCGTTGTGAAGCTTTGATGCCATAAATAACCTCCTTGTGTTTTATAACTTCGGTTGTTATAGCACAAGGAGGTTTTGTTGTAAAGGGTATATAAATATTAGATATGTTGCGAATTACTTTCCAAGTGCTGTCTTCTGTGGCACTTCTGTTTCTTTCGTAGCATGCAAATGCGCTGTCGACAAGTTCTTTATCTGGCTTCGGTGTAAACAGGCTGACTACAGGAACGATAATCATTCCGGCAAACATTGCAAATGCACCGCAGTTGATAGGTGACTGGAGCCATGTTGGGAAGCCTGCTCTGAAGAAGATGTTAGCAAGCATAAGTACTGAGCTGAATAAAAGCATGCCCAGCATGATGCTTTGGAAACCTTCTTAGAGTAAAGCGAGAACATAAATGGTGCAAGGAATGAACCTGCAAGTGCACCCCAAGATATTCCCATAAGCTGTGCAATAAATGTTACTGAACTCTTGTACTGGATAAGTGCAAGTATTGCAGATATCGCAATGAATACAACAACAAGAATTCTTATGTATAATACCTGTTTCTTTTCACTCATGTTCTTGATAAAGTTATCTTTAAGAAGTCAATAGTAAGTGTTGAGCTTGAAGCTATTACAAGTGATGAAAGTGTAGACATTGAAGCTGACAACACGAGAATTACAACTAATGCAATAAGCGCAGGACTTAAATTAGAAAGCATTGTTGGAATTATTGAGTCGAAGCCGTTAGCCTTGACATCTATCTGGTCAGAGAATAATCTTCCGAAACCTCCGAGAAAATAGCATCCGCCTGAAACTATAAGCGCAAATATTGTTGAGATTACAGTACCCTTCTGTATAGAAGCTTCATTATCAATGGCATAGAATTTCTGAACCATCTGAGGAAGTCCCCATGTTCCAAGTGATGTAAGGATTACAACGCATAAAAGGTTGAATGGGTCAGGTCCGAAAAATGAAGCAAATATACCGGGAGTATCGCTTACTGCCGGGTCAGACACATTTGCAAGACCATGCAGTGCAGACATGAAGCCGCCCTTAGAGTGGATTACGGCGCAATAACTGCAACGATACCGAATAACATGATAATTCCCTGAATGAAATCATTGATTGCAGTAGCCATGTAACCGCCGGCAATTACATAGATTGCGGTAAGAGTTGCCATGATTATGATACAGACGCTGTAATCAATGTTGAAAGCCATACCGAAAAGTCTTGAAAGTCCATTGTAAAGTGAAGCTGTGTATGGAATCAGAAAAATGAATATGATAACAGAAGCACCGATTTTAATGGATTGCTTCCGAATCTTTTTCCAAAATACTGTGGCATGGTTGCTGAATCAAGGTGCTGGCTCATAATTCTTGTTCTTCTGCCAAGTACGACCCATGCAAGAAGTGAACCTATAATTGCGTTGCCGATACCAGCCCAGGTTGCGGCAATGCCGTATTTCCAGCCAAACTGGCCTGCGTATCCAACGAATACAACAGCCGAGAAATAAGATGTTCCATATGCAAATGCGGTGAGCCACGGACCAACGCTTCTTCCACCGAGAACGAAACCATTAACATCAGTTGCATGCTTGCGGCAGTATAAGCCAATGCCTATCAGCACCGCAAAGTAGATAATAAGAATAACTAGTTTTAACATAAAAACCCCCATATTAAATGTATTATAGATTACTTCACAGGTTTAAAGTGTAACGCTTTAAACCGATAAAGTAAACATAAATGAATTGTAGCATATTGGGGAGGGATTAGCAAGGAGAAAATGAGTTAATATATATGAGTATATATGAATAATATGGATATACCTACTATTATGCCTATAATATGTCATTGAGTAGGTTTGCTTGAGAGAATTATAACCTGATGCGGAGGGAGCAAACCTACGAAACAGCTGTGAATAGCTTTTTGAGTAGGTCTTTTCCTGGATTTTTCTGAATTAGAGGCTCTTAAAGATGAAATCTTCCGTGAAAATGCCTACTAAATTATGATTATGTATATAGTTAATGGGTTTTGAAAGACAATTTAATAAAATAAGATGTTTAATTGACATACTAAAGTAATGGTGGATAATGATTTGGTAGGTTTATTAGGAATTTATGCTATGCGGGATATAGGAGATATATGAAAACAGCCACCAGAAAAATGCCCCTGTCAAGTAGACAGGGGCATATCAAAATCCAGTGACTGTTTTAAGAAAATAAGGAGAGTAAATGTGAAGTATCTTATCGTCTGCCGCCGAATCCGCCGTTCTGCCCATTCATATCAGGCGCATTACCACCATTCTGACCGCCCATGCCACAGCCGAAGCCGCCAGTCCCAGAAGCTCCCATTGTTCCAGATTCCTGAGTCCAGTCTGCAATAGAATCTGAACCCCGGTAGAGTGTGTAGCTTGTGCCGGTTACAAGAGTGTCAGAGCATATCCAGCCGTTGCTGAATGTACTGTCAACAGTGAAGCTTATTACTTTGCCAGAAGAATCTTTAAGTGAATAGCTTCCAGAACTGAATGATACGGAACTTAATACATAAGCATTAGCAGAGTTTATAGGTGTTTCGCATACACCACCGAGGGCAACGCATGTTCCACCAGTTATCGTTACGGTACCATCTACATCAATTGATCCTGATACATTTCCAGATGAACTGCCGCCTTTAACTAATACAAATCCACCGGTCTGTACGTAATTTCCATTAGAATCAATACCATCAGTATCACCAGACGCAGTTGTGACATCTATATATCCGCCTGTTACATTGACAATTGGAGAAGTCTTTCCATCACCTGTGCAGGCATTAATGCCATCATCAGTAGCATATACATATATTTTGCCACCATTTAAGTTGATAGTTATGGCTTCAAGTCCTTCGTATGAAGTTACTACATTAATGTAACCGTCATTGACATCAAGCTGTTTGTCAGCGTGTATGCCGTCATCACCTGAAGAAATTGTAATTGAACCACCATTGATAACAATAGTTCCTTTGCCATCCTCGCCGGTTTCAAGTACACCTGAGTCAGAGTTGGCATGGATACCGTCATCTGTCGAACTTATGTTAATTGTAAAGCCTGAAATATTTATTTCGCTTTCTGCTTTAATACCCTTAGTTGAGTAGGACTGTCCAGAAGAATTACCGGATTCATTAAAGTCACCAGGCATTCTTGGACGGTCGCCACCGGTCTTATTTCTATCAGAGCTACCGTTCATATGGGGAGCGTTGCCGTTACTCATATCTGGAGCATTGCCGCCACCAAAGCCGCCAGGTGCGTTGGCGATAGTGTCAGAAGCTGCCACATAAGAAACAGTATTGGCAGAAGCAGTCTTGTTAGCAGAACTGTTACGACTAGTAGATGTACCTGAAGAACTGCCTGAAGAAGTAACTTCTTCACTATATTCAGAGTAAGTATCTGTATAAATGTTTAAGTTACCATCACCTGATATATCTGCCCCGTAAGATGCGTCTATACCGTCACAGGCTGCATATATATCAATGTTACCGCCAGTGATTGTAACGATTCCCTTCTGGTTGCCCTTGTTAGAAATACTGCTGTTAGAAGTCTTGATGCCATCGCCTTTAGCGGAGATTGCAATTATATTTCCAGATTCAATATCAACGGCATCGTTGCCTTTGACTGCGTTGTTCACAGCAGTAACTTTAACAATTACATTTTAAAAGAAAGGTCATCCTTGCTCTGGATACCATTATTGTAATTAGCTGTTACAACTAAGGCTCCTTTGCCGACAAGCTTTAAATCACATGTTGCATAGATTGCTGCGTTGCCAGCGACATCAGAAGAATCTTCTGTAGCTTCGGCACGATTGTCAATTACTTCGTTAAATGAGTTCTCTTCTGATTTAATCTTGACTTCGGAAGCATTTTAACGTATATAGGTGAACCACTTGAGCATGTGATAGATGTTCCGTTCAATACGATAGTAACCTCGTCCTCATCACCTGCGTCAACGATAAGCTGTCCTTCTGATAAAAGACCGGCTACTGTATATTCACCAGCCTTTGTGATTGTGTATACAGAACCTGACTGTGTAACTCCATCTGATGTATCAGATGTCACAGTGAAATCACCTGTAATGGAGACTCTGTAATTCTCTGCATCATCTGCGTGTGTTACATCGGTGTCTTCTTTAGTAATGCCTGAAGTGATGGTGGTCTCACCGCCTGATGCAGTAGTAGTTGAAGTTGAATTTCTGGCACAGCCAGCAGTCATAAGAGACATAGTAAGAATAACTGCGGCTACGCAATTCCTTTGATTTTATTTAATTTAATCATAGTCATCTCTCCATTTCTTTAGTGTATGTTAATTGATTGTCTATAGTTTATTGGAGAAATTTGACTAAAATATGATATGAGTACGAATATTCTGTGTCCTGATTAATCATGTGGAATATCGTTAAATCTGCCGTCAAGCTCTTCGGTTTTACCACATTTATAAATGCGTGCTTGTCAATTGAGCGAATCAATGTGATAAGCTCACGTTTCGCTTCGGAGTTGATTACTGAGTATATGAGCGTGCGCTCTTTTCCTCGTAGCCGATTCCCTTGAAAAGCGTGGCGTCGTGGTTGGTTGTATTCTTTATGGCATGGTAGATTTCTTCGGATTTGTCAGAAATGATGAATAATGTCATCTTCTGGTAGCGTTTGTACATGAACTGGATTACCTGAGTGCTACAGAACTGGTATATTATTGAGTAGAGCGCGATTGACCAGCCAAACAGTCCGCCTGCGATGAGCAGAATCACAACATTACCAAGAAGAATATAGTTCCATGCGTCTATTCCTTTAATATGAGAAAAATAAATGCTTATGAAATCAGTTCCACCTGTGGTAGTGCCGACATTGAGGCACAGGCTTATTGCGAATCCGTTGATAATTCCGCCAAATACGCTTATAAGCAGGATATCTTCTGTAAAATGTATGGAGGAAGGATATCAACAAGCACACTGGAAAGTATAATTACAACGATTGAGTAGATGGTAAATTTCTTACCAATGTAGCGGTATGCAATGTAGGCGGGGAAAATGTTAAGTGCCACATTGAATATTGTAAATGGATGCTGATATAAAAAACGTAGTCCGATTGCCTGAAATAACAGGGAGACTCCTGAAAAGCCTCCTGGCAGCAGGTCTGCGACTTTGGCAAAGATCTTAAATTCCATGCGTACAGCACGGAAGCAATTATAACTATAATGAATCTGAATACCTGATAAAACTTAGGATATTTAACTTCTAAAGATTTGAACATATATTAGCCTCCATATTTTGTGTTAAATATAATAAGCAATTAATAATTATTTGTGTGAGTTGTCAGCCTGAATATCGGCGGGGAGCTTGTCTGGAAGCATTGAATGTATTCCGTCCTCGTTGCCGTCCTTGATAGCCTGCTCGTAATAGAAGCACTTGAAAGTAAGCATATCAAGAGTTTCCTGCATTTTTCCATCTCTTTTCAACAGCGGCTCTCTGTCTCTCAAAAGCTGTTTTCTGAGTTCGTAAGTTCTGCTGCCTTCCTGACACCATTCCATAAACTGCTTGATGTCGCGGATTTCAAGACCTGATTTTTGAGACATTCAATAAGCTTAAGAGCAGCAATTTCTGTGTCAGAGAACTGTCTTATTCCAGAGGCACGCTGCATAAAAGGGAATAATCCTTCTTTATCATAATATCTTAATGTTGAAACGGGAAGATTAAACATTTCTGAAACCTGTCCTATTGTGTACATAACACACCTGCTTTCTGTAAGCCTTGCTTACCTGATATTAGTTTTTTACAAATGTGATAATAAAATTCACAAAATGTTCACTATTATTGGGTTGACCTAAAGTTAGGTTTAACTCTTATGCTTAAATAGTAGCACAGAGAGACTTAAAATACAATTTAAAGTTGGTTTAAAGTGAATATGATAGTGTTTTTAACAAAGAGGTGATCATATGTATGTAGTGCTAATGTATTTTTGCATTACTTTTTTTGGATTGATACTTATTATGATGGCAGTGGAAGGATGACATATTTTATGGAGGATAAATGTATGGAATGGAGACAGGAAAAAGATATGCCGGTATTTATGTATATTTTTCTTAATAAAATAGAGGATACCGAAGAAGTGAGATGGACAGAGAAAGAGAAAAGTGAGGGGCATAAGACATACAAAAAGTTGTTAGAGCTGGCAGATGGAGATTCTTCAGATGTAATTAAAAAATGTCTCAGGATAATTAAAGAAACAAGACATATTGTAGAGTATGAGCTTTGGAACAAGATTGTATATTTTATGACTGATTATATTAATGGTGAGACTGTGTGGGGATGAGCTTGTGTCAAGAAAAACTGAATAATGGTTGACCTTACAACAGTTGTAAGGTTTAATATATTAGCAGTTGCTTTGAGGGTGGCTGCTAATTTTTGAATTATGCGTATTATGGCATTTACTCCCACTAGGTGAAGAAAACCTGAGAGTCCGCATAGGCACACATACAGCCAGACACCAGTCCACACAGTGCAAATAGACAAAACAGCACATTTTAATCAGGAGAAGAGAATATGGAAAAGAACCTTACAACAGGAAGCGTATCTAAGACGATTGTATATTTTGCTTTGCCGTATCTGCTGTCGTATTTCTTACAGACTTTGTACGGAATGGCCGATTTATTCATAACAGGTCAGTTTTGTGGCGTTGACTCGATAACGGCTGTGTCTAATGGAAGTCAGGTAATGCATATGCTGACGGTAATTATTGTGGGGCTAGCGATGGGAACAACGGTAGTTATCGGCCGGGCGATTGGTGCTGATAATAAGAAAAATGCGGGTGTTGCAATTGGTAATACAATAACTCTTTTTATGGGATTGTCGATTGTGCTTACGGTTGTTCTTTTAGCACTTGTAAAGCCGATTGTCAGTCTTATTGCGATTCCTGAGGAGGCTGTAAGTGGAACAGTTGCTTACCTTATAATATGCTTTATCGGAATACCATTCATAACTGCTTACAATATAATAAGTTCAATATTCAGGGGAATGGGTGATTCTAAGAGTCCGATGTATTTTATTGCTGTTGCATGTGCTGCTAATATCGTGCTTGATTATCTGTTTATCGGTGCATGCAGTTTAGGTCCTATAGGAGCGGCACTTGGAACAACACTTGCCCAGACACTTAGCGTAATAGTATCGTTAATTGCTGTTAAAGTGAAAAAGACCGGAATACATGTGTCTGCAAATGCTTTAAAACCACAGCGGGAGGTAATGGGTGAGATATTAAAGGTCGGAATTCCGGTTGCAATACAGGACGGCTGTATTCAGGTTGCGTTCATTATAATAACGATGATTGCCAACCACAGGGGACTTGATACATCGGCAGCAGTGGGTATTGTTGAGAAAATGATAAGTGCAATATTCATAATTCCATCGTCTATGCTTGCGACAGTTTCAGCGCTTTCAGCACAGAATATAGGTGCAGGAAAGCATGACCGCGCGGCTCTGACACTGAAATACGCAACATTTATAACATGCACATATGGAATTGTGGTGGCAATAGTTATGCAGTTTATTGCTGGCGGGCTTATTGGTCTGTTTACTTCTGATTCAAATGTGGTTTTACTTGGAACGCAGTATATGAGAAGCTACATAATTGATACAATGTTTGCAGGTGTGCATTTCTGTTTCAGCGGATATTTTGCAGCATATGGAAAGTCTTATATCGGATTCCTGCATAATATAATTTCGATTACATTTGTGAGAGTTCCTGGTTCTTACCTTGCTTCAAAGCTGTTCCCGGCTACGCTGTTTCCGATGGGACTTGCCGCACCAGCAGGCTCGGTGTTATCAGTTATGATATGCGTCGCAGCATTCGTATATCTTAAGAGAAGAGGGAAGCTGGGGTAAGTGAAAAGTTGTCTGATAATTTTATAATATTTGAAAAGAAAAAGAATATACTTGTAATGTCTGATGGCATGTGATAGAATGTCATTGGATACAAGTAGTGCATTCAAGCAATCTACGAAAACCCCACGAGTTAGGGCTCGTGGGGTTTTCTATTCCGTTCTGGCAGGGTGGCTTAGTCCCCAGGCTGGCTACCGTCTGTTATCTCTGTCCAGCCATTTGCAGATATAGTAAGAAGCTATATTTGCCAAGATAGAGATAATCAAGGACACTAGTGCATCCAAGCAATCCACCTCCTTTCTCTACCAGGTATGGGAGGGGTAGCACTAGGGATTATATCATAACAATATATAATAAACAAGTATACAAAAAATACGAATAATAACTATTGCTATGATTTATGATTTTATAACCAACATGTATTTTACAGGAATGACACATGGGGGTATGATATATTTATCAAGGGCAAAGGAGCCGGAAGTCTTTAGGGGATTCTGGCTCTTTTTTGCATTAGCAAGTATTTTAAGGAGGAAATATATATGGAATACGAGATTTCTAATCGTTTATCAGGTGTTCATGGTTCGATGATAAGAGAACTTTTTAAGTTAGGAGCAAGCAAGGATATTATATCTTTTGGTGGTGGCAATCCGTCAGCAGAGACATTCCCATGTAAGGAAATAGAAGAGATAGCAGCAAAGGGACTTGGCGAGAATCCGGTTTCTTTATTACAGTATGGACTGAGTGAAGGTTATACACCTCTGCGTGATACTATGAAGAAATATCTTGAGAAGAAGGAAGGCTTTGATTTCGAGAATAATGAGCTTTTCATAGTGTCAGGCGGACAGCAGTGTGCGGACCTTACAACTAAGGCACTTGTTAATGAAGGAGACGTTGTGCTTACTGAAGAGCCTGCATTTGTAGGCTGCCTTAATACATTCCGTTCTTACGGTGCAAAGCTTGTAGGAATCCCAATGGAGCAGGACGGAATGAATATAAGTGCGCTTGAGGAGGCTTTAAAGGCTAATCCTGATGCAAAGCTTTTATACACAATTCCATCTTTCCAGAATCCTACAGGAATTACAACTTCTCTTGAGAAGAGAAAAAAAGTATATGAGCTTTGCTGCAAATATGATATCGCAATATTAGAGGATAATCCTTACGGTGAATTAAGATTTGCAGGTGAAAATGTGCCAACTATCAAGTCGATGGATACAGAGGGCAGGGTTATATATGCAGGAAGCTTCTCAAAGGTAATGGCACCTGCATTCCGTCTTGGTTTTCTTGTGTTTAACAAGTCGCTCACAGGACCGCTTACAGTTGCAAAGCAATGCACAGATGTACATTCAACTGTCCTTTTCCAGTACATTTGTAATGAATATATTAATAACTATGATTTCGACAAACATCTTGAGGATTCAAGAAAGGTGTATGAGCACAAATGTAATCTCATGATGGAGTGCATGAAGAAGGAATTCCATCCTTCAGTAACCTTCGGTCACCCTGAGGGCGGACTTTTCGTAATGGCATTCTTGCCAGAGGGAATGGATTCTGCACCATTTGTAAGGGAGGCTATTAACAGAGGTGTTCTCTCAGTTCCGGGAGCAGCGTTCTTAGCAGATGAGAGCCAGAAGTCTAATGGATTCAGACTTAATTATTCGACACCTTCTGATGAGCAGATTGTTAAGGGAATCGAAATTCTTGGAAAACTTACATATGAGTGGATTAAGTAGGAGGAGTGAAAAGTTATGAAGATAGCAGCATTCAGCGTTCGTCAAGATGAAAAACAGTATTTTGATACATTTGCAAATGTATACAAGGTGGAATTACAGATTAATAGGAGCGGATTTACAGCAGATGATATAGAAAGTGTCAAAGGCTGTGAGGCTATGTCGGTGTGCGATGGCATGTGTGACTTGTCAGCACCTGTTCTTGAAAAGCTTGCAGCAGAGGGTGTAAAGTACATCGGTTTCAGGACAATCGGATATAACAGTGTTGACCTTGAGGCAGCAAAGCGCCTTGGAATCCGTGTTGCACACAGCGGATATTCGCCATATTCAGTTGCCAATTATACAGTAATGCTTATGCTTATGTGTATCCGCAAGGCTTTGTATGTAATGATGCGTTCACACACAGCAGATTATTCACTTGGTCCTATATGTGGACGTGAAATGCAGAATATGACAGTAGGTATTATCGGAACAGGAAGAATTGGAAAGGCAGTGATTAAGAATCTTTCAGGATTTGGCTGTAAGATTATTGCGTATGACCCATACCCTGCAAAAGACCTTGAAAATGTTGAGTATGTAACTCTTGATGAATTGTATGCCAGAGCAGATATTATCTCGCTTCATACTTTCTTAAGTGATGAGACATATCATATGATTAATAAGGATTCAATTGCAAAAATGAAGGATGGCGTTATCCTTATAAATGCGGCAAGGGGCGCGCTTGTTGATACAAAGGATCTGATTGAGGCTGTTGAGAGTGGCAAGATTGGTTCAGTTGGAACTGACTGCTGTGAGGGTGAGGATGAATTTATCCGTACAGACCGTAAGTATGATGACCTTGTTGTTAATCACGATTACATCATACTTAAGTCTTTTCAGAATACTATTGTCACACCTCATGTTGCATTTTTCACAGATCAGGCTGTGTCTGACATGGTTGAGTCTTCAGTTAAGAGTGTTGTGCAGTTTGCAGCCGGTGAAGACACACCATTAGAGGTGCATTAATTATTCAAATTTTTGAAATATTCTTCAAGCTGGTGCTCGAAGATTCGCTGATTTTCTGAGCAGAATGAGCCAAGCGGCTGATAATAAATGCTTCTGAAATGTGGACAGTCATCTATATGCAGCAGGCTTATGTTTTCAGGAAGGCTGCTGCTTGTCCATGTTACAGAGGCAACAAATGATACTCCAAGACCGAGACTTATGAGTTTGCCCTGTAATATGTAATCATTGCATGAGTAGGCTATCTGAGGAGTTTTCTTACATTTGCTGAATATTGAATTGAACACTCCGGCATAAGATGGAGTATCTGCAAGGTCAATGAATTTCTCATTCATCATCTGTTCTACTGATATGTGTCCGGTATGGGCAAGTGGATGTGATGATGAAACGGCAAGGCAGATTTCTTCTGTCATAAGAAGATGTGCATTGTCTGGAATATCATAAGCTGATGAGACAGAGTCAATCAGCAGGTCACACCCTTTTGGTTCAGAAGATATTGAAAAGCTGACATGAGGGTGCTCATGGATAAAATCTTTAAGTACATTGCTGACAAGAACTGCACTTGAGCGGAGACAGAGCCTTATTTCGCCTGCATCGCCAAGACTTTCACTGACAGCACGCGCAGCATCTTCTGAAAGAGCCAGTATTCTGTCTGCATATTCAAGCAGAATTTCTCCCTGACGGGTACATTCGAGCCCTTTTTTATTACGGATAAAAAGCTGTGCGCCAAATTCTTCTTCAAGCTTATGGATTGTCTTGCTTAATGCCGGCTGTGCTATGCACAGTTCACTGGCAGCACGGGTCATATTCTTGTGTCTGGCGGCAGCCTGAAACTGCCTGAGCTGATATAATTCCATGTTCGCACCTCTCTTGTATGTAGTATTTTATAAAAATTACAATTAACATAATATAGAAATCAGGATATTTACGATTATGATAACACAAATATTATTAACGCAGACATTTATAATGTTTATTCTTATGATTCTGGGACTGATTCTGTCTAAAACAGGTCTGCTTACAGAACATGGCAGTAAGGATATGGCCAATATTCTGCTGTATGCGGTTATTCCGTGTGTAATTATAAGAAGCTATATAACAGATTTCACGATGGAGAAACTGTATGGACTTCTTATGTCGGCGGTACTGGCTGTAGCTGCATTTGCAGTGGCGATAGCTGTATCATATATAATATACGGCATGCGAAAGCCGATAGACAACTTTGGAACTGCTTTCTGTAACGCAGGATTTATCGGAATTCCACTTGTAACTGCGGTATTTGGAAATGAAGCGGCATTCTATGTTGCATCATTTGCAAGTATTCTTAATCTGTTGCAGTGGACATACGGAATTGTGATAATAACCCGCCGCAAGGATATGATAAATATAAAAAAGGTATTCGTCAATCCTGTGACAATATCACTTGTTATAGGACTGTTTCTTTTTATTACGGGAATTAAACTGCCAGGTGTAATAAACAGCACGATGGCTGGAGTTGCGGCACTTAATACACCTGTAGCCATGATAGTACTGGGATATTATCTGTCATGTGTCAGGATTCGTGACTTACTGCTTAATCCGTCCCTGTATCTGGCATCGTTTGTCAGGCTTATAATAATTCCGCTGCTTACACTGCTTGTGCTTTATATTATACCGGCGGGACACGGTCAGATTGGAATGATTACACTGATTGCTGCGGCAACACCGGTTGGAACGAGTACGGCAATATTTGCACAGAAATTCGGGCAGGATTATGAGCGGGCAGTATGTATGGTCTGCCTGTCAACGCTGTTTTCAATTATTACAATGCCAGTTGTGATGTATCTGGCACAGATGTGGATTATGTAGGAGATATTCTAAAGAATTACACATGAATCAGACTGTTTAAATGGTATAATTAAATAAAAAGAGAATATACTTGTAATATACAATGGGGTGTGATATAATTCCATTGTAAAGACAAACATGTTCATATAATGAACGGAAACCCCACGAGCTGCTTTCTCGTGGGGTTTTCTATTCCATTGTGGAAGGGTGGCTTAAGCCCCAGGCTGGCTACCTGTGATTATCACTATCCAGCCATTTGCAGATATAGTATGAAACTATCTCAGCCATAATAGTGACAATTAAAGACATAAACATGTCCATATAATGCACCTCCTCTCTCTACCAGGTATAGGAGGGGTAGCACTGAAAATTATATCACAATGATATATATTAAACAAGTATATAAATGATACAATAAATAATCATTGCTTCTGGTTATGGTTTTATAACCAACATGTATTTTACAGGAATAACACAATGGTATATTATACAGACATCAAAGGCAAAGGCGCCATGACCCGGAAGGGTTTCTGGCTCCTTTGCCTTTTTTGCGTATGAGCGTTCATGAAGAAACTTTGGTACAGACAAGTGATGTGCTATTGGCAATATGAGGAAGAAAGGAACTAAAGCTATGGGAAATAACGGAATTGAATTGGAAAGAGATGGCTTTAAGAGCCGTACAGGTTTTATTCTTGCCTGTATCGGTTCGGCAGTAGGAATGGGAAATATATGGCGTTTTCCATATATGGTATCTGCATGGGGTGGTATGACATTTTTAATACCTTATGTATTATTTGTAATATTGATAGGTTCAACAGGTGTTATCGAGGAGATGGCACTTGGCCGTGCAACTAAGGGCGGACCTATTAAAGCATTTGGCGACTGTATGCAGATGCGTACAGGAAAGAGAAAAGCAGGTGAGGCAATTGGTTTTATTCCTGTGCTTGGCTCACTGGCTCTGGCAATGGGCTATACTGTAGTTGTTGGCTGGATATTCAAATATACTTATCTTGCATTTTCTGGAAAGCTTTCATCAATGGGCAATGATATGTCAGCTATTGGTGGTATGTTTGGAAGTACAGCAAGCACATTTGGCAACAATATGTGGCTTATAATCGCGATGGTTGTAACTGCTGTAATTATGGCACTTGGTATTGCAGGCGGAATTGAGAAAGCAAACAAGGTCATGATGCCTTTGCTTTTCATCATGTTTGTAGGTCTTGGAATATACATTTTCACACTTCCAGGTTCAAGTGCAGGTTATAAATACATATTTACACTTAACCCTAAGGGACTTCTTGATATAAAGCTCTGGATATATGCATTTGGTCAGGCGTTCTTCTCACTGTCTATCGCAGGTAACGGAACTGTTATCTATGGTTCATATCTTAGTGATAAGGAAAATGTTGTTTCTTCTGCAAGAAATGTTGCAGTATTTGATACTATTGCTGCTTTATTAGTCGATTTGTTATTATTCCGGGTATGGCAGCAGGCGGTGCCGAGTTATCTTCAGGTGGTCCCGGACTTATGTTTATCTATCTTGTAAATGTATTTAATGGTATGCCGGGTGGCAAGATTGTAGGAATTGTATTCTATGTATGTGTTCTGTTTGCCGGCATGAGCTCACTTGTTAATCTGTATGAAGCTCCGGTTGCAACTATTCAGGAGAAGCTTAAGCTTAACCGTGTTGCATCTGTTGGAATTATCGCAGTGGCTGGCTGTGTTGTGTCACTTGTAATACAGGGTATTGTATCAGGCTGGATGGACGCAGTATCTATCTACATCTGCCCACTTGGCGCAATGCTCGCAGCAATTATGTTCTTCTGGGTTGCAGGAAAGAAGTTTGCTGTTGATGCTGTTAATGCAGGTGCAGATAAGCCTATTGGAAAGTGGTTTGTACCACTTGGCAAATATGTCCTTGTTCCACTTTCACTTGTTGCACTTATTGCAGGTGCTTTACTTGGTGGAATTGGCTGATGGAGGATTGGACTGGCGGATTGCTTTGCAATCCGCCTTTTTTGCGTGGTGGGGAGCGGGAGCGTGGCGGAATGGACCTTGAGGCGGAGGGGAGGCACGAGGAAGTCCAAAACGCAAGTCGGTGCACCAAAGCGGAAGACCAGACATCACATTTGTGCAAAAAATTATATAAAATCTCATAAACCTCTTGCCCTAAAGCTAACTTCAAGTCGTATCATACAGGTATCAAATAATTTACATTTTTATGAAAGAAGAGGTGTTATTATCATGAAATTTATGGATAAGGATGATTTTGAAAAGCAGAATGTTTTCGGAACAGGTCAGGCAAATACAGCATATGCTAAGTATTTTATAGGTGATTCTTTCCTGAATCCGCTGACTGATCCTAAGTGCGGGCTTTTTCTTGCAAATGTGACTTTTGAGCCGGGATGCCGTAATAACTGGCATATCCATCATGCAACAAAGGGCGGCGGACAGATGCTTATATGTACAGCTGGAGAGGGCTGGTATCAGGAAGAGGGCAAGGAGCCTGTAAGCCTTGAGCCGGGAACTGTAATCGCAATTCCACCAGAAGTTAAGCACTGGCATGGAGCTAAGAAGGACAGCTGGTTTTCACATATTGCTGCAGAGATTCCGGGAGAGAATACAAGTAATGAATGGTGTGAGCCTGTAACTGATGAAGAATATAACAGATTAGGATAGTGTCTTATATGGCAGGAATGGAGGATTACAATGGCTAAGATTGTACAGACAGCAGGAAAAAATGCGTTGGGAGAGTTTGCACCGGAGTTTGCACATTTTAACGATGATGTGCTTTTCGGGGAGAACTGGAACAACGAAGATATTGATTTAAAGACAAGATGCATAATCACAGTAGTTGCGCTGATGTCATCAGGCGTGACAGATTCATCACTTAAGTATCATCTTGAAAATGCTAAGAATAACGGAGTTACAGCAAAGGAGATTGCTGCTGTTATCACTCATGTAGCATTTTATGCGGGATGGCCAAAGGCATGGGCTGTATTCAACATGGCTAAGGAAGTATGGAAAGAAGATTAATTGAAAAGTTTAGGTAAGAACTGATGAGTGTTTTGAGCAAAAATTATACATTGAACAACGGTGTGGAGATACCAAAGCTTGGACTTGGAACATGGTTTATTGATGATGCGGACGCGGCAGATGCAGTTAGGGCTGCTGTTGCAACGGGCTACCGTCATATTGATACAGCGCAGGCTTACGGTAATGAGCGCGGTGTCGGTGAAGGTGTCAGAACCTGTGGTGTGCCGAGAGAGCAGCTTTTTGTCGTATCGAAGGTCGCTGCGGAGCATAAGACCTATGAGTCGGCAGCCAAGAGTATTGATGAGACTTTGGAAAAAATGGGTCTGGATTATCTGGTCATGATGATCATTCATTCGCCACAGCCCCTTTTCACAACAAAAAAAGGTCATTTCACAACATTCCAGATAGATATTGCAAGAACTTATCCGATATAATAGCTATAAATATATGTAAGCAAGGAAGTGACAATATGCAAATAGCTATCTGTGATGATGAAGTATCTATGGTTCAGATACTGGAGAAAAAGATAAAAAAGTTATTGCCAGATGCGGTTATAGATAAATATTTATCGGGTGATGAACTGATCGCAAGTGGCAGTAAGCCGGATATTCTTTTTCTGGATATTCAGATGCCGGGAATGGATGGGATGGAAACGGCAAAGGTGCTTCGTCAGGACAATGAGGATATGATACTCATTTTTGTGACAGCAGCAGAGGCGTATGTTTTTCAGGCATTTGATGTCGGAGCATTTCATTATCTGGTTAAGCCATTTTCCGATGAGAAATTTAAAGAGGTTGTGACAAAGGCAGTTCATAACATAAAAAGGAGTTCCAGACTTGAAAAAGACGAAAAATATATCATGGTACAGACAGCCGGAAGTCATATAAAAATTTTTCTGCGTGATATTGTGTATGCCGAGGTGTATAACCGGAAAGTTATTATCCATACACGAAGTACGGATATTGAATACTATGGTAAATTACAGGAATTAAGTGATATGGCAGGAACAGATTTTTTCCGAACACACAGAGCCTATCTTGTACATTTTAAATATGTAGAAAAATATGATGCAACTTGTGTAACTATGAAAAATGGAACTGCATTGATTGCAAAAAAGAATTATCCGGAGTTTGTGAAGCAATATCTGAAGTATAACCAGAGGAAAGGAAATGAAGTCAGATGAGTTTAGTGGAAAAATGTTGGATGATCACATCGAAGTTTTCTGTTATTGCAATTTTGATTATTACAGGAATCTGTTTTGGTGTTTTTGTATATCCATATATGAAAAAGAAAAGGGAAGCTTCTCTGGTCAGTATTGTTTATATTGGAATTATGTCTGTGCTATATCTGATACCGCAGCAGATTGGCAATTTTTCTGCATATATGCTGGGAGTTGTGGCTGCATTTCTTGTGATGTATGTACAGGACAGAAGAAACATTTATCAGAAAATATTTCTTGCAGTGACATTTTTTTCTATCCGTTGGCTTGCGGTTGCAATGGCAGGCAGAATGGATGATTTTATCACAAAAGCTCTGGTTTTTGGGAATACGATTGCAGGAAGACAATGGCTGCAATATGTACTTTATGCTGGAACGAGAATTCTGGATATTGTGCTTTGTATTGTTTTCCTTGCAGTCGCAATTGGTCTGATCAATAAAGCATATGTATACAAAAATGATGAAATGAGCGTTAAAGAGCTGGTAATGCTTATCATACCTTCTCTCGTGGGAGTTACAGGGTATGGCATTCTACAATATTATCTGAATATTTATGAAAAAGATACAGGAAAGAGCCTGACAGATACCTATGGATTTTATGGAGCTTTAAGCTTCGTGCATTATTTTATCTCTATCATAGCAATTCTTGTTATGACTACGATGTTTCAAAACTGGAAGGTGGCACAGGAAGAACAGACAGGTCAGGAGCTGATATTAAATCAGGTCAGTGACATGAAAAAGCATATCGGGGAAGTGGAAAAGCTGTATCAGGATATCCGCAGCCTGCGTCATGACATGGGAATCATATACAGATGCTGGAACATCTTGTGGCAGAGAATCATATGGATGATGCAGCAGAATATATGGAGCATTTGAAAAAGGAGTGGAATGAAATATCTCCCGAGATAAAAACGGGGAGTCCTGTCATTGATGTGATTCTGATGGAAAAGTTAAGAGAAGCAAAGGAAAAGCAGATTCGTTTTATATCAGATTTTCATTATCCGGGGGATACGAAATTAAATGCATTTGATTTAAGCGTGATCTTAAACAATGCACTGGATAACTGTATGGAAAATGTAAGTGGAGAAAATCCTTATATCAGTCTCTCTTCTTTTGAAAAACAGTATTTTTATGATAACCATAAAGAACAGATATGAGGGAGAGTTAAATTATAAGGACAGTGACCTGCCGGAAACAACGAAATCAGGGAAGGAGCATGGAATTGGACTGCATAATATCCGGAGGGTTGCAAGGATGTATATGGGAGATATATCTTTAGAGCAGGAGAATCAGGAAGTGGTTCTAAGTATTATGTTACAGGTAGAATAAGGACAAAAAGCACCTTCGAGGTGTTTTTTATTTGCTTCACAACAAAAAAAGGGCGGTTCACAACATCGCTGTTTATTGTAAAGAAAGATATGCCGAAAGAATCAGTAAAGAGAAATCATGTTGTACAGATTTTTAAGGAAACGGATTTCAGAATTTAAGCTCAAGGAGGACAATACAATGAGAATCAATGGATTTAGTGGGACAAATACGCAGACAGGAACAATGGGAATGAGACAGGGGAATGATTCTGTAAGTAAAAATATTCAGAATCAGATTGCAAATGCACAGCAGAAGCTACAGGATTTATCATCGAATGAAGAAATGCCATTAGAGGATAAGATGAAAAAGCGTCAGGAGATACAGCAGGAGATTAACAATCTCAATCAGCAGTTAAGACAGCACCAGATCGAGCAGAGAAGTAAGCAGCAGAGTAAAAATCCGTCATCTATGGATGATATGGTGGCTGGAACAAGTAACACTTCTAAAAAGAAAGACACCGGATTGTCACAGGCAAGTATGCAGGAGATGATTTCCGCAGATTCTTCCATGAAACAGGCAAAGGTGCAGGGAAGTATGGCAACACAGATACAGGGACGTGCCAGTGTGCTTGAATCTGAAATCAAACAGGATGCCGGAAAAGGAAATACTGAGAAGAAGGAAGAAGAACTGGCAGAGCTGCAGGCAAAGGCACAGTCGGCGACAGCAAAGACAGATGTCTACACTTGCAGATGCAAATAAATCAGTAGAAGAAGTTGCAAAAGCGGAGAACAGCAATACAGAAGACACTGCAACAAAGAACAATACTGATAAATCCGAGAAAACACAGGAATCTGCGGGGGTTGCGGCAGAGGAGACAGACAGCGTAAAGAATACGGATATCAAAGGGGAAACACAGGTGACAGTAGAAACACCGACTCTGGAAAATGCACAGAATGCAACACAGCAGGCAGTGTATACACCGATTGATATTCGTTTATAGTTGGTAAAGGAGAATGGTATTATGTCAGAGATTAAGAGTTTTAGTGATTACACAAGTAAGTATAACAGCAATGTAGATTATTCCGCATTATTTGGAGGAACTTCCGACAGTTCATCCGTAGGAAACACCAATATGCTTTCTGATTATGCTGCGATTAAAAACGGAAGCTATGGAAAACTTATGAAAGCATATTATGCAAAGCAGGATGCAGAAAAATTATCGGGTAAAGGCGATACTTCACAGAAGCTTATACTGATGAAAACAAGTGCGGATTCCCTGAAAAAATCAGCAAATGCACTAAACGATGCGTCACTCTGGGGAAAAAAGAAAATAAAAAAGAAGGATGAAAAGACGGGGGAAGAAACAGAGGTAGAGGATTATGATTGGGATGCAATTACCAAAAAAGTGAAGTCTTTTATTGATGATTATAATGATGTTGTTAAGGAGGCAGGAGAATCCAATACAAAAGATGTCCTTAGAAATGCTTCATGGATGACAGGCATGACAGACAAAACCAGTCATTTACTTTCTAAAATAGGTATTACCATAGGAAAGGGGAATAAGCTGGAGCTGGATGAAGATGAATTGAAGAAAGCAGATATCAGTTCATTAAAAAAGTTTTACAGGTTACAATTCCTTTGCAGCCCAGAAAGCAGCTGGTATATTAAATCTGAACCGGGCAAGTGCGACTTATACAAACAATGGTACATATTCGAAAAAAGATTCCTCTCTAACGTCAAGTAAGATTGATAAGGAAGTATAGTATGTTAAGCCTAAATGACAAGAAGAAAAATCTTTTGTATTAATTTGTCGGGAAGGAGGAACCAGATGAGTTTTACAGTCAATTTATCCGGTGGAGGTTTATTGATAAATAGATTTAATAGTCCTAATATGTTGAAAAGTACACAGGAAAAATTGCAGCGACAGCAGGAACGGGATAATAAGGTGGCTTTTTTTGAAGCACAAAAAGAAAATCTGAAAAACCGAAAGGCTGACAGTTTGGAAGAAATCTCTGAAAAGCTGGAAATGTTTCATAATTATGAGAATGAAATTGCGGCAGCAAATCAGGAGTATAATAATTCGCAGATGTTTCATGTCATGGACGAGGCAGAAGAACATGGCGAAAAGATTGCGGAAGCTGCTGAGAGGAATAAGCCTAAAACAGAAGAAGAACGAAAGGAAGAAATGGTGGATGAAGCTCTTGGAACAGAGGAAAACAAGGGCATGATGTCTGAAATCATGGACGAACTTTCGGAGACAACCGAAGAAATGACAGAGCAGATGACAGAAAAAACTGTGGAGAATATGGAAGAACTTCCAGACGAGGTTTTGCAGGAGCAGCTTGTTACAGATAGTTTAGAGGCAGCAGAAATGGTACAAACAGAGACAATTAAAAGGTATGTGCCGATTGATATTAGAGTCTAATGGTATTTATCTGGGAAGGAAACAGCTATGAAGATTTACAATAATACAAATATTACATATTCTGCAATCGAACATAACAGCAGGAAAAATACGAAGCAAAATTTTCCAGCAGATTTAGAAAAGAAAATGACACAGTATACAGATACAGTATCTATTTCTAAAACGGGGCAGGAGAGATTTAGGTATTTATCTTCTGTCAGCTCTATGGATTATCAGAACCGTTTTGAGAGGGAAGTGACGGATATATTTGTCAAAGAAGATACAGAGAGTGTAAAGTCTGATTCCTTTGAACATCATGTAAACAGAATGGCGACAGCATATAACAAAATGAAAAACAGCATTGAAGAAAAATATGCGGAACAAGATTATGAGCTGGAGTATTATGTGACAGAATCGGGCAAAATTGAGGAATTAACCAAAGAAAAAGAACTGGATATGCTGAATCAGGCATATGAAAACCACAGTAATTTTATGGCAACTTCCACAGAAATCTGGTCAGAATTACAGGATTTTACACCATCGGTAGTTTACCATAAAGGAAGTGAACAGACAGCAAATGAACAGAACATAGGTGAGAACCAGGAAAATACTGCAAAATCTAAAGAAAAGGGGGTTATCAAAAATTCGGCATATCAGGCATTTTTATCCGCCATCCAGTCGGATAACCAGAAATTATCGCAGCAGTATTTGGGTGATTGGAAAGATTTAAGGCTAAATCTGAATGTATCAGATGGTAATCGGAAAATGCTTAATGGTATTTGGGATTATTATGCTAATAAAAGGTAATGAAAGCTTTGTAATACGAAAGGAGATGTTAGTATGGCAGTTACAGGTGTAAACAATTACTCTAATATTTACACAAATGCTTATACCGGTAATATACGGAAAAATAATGCTAAGGAAACCACAGAAAAGCAGGTTGTGGAACAAACAGAAGATGTAAAGACAGGGACAACCCGAAAAACTGCAGCGGATGAACTTTCCTATCTTTCTAAAAAATTTGACAGTGATGCGGTGTGGATACGGTATCAGTGTTAAAAGTCGAGGCGGCAAATCATCAACAATATGTTGAGATGACTTGTCGCCTTTTTCCTGAATAAATTCCCGCTTCACATTATCAAACATTTTTTGACGATAATCTTCGGATACATTTGTAAGTTTCTGCCATGCTGTACCCTTGCCAGTAACATCCATACCTGCAACACCATTTGTAGTCAGTAAATCTCCGTCCGAATCAAACCGTTAATATGCATTGACATATAAAAGCCTCCCTGCAAATAAATTCAAAATCCGTTTAGAATCAGTACAATATATAATATAAAATGCTTTTCCCGATATAATTAGGCAAGATTTATGATTTGAAATGAGGAAAAGCATGAACATATGATTTTATAGAATGTGCGCATAATCATAAAAAATAGGGTTATAATACTTGCGTATAATCAAAAAAATAATTACAATGTGCGTATAATCATAAAAATTAGAACTAACATATATGCGCATAATCTGGAGGAACGATGATATTAAAAAGAAAAATATATAAAAAACTACTGGAATGGAAAAATGAATGTCAGGGGAAAAAAGCTTTACTGATAGAAGGCGCCAGACGTATTGGAAAGTCTACCATCTGCGAAGAATTTGGAAAAAACGAATACGAAAGTTATCTTCTGATTGACTTTGCTAAAAAAGATAAGGAAGTCGAAATGTATTTTGAGCGATATCTGAATGATATGGATACATTTTTTATGCTGTTACAGACACATTTTGGAACAAAACTGACAGAGAGAAACTCTCTTATTATTTTTGATGAGGTACAGATGTTTCCACAGGCAAGAGCTGCGATAAAATATTTGGTTGCAGATGGAAGATATGATTATATCGAAACTGGCTCATTGATATCTATCAGAGAAAATGTAAAGAATATTGTCATACCGTCAGAAGAAAGAAATATCAATATGTATCCATTGGATTTCGAAGAATTCGCAATAGCATTAGAAGAAGATTTGCTGGTTGAATATATAAAAAAATGCTTTGAAAAAAGGGAACCTTTGGAAAGAAGTATGCATAATCAGGCAATGCTTTTGTTTCATCAGTATATGCTTGTTGGTGGGATGCCTATGCCTGTAGTGGCATTTATTGAAAGTAAAAAAGATTTTACAGAAGCGGATAAAGAAAAAAGGGACATTCTTAAATTGTATCGGGAAGATATTATGAAGATAGATATGAGATATAGAAGCAAAGTTCTTGCAATCTATGACCAGATTCCGGGATTTCTTTCACAGCATGAAAAAAGAGTTGTATTCAAAAAGCTACAAGATGGTAGTTATGCAGACCAGTATGAAGAAACTTTTTTCTGGCTGTCGGATTCTATGATATCCAATGAGTGTTTTTTGTGTAATAATCCGAATGTTGGCTTATCATTGAATGAGACAAGAAGCTATGTAAAGTGTTATATGGGTGATACCGGACTTTTGGTAAGCCATGCATTTGATGAGAATGAATTACTTGAAGATGAAGTATATAAACAGATATTGGCAGGCAAATTACAGATTAATGAAGGAATGCTTTATGAAAATGCAATAGCTCAGATGCTGGTGGCGAATGGACATAAGTTATATTTTTATACACACTATAATGAAAATAAGCACCGAAATGATATGGAAATTGATTTTATCATTTCAAATAATAGCAGATTAAAATATAAGATGTTTCCGATTGAAGTAAAGTCTGGAAAGCAATATAAAACAACCTCATTAAATAATTTCAGAGAAAAATACAAGGAGCGCATAGGGGAAAGTTATATTATTCATCCAAGAAATTTAATTGTAAAAGATGGAATTATATGCATTCCCCCATATATGACGATGAATATATAAAAATCTGACATACACACTTGACAATATGCCTCTGAGCGCGGTGTCGGTGAAGGAGTGCGTACCTGTGGTGTTCCAATAGAGCAGCTTTTAAAATAATTGTTATTATGATATTATAAAGAAATGCCAAAAACAAAGGAGAGGTGTATGTATCACAAGAAATTAGAATCAGATATCAGATGTCCATTGGAATACGGCCTGGAAGTATTTGGAGGCAAATGGAAATCAAGAGTTATATGTGTTCTGGCGGATAAGAAGATATTAAGATATAGTGAGTTAAGGGCAGAACTGGTGAATATTACAGATGCAGTTCTTTCAACAACATTAAAAGCACTGATTGCGGATGATATTGTATCAAGAAAATCATATGACGAGATTCCGCCAAGAGTTGAATATTCACTTACGGAAAAGGGCTTGTCTGTAATGCCGATATTGCAAAGTATATGCGACTGGTCATGCGCATTTTACAAGAAAGAAACTGACAAAGAATCGAGCCAGTGCATGAAGTGCGACCATAAGTAATGGATGAAGGGAAGGTTATTGTGTGAAAAAAATAACCTTCCTTTTCAAATTAACATATATTGTGTAAAATGTTACATGGAACTGCCTAGCGGTATACTGGCAAGCAGCAATACGACATACGCAATATGCAGAAATGGAGCGGGAATTGAGCAGATTAACGATTATTACTAAGGATAAGGCTCAGGTTACAATGGAGTCTTTATATCAGGATTTAGAGAGAAGAATAGTAGCAAGTCCACCGGGATTGTGTACTATCGACCTTACGAGGTCATTTATAAAAATGTGTCTTGCACAGTCATGTGGCAAATGTGTCCCATGCCGTGTGGGACTTAGACAGCTTGCGAGACTTTTTGATGATGTGCTTGATGGTAACGCAACAGAGGAAACTCTTGATGTTATCAGGCTTACAGCAGAGGGAATCTATTATTCCGCTGACTGTGCAATCGGATATGAGGCAGCAAAGCTTGTACTAAAATGTATTGATGGCTGCGAGGATGATTTCAGGTCACATATTGAGAGAGGATTTTGTTCATGTAACAGTAACCAGCCGGTTGCATGTGTGAAGTCATGTCCGGCAGGAGTAGATATACCGGGATACATAGCACTTGTGCATGAAGGCAGATATGCAGACGCGGTTCGTCTTATAAGAAGAGATAATCCAATGCCTACAACATGCGCATACATTTGTGAGCATCCATGTGAAAACAGATGTAAGAGAACACTTATTGACGCGCCAGTCAACATCAGGGGACTTAAGAAAATGGCAGTTGATAATGCCGGTGATGTTCCGGTTCCGGCATGTAATGAGCCAACAGGTAAGAAGGTTGCAATAATCGGTGGTGGTCCGGGAGGACTCAGTGCCGCATATTATCTGGCTCTTATGGGACATAAGGTTACTATATTTGAGCAGAGAAAACAGCTTGGTGGAATGTTAAGATATGGAATTCCTAACTACAGACTTCCAAGAAAAAGCTGGATGCGGAGATTAACGCTATATTGTCTACAGGAATAGAAGTTAAGAAAACATAAGCGTAGGAACAGACATTACGCTTGAGGATATTAATAAAGAATATAATGCAGTATACATTTCTATCGGAGCACATGCAGACAAGAAGATTGGAATTGATGGTGAGGATGCTACAACAGGCGTAACATCAGCAGTAGAAATGCTTCGTGCAATTGGTGATGATGAAATGCCTGACTATACCGGCAAGCGAGTGGTTGTTATTGGCGGTGGAAATGTAGCAATGGATGTTGCCCGTTCTTCTGTAAGATTAGGTGCTGAGAAAGTAAGCATTGTGTATAGAAGAAGAAAAGCCGACATGACAGCGCTTCCGGAAGAGGTTGAAGGCGCAGAGGCAGAGGCCTGTGATGTTCTTGAGCTTATGTCGCCAGTCAGAATAGAGAAAGATGAAAATGACGCAAGTTGGTTTATGGGTTCAGCCACAGATGATAAGCAGGATAAAAGGTGGCAGACCATCACCTAAGACTGCAGCTAAGGACGAGGTTCTTATTCCTTGCGACCTTATTGTAGTTGCCATCGGACAGGGTATCGAAACAAGATATTTTGAGGAGCATGGCGTTACAGTCAAGAGAGGAACAATTGAGGCACTTGATACAAGTGAGATTAAAGAACGTAAAGGAATATTTGCAGGAGGAGACTGCGTAACAGGACCTGCAACAGTAATCAGGGCTATAGCAGCCGGAAAGGTTGCGGCAGCCAACATTGATGAATATCTTGGCTACCATCATGAGATAACTTCAGATGTAGAGATACCTTATGCCGGATATGAGGACAAGGTACCTTGCGGACGAGTTGAGGTTGCACTGCGTGATGCCGCAGACAGAAAGAAAGACTTTGAACCTATTGAATATGGATTTTCATGCGAGGAAGCATGTCAGGAATCTGGACGCTGCTTAAGATGTGATCATTTTGGATTTGGTTCATTCAGAGGAGGCAGAGAGAAACAATGGTAAATTTAACAATTAACGGTAAAGCTGTATCAGTAAAAGAAGGAACTACCATTCTTGAAGCTGCCAAAACAATAGGAGAGACAATACCTACACTCTGCTATCTCAAAGAAGTCAACGCAATTGGTGCATGTCGTGTATGTGTTGTTGAAGTAGAGGGTACTGACAGATGTGTTACAGCATGTAATAACTTCGTAGAAGAAGGCATGGTTGTCTACACTAATTCAAGAAAAGTGCGTACAACCAGAAAGACTAATGTCAAGCTCATACTTTCACAGCATGATTACAAATGTGGTACATGTATAAGAAGTGGTAACTGTGCGTTACAGTCAATTGCAAATGAACTTAATATATCAGAGATGCCATATGATTCAATATTAGAAAAAGATAATTGGGATAAAACATTTCCACTTATCAGAGATGCCCAGAAATGTATCAAATGTATGCGTTGTGTGCAGGTGTGTGATAATATTCAGGGAATGCACATATGGGATGTTGTAAATACAGGTTCGCGTACAACTGTAAATGTGCGTGCAAACAAGAACATTGCGGAGACTGCATGTACACTTTGTGGTCAGTGTGTAAGCAACTGCCCTGTAGGTGCACTTACAGAAAGAGACGATGTCGGAATCGTGCTTGATGCAATTGAAAATGAGGATATCATTACAGTAGTACAGATTGCACCAGCAGTAAGAACAGCATGGGGCGAAGATTTTGGTATGTCTAAGGAATATGCGACAGCACAAAGACTTGTTGCAGGACTTAGAAGAATAGGATTTGATTATATATTTGACACAACATTTGCAGCAGACATGACAATTATGGAGGAGGGAAGCGAGTTTCTTGAAAGGCTTCCAGAAATCAAGGAGTCAGGACTTCCAATGTTCACATCATGCTGTCCAGGATGGGTGAAATTCGTAAAGAGCGAGTTCCCTGAGATGGCAGGCAGACTTTCAACAGCAAAGTCACCACAGCAGATGTTTGGTGCAATAACAAAGTCGTATTATGCAGAAAAGCTTGGGGTTGACCCGGAGAAGATATTCTGTGTGTCAATCATGCCTTGTCTTGCAAAAAAGGACGAGTGTACATGGGACGGCGGCAAAGATGTTGACGCAGTTCTTACAACAAGAGAAGTTGAAAGAATGTTCAAAGCATTTTTCATAAAGCCGGAAGAACTTGATGAGGACGAGTTCGACAATCCTTTAGGTGAAGGAACAGGTGCTGGCGTTATATTCGGTGCAACAGGCGGTGTTATGGAGGCGGCACTCAGAAGTGCTTACTATCTTGTGACAGGAAATAATCCTGATGCGGATGCGTTCCAGTCAGTGAGAGGTCTTGAGGGCTGGAAGGAAGCTTCATTTGACCTTAATGGGACAACTGTAAATGTGGCTGTTGCCAGCGGACTTGGCAACACAAGACGTTTGGTGAATGCTATTAAGAAGGGCGAGGTTCACTATGATTTCGTTGAAATCATGTCCTGTCCGGGCGGCTGTATAAACGGCGGCGGACAGCCTTACAAGGAAGACGCTGTGATGGTTGAGGAGCGCCGTCATGTGCTGTACGGGCTTGATAAGCGCGATAATCTTAGATTCTCACATGAGAATCCATCGGTTAAGCAGTGCTATGAGGAGTATTTTGAGAAACCGTTGTCACATAGGGCTCATGAGATATTGCATGTGAAATAGAATCATTTTTCGATAAGGTATGTGTAGACCGGTCTGCGGTGGGACAGTGCAGGGTGTACACCTTCGGACTGTCTTCGCTTAGTAGTAAATGCCGCCATCTGTAGAGTTTTACAGGGTGCGAAAGCAACGCGCTTCGCTTGAACGAGCTTTCGCACACTGAACTTTGCAGATGGCGGCATTAACTTCTGCACAGCTTGCCAGACTCAGGCGTACACCCTGCACTGTCCCAACCGCAGTGGCTATATATGCTGGATTGGAAATATGATTTTATTCACGGTGCGTGTTCGGGGCAGGTGTGGAGACGGACGCACCTGGGCGTTGCACTGCAGGTGCTGGGATTAGTGTGTATTATGTGACTTTGTTCATTTGGGATAGTGTCAAATAGCACATGAAATCAGCGCATAAGTAGGGAAAAGCCTACTAATGTTGCTAAATGTGATGAATTAGTAGGTTTATTTAGAAGAAATTATGATGAAAATAGAGGAGAAAAAGAAAATTGCCTACTAAATTTATGATTTATGCGAAAATAGTAGGTTTTGACTGATAAGAAATGTCTAATATTATAAATATATGAGAAAAAGACCTACTAAAGTGTGAAATGTGATGAATTAGTAGGTATTTAATGGGGAAAGAAGCATAATAAACCAACTAACAATGTAAAAAGACCTATCAGATTGTGAAAAATGATGAAAAGTAGGTTTAGGAGGCTTTTATGGATATAAATGAGTTATCACCATCAGAGGTTTTCTCTTATTTTCAGGAGATTTGTGCGATTCCGCATGGTTCTGGGAATACCGGGATGATTGCGGATTATTGTCTGAGTTTGCTAAGTTGCATGGACTTAAGGCAAGGAAGGATACGTCTGATAATGTTGTTATATTTAAGGCTGGTTCTTCTGGATATGAGGACTGTGAGCCTGTGATTTTGCAGGGACATCTTGATATGGTGTGTGAGAAAGAGCCAGACTGCGATATTGACATGAGTGTACAGAGCATTAAGGCCTGCACCGATGGTAAGATGGTATGGGCTGATGGCACGACGCTTGGCGCTGATGATGGAATTGCAATTGCATTTATACTGGCAGTGCTTGCTTCGGATACGATTGCGCATCCTCCTATACAGGCAGTGCTTACGAGCGATGAGGAGATTGGAATGCTTGGCGCAAGAGACCTCGACACTTCTGAACTTACAGCAAAGAGGCTTATCAATATTGATTCTGAAAATGAGGGAATATTGTATGTAAGCTGTGCTGGTGGTGTGAGAGCTGAGTGTGACATTCCGGTTGTGTATGAGGATGCTGCGGACTGGGTGGCAGATGGTGCAATTGATGTGCAGAATGGTTCGGTATGCTTCGAAGTTAAGATAAGCGGGCTTGCCGGCGGTCATTCCGGCGTTGAGATTCACAAACAGCACACTAATGCTATAAGATTGCTTGCTTCATTACTTTCACATGCAGCGGGGCGCAGATTTCCGTCTTGTGTCGCTTTCAGGTGGCGGCAAGGAAAATGCAATTCCAAAAGAAGCAAAGGCAGTTGTAAGTGTCAGAAGCTGCGATGCCACAACATTTGAACAAAGCATCAAAGAGAGTGAGGCTGTGTGGATGCAGGAAATCAGAGCGACAGAGCCACATGCTAAGATTGAGGTTGAAAAGACAGACGCTGCAGCAGACAAAGTCCTCAATTCTCATAGCACTGCAAATGTAATATATGCCCTCTGGTTAAGTCCTGATGGTGTGTACAGAATGAGTCAGGAAATCAACGGCATGGTGCAGACTTCACTTAATCTGGGCACAGCGTATCTTGAAGATGACAAGCTTGTGTACAAATATCTTATAAGAAGCAATACAGCGGCTGGAAAGAAATTATTGCTTGAGAGAGTCACTACATTTGTAAAACATTTGTCAGGAAAAGTAGTCACAATGTCGGACTATCCTGCGTGGGAATACAAGAGTGATTCGCAGTTAAGAAGGATATGCATTGAGAGCTTTACAAATGTGTACGGCCACGAACCGGAAGTGACCTCAATCCACGCCGGACTCGAATGTGGCATACTTGCCGGGAAAATGCCGGGAGTAGATATGATATCATTTGGACCGACACTTGAAAGTGTGCATACGCCTGATGAGTGTATGAATGTGGCTTCAGTGGAGCGGACTTGGGAATATCTGCTGGAGATACTTAAAAGTATATAACTAAATTTGCGGGAGTAAGTGTGTGACGACAGATTGCATCACATTTACTTCCGCAAATTTAGTTATATACTACAGAAAAATGGGTAGAATATGCTATATATTAACCATAAGGAGAATTAATACATGATAAAAGATGGATTTTTATACCTTGCGGCACTTATATTTGCACCGCAGTATTAGTAAATCTACCTAAGATTTTAAAGGGAAAAGGCACAGGTGTTCTTTAATTTTGCACCGCCAATTGTACTTATATACCTGGGGCTTATCTGCTTTGCACAATGAAAGTGTGGGACCTTAGTGCAACAAGCGCTGTGTACAAATCAGTCAAGAACCCGATATTATATGCGATGCTTTTCATAATGCTGCTTCGCTGTGATTTGAAGAAAATCATCAAGCTTGGACCTAAAATGCTTATCGGTTTCTTCGCGCAACATTGTCAATCGGACTTGGATTCTTCGTTTCTTATGCGATATTCCACCAGCTCTTAGGCGCAGGTTCATGGAAAGCGCTCGGCGCGCTGTGCGGAAGCTGGATGGGCGGCGGCGGCAATATGCTCGCAATCCAGGCAGCACTTGATGTTGACGAAGCAACAATGGCTTACGCCCTTGTTATGGATTCAATCTGCGCGACACTTTATGTAATGTTCCTTCTGTGGGCAATCGGAAATCACGAGAAGTTCAACAAATGGACAAAGGCAGACACAAGCATAATCGACGGCGTTGGCGCGCACTCGAAGAGGAAGCAAAAGCCAACACAAAGCCGCTTGTATGGCAGAACATCATTCTTCTGCTCGGTTCAGGACTCCTAGTATCTGCAGTTTCAATGGAGCTTGGCGCATGATTAATGCACATTTATCATTCTTTGACAGCGCAACATGGACAGTGCTTATCGTATCAGTGCTTGGTATCGTATTCGCCCTGACACCATTTGGCAAGATTAAGGGAACTGAGGAGATTTCAAATGTAATGCTTTATATAGTCATTGCCTTAATCGCATCAAGAGCAGACCTCGGAGCAGTCGGAAATGCCCCAATATGGCTTCTCGCAGGATTTGTAATCCTCCTTATCCATGTGGCAATAATGATTGCACTTGCGAAGATATTGAAACTCGACATCTTCACATGCTGCGTTGCTTCCCCGCCAACATCGGCGGAACAGCAACAGCACCGGTTCTCGCCGGCGCATACCAAATGCCCTCGTACCAGTTGGTATCATGATGGCGCGCTCGGCTATGTCATCGGAACCGGCGGCGGCCTGGTTGTGGCTAATCTGATGAGTATATTTGGGTAGATTTTAATGGAATAATTGATGGAATGGATAGCACTTCGGCAGTAGATGGGTACTGCTGGGGTGCTGTTTTGTATCGGCAATAAAATAAACCACCTGCTATGCAGGTGTGTTCCCAGAAAGCTTTAGCTTCAAGAAAAACCTCCATGTTATAATGAGTTTAAGGTTCGCCAACCAAATTCAATACAACAAGGAGGTATCCGAATGGATAACAACAGTTTATCACACACAAAATGGACATGCAAATATCATATAGTATTTGCACCAAAGTTCAGAAGAAAGGTTATATACAAGCAAATAAGAGCAGATATAGGTCACATATTGAGTGAAATATGTAAAAGAAAAGGTGTAGAAATAATAGTAGCAGAGTGTATGCCAGATCATGTTCATATGTTTGTGAGTATACCACCGAAGTACAGTGTATCGGAAATAATGGGATATTTGAAAGGAAAGAGCTCTTTGATGATATTCGATAGACATGCAAATTTAAAGTATAAGTATGGCAATAGACATTTCTGGTACAGAGGATATTATGTCGACACAGTAGGTAAGAATGCAAAGAAAATTGAAGAGTATGTAAAAAATCAGATGCAGGAAGATTTGGAATATGATCAGATGTCACTGAAGGAATACATTGACCCGTTTACGGGTGAGCCGGTAAATAAGGCATAAGTTAAAGCCCTTTAGGGCTTGCCTGTGGTAGCTATGCAGATGGCGAATCTTCAATGGCTCTTTAGAGCCGGCTAGTACCACAGGCTTATAGCCGCAGAGCAAACCACCAGCTGAGCTGGTGGTCATGATTATAATTCAAATATACAATTTTAATTTAATCTTTCATTGCAACTAACCATAATAGATAATATAATTAGTATAATAATTGTCAGTGAAAATGGAGTATCAGTATGGATAAAAGAGATGAATTGCGATTAGGATTTGAAACAGCATATATAGACGGTTCGGTTGCATCGAACAGCTTCTATAGCCCACATCAAGAATTGCAAGGGAATCCATTTACTTTCTGAGAACGAGATAAAATCCAAAAGATTCTTCACTATAAGAAGCTCGATTTGCTAAAAGTAAAACAGGAGCTCGAGGTATTGCCATCCCATTATGGATGTGCAACTGCGCTGGATATGAAGAAAGCACTTGGCACTGCGAAAGCAAAGCTCAGTAAAAAGCAACAGGAACAAAAAGAATGGGATGCTATTTATGGATTGACAGATACAAAACGAATTAGTGTCCCTGTTGAAGATACCAAGAGAAGTGTATTGAAGCAACTTAGGAGAATCAGGCGCAAATTACTAAGGAAAGTCCAAGGAGGAATTACCGCAGAAAAGAAGAAACAAGATGATAAGGAGTTAAGGTGCTGTGAGCGTTACAGCCCAGAAAGGAAGAATTTATGAATCATAATGGAATATTGACATCACAAGAGGAACTGGAAGCACATGGCTATAGAGATTATGAAACCATACAGGAGGTAGGAGAATTTATCCTGCGTTTGATTTTAGAGGATGGGGCAGAGCACGATATAATGCGAACTGCCTCATTTGTTATTTTACGGAAGAAAGTACATGAAGAAAGTTGAGGCTCTATGCCTGGGAGAGAAATTCTAGAATCTAGAATGCAAAAATTGATTGCCGAATAATGAAAGGAGGGGTATAATTAAGTCAATAAATTGTCTTTGAAAATATGGAGATTATCTATGGCTTATAACTATGAAAAACTTTGGAAATTATTAGATGCAAATGACATGAAGAGAACAGACCTGATACGCGAGGCGGGCATTACAAGTAACTCACTGGCCCGTATGGGGAAGGGAGAAGATGTTCGCCTTGAGGCACTTGCGAAGATTTGTAAAAGATTTAATTGTAAGCTGGATGACGTGGTAGATATTGTTGATAAGGAGGAGTAGGAATGTCAGATAAAATAGAATTATTGCCTGATGCGCATCTCTTATTATCATCATTAAGGTCAGTTGGCTATAAATCTGAAACTGCTATCTCAGACATTATTGACAATTGCATTAGTGCTCATGCAACAGAGATTCACGTTGACTTTGTATGGTCAGAGGAAAAATCTTGTATATTGATCTATGACAACGGAGAAGGAATGGATCATGAGACTCTAATAGCTTCCATGAAAATAGGTTCTGCAGACCCATCGATGGTGAGAAACAATGATGATTTGGGAAGATTTGGTATGGGAATGAAAACAGCCGCATTTTCATTAGGTAAAAAATTATCAGTCTTTTCAAAAAAAGAAGATAAAGTCGTAAGCGCTAGCTGGGATTTAGACTTTATTGAGAAACAACATAATGGTGCGTGGAGTTTGAATATAGATATTTCAGAAGAAGACACAGACGTTAATTTATTAAGAAAATTTGAGAGTGGAACTCTTGTAAAAATTGAATTATTAGATCGTTTAGTTGATATAGAAAACATAAAAAAATCAAAAAGTAACTTTTATAAAACAATAGAAAAGGTATCAAATCATGTTAGTTTAATTTTTCATCGATTTATCGAAGAGGATGAGTTGAAAATATACTTTGGTAAAAATTTGATTGAAGCATGGAATCCGTTTGTGCTTGATAATAACGCCACGCAGGAATTAAGTGAAGAGTATATCTATGGGGATAAGCCTGTTATTATCCAACCATATGTGTTACCACACAAGACAAAGTTTAATTCTGAGGAAGAATTAATTCGTGCGCAGGGATTTAGAGGGTGGAACGCTCATCAGGGCGTTTATGTATATAGAAATAGAAGATTGCTAGTTTATGGAACTTGGTTTGATTTTATAAAGAAGGAACCGGCATTCAACCTAGCAAGAATAAAGTTAGATATAACTTCAGACGCAGACTATGACTGGAAAATTGATATTAAAAAATCAGTAGCAACACCACCGATTTATGTCAGAGAGACATTGGAAAGAGTGATTAGTGTATGCACAGATGCATCCTCTAAAGTGTATAACTCTCGTGGAAAATATGCTAAAGGAACAGCAACTCAACAATTGGATTATGTTTGGGAACAAAGAAAAAATAGACATGGACAGTATGTATTTTATTTAAATCGAAAGCATCCAATTATTTTTGAATTAATGAAAAGCATGGCTGACGACCAGAAAGAGAATCTTAAAGCGTACCTTGCATTGATTGAAGCATATGCACCGTTTATTCAATCTGGTTTAACATCTTATTTGTCAAATACATCTGTTGGCTCTTCAGATGATACGACGAAGCAGACAGATATTGAAGAAGCGAAAAGCTATATAAGAAATTTCCTGAAAAATGGCTTTGAGAAAGCAGAAGTCGAGAATATTATTTTAGGCATGCCAAACTATAAGTATATTGAAACAGAAATAAAAAAGATATTTGAGGAAGAGATTTATGATTAATATTCCAAAGGGATTAACAAATAGTGAAATTTCTCTTTACATTGCTGCATATGAAAAATGCTCAGAGATAATTAAAGAAAAGAATAATAATACCACTGTTGAAGATACGGTAAATGAAATTGTAGCAAAATGGGGAGGAATCGTCTCAAATGCGAATCTATTGAAACAATTTTTGCTAGCAGAGGTTAAGGTGCCAATTGATCCGGTAGTTATTATTTCAGATACAACTGTAAAAGATAAGAAATGGTTTACAAATCTTAAAAAGTCAGGAAAAAGTCTGGAGTATTGGAGACGATATTATGATTATTTAAACAGAAAACCCGCTTGGACATTAGATGCAGTGACGGATATAGATAATTCTACGGACGCGTTGATGAATGCAATTGCTGATCCATCATTAAATATTAAGCAGGATGTTAGAGGGCTGGCATTTGGTTATGTCCAATCAGGTAAGACATCCCATTACATGGGTGTGCTTAATAAAGCAGCTGATGCTGGTTACAAGATAATAATTGTGCTTGCAGGTATTCATAATAATTTAAGGAGTCAGACTCAAATAAGATTGGAAGAAGAATTCCTTGGATATAATGTTGAGGGATCTGTGGTGACAACACAAAATGCAATAGGAGTTGGTGTTGGGCACCCTGTGACAACACATTTGCAGGCATTAACTTCAAGAGATGAAAAAGGAGATTTTAATAAAATTAAAGCGGGTACATCAATTAATCCTCCGTTTATTCTTGTAACAAAAAAGAATGCATCTGTTTTAAACAGATTGATAAAATATCTCGGTGATTTACCAATTGCAACAACTAATTCTGAAGGGGAAAAGCTTATAGCAGCACGCTATTCTCTTTTAGTTATTGATGACGAGGCGGATCAGGCGTCTCTTAATACAAAGGATTGTTATAACAATGATGGCACTTTAAAAGAAGACTTTGATCCAACAAAAATTAATGGTTGTATTAGAAGACTTCTCGAGCTTTTTGAATGTAATTCATATGTAGGATATACAGCAACACCATTTGCAAATATATTTATTCCACCGAAAATTTCTTTTGAAAAGTATGGAGACGATTTGTTTCCACGAGATTTTATCCTAAATATTCCAAGACCCGAAAACTATGTTGGAGCAATTGAATTCTTTGGACTATCAGATGGTGATGAACTTGTTCCAAGTATGCCATTGTATAGGGATATTGAAGCTGGAAAATTGTTCTTAGGAAGAGGAACGAAAAAAGATGATGTTGTTGGAGAATTGCCAGAAGAATTAAAAAGGGCAATTAAATCATATATTATTTCTATTGCTGTGAGGAATTTGAGAGGGCAAAGAAATAAACCAAATTCAATGCTCGTGCACATTGTTAGATTTAAAGGTCAGCAAAATACTATAAAAAAGAAAGTTGCAAGATTCTACGAAGAGGAAGTCTATAATTATATTAAGAACGGAGATATGGAAATTACTGAAGAACTTCGTAGAATCTGGGAAAATGATTATTTGCCAACAACAGCTACTATGCGCCAGAATTTCGGCAGGTTCATGAAAGAAATACCCGACTTTTCATGGGAAGAAGCATTTGGAGAAATCAAACGTCTTGTAAAGGCAAAGGAAGTTGAAATCTACAGTATAAATGGAGATAGCAAAGACGTTTTGATCTATGAAAATCATAAGAATGAGCCATACAACGTAATTGTAATTGGTGGAGACAAGTTAGCTCGAGGTCTTACTTTGGAAGGCCTAACTGTAAGTTATTTTACAAGATCATCTAATACCTATGATACTCTCATGCAGATGGGACGTTGGTTTGGATACCGTCCTGGATATTTAGATTTATGTCGGTTGTATACAACAAAAGAGTTATACGGATATTTTGTTGATATATCTAGAGCAACTGAAGATTTGGTTCGTCAAATTCATACTATGAGTGAAGTAGTAGGGCAAACACCAAAAGAATTCGGGTTAGGAGTTGAATCAAATCCTGACCTACTAATTACCGCTAGAAATAAATTACGTACAGGTAATGAAATGAAACGTGACTTTAGCAACCATTTAAGTCAGACTCGAATTATTGATATAGATGCTGAACAGTATAATGCTAATTTTTGCGCTGTAGAAAATTTATTGAATGCAGCTGGGCAGCCAGCAACTACAGATGATAAAGGTATGTTTTGGGTGGATGGAAAACACATACGACGAACGGGAAAGCATTACTATTGGTTTAATATTTCAGGATATTTGATAGCTCAATTTTTAGAGGCCTATAAGACTTCCATGTCAGCAACTAGAGCTAATAGTCAATATATGTCAGATTATATTAATAATCAAAATAGGGTTGGTGGATTAACTAATTGGACAGTGTGCCTAATTAACGAAGATGTGGCAGGCCAAGAAGAATTTGATATAGGGCCAATAAAGAATTTAGGTGCTGGAATAAACAGAAAGTCAGCTGAAATTGTGGAAGGAGCAGGCACTTGTGATCTACATATATTGACATCATTAGGGCATGAATACCTAGATTATGATGAAACAAAGCGAGCTGATGTAAATGAGTTGAAGGAAGATAAAAAGAAAGCGGATTACATACGTAGCAAAACGAGAGATAGAAAAGATGGTTTGTTAATTCTATATCCAATAGGAAATGTAGAGCCATTAACAAGAGAGATGAAGGAAAAGCACGCTAAGACACCATTTGGTTTTGCAATTGTGTTTCCTGATAGAAAGGGTATGGGCGATTTAAAATCATACCGAGTAAACGATATTGCAGTGGAGATGAAGAGCAATGACTTTGACGCATGAGTTATATGATGAATTACTAGCATTTGATCAGGACAGCACGTCTAAAGATACAATTTCTAAAATGTATACTGCACCCAAAGGTGCACAATTGGTCTATGCATTGGCCTATTATTCAAGATTAAGACAGTTGTATTTTAAGTCTGAACAAGCAACTGTTGATGATATTCCTCAATGCAATGGAATTGAGATAAAAAAAGTAGAGCTAAAAGAATATAGTCAAAATGATTTTTTTATCGAATTGTCACAGA